>OMNT01000231.1_pt1 | contig 61271 bp, 60 predicted proteins | sample 1672551 | NCBI WGS metagenome assembly OMNT01 (sample SAMEA3136698, study PRJEB25190) | human gut metagenome | reverse complement strand
CATCAATGTGGATATAACTGTCGGCTTTTTTGTGGGACAAAAGAACTACCGTCTCCACGTGGCTGGTTTGCGGGAAGAGGTCGACGGGCTGGACTGGGCCGATGGTGTAGTGTTTGCTGAGGGGTGCGAGGTCGCGGGCGAGGGTGGCTGGATTGCAACTGATGTAGAGAATGCGTGGAATGCGCGCGTCCACGAGGGCGTCGAGGAGTTTGCTGTCGCAGCCTTTTCGCGGCGGGTCGATGATGGCGACGTCGGCGCGGTTTCCTTTCTGGAGCCATTTTGGCAGCCAGATCTCAGCTTTGGCGGTGGTGAAATGTGCGTCGGTGAAACCGTTGCGCTGCGCGGCCTGCTTGGCGTCGGCGATGGCCTGGCCGACGCTGTCGACACCGTGGAGCGTTTGGCTGCGGCCGGCGATGAAGCTGCCGATGGTGCCGATGCCACAGTAGAGATCGAGCACGCTGGCTGATGGATTCAACGCACCGAGCATGTCTTTGCCAGTCTGATAGAGCACTTCTGCCTGAGCGGTGTTCACCTGGAAAAACGACGCCGGCGACAGATCGTAAATGAGATCGCCTAGGCGCTCGACAATGGTGGCATTTCCGGCGAGATGGTTGAATGCGCGGCCGAGCATGAGGCGCGGATTGGTGTTGACATTGTGCCAGACGCTGGTGACCTGCGGCCAGTTTGCGGCGAGATTTTCCACGAGCCGCTGTTGGCGAAATTTCTGCGCGCTGGTCACAAAAACGACCATCATCTCGCCGGTGGCGTGGCTTTCTCGGATCATGACTTTGTCGATATCTGGCAGACCGGTGGCTGTGATCGCATCTTCAAGCCAGGCTGTGAGACGATTGACCTGCTCGTTGAAAAGCAGACAATCGGCGGCGGGCACGAGATCGTGGCTGTTTTTTTCGTAGAAACCGAGCTGCGCCTGACCGCTTGTATAATCTGCGTGGAAAATGCCCTTGTTGCGATAGCGGAAAGGCTCAGCCATGGTTTTGACGGGCAGAACTTCACAATCGAGCTTGCCGATGCGCTGTAGCGCGTCGCGCACCTGCTGGGTCTTGAGCTCGGATTGCAGGCTGTCGCCACAGATCATGAGGGCGCAGCCGCCGCAAACGCCGGCAAGCGGACACGGCGGTGTGCGGCGCTGGGGATTTGCTGTGAGCACGCGCTCGAGACTGGCGTGGGTGATGCCTTTTTTGCTCTCGCCGAGGCTGACGCTGACGGTTTCTTCTGGCAGAGCGCCGGGAACAAAAACGACCTTTCCATCTGGCGTGCGGCCCACGCCGCAGCCGTCGTGAGAAAGGCCGGTGATCGAAAGCTGTATTTCCATGGAGATCCCTCCTGTTAAAGTGCGAGATAGTAAACGACCATCATCAGGATATTCCAGACGCCGTGCGCGATGACACTGGCGAAAACAGAGCCGAAGCGCACGGAGATGACGTTCAGAAGATAGCCGCCAATGGCGAGGGGCAAAAACCGCTGCCAGTCAAGATGGGCGGCGCCAAAAATGATGGCGGTGAAGAGCATGGCTGCCGGCGACGAAAGATTGCGGCAGAGGCTGTTGTAGAGATAGCCGCGAAAGAGCAGCTCCTCAACGATCGGTCCGAACACGCCCATGGTGATCAATACGAACGCTTTCACCCAGAGCGCGTCCCCAGCCTGCATATACGCGGAAACGTTTTGCGCGTCGAGGCCGTTTGGCAGAAAGCTGTTCAGGAAATTCATCGCCAGGGTCATGAGCAGATAGATGAGATAGCCGGCGAGGATCGCACCGAGGATGGGTTTCCAATCCTTCAGCGGACGCGCGCCGATATCCTGCCAGGATGCGCTGCGCAGATGGAGCGCCAGGACGAGAAGGAGCAGCATGAGACCGTTTTGCAGCCAGAGGCCACTCACAAGACGCCCGGCTGTGGCTTCTGCAAGCACAGGAAAAAGCTGGCGCAGCAGCTGCTGCAGCCAGCCAGCGATAAAGGCGCCGCCAATATAAATAATGATAAAGTCCAGTGGTTGGATGGTGTTTTTTTCTTGGGTCATGACGACTCCTTCCCATCAGAAAGATCAAATGTGGAAGATCAAAATGGCGATCATGGAATAATTAAAGAGTCCGAGAATGTCGGTGGCGGTGGTGATGAATGCCGACGACGCAACGGCGGGGTCGACGTGGAGCTTTTCCAGCGTCAGCGGCACAACGGTGCCGAGCAGCGCGGCCATGAAATTGTTCAGGAGCAGCGTGACGCCGACGGTGATGCCGAGCTGCAAGCTGTGCTGCCAGAACGAAGCCACGAGACAGACGATGATGCCGAGCGTAAGCCCGAGAGCGCAGCCGAGAAAGGCTTCGCGCAGAACGGTTTTGACTGCTTCTTTCGGCACGACATTACCGGTGGCAATACCGCGGACGGTGACGGTGCAGGATTGTGTGCCGACGTTACCGGCGATGCCGGTCATCATCGGGATGAAGATGATGAGCGCGGCAACCTGCTGCAGGGTGAGCTCGAAATGATCGAGCACCATGCCAGAGCAAATGCCCCCGAAAATGGTGATGAGAAGCCATGGCAGACGGGACGCAAACGCGGTGATGACGCTGGCGCCCTCTTCCATTTCGGCTTCGGTGGTACCAGCCATACGATAAATGTCCTCGCTGGCCTCATCCTGGATGACGTCGACGATATCGTCGACGGTGATGATGCCAAGGATATGCTCTTCGTCGTCAACGACCGGCAGCGCGAGAAGGCCGTAGCGGGTCATGATGTCGGCGACTTCTTCCTGGTCGTCGCGCACATTGACGCTGGTGACGTTCTGGCGCATGATGTCGCCGACGAGGGTTTCCGGCCCGGCGATGATGAGTTCACGCAGGGAAAGGATCCCGACGAGGTGATTGAGCCCGTCGATGACGTAGACGTAGTAAATGGTTTCGGCGTCTGGCGCGTAGAGCCGGATGATCTCGATGGCTTTTTCGGCGTTGACGAAAACCGGCACGACAACGAATTCGGTGGTCATCAGACCACCGGCGCTGTCGCTGTCGTAAGTCAACAGATCGGTAATGTCGTCGACGGCTTCGTCTTCGAAGAGCGAGAGGATGCGGCTGCGTTCGCTTTCGTCGAGATCTTCGAGCATGTCCGCCGCTTCGTCGCTAGGGATTTCGTTAGCGATGGCGGTGGCCATGTTGTGCGGAAGCTCGAGGAGGATATCCACCATGAGCTCTTTGTCGTCGAGGGCAAAGAGCACTTCGGCAGCACCTTCTGGCTCCATGACCTTGATCAGAGCGGCCTGCGTCTCCCGGTCTTCCAACGTTTCGATGTATTCAGCGATGTCTTCCGGATGCTGTTCTTCTAAATATTCCTTGAGCTGTTCTTCCTCTTCTTCGGTGGTGGGAACCTTCAGATCTTCTATCATCCTCTCACTTCCTTTCTATTATAATATGTTGCCCTCTGGTCAGCTGAAATCATCCATATCAAAACCGAGGTCGTGGAGCACGCCCTCGCGGTCGCGCCAGTTTTCTTTGACGCGCACCCAAAGCTTGAGATACACTTTTTCGCCGAGAAGCTCTTCAATGTCGCGGCGGGCGGCAGTGCCGATGCGTTTGATCATCGCGCCCTGCTTGCCAATGATGATGGCTTTCTGGCCGCTGCGTTCAACATAGATGGCGGCGTGCACGATGAGCTTGTCATCTTCCTCGTCGCGCTCCATGTGTTCGATGACAACGGCGACGCTGTGCGGCACTTCTTCTTCGGTGAAGCGCAGGATCTTTTCGCGGATGAGCTCAGCCATGACGACGCGTTCCGGCTGGTCGGTGACGGCGTCTTCTGGATAAAAGTTCGGGCCGTCGAAAAGATAGCCTTTTGTCGTCTCAATGAGCCGGTCCACATTGTCGCCGCGCTCGGCAGAAAGCGGAAAGATCTCGGCAAATTCGCGGCGGCTCTGCCATTTTACGATGGCGCGCATGATCTCTTCTGGCGTCATCATGTCGATCTTATTGAGGAGCAGAAAGACCGGCGCTTCGATCTTGGCGAGCTGGTCGAGGATGAACTGCTCGCCGCCGCCAAACGGCACGGAAGCATCGACGACGTAGTAGATCACGTCGCCATCGTAAATGGATGAGGTCGCCGCTTCCTGCATGTATTGGTCGAGACGGTGCTTCGGCTTGTGGATGCCTGGCGTATCGACAAAGACCATCTGCGCATCCGGCGTTGTGAAAATGCCGGTGATGCGGGTGCGGGTGGTCTGCGGCTTGGCGGAAACGATGGCGATCTTGCGTTCGAGGATCTGATTGAGCAGGGTGCTCTTACCAGCGTTTGGCCGGCCGATCAGAGAGATAAAACCGGTTTTCATAATGCTTCCTCCTTTTTCTGGTAAAAAATGCTGACGAATAGGCGCGCGTGCAATGTGCTCTTATTCGCGGGTGACGCCGACTTTATTTAAGAGCGCTTCCTCTTCAGCACGCATCTCGACCTTGTCCTCCGGCTCGATGTGGTCGTAGCCAGCAAGGTGCATGAGCCCATGCACGACGAGGTAGCAAACCTCGCGCTCAACGCTGTGGCCATATTCCTCCGCCTGGGCGATGGCGTGGGGCACAGAGAGCACGATGTCGCCGAACGGCGAAAGCTCGTCGTCGAAAAGCTCGATCTCGTCGTCACGCTCGTAAAGCGGAAAGCTGAGCACGTCGGTGGCGCGATCGATGCCACGATATTCTGCGTTGATCGCGCGGATGGCGTCGTCGTCGCAGAAGGTGAGGCCGATCACGAGCGCGTCAGGCAGTCCTTCCTGCTCGGCGTAGAGCGGCAGGATCTCTTCCAGGCGTTCAAGCCAGGCAGGCTCGAGCGCGCCGTAGTCGTTGACGATATCAAATTTCATGGCGCTCCTCCTTTACTTGAGCAGGCTTTTCTTATCCGGATAGGCGACGCGCTTGTGGTACATGCTGGTGATGACACGCACGAGCTCGTCGGTGATCTCCTTGATGTCGCGATAGGTGAGATTACATTCGATGAACTGATGATCGGCCATTTTGTCGTTGATCAGCGTGCGGATGAACCCAGCCACCTGTCCGTGGTTGAGATGGTTGATGTTCGAGCGCACGGCTGCTTCGACGGTGTCGGCGATCATGAGGATGGCTGCTTCGCGGCTTTGTGGGCGTTTGGCAAGATAGCGGAAATCGTCCTTTTTCACAGACGGATCCAGCTTCTTCGCTTTGTGATAGAAAAAGCCGACGACGGTGTTGCCGTGGTGCTGGCCGATGAGATCGATGATCGTCTGCGGCAGGCGCGCTTCTTTCGCAAGGGCAACACCATCCTTGATGTGGGTGGTGATGATGAGATACGACAGGTTCGGGCTGATCTTGTCGTGCGGATTGAAGTCGGTCATCTGATTTTCAGAGAAAAACTCCGGCCGCTTGATCTTGCCGATGTCGTGATAATATGCTGCTGTGCGCACGAGCTGCGCGTCGGCACCGATACGCAGCGCTGCTGCTTCGGCAAGATTGGCCACCTGCAGGGAATGTTGGTAGGTGCCCGGCGCTTTCTGCATGAGCGCACGCTGCAGCGGTGTATTTGGATCGCAGAGCTCCATCAGCGTCAGCGAGGTGGTGACGTTGAAGGCGCTTTCAATGTATGGAAGCAGCCCGATCGTCAGCACCAGCGTCAAAAATCCATTGCCGACGCAGAAAAGCAGGAGCGTCACAAGCTCGCTGAGCTCAAGGCCGGTGATCAGGTAGCAGATCAGCCCAACCATGGCCATCGCGCCTGTCGCATAAACGGCAGACATGGTGAGGTCGGTGCGGCGATGCAGCACCTTCACCTGGCCGAGGGCCATGAGCGAACCGGCAATGCCCGCGAAGGAAACATAAATGTCGTTGGTGTAGAGGCCGACGATGACGCCCATGATCAGTGTCACAAAGATGCTGTCCTCGTTATCCAAGAGGATCGAGACCATGATCGCGACCGCCGGCAACGGGATCAGAAAATTGACCAGCTCGTCGGCTGACTGCACCGGCCCGATCTGGATCGCCGAGATGATCGGGAAAAGGATCATGATGATGGACATGGAAACGAGCATGAGCGACGCATTGCGCTGCCAGTCCTCACTCGGCTTCTTGCGCGCGCGCCATTCTGAGAATTTGCTCACGGCCAGAAATACCAGCCCCATCGCCAGCACGACGCCGAGGATGATCTTGTACGGTGAGCGGTCGTTGCCGCTCGACAGCGCCTGAATGGCTGCGTAGTCGTCATCGGTGATGACATCGCCCTTGCTGACGATGACTTCGTCCTTCTGCACCTGGTTGACGACCGGCTCAACGCTTTCGACCAGCTCGCGGCGTTTGGCCTCGCTGTCCTTCTGGTCGATGACGCTCGTCGGATAATATTCCGTGTTGTCTAAAATATCGCGCACGATCTTGCGATCCAGCGCGCTGAAGGCCAGAGAATTGTCGACGTCCTCGAGCAGCGTCTGCTTGGCCTCGGCAAGATCCGATTCCTTGACGCCCTTGCCCATGACGTTCGACGCCAGCGCCACAGCCTGCTGATGCAGAAGCTCGACGTGATCGGCGCTGTAGATACTGAGCGCCGACCAGTCGCCGTCGCTGATCTCGGTGCCGAGAAGATCGTTGAGCTCAGCGTGGCGTTCTTCGTACGTCTCGTCCTCCGCGCCGGCTGCCTGCGTTGATTCGTCGACAACGAGGATCTCCTGCAGGCGGTCAAACATGCGGTCGATCGAAACGAGCGTCAGATTGTTGAAACGATCGAGGTCGATCTCGTAAACGTCCTCAAAATTGTCCAACAGCTCCTGTTGCTTCTCCTCGGTGGCCTGTTCATCTTCGTACACCACGGAGCGATCGGCAGTGATGGTACGCGTGGCGATGTCGCCAACGGACCAGAAAAGCTGCGCCGACAGCATGCCCTGCATCATGACGAGCGTCATGATGAGGAAGGTCACACAGACGACGAGCTTGTAGGAAAACGTGCGCTGCTCCAGGAAACCGCTAAACGGTCTCCACCGTGGTGTCTTCTTGTGGTTCGTATGATTTGTCTCTGAGCTCATGCTGACTCAACTCCCTCGCCTGAAAGCGGTCGTAGGCACGGATAATCTTGGCCACGACAGGATGTCGGACGACGTCCTCTGCTTGCAGGTTGTAAAAACCGATTTCTTCGATATTCTGTAGGATGCGATACGCCTGGCGCAAACCAGATTGGCTGGCTTTCGGCAGATCGATCTGAGTGATGTCCCCGGTGACGACGGCTTTTGAGCCGAAGCCGATGCGGGTGAGGAACATCTTCATCTGTTCCGGCGTGGTGTTCTGCGCTTCGTCGAGAATGATGAACGCATCGTCCAGCGTGCGCCCGCGCATGTAGGCAAGCGGCGCGATCTCGATGATGCCTTTTTCCAGATGACGCTGCGCAGCGTCGGCGCCGAGCGTATCGTAAAGTCCGTCATAAAGCGGCCGCAGATACGGGTCGATCTTTTCCTGCAGATCGCCCGGCAAAAAGCCCAGCTTTTCGCCAGCTTCCACCGCCGGACGCGTGAGAATGATGCGCTCCACCTCGCGGCGTTTCAGCGCCTGCACAGCCATGACAACAGCGAGATAGGTTTTCCCCGTTCCCGCAGGACCGATGCCGAAGGTGATGGTCTTTTTGCGGATCAGATCGATGTAGTCCTTCTGTCCCTTCGTTTTTGGGCGGATCTGCTTGCCGCGCGGCGTGATCATCAGGACTTCGTTGAGCCCTTCCACCTCCGCATTTGCCATCGCGCGGGCAGCATTCGTGAGCGCGTAGTGGATGTCGTTTTCTTCCAGATCGCGCTCGCGCGCCAGGGTGATCAAATGCTCAAACAGCGTGCGTGCAGCAGCCACGCTTTCCGGCGAGCCGTTCAGGATGACTCGGTCGCCGCGCGCCACCACATCGCACAGAAGGTTCGACGTGACGAGCCGCAGCCAGCGATCAGCCGGCCCAAAAATGCGTGGCGCCACTGTATCTTCCAGGATGATTGTTTCTCTCAAAAGTTTGTGCTCCTTCTTTCTGCATGTCAGATTGCATACATGTTCTATTCTATTATACGCGATTCGCATCCATTCGACAATCTCGAAATATCATGCCAACAGCCCTTGCAATCGCAAATTTTAACGCTTATCATTAGAGAGACCACAATCCGCCCAATTTCAAAAGGAGATCCCATGCTCAAACTGATCAGAAATTTTAACCGCAACATCCACGAAAACATTCGTGAGAATCGCCGCGTTTTTCTACTCTACACCATGCTGCGCGTGCTCGTCATCGTTGCCCTCGTGCGCGCCATCATGAACGGCAACTACAACGGCGCCTTCATCTGCCTGCTCTCGCTGGGGCTTTTTCTCGTGCCCTCGCTGCTCGAGCAGGGCTTCAAGATCCACATTCCGCCGCTTCTTGAAGGAACCATCTATCTCTTCATCTTTTCTGCAGAAATCCTCGGCGAGCTCAACCATTTCTACGCCGCCATCCCGCAATGGGACACCATCCTCCACACCCTGAACGGATTTCTCGCAGCAGCCGTCGGCTTCTCGATGATCGATCTTTTGAACCGCAACAGCCGCCATTTTCAACTGTCACCATTCTATCTCGTCATGGTCGCCTTCTGCTTCTCGATGACCATCGGCGTCATCTGGGAATTTTTTGAATGGAGCGCCGACCATTTTCTGCTCATGGACATGCAGAAGGATTCTCTGATCAGCAGTATCAATTCCGTCTACTTTGATCCGAACCACAGCCAGAAAGTCATCCACATTCCAGACATCACCGAAACCATCATCCACACCGCCGACGGCGCCACCTACACCGTGCCCGGCTATCTCGACATTGGGCTTAACGACACCATGGGCGATCTCTTCGTCAATTTCATCGGCGCCGCCACCTTCAGCATCCTCGGCTACATCGGTATGCGCCACGCCGGTCGCCACAAAAAAGCGTTCCTCGTTTTTGATCTCGTGCCAAGCCGCGAACAGGACACCGCCCTCGACGACAACTACGCCTTCGCAGAAGACGACGGCTTCACCGATGGCATCGACGAAAACGGCCAGCCAAAATAAAATCACAGGCCACTCTGCGCTCATGCGAGCAGAGTGGCCTGCGTTTTTCGCGTGCATTCTCATTGACAGTCACAATTATTGCAACGCGCAGCTAGTCCCCGTGGGATAAAAAAAAACAAAACCGCCACTCTGTCAAGTGACGGAATCTGATTAATGGTTTCCAAAAGCTGAGCAAACCGCTTATCGGCAGTGCTCTTTTTCTATGCTCATTAGACGATATCCCAGCGTACGCTGTCAAGCATGACCCACTCACAGCGTCTCGGTGCGATAAGCGCTGTAGCCCTCGTATTCATAGCTGCGATCGATGCCCTTCATAAACAGCGCGCGGTCCGCCACGCGATCTGTGAGCGCTGCGCCAAGGAGCGTCTTGATCTCCGTGTCCCGCACCGGACTGCGCTCCATCGCCAGAAGATAATCCTCCTTATCCACCAGCGACCAATCCACAACCTTGCCCAGCGCCGCTTTGAGCATCTGATCCAGCCAGATGCGCATACTGCGACCGTTGCCTTCGCGGAACGGATGCGCCACGTTCATTTCCACATATTTTGCGACGATCTCGTCAAAATTATTCTGCGGCATGCGCTCGATCTCCGCCACAGCCGCTTCGAGATAAAGCGCCGATGCAAAACGAAAATGGCCCTTTGCGATATTCACTGTGCGCAAATCCCCCGCGAAATCGTAAATATCCACAAACAGCGCACGATGGATCTGCGCCAGCGCAGCGAACGTTCCTGGCGCCATTTGATCCAGCGCACCGCTTTCAAAAAGCGCCAGCGCTTTCTGCTTGCTGATGCGTTCTTCTGCACGCGCCAGCTCCTGTGAATCGGTGATGCCAAGCTTATTTTCCAGCGTCATAGCGCACCTCCTTCTCGTACAGTCATTATAGCACAGACGACACACAGCGTCCAAAATAAAACAGGCGCTCCGCGATTTTTTGAGCGGAGCGCCTGTTGCGCGTTATTTCGTATATTTCTTAAGCGCGAGATAGTAGAAACCAGCGAGCATGATGCTGCCGCCGATGATGTTGCCGATGGTGACAGGGAGAAGATTATCCACAAGGATGCTTGGGATATCCAGCCCGTCCATCTGCGCCTGGGTGATGCCGAAAAGCTCAGTGGCAGCGGCTGCATAGTCGGGATTGCCCTTGGCAAGGAAACCGAGTGGCAGGTAGAACATATTGGCGACGCTGTGCTCGAAGCCACAGGCGACGAAGACCCAGATCGGGAAAAAGATGCCGGCGACTTTGCCGACGGTGTCCTTAGCGGTGGCGGCGAGGAAGACGGCGAGACAGACGAGGAAGTTGCACCAGATGCCGCTAAGGAGCGCTGGCCCAAATCCGAGGCCGACCTTGCCGACGGCGGTTTTGATGGCGTAAGCACCCATGCGCGCGCTGGAAAGATCGAGCTGGTTCATGGCGTAGACGGTAACTGCCAAGAGCACAGCGCCGATGGCATTGGCGATGGCAACATAGACGAGATTCTTGGCGACGCCGCCGAAACCGATCTTGCCAGTCGGAATGCCGAGCACGTTGAGACAGCTGCCGGTCAAGAGCTCGGAACCGGTAAGCACGATGGAGATCAGCCCGACTGGGAAGATGGCGCCGCTGACGACGCGACCGACGCTCATGTTATCGATGGCGTGGCCTGCGATGAGCGCAGCGTCTGCCCCGAAGGAGATCATCAGCCCGGCCATGATGCCCAATAGCAGGGTTTTCATAAACGGATAGGTCACTTTGTTGATGCTGTTCTGCGTGAGGATGTCAACAACCTCTGCAGGTGTGTTCAAACCTTGACTCATTGTCATCGCCCCTTTGTTAAAATTCAGAGTATTTTGTCATGGATTCCATTATAAAACATTTTCAGCGCTGGCGCTACCGACATTTTTAGCGAATTGTCCGCAGTCGATAAGCTTTGTTTATGGTGTGCGTTTCCAGCTGGTTGCCAGGCTGGTGGATTTTGTGGTACAGTTTACTCAATAACGATTTCTCACGCTCTGTTCACGAAAGGACGACCATCTATGTCAACAGAAACTTTTCTCTCCGCTGACCGCTGCACGGAGATTCATTATCACGCCTGGCTGCCGGAAGGGACGCCGCGCGCGGTGCTGGTGCTTTTTCACGGGATGCTGGAGCACAGCGCCCGCTATGCGGAATTTGCTGCGGCGTTGAACGCGCAGGGATTTGCTGTCTACGCGCAGGACCATCTCGGGCACGGACGCAGCGTGCATCCAGAAAATCTGCACGGCCATTTTGCGGACTGCGGCGGCAATGGCTTTGTCATCCGCGACTGTCTGCAGATGCTCACGCTGGCTCACGCTGCCCATCCCAAAGCGCCGCTTTTTCTCATGGGGCACAGCATGGGCTCTTTTCTTACGCGGCAGCTACTGCATCAGTTTTCGCTGCCAAAATTATCCGGCGTCATCCTCATGGGCAGCGGCCGTCAGGCGAAGGGGCTTGTGCGCTTTGCCCACGCCGTCACCGGCGCAGTCGCGCACCACAAGGGCGCGCGGCACAAAAGCGATGTGCTCTATAAGCTGATCCTCGGCTCGAACAATCTGCGCTGCCATCCGCACCGCACGAGCTTTGACTGGCTCAGCCGTGTGCCGGAAAACGCCGACGCTTTCGCCGCCGACCCACTCATCGCCGACAATTTCACCGCTCAGGCCTATCACGACATGCTCGGCGGCATGCTCACCAACTACGACGAGCGCCGTCTGGCTGCGCTTGACACGAGCGTGCCGGTGCTCATCCTCTCTGGCGACGCGGACCCGATCGGCGAATACGGTCGCGGAACGCGCCGCTTGCTGGCGGAATACGAAGCCCGCGGCTACAGTGACGCAACGATGATCCTCTACCCTGGCGCGCGTCACGAGCTGCTCAACGAAACAAACCGCGAACAGGTAACAGCGGATATCCTCGTCTGGATGGAAGCACGCCTGTAAAACGACAAGCCCCGGAACGAAAATTCGTTCCGGGGCTTGTGCTATTCTGACAGAAAGGATTAACGATCGTAAACGACTTCGTCGTCGTTGATGGTCTGTTCTACGAACTCGCCATGCTGCACTTTTTCAGGATCGAGGCCAAGGAATTCATCGGTCAATGGGTTGACGTTGAGGATCGCAAAATCGGCCTGTTTGCCAACGCTGATGGAGCCCTTGTCGTTTTCTTCGTAGTGCTGCCATGCGCTATTGATGGTGACGCATTTCAGCGCTTCGTAAGCGCTCACACGTTCGTCGCGGGTATCATGAGATTTGTTGCTCCAATCGGTGATGCGGCTGTCGCCATCGCTGGAACCATCTGCAGAACCACGGCCGATCGGCTGACCGTCGCGGGTGATGCGGGTCGCTGCGTTATAGACGGAGAAGAGCATGTTCGGAGGAGCAACTGGAGAATCCTGGTGCATGGTCACATTCGCGCCATCAGAAAGGGCGGTTGCCATTGGGCTGATGACCTGACCACGGTCAGGACCGAGGGTGGAATAGAGGTGATAGTCGCCATAGTAGTAAACATGGTCGGTAAAGAACGAGAGGGTAACACCCAGATCAGCTGCCTGCTGCACCTGAGCAGCCGTAGCGGTCTGTCCATGGATGATGACTGGACGGATCTTATCGGCCATCGCTGCAACTACTGCTTCATCGTTCAGATCCACACCATTGTTGACGAGTGCCTGGCTGTAGCAGTCAAGGAACTGCTGGATCGCGCCAGTACCGTTGGCGTGAACATGGAAAGAAATACCACGGCTGACAAGGCTGGTGAACTGTTCAGTCAAGGTTGCATCGTCGGTGCGTTTTCCTTCTGCTTCACCCCACCACCATGCGTTGCTGTCGTCGGTATTGGCAAGGAGTGTTTCGTTGGCGTCACGATAGTAACCGCCGCCGGAAACAGTGTCACTGTCATCTTTCGCGAACCATGCGGTCTTACCCTGTGGAGAACCATCGCCGAAGAGTTTTACTGCGCCATACTTGAGGCCGGTGGCGTCATAATCGTGGTCAGCAGAGGCCTGTCCGCCATCGAGGGTGCTGCTCGCATCGTAACTCATCAGGCTGATGATATCGATGATGCGTTCATCTTCAGAGATACCGTCCATCACTGCGGACTTGTCACCGCCGCCACCACCAGCGACAGCAGTGGCGATACCGTAGCTGGCGTAGACATCCATGGCGTTTTCAAGCACGCTGGAGGAGCTTGCTGTTCTGTTAGTCGTAGAGTTCCAAAGGGTACCCATCATCGCCAGACCATAGAAACCGCCTTCACGGACGACGCCAGTGTATTCGCCGTTCTCATCGACATCCCAGTTGACGGATGGATTTGCATAAGCTGCAAGCGCTTCATCCTGAGCAACAGCCTGTTCATACAGTTCGATAGCAAGGCTGTTCAGTACGCCTAAATGGCTGCTGGCATGGATGTAGATGATTGGGTATTCTGTGGAGATCTGGTCGAGGACTTCCCTGGTAGGCATCGCGTATGGAGCAAGCCCCATTTCTTCCCAACCATCTTTGAATGCAGTGTTGTCGAAACCGTTGGTTGCAAACCAGAATTTGCCGCCAGGTTCATTTGGGCCATAGTCTGCATCATAGGTATGGTCGTTGACCCAGGCGTCAAAATCTTGCTTGCCGATCTCAACGAGGGCTTCCAGGCTGGTAACACCAGAGGATGGAGAAGCATCTGCGAACTGATCGGTCATATCAATATGGCCGTGCGCATCCACGAACGCTGGGATCATGGTTTCGCCGTTCAGGTCGACGTCTTCATATTCGAGGCCTGCGAGGGCTTCGGTAAGTTCTGCCACTTCTTCATCGGTGTAGGCAACTGCAAGAATAATGCCATCGCCAGCGAGCACGGCTTTTGCATAGATTGGATCGCCATTTTCATCTTCGCCGACGTTTTCGTCAACGGTGATGATCTCACCGTTATGGTAGTAGCTCAGCTTGTCATAGCCGCTGAGATCGATCTCATCAGAGATGGTCGCGCCGGTGCGCTGCAGAATGGCTGCATATTGTGCGCGGGTGGCGTTGCCCTGTGGTGCGATTGTGGTATCAGTCATGCCGCTGATGACGCCGTTTTCAAGCGCCCAGATCATAGCATTTTCTGCCCAATCAGAAACGGCATCTGCATCGGTGTATGCATCGAGCACGCTGCCATCACCAACGGACGTATCCTCGCCGTTCTTCTGCGCGAAACGCTGCATAAAAGCGACGAGCTGTTCACGCGTGACTGGGGTGTTTGGTTCAAATGTCGTGTCGCTCATACCGGCGACCATGCCATTGTCCGCGCCCCAAGCGACAGCTGCTGTGTACCATTCACCGTCTGGCACGTCGGTGAAAGCGGATTCGCCGTCACTGGCTGGTGCGCCGCTCTGACGCCACATAACAGTGACGACCATAGCACGTGTTACATTTTGTTCCGGTCCGAACTGGTCATCGGCAACGCCAACGAGCAGACCGTTATCGGTGACATAATCAACTGCATCCTTATACCAGGCATCCTGAGCTACGTCTGTGTAGCCAGCCCCTGACGACGCTGTGTTTTCCGCGGCAAATCCAGCTGCCGGGGTCAGTGTAAAGAGCATTGCGAACACCATAAGGATGCTCAGCGCTCTACGGCTGCGTCGTCTGTTCTTTTTTGATTGGCGGTTCATAATTACCCTCCTTATCGATGGTCCTTTATTGCAAATGGTCGTTCGGAACGCTCTCCTTTACACGATCCTCCTCTGCTGTTTTTTGCTCCGATCGGCCGTATGACACGCACGCATTTCATAGCATTTGCTTACCCGTTCAATTACCATCAATTATATCAGTGCGCTGTCATGCCGTCAATTAATATTCCGAACATTTCACCATTAAATATTCGCATGGATGAGGAACTGCATTCACAAAAATAAATATATTGCACGGCAATAAAAAAGGACCACGCTGTTCGTGTGGTCCTTTTGCTTACAAGCGGCACCAGTCGATGGGATCGAGTCCGTCCTGGATGAGATAGGCGTTGGTACGGGAAAATGGACGGCTGCCGAAAAATCCGCGGCTGGCAGAAAGCGGGCTTGGGTGTGGGCTTTTGATGATATGGTGGCGATGGGTGTCGATGAGAGCGACTTTGCTTTGCGCGTGCGCACCCCAGAGGATGAAGACCATGGGTGTCTGGCGCGCAGAAAGCTTGGCGATGATGGCGTCGGTGAGGGTTTCCCAGCCGTGGCCGGCGTGGCTCTTTGGGCGTCCCTGGGCGACGGTGAGGGTGGTATTCAAGAGGAGCACGCCCTGCTCAGCCCATCCAAGGAGACAGCCGTGGTTTGGACGCACGCAGCCGATGTCGCTCTCCATTTCTTTGAAAATATTCAACAGCGATGGCGGCGGCTGCACACCGGGGCGCACGGAAAAACTGAGTCCGTGGGCCTGCCCTGGCCCGTGGTAAGGATCTTGGCCAAGGATGACGACTTTTGTGGACGCATACGGGGTTACACGCAGAGCGTTGTAGATGTCTTCCATTGGTGGGTAGACGCGCTCGCTTGCATAAGCGTGCTTGAGAAATTCCCGTAACTCTTTGTAGTAGGGCTTCTCAAATTCTTCGTCGAGCACTTCTGCCCAATCGTTCTGCAAAAAATGAACCATTATGTTTCACTTCCTTGTTTTATCTCCTTCTATTGTGCCACGAACAGGCGCGCTTGTCACGCATAAAAAAGCACGTCCATCCTGACGGACAGACGTGCCTGGTACACATCTTAGAAGAGCAGCAGGGTGCTGAGGGCGTTGGTGCCAGCTTCGATCATTGGATCGAAGAACAGCCCCATGGCGATGCTCATGATCATGCAGACGGCGAGGGCGATCTTGATTCCGATCGGGGTCTTGATCTTGGTCATGTCCGCATCTTCTGGCACCGGCGCGAAATAGCATTCGCGGACGAGGCGCAGATAGTAGTAAACGGAGACCATGCTGAACAAGAGAGCGATGATGGAAAGGATCAGGTAGCCGCTCTGAATAGTAGATGTGAAAATGATGAACTTCCCAATGAACCCACCGGTAGGTGGCAGACCGCCGAGGGAGATCATGAAGATGAAGAGCCCTGCAGCGATGAGTGGGGAGCGCTTGCTCATACCAACGTATTTCTTCATGTCGGTGGTTCCGCTGGCGATCTCGACGTTGGAGGCTGCGATGAAGGCACCGATGTTGGCAAAGGCGTAGGCTGCTATGTAGAAGCAGATGGCGACGATGCCGAGGGTGTTCGCTGCTGCGACGGCGAGGAGCAGATAACCGACCTGCGCGATGGAGGAGTATGCGAGCATACGCTTGATATCGCGCTGTGGGATAGCGACGAGGTTCCCGAAGATGATGGAGAGCATCGCGAGAGCGAGGATCACATCAAGCCAGGAATCGCCGTAGTAGTTGAAGTAGTTGAAGAGCAGGCGGCAGAGCACGCCAAGGGTGGCGACTTTCGCGCCAACGGCGAGGAAGCCGGCAACTGGCGTTGGTGCGCCCTGATAAATGTCTGGTGCCCACATATGGAATGGGACAGCGCTGAGTTTATAAGCAAACCCGGCGAGGAAGAACAGAACGCCGACGACCATGAATGCAGTGTGGGAGAAGGCGTAGATGTTCATGGACATTTCCAGGAGCACGGTGGTGCCCATGAAGCCGTAGATCAGGGAAATACCATAGAGCATGACTGCGGAGCTGAGCCCGGAGAGCACGAGGTATTTGATCGCTGCTTCAGAAGAAAGTGCATTGCGTCGAACGATACCGATGAGCACGATGAAGCTCATGGTCATCAGCTCGAGGCCGACGTACAAGGTGATGAGATCACCGGCTGCGGTGAAGACCATCATCCCGAGGGTGGCGAAAACGAGCAGGATGTAGTATTCTGCTTCGCTGTAACCTTTGCGCTTCACATAATCGGTGGAGCAGAGGGAGATGAGCACAGCGCAGACGAGAATCAGTTCTTTGAAGAAGAGGCTGTAACTATCGGTATAGTACATGCCATTGAATACGATGCCGACTTCCGGCGGATAGATGATGCCGACGACGCCGATGACGACGAGGCCGAGCACAGTGATCCATCCATATGGAAGGGCTGCCCCTTTTTTGGCGATGAGTTTAGCCAGAAGAAGGATCAATCCAAGGCCGAATACCAACAATTCCATTGTAATCGCTTGAAAGGTCAGCATTAGAAGATCCCTCCAATCACGCTGGATTCAATTGCCTGGGCAATAGGTGCGACGCCGGATTCGATCATAGCGCCGATGCCGTGTGGGTAGATCCCGAATACGAAGAGGGCGATGACGAGCACGCAAGGACCTACGAGATAGATCCCGTGGATGTCGTGCAGGTGATCCCACTTTGGATTGCGAGGGCCCATGAAGGCGATGCGGACTGCGCGCAGGCAGTAGGTGGCGGTGATGACGATACCACTGATGGCGATGACTGCCATGAACTGATAGCTGATGAAGCCAAGGATGACTTTGTCGCTGGTGAAGGTCCCCATGAAGATGAGGAATTCGGCGACGAAGTTGAACATACCAGGAAGACCAAGGCAGGCGAGGGCAGCGAGGCTGAAGAGCACGGCTGCTTTAGGCATCTGCTTGGCGAGGCCACCGAAAGCAGAGATGTCGCGGGTGCCAGCTTCGTGGTAGATGTAGCCGATGACGCTGAAGAAGAGGCCCATCATGAGACCGTGAGCGACCATCTGGCTGACTGCGCCGGAAAGGCTCATGAGGTTGAGGGTCGATACACCGAGAAGGATGTAACCCATGTGGCTCACGCAGGCATAACCGACGAAGAGCTTCATGTCTTTCTGTACCATGGCGATAAACGCACCATAGACGATATTGATCATGCAAAGCAGGCCGATGACTGGTGCCCAGAACTGTGCCCCTTCTGGGAAGAAGCTAACGGCGCAGCGGATAAGGCCGTACGCACCAAGCTTGACGATAACGCCGGCGTGGAGCATGGAAACAGCGGTAGGCGCTGCTGCGTAACCGAGTGGAGACCAGGTGTGGAATGGGAACATCTTAACGAGGAACCCAAACCCAAAGGCGAGGAATGCATAAGCAAAGATCTGGAAGTCGGTGCCATACGCTACAGTGGCGAGCTCATCCATGTTGAGGGTGAGGTGGCCGAGGCCGTTTGCGCCCGCGCCGTAGAGATACATGGAAATGATCCCAACAAGGACGAACACGGAGCCGATGAGCAGGTAGAGCACGAGCTTCATGGCGGCGTAATCTTTACGAACGGAACCCCAGACACCAACGAGGGTGTACATTGGAACGAGGGCGAGTTCGAAGAAGATGTAGAAGAACAAGAGGTTTTGCGAAGCGAATACGCCATACACCCCGCAAACCAGGATCATCAGAAATACGAAGAACTCTTTGGTCCGGGTGTTCATATCATAGGAGATGCAGCTCCCGGCAAAGATGATCAAACTGGTCAAGAGCATCAGCGGCGCGCTGATCCCATCCACTGCCATGATGTAGTTGATCCCGAGGAAATCAGAGCAGGAGATGTTTTCGACAAACTGCATGCCGCCTTCGCTGACATTGTACTGCGCGAACATGAAAAGTGTGAGCAGAAGGTTCACGCCCATGAATCCAATGACCGTTTTCTTCATGACGTCGACTTTTTCGTTTGGAATAAAGAGGACGACAACGGCGCAGAGGATCGGCATCAATGTAATCAGCGAAAGAATTGGAAATCCTAGACTATTCATCGATTACATCCCTCCTAACATCGGCATGGCTTTCCAGAGCACGATCACAATGACGGCAAAGAACATGACGACTGCATAGGTCTGCATGTTACCGGTTTCAGTCTTGCGCAGTCTGGCGCCAGCCCATTTGGTGACGTTGGCAACGCAATCGAGGAAACCGTCGATGATGTAGGTATCGAACCATTTGCAGACATAAGAGAAGCCCATGACGATGACGTCGAAGATCCACTGATAGATCTGGTCGATGTAGAATCGGTTGGAGAGAATGCCATAGATTGGACCGCTGGATTTGGCGATCTTCGCTGGGTCGATGCTCTTCTTGTGATACATGAGGTACGCAAGACCGATACCAGCGAGAGCCAGCACGGTGGACAGGAGCATGACGAAGTAGTTGGCTTCCGGATGATGCGGTTCGCCGTAGAAGACGTAGGATGCGTAGCCATTATGCATGAATGGCGCGCCAACGAAACCGGCGAAGATGGCAAACACCGAAAGGATGATGAGTGGCACGGTCATGACCTTTGGAGATTCATGAAGGTGGCCGTGAGGGGTGTGGTTTTCACCGAAGAAGGTGCGGAAGATGAGACGGAACATGTAGAACGCGGTCATAAACGCAACGATCTCGGCGATGACGAAGTAGCCATAGTGGCCACTGGTGAATGCGGTAGTGATGATCTCATCCTTGGACCAGAAGCCGGCGAATGGGAAGATCCCGGCCAGCGCGAGGGAACCAATGATGAAGGTCCAGGTGGTGACTGGCATGTATTTGCGCAGTCCGCCCATGAGGGCCATGTCGTTGGAACCAACACAGTGAATGACAGAACCTGCACCGAGGAAGAGCAGCGCTTTGAAGAAAGCGTGGGTACCGAGGTGGAAGGTTGCAGCGGTGATGGTGCCAAGGCCGATGGCCATGACCATGTAGCCAAGCTGGCTCATGGTAGAGAACGCGAGCACGCGCTTGATGTCGTTGTTGACGAGCGCCATGCAGGCTGCAAAGATGGCGGTAAAGCCACCGATGAAGGCGATGACTTCCATGGTCAGGGTGGCGCTGGAGAAGAGCGCGAACTGACGAGCCAGGAGGTAAACACCGGCGGCGACCATGGTCGCTGCGTGGATCAGCGCACTGACTGGTGTAGGACCTTCCATGGCGTCTGGCAGCCATACGTGCAGTGGGAACTGCGCGGATTTACCGATCGGCCCGATGAAGACGAGGATACCCATGAGGGCAACGAGGGCTTCGTTACCATACTGTGGGATGAGCTCGGAAAGCTCGGTGAAATTGAAGGTGCCAAAGGTGGCGAAGATCAGGAAGAAACCGAGCATGAAGCCGAAGTCGGCGAGTCGGTTGAAGAGGAACGCTTTCTGGCTGGCGCGCGCTGCGCTGTTGGTGTCATAGTAGTAACCGATGAGCAGATAGGAGCACAGACCAACCATTTCCCAACCGAAGAAGATGAAGAAATAGTTGTTGGCAACAACGAGGAGCAGCATGGAGAACACGAACAGGGACAGATAGCTGAAGAAGCGTGGTGTTCCAGGATCTCCGTGCATGTAGCCGATGGAATAGATGGCAACGAGTGTGGCGACGACCATGACGACGAAGAGCATCATGGCGGTCAGTGGGTCGATGAGGAACCCGAGCTCGATGGAGAAATCTCCGATTGCGAGCCATTCTACGCCGTATTCGATCGGATTGTCCATAGTTGCAGCGCCGCCGAGGACTTCCAGACCAATGCCAGAGGCAATGATGAGGTTGACGGCAAAGACGGCGACGACGATGCCAACGGTGAGATTTTTACTGCGGCCGGTAAAGAGGCCGGTAACGGCGAAAGCAAGGAGCGGCAATAATGGCAATAGCCAAGCATACTGTATCATAGTTTATACCCCCCCTTACCATTTCAGCCAGTCGATCTTGGCGACGTCGCTGTTGCCGCTTTCGCGGTAATGCTTGATGACGAGTGCCAGACCAACGGCAACTTCTGTTGCCGCAACAACATAGACGATCAAAGCAAAAACATACCCATCGACGCCATTGATCCCGACGAAGCGGTTAAACGCCAAAAGGTTCATATTGACTGCGTTCAGCATCAGTTCAACACCCATGAGCACTGCGATAACGTTGCGCTTCGAAAGAGCGTTGAAGAGGCCGATGGCAAAGAGGAACGCGCCCAATAACAGATAATGTGTGAGTCCGATCATCGGCCATCATCCTCCTTCCCGATCACGATCGCACCGATCATACCGACGAGCAAAAGCAGTGCAACGAGTTCAACTGGCAGCACATAGGTGCCAAAAAGTTCGACGCCGATCTGCTGGATCCAGTCCTCCGGCAGAGCCTGTGGAGTGATGAGGCTGATCGTGCGAATGACGATGGCCATCACGACGGCGACGAGTACGGCGACGATGCCGGCGCCGACTGCATTACCGGAGAATGGGTTGGTGCCGTCGAAGTTTTCCTGATTGGCATGGCGGGTCAGCATGATGGCGAACACGGTGAGAATGGTGATCGCGCCGACATAGACCATGATCTGGACGACGGCAAAGAACGAAAGCTGCAGTGTTGCATAAACACCGGCTACGCCGATGAAGCACAGCACCATGGACAGGGCGCTGTAAAGGATGTTTTTATGAGCAACCATCATGAGCGCCCCGAAGATGACGACGAAGGCCGTCAGATAAAAAAGTACTGGCGAGATCATTCAGCTGCCCCCTTTCCTTCTTCAGCGGCTGCAGGAGTTGGCGCTTCCGCTGGTTTTTCAGCCTGAGGCGCTGCTGGTTTTGCGGCTTCTGCTGGCTTTTCAGCGGCAGGAGCAGCTGCTTCCGCTGGTTTTTCCGCAGCTGGCGCTTTGGCCTGAGCATCTGCTGGCTTTGCAGCTGGTTTTGCGGCAGGTTTTGGCGCTGGCTTTGGTGGTTTGACCGGTTCCGGCATGCCCATTGGGTTGCCTTCCGGACGTTTTTTGTTCCAGTAATCGGCCTGGATCTTGTTGAATTTTTCATTCATCGCCTGTGGAATGCCGCTGCAGAAATCGTATTCTGTGTTTTCGTAGCTGTAGCAGGCGATCTCGAAGTTGTTGGCGTTTTTGAGCGCCTTGGTTGGGCAGGACTCAATGCACATGCCGCAGAAGAGGCAGTATTCGACCTGCATTTTGTATGCGGTGACAACTTTCTTGCCTTCTTCGTTCTTTTCCGATTCAACGGTGATGACATGGTTTGGGCATGCCCGTTCACACAACCCGCAAGCGATGCACTTGGTGACGTCGTAGTCAAAGAAGCCCTGGCTGGCGGGTGGGAGGTCTGGACGCTGTTCCGGATACTGTTCGGTGATTTCTCGCTTGAACCAGTGCTTACCGGTAACGCCGAGGCCTTTCAATAACCCTATTCCGTACATACATCCACCTCCTATGCCATGAACTGCAAGGCTTTGATGACGATGCCGGTAATCGCGAGGTTAGCAACGGCCAGCGGGATCAAAACCTTCCAGTTCAGTTTGAACATGTGGTCAATGCGGATACGAGGGAAGGTCCAGCGTACCCACATGTTTAAGAGAACAAAAACATACGTCTTGATGAAGAGCCAGAGCCAGCCTGGGAGGATTGGTCCCTGCCAGCCGCCGAGGAAGAGCACGGCAGCCAGCCAGCACATGGCGAGCATGGCGACGTATTCACCGAGGTACATGAATGCGAAACGCATGCCACTGTACTCGGTCTGATAACCGGCGATGAGCTCCTGTTCACCTTCTGCCAGGTCGAATGGGGAGCGGTTGATCTCGGCGGTCGCTGCGATCGAGAAGATGATGAAAGCGAGCGGCTGACGGAAGATGAACCAGCCATGTTCGATCTGGTCATAGACGATGTCGTTGAGGTTGAGGCTGCCGGTGAGCATGACGATCCCGAGCAGAGAAAAGAGCAGCGGGATTTCGTAGCTGACCATCTGCGCTGCAGCACGCATACCACCCATGAGGTTGTATTTGTTGTTAGCAGCCCAGCCGGAAAGGAGCAGGATCAGCGTGGTAAAGGCGCTGACTGCGAAATAATAGATGAGACTGACAGGCGAATCGTAGACGGTCATGCCTTCACCAAGCGGCATGACGGCAAATACCATCATGGTTGGGATGAAGACGACGATCGGTACGAGATTGTACAGGAACTTATCGGCACGATCCGGGGTGACGGTGTTCTTACTGACGAGCTTCAGGATGTCCATGAAAAGCTGGAAGATACCGAACGGCCCCATACGGTTTGGCCCGAGACGCTCCTGGATAAAACCGGAGATCTTACGTTCCAGATAAACCAAAATGATAACGTTGCACAACAAAAAGACGAGGACGACGACAGCTGCGACGATGCGTTCGATCCAGAGACCGAGGGCCTGGGAACCGCCAAGGCGCATGGTGATGTCGACGATCCAGTTGCCTATGTTGATAAACAGATTATTAAGCACGAATAACTACCCCCTTTAACGGTCCACTTCACCGAGTACGATATCGACCGATGCCAGGGCTGCGACGTAATCCTGCATGAACATGTCTTCAACGCCGACGATGTCCTGCAGAGCGAACACGCTCATCATGCTTGGCGCGTGGATGCGCACGCGGTATGGCTTGGTGCCGCCATCACTGACGACATAGAAACCGAGCCAGCCCATGCCGCCTTCGAGCTGTGCATAAGCACTACCGGCAGGAACCTTGATCATCTTTGGCACCTTGCCCATGGTTGGACCTTCGTCTGGCATTTGCTCCAGAGCCTGGCGGATGATCTTGGCAGATTCTGCCATTTCCCAATAGCGCAGCATGTAGCGGTCGTAGCAGTCGCCGATCTCACCAGTTGGCACTTCGAAATCGAAACGGTCGTAGACGCTGTAAGGCTTGTCCTTGCGCAGGTCGATCTTGACGCCGGCTGCGCGCAGATTTGCGCCGTAGACGCCGTAGTTTTTGCACATTTCTGCATTGATGACGCCGACGTTTTTGGTACGGGCGAGGAAGATTTCGTTGCCGTTTAAGACGTTCTGGAAATCTTTGAGGGCATCCGGGAATTCATCCAGCCATTTTGTGAGCTTTTCTTTGAAGCCCTCTGGCAGTGGTGTTGGTGCCCCGCCGATGCGGAAAGCGTGGTTGTTCATGCGGCTGCCGCTGTAGGCTTCGAGCAGGTCGAAGACTTTTTCACGTTCACGGAACATGTACATCCAGACGGTATAGCCGTTGAAGTCGAGCGCCATGCAGGCGAGATAAACGAGATGGTGCGCGATACGCTGCAATTCACCGATGATGACGCGCACATATTCGCCGCGTTCCGGAACTTCGACACCCAGGAGCTGTTCAACTGCCATACAATAGCCCCATTCATTGAGGATGCAGGAGAGGTAGTCGAGACGGTCGGCGTATGGCACGACCTGTGCCCAGGTGCGATCTTCGGACAGCTTTTCAATGCCGCGATGGAGATAACCGCAAACGTTTTCGCAGCCGACGACTTTTTCACCGTTCATCGTGAGCTTGGCACGGAAAACCCCGTGGGTCGAAGGATGCTGAGGGCCCATATTCATGATATAGGTCTGGGATGGGTCTTTGTCTGTCTGCAGATTCTGCATTTCCTGCTGCTTTTGCATCAGTTCATCGATCGTCTGCGCTTCAGAGTTCGCATAACGACCTTGTGGTTCATAGATACTCATCGTTTTCCCCCTCCCTTACTTTCTCACGTGGTTCTCGTAATCCTTGCGCAGTGGATGACCGACAAAGTCATCTGCCAGGAAGATACGGCGCAGGTCCGGATGGCCCTTGTAGTCGATGCCCATGAGGTCATAGCTTTCGCGCTCCAGCACATAGGCCGCCTTGAACACACTATCCAACGATGGCAGCCAAAGATCATCCTTCGGAATGTGCACAGAAACGCGGATCATATCCATGTCCTCGAAGTTCATCAGGTTGTACACGCCAACCATATCCTCTGGATATTCCACAGCGCAGAGATCCAACAGCGCATCATAGCCGCATTTATTGGCAAGATCCATGATCGCCTGCACAAAATCGTCGCGTTCCACAGTGAACGCTGTGACACGAGGATCTTCCTCCTCTTTAAGCGCAGGGATCACATTCATGATCTGTTCTTTGAGCACAGCCTTCACCTCTCTCTCTCAACGATCGTTGGATCGTTGACACGATCCTTCAGCTTCAGGCAGGCATCAAAGAGCGCCTCTGGGCGTGGTGGGCAGCCAGGCAGAAATACGTCGACCGGCAAAAATTCCTTCACGCCGCTGACCATCGAATAGCCGCCGGCAAAAGGGCCGCCGCTGACCGCGCAGTTACCCATCGCGATGACGTATTTTGGTTCTGCCATCTCTTCGTAGATGCGCTTAATGAGCGGCGCCATCTTTTTCGTTACCGTACCGGCAACGATCATCAGGTCCGCGTGACGTGGCGATGGACGGAAAACTTCGTAGCCAAAACGCGCCAGGTCGAAACGCGCCCCACCGGAGCACATCATTTCGATCGCGCAGCAGGCCAGACCAAAGGTCACCGGCCAGAACGACCAGCTACGGCCATAATTGAGCACCTTGTCGACCGTCGTCAGCACAACGCAGCGGTCAAGCTCAGCCTGAGTCGGCTGGGTGTTACGCAGATAGTCCGTAACAGGCGAGATTCTTGTCGAAGGGCTCCACCCTTCGGAGGTAGGCATGTGCTCCTCGTCAAAACGCACTTTATCTATTTCCATTCGAGCGCGCCCTCCTTCCATTCATACCACAGACCGATGCACAACAGCACCAGGAAAAGTGTTCCCGCAAGCACCGGGAACATTCCCACGCTCTTGAACGCAAGGGCCAGAGGAAAGAAGAATACAGTTTCAATGTCAAACAATAGGAATACAAGTGCATACATGTAGTAGCCAACACGGAAGTTGACCCAGGCGGTCCCTTCCGTATCGATCCCGCATTCAAACGTTTCACGCTGTTCCTTGCTGTGATAGTAGTGCGGGCTCAAAAGCAAGCTCACGCCAATACCGGCACAGGTCAGAACCAACGCCAACGCCACGAACAGCAGGATGATCCATAATCCATCATTCACCATAAAACCTCCCCTATAAATAATTTCCTTCCCATCTGTGAGAAAACGCACAGACAGAATTTTGGGCATAAGAATGCCTTTTATATCTACTATATTATGCAACATTTTTTAATTAAATACAATTCTCAAGCGAACGATTTACAGAACCATGATAAATTTTTATCAATCAGGGACCACCGTCCGCCTGCGCAAAAAGTCTATCCAGTGGCTATGTTAAGCCTTTTTCCTATATTGAAAACCAACCACGCTCACTCACATTAAGCCCCGTGTTTTACCAGATCACACAATTCCAATTTATACAATCACTCAAAAATGCCCGTGTAAGCAGCCGCTTTCCGCCCACGAAAAACTGCAATACACAGCGGCTTTCAGCCGCCAGCGTCGTCGGAACTGTCAAAAAATTACCACAGCAAACATTGCCATTTTTTCATGACCATCCATCAGCTAGAGCGATGACGGAACAAAGAGCACAAAAAAGCTCCCCATTTCTGGAGAGCTTTGGGCTATTACAGATACTGTTTCATCTTCAGACGCTCGATGGAGCGATAGAGGGCTGCTTCGGCGCGAACGACGTCGACATTGCCTTCGCGTCTGTGAGCGAGGCGCTCTTCAGCGCGCTGTTTGGCGCGAGCAGCACGGTCGAAGTCGATCTGGTCGGCGGTCTCTGCGCTTGGCGAGAGGATGGTGACGTGGTTGTCATTGACTTCCACGAAGCCACCGCCGATGAAGATGTAGCCTTTTTTGCCTGCGGCGTCTTCGTAGCGCACGATCTCCGGCTTGAGAGCTGCGATGAGGGCGGCGTGGTTCGGCAGGAAGCCGATCTCACCCTCTGGAGTGCGAACGACGACGCTCTTTGCTTCTACGGATAGCGCTTGATGGTCGGGGGCGACCACTTCCAGCTTCAGCAGTTTTTCTGCCATGGTAAACGCCTCCTTACATTACGCTGCCGCTTTTCTTCATTGCCTCTGCTTTGGCGACGGCATCGTCAATGGTGCCGACCATGAGGAAGGCCTGTTCAGGCAGATCGTCGTGCTTGCCTTCGAGGATTTCTTTGAAGCCGCGCAGGGTTTCCTTGAGCGGAATGTACTGGCCTGGGTTGCCGGTGAACTGTTCGGCAACGAAGAAGCACTGGCTGAGGAAACGCTCGATCTTACGGGCGCGGGCAACGATGAGTTTTTCTTCATCGGACAATTCATCCATACCGAGGATGGAGATGATGTCCTGCAGGTCTTTGTAACGCTGCAGCACTTCCTGCACACCGCGGGCGATGTTGTAGTGTTCTTCGCCGACGACGAGTGGGTCAAGGATGCGAGAGGTGGAACCGAGTGGGTCTACGGCTGGGTAGATACCTTTTTCGGAGATACCACGGTCCAAAACGGTGGTTGCATCCAAGTGTGCGAAGGTGGTTGCTGGCGCTGGGTCGGTCAAGTCATCGGCAGGGACGTAGACGGCCTGGACGGAGGTGATGGAACCTTTGTCAGTGGAGGTGATACGTTCCTGCATCTGGCCCATTTCGGTGGCGAGGGTTGGCTGGTAACCAACGGCGGAAGGCATGCGCCCGAGGAGAGCGGATACTTCGGAGCCGGCCTGGGTGAAACGGAAGATGTTATCGATGAAGAGGAGCACGTCCTGATGCTGCACATCGCGGAAGTATTCTGCGATGGTGAGGCCGGTGAGGGCGATTCGCATACGTGCGCCTGGTGGTTCGTTCATCTGACCAAACACGAGGCTGGTCTTGTCGATAACGCCACTTTCCTTCATTTCAACGAGCAGGTCTTTCCCTTCACGGGTACGCTCGCCGACGCCTGCGAATACGGAATAGCCACCGTGTTCGTAAGCGATGTTACGGATGAGCTCCTGGATAAGGACGGTCTTACCTACACCGGCACCACCGAAGAGACCGATCTTACCACCCTTAACATAAGGGCAAAGCAGGTCGATGACTTTGATACCGGTTTCGAGGATTTCCTTTTCAGGGCTCTGTTCTGCGAAGCTTGGTGCTTCACGATGGATGGACCAGCGTTCTTCAGCTGCAACTGGGCCGGCTTCGTCGATTGGCTGACCGGTGACGTTGAAGAGGCGGCCGAGGGTGGCGTCGCCGACTGGCACGGTGATTGGGCTGCCGGTGTTTTCAACGGTGAGCCCGCGCACGAGCCCGTCGGTGGAGCTCATAGCGACGGTACGAACGATGTTGCCGCCGAGATGCTCGGCGACTTCGAGGGTAACGTCGATCTTGGATTCGAGTTCGATTTCCTGCCCTTCGTCGGAGACGTGGAGGGCGTAGTTGATTTCTGGAAGCTGGTCTGCCGCGAACTCGACGTCAACGACAGGACCAACGACTTTTATGATTTTACCTTGATTATTCAAGACGGATCTTCCTCCTTATGCGTGCATTAGCTGAGCGCGTTCGCGCCAGCGACGATCTCCGTGATCTCGTTGGTGATCGCAGCCTGACGTGCACGGTTGTAGCTGATCTCCAGCTTGCTCAAGAGCTCGGTAGCGTTATCCGTCGCTGCGGTCATGGCGGTCATACGCGCGCCATGCTCCCCGGTCTTCGCATCGGCCATGCAGCCATGGATCTGATTGGACAGATACATTGGCAGAAGCTGGCTGAGGATAGACGCGGCGTCTGGTTCGAAGATGTAGTCGACGCTGTACTTGCTTGCGTCTTTATCTTCATCCTGGCCAAGCGTCTCTCCGGCGATTGGCAGGAGCGGCACAACGGTTGGCACCTGGCTCATGACGGAGCGGAACAACGGATACACTATGCTGACTTTATCGTATTTCCCTGTTTCATAGGCGGAGCGGATCTCCTTAGCGATGACTTCGCTGTCGTACGGATCCGGAATATCGTGGGTGTCCAGATAGGCCACATCGACAGGGACACCATGCTTGGTGAAATACTCGTTCACTTTGCGGCCAACAGCGATGACGCTGACTTCGTGGCCAGCGGCCTGGGCCTCTTTGATGACGCGGTGCGCTTCTTTTGTCACATGATGGTTGAAGCCACCGGCGAGCCCTTTGTTGGACGCGATGACAAGGAACGCTTCATGTTTCACAGGGCGCACTTCGAGCAAAGGATCAGAGATCTCACCGGACATGGACGCGGAAACCTGAGCCAGCACCTGGCGCAGCTTTTCCTGATAAGGGCGTCCAGCGCCGATCTGTTTCTGTGCACGGCGGAGCTTGGAGGCGGAGACCATCTTCATGGCGTTTGTGATCTGCTTCGTATTCGTGATACTCTGCATTCTGCGTTTGATCTCTTTAGCGTTTGCCAAGATGTCTCACCTTCCTCTCTTAGCCTTGGAAGCCTTCCTTAAATTCAGCGATCGCTTTCTTCAGCGCTTCTTCTGCGTCGCCTTCCATCTTGCCGGTGGAAGAGATCACATCGAGCACGCTTTCTTTGTACTTGGACGCGCGCATAAAGTCAAGGAATTCCTTTTCGAAGCGGCCGACGTTGGCTGTCTGGATGCTGTCGCAATAGCCTTTAACGACCGCGTAAATGCTGACAACCTGTTCTTCGACAGGCATTGGCGCATACTGCTTCTGCTTGAGGATTTCCTGCAAGCGTTCACCACGCGCCAGCGTTGCCTTGGTGCCTTCATCCAGGTCAGAACCGAACTGGCTGAACGCCTTGAGTTCGTTGTACTGTGCCAGGTCGATACGCATGTTACCAGCAATCTTCTTCATGGCCTTGATCTGTGCAGACCCACCAACACGGGAGACGGAGATACCTGCGTTGATAGCAGGACGGATCCCGGAGTGGAAGAGGTCTGTTTCAAGGAAGATCTGACCATCGGTGATGGAGATAACGTTCGTAGGGATGTAGGCAGATACGTCGGATGCCTGGGTTTCGATGATTGGCAACGCGGTCATGGAGCCGCCGCCGTATTTGTCTTCCAGCTTCGCAGCACGTTCCAAAAGACGGCTGTGGAGATAGAATACGTCCCCAGGATATGCTTCGCGTCCTGGTGGTCTGTGCAAGAGCAAGGAAAGTTCGCGGTAAGCGACGGCCTGCTTGGACAGGTCATCGTAAACGATCAGCACGTCCTTGCCGTTAAACATGAATTCTTCGCCCATTGCTGCCCCTGCGTATGGTGCAATGTAAAGCATTGGAGAAGGCTCGGATGCTGTTGCGGCAACGACGATGGTGTAATCCATGGCGCCGTATTCTTCCAGCGTGCCAACAACGTTGGCAACGGTCGACGCCTTCTGGCCGATCGCAACGTAAATGCAGATAACATCCTGGCCCTTCTGGTTGATGATGGTGTCGATCGCGATAGCGGTTTTACCAGTCTGGCGGTCGCCGATGATCAGCTCGCGCTGACCGCGGCCGATCGGTACCAGCGCGTCAATCGCCTTCAGCCCAGTCTGCAGCGGTTCGTGTACCGCTTCACGAGTGATAACCCCAGGGGCAACGTTTTCCACCGGACGGGATTTCGTCGTTTCGATCGGGCCCTTGCCGTCGATCGGTTCACCGATCGCATTGACAACGCGGCCGATCAGCGCTTCACCAACCGGTACCTCGATGATGCGGCCCGTGCGTTTAACAGGGTCGCCATCCTTAATGTGTTCAAATTCCCCAAGAAGAATGCAGCCGATGTTGTCTTCTTCAAGGTTCTGGGCCATCCCCTTAACGCCGCCAGGGAACTCCAGGAGTTCGTTAACCATGGCGTTCTGCAGTCCGTGTACACGAGCAATACCGTCACCGACCTCGATAACAGTACCAATCTCGCTCGTTTCGACAGTCTGGTCAAAGTTCTGGATTTCTTCTTTTAAAATTGAGCTTATTTCATCTGGTCTAATGCTCATTGGGGACCTTCACCTCCTACAATGTCCTGTGTCATGAGGCGCTTTCGCATGCTCGCTAAACGCGCTTCTACGGAGCCGTCGATGATCTTATCGCCGTATTTCAGACGCACACCGGCAACCAGTGATGGGTCCACAACAACCTCCAAACGGATCGTCTTGCCCACCGCCTTACCGAGCGCCAGAGCGATGTTTTTGGCTTCCTCTTCTTTCAGCGGAAACGCGCTTGTGACTGTCGCATCCGCAATACCATTGCGATCATCCAAAAGCTTTGCGTAAGCCTTCTGGATATCTGAAAGATAACCGGTGCGCCCTTTTTCGATCAAAACCTGCAGGAAATTTACCACGATCTTGTCTACCTGATCCTGGAAGACCTTTGCGATCGCGTTTTTCTTGCCGGCCATCGAAAACTGCACACCTGTGTAAGCCTGCTTCAGCTCTGCGTTACCATCAATCGTTTCGCAGGCATAAGCAAGGTCCTGGCCGATCTTATCGACGTTTTGGGATTCATCCGCGAGCATGAACAGTGCCTGTGCATAGCGTTTTGCTACTCCTGCATCGTTCATTTAGCGTCCCCTACCTCTTTGATAAATTCGTTGACAAGATTTTCATGATCCGCCACCGTCACATTGCGGCCAATGATCTTCGATGCAGCGTCGACAGCCAGATCGGCTACCTCGGCACGCAGATCTTTGAGCGCCTGTTCCTTTTCGCGGTTGATCTCTTCTCTTGCCTTTTCAGATGCACGCGCAGCTTCTTCGCGCGCCTTTGCAACAATTTCAGCACGGGTTTCTTCGCCAAGCTTATTGGCATTCTGAATAATTTCTTGAGCCTTAGTCTGCGCTTCTTTGAGACTTGCCTCGTATTCAGCCTTCAGTGCGTTGGCCTCGTCACGAGCCTGCTCTGCATCGTCCACATTCTTCGCGATCGTAGCCGCACGTTCGTCAAGCATGTTGAACAGAGGCTTGTACAGGAACTTCTTCAGGCAGAACAGCAGAATAAAGAAGTTGATAAGCGCAAATATCAGTGTGGATGGCTCAATGCTCATAAAACCATCTCCTTACTTTGTCATGAATGATTGCGTCTTGCTTTTTATGCGAATCACTTCATTAAAGCTGGGAATACAGCATCAGAGCGATCAAGAGACCATAAATGGTCAGCGTTTCCATAAATGCGAGACCGAGGATCAGCGTCGTACGGATCCCGCCGGCCATTTCTGGCTGACGAGCCATAGATTCAGTGGCACGACCAGTAGCAATACCCTGACCAATACCAGAGCCGATAGCTGATAAACCAATTGCGATTGCCATAGCAAGTGCGATCAATCCAGTTGCATCCATTTGTATGTCCTCCTTGCGCCGCGTTTTCCGGCGGCGTTTCTAATTTGTGATAGTGTAACAGATTCTTCGATTAAAGCTGAGAATACAGCATCAGAGCGATCAAGAGACCGTAGATCGTCAGCGTTTCCATAAATGCCAGACCAAGGATCAGCGTCGTGCGGATCCCGCCGGCCATTTCTGGCTGACGAGCCATAGATTCAGTGGCACGGCCAGTCGCAATACCCTGACCAATACCCGAACCAATTGCAGATAAGCCAATGGCGATAGCCATTGCGAGAGCGATCAATCCAGTTGCATCCATAAAGAAAAATCCTCCTTAAAAAACCTTTTGTGCTACTTTCTCAGTGACAATGATTAGTGTCCAGAGACACCCTCCTCAATATAGATCGTCGCCAGCATCATGAACACGTATGCCTGAATCGCCCCGAAGAGGATACTCAGCGCATACATTGGCAACGGCAGGAAGAGCGGGATCATCCCAAAAAGGAAACCAATGACCATTTCTTCCCCGTAAATATTACCGTAAAGACGGACTGCCAACGACAGCGGACGGGTGATCATATCAAGCAGGTTCAGTGGCAGCATCGGCGAGAAGAAGAACTTGAAGAACTTCTTCGGGCTGTTTTTGATCCCAAAGACGAAGAACGCCACAATGGTGATCAGCGCCAGAGCTGCTGTGACGCTCAAGCTGCTCGTTGGCGCCTTGTAGCCGTATTCTACGTGGCCAGCCAAAGGCAGGAGACCAACATAGTTCGAGCAGATGATCAGGAAGAAGATCGTGAGCAGAAATGGCGCGTACTTGCGGCCATTTTCCTTGCCCATGATGCCCTCAATCGTATCCATCAGGAAATCGATGATGTAGCCAAAGATATTCTGCAGGCTCCACGTTTTTGGTTTCATCTGCATATCCTTCGTCGCGAGATACGAGAGAATGATCAAAACGATCATAACCCCCCACATCGTCGTGATCTCGTTGGTCAAAATCAGATTCCCATTTTGATAGACAATATTGGAGACCTCTTCACTGGCAAGCAAAGCTTGTGGGAACAAAAATATCACCTCTTTCTCTTTGTGATCACTGCCCCTTTCTGAGCGTCTGCACCACCAGGACCACCATATACACAGAGAGCCCCAGCGCCGCGCCGACCAGCGCCGCAACAGAGACGAAATACATCGCCACCATCACCACACAGTCGATCACCAGACGCGACCAGAAAAGCAGTGTCTGTAATAACTTGTTGCCTGTAAGGATAAAGCGCTGAAAAAGGAATTCCTTCCCCAGGCAAACCACAGCGCCTATCACAAAACCAATCACAAACTCGAGCACAGCATGATCCATCATTTTTTCTCCATCCCTTGCGCGTCTTCCTCCTCTAAGCGTAGCACCTCTCTGTAGAGGGTTCGAAAGCCCGCAACGATCGCGATCAGCACACACACGAACGTGCCGTAGGGGCCGATCTGAAAACGAGCGTCAAGCCATGCTCCGACCTTGATCATGATAAACAGTGAGACTGCCAGCGAGATCCCAAAGCTCAAAGCGATATTGAACGCACGGTACATCGGGCTCTGGGATTTTTCCCCACCCTCGGCATCCTTCTTAGACCGGCGCCGGTAATGCATCGACATTCAATCGCCTCCTTGTGAGACATTTCTCAATCTGACAAGATAAGTATAACAAAATGGGAATGTTATCACCATCCATATGTTACCATTTACACATAAGACTTGCTTATTTCATGGAATAGATAAAATTCTCAGAAAAGTATACCGACTTGTGACAATTTCTCTCAGCGCCAGTCCACCGGACGTTCCGGCACCAGCCCAAAATAATAGCGGATCGCATCAATAATGCGCGCACACGCCTTTCCATCGCCATACGGATTCACCGCATGCTTCATTTCCGCATACGCCGCATCGTTTGTGAAAAGCTCCGTCACCGTCTCCACGATCAGATCCGTGTCGCAGCCCACCAAACGCACCGTCCCAGCTTCCACAGCCTCCGGACGCTCCGTCGTATCGCGCAGCACCAGCACAGGCTTGCCCAGCGCCGGCGCCTCCTCCTGCATGCCGCCGCTGTCCGTCAGGATCAGGTCCATCCGCTCCATCAGATTTGCAAACGGCGCATAGTCCAATGGCTCGAAAAGATGCACCCGTTCCAGCTCATCCAGCGCCTCATGCGCCAGCGCCCGCACACGCGGATTCTTGTGCATCGGGAAGTAGAAATGTACATCCGTGAAATTCGCGTGCAGCGCCCGGATCGCGCGGAAGATCTGCACCATCGGCTGGCCCAGATTCTCGCGACGATGCGTCGTCAGCAGCACCTTGCGACCGGGCACATCCAGCATCTCCGCCAGTTCCGCGTCAAAGGAAAAATCCTTCTGCACCGTCAGGTGCAGCGCATCGATCACCGTATTGCCCGTCGTGTAGACCGCATCCGCGTCCACGCCCTCGCGCAGGAGATTTTCCCGCGCCTGCCGCGTAGGCGCAAAATGCACCGACGCCAACTGGCCCGTCAGCTTGCGGTTCGCTTCCTCCGGAAACGGCGAATACATATTTCCGCTGCGAAGCCCAGCCTCCACATGACCAACCGGTATCTGCTGGTAGAAGCTCGCCAGCGCACCTGCAAACGTCGTCGTCGTATCCCCGTGCACCAGCACAAGATCCGGCTTTTCCTTGATCACAATACGTTCAATCCCGCGCAGCACCCCCACCGTGATATCCATCAGCGTCTGGTTCTGCTTCATCAGGTTCAGATCATAGCTCGGCGTCACATCAAAAAGCGCCAGCACCTGGTCCAGCATCTCGCGATGCTGCGCCGTCACAACAACCAACGGCTCCAGATCCTCCGCCTTTTCCATCGCCTTCACAAGCGGCGCCATCTTGATCGCCTCAGGACGCGTCCCGAAAACAAACATAATCTTTTTCATTCATACACCTCATTTATCATTAACAGTCGATATAGTCCGCATAATTTGCCATTTTTCCTCATTATAGCATAACCCCACCACACACTCCACCATCCCACGACATTTTCCCGCCAGGATTGCATCCCGCGCCCACACATGCTACCATAAAGCCAACAACATCCCGCACCCAAAGGAGGAATCCACCATGCACAAGCGCCCAGACTGGGACACCTATTTCATGGAGATCACCCACATCATCGCCAAACGCTCCAACTGCCTGCGCCGCCAGGTCGGCGCCATCCTCGTCAAAGACCACCGCATCATCACCACCGGCTACAACGGCGCGCCCGCCGGCATGGCCCACTGCTCCGACCTCGGCGGCTGCACCCGCGAACGCATGGGCTTCCGCTCCGGCGAAGGTCACGAATACTGCCGCGCCCTCCACGCCGAGCAGAACGCCGTCATCCAGGCCGCCATCATGGGCGTCTCCATCGCCGGCGCCACCCTCTACTGCACCCACAGCCCATGCAGCCTCTGCGCCCGCATCCTCATCGGCGTCGGCATCGAACGTGTCGTCTACAGCGGCGACTACCCCGACGGATTATCCAAAGAACTCTTCGCCGAAGCCGGCATCCCACTCGTGCAGCTCAACTGGCCACCGGAAGAGAAATAATAACCTCCACGACTGCACCTTCTCAAAGATCGTGCCGGTTCGTCGCCCAAAAGAAAAGTGAATCCCATACAGGACACATCCCCCTGCCCTCATTATTCGTCAGATTTAGTGCAAAAAAGCACCGAAAAATCACACTAAAAAATGCGAAAATCCACAGATTTTCGCACAGAATCAGTTTTTCATGCAAAAGCGCTCTCTATTTTCGTTCCCATTTCGGCACAAAAAACGCAAAAATGCTCTGGATCATTCCCGATCCAGAGCATTTTTCTTCTGTATTCTCCCTCTCCACTCACGCCAGCTTCACAGCGGTGCCGCTGGCGATGACTGCCGGTGCGCCGTCGGTCATGCTCATTGTCGCGTAGCTGACGCCAATGATCGCGTCTGCACCGAGGGCTTCCGCCTGCGCTTCCATCTTTTCTGTAGCGGTGGCGCTGGCCATTTCCATGAGGTCGGAGTAGCTTTTGAGCTCGCCGCCAACGACAGATTTGAACGCCTGGCCAATGTCCTTCACAGCGTTTTTGCTGTAGGCCGAGCAGCCGCGCACAAGTCCGAGCACCTGGTAACGTTCTTCGTGGATCGATTCTGTGGTAACGATCATCATATTGAACCATCCTTTCTATAATAAAACCATTCATTCTTTCGGTTTCTTTTCCCGCCCCGCTTTGCGCACAGCGTCGGTCAGAAGAAATTCGATCTGACCGTTGATGGAGCGGAACTCATCCTCTGCCCAATGGGCGAGGGCATCGTACAATTCCGGGGAAAGACGCAGCACGATCTGCTTGCGATCTTTCTTGCCAGTCTGTGTCATCGCTGCGCCTCCTCTCTCAGTTCATTATGCGCGCCAGAGCCAGAAGAAATAGATCAGACACGCCAGAATAAGCGCACCTACAAAGCCAAACATCACAATATTGGATATAGCCGCTGCGCTTCCCAGCGCGATCTGCACCGTCACTTCCAACAGATACCAGAACAGTCCCGCGCAGAGAATGGCGATCACATTCAACAACACGCGCGTGCCCTGAACGATCTCTTCGCCGGAACGTCTGAGCAAAAACACCGGCACGTTAATCGCCTGCGGGAAGAAATTGCCGGCCACCACCGTCGCCCAGCAAAGCACATCCACGCCGCCAAGGATGAGCAGCGTTGATTTTCCGCCAGTGCCGTCCACTTCGCCATTCAGACCATAGTGGCTCGGAATGATCTCTGGCAGATCGCCGTAGACCATCGCCAAACGCGCCAGCGCGAGAACGACGAGCAGCGCCGAGACGCCGATCATGATCTTATCAAGCAGGGAGAGGGGCAGCCGTTTCGGCCACTGGCCGATGATCTTTCCGGCCTCTGTGTTCAGCTTGCTGCGCGGCGGCACCGCCGTTTTTTCCGGACCGTCGCCCTTCCAGAGCCAGTAGAAATACACGCCCATGCTGCCAAAGATCAGCACCACAAAGGCGCCAACCGCCCAGCCGCTGATCGTCGCCGGCGTGCCCCCGGCGCAGCGCAGGAAAACTTCCAGCATGTAGCCCAGAAAAAGCGCGCAGCAGATCGCCGTCAGATTGATGTACACCCGCGTGCCGCGGATGATCTCCAGCGCCGGACGTTTCAAAAGCACCGGCGGCACATTGATCGCGCCTGGGAAAAAGAGGCAGATGAGCACCAAAAGCGTGCAGAGCACATCGGCTCCAGCCAGAACCAGGAGAAACCATTTCGCATCCCGGTCGATCACTTCGCCGGCTGCATTGTAATCCGTTGCAACCTCCGCCGGTAGCGCGGCGTAGTTTATCGCCAGATGCACCAACGGCACCAGCATCACAGCGAGCGCCAGCAGCATGAGGAGCTTGTCCAGCGTCGACAGCGGCACCCGCTTCGGCCATTCTGCAATGACCGCCGCGCCGCGTTTGTTGTCCATTTTCATGGCGCACGCCTCCTTTCAAATCGTTGTTAGTCCAATGGGTTGAACGTCGCGCGCAGCCAGCACATGAAAAGAAACCATACCGCCAAAAGTAAAACGATTGCGGCGACAGCCACAGCCAAGCTGGGCGGCATGCCGCGCAAGGCCATTTCCATGATGCAGCCGAAAAAAACTGCGGCAATCACGCCAAAGACGTCACAAAAGAAACGCATCCCGCGAATGATCTCTTCCGCCGGGCGCTGGAGGAGTTCATCCGCCAGAAAATCCGGGCGTGGAAAAACGATTGTCGCAATCAGTGCGACCGCCACAATTACATCGCAGAGCGCGAGCACAAGGAGCATCCATTTTGGATCGCTGTCTCGCAGGCCGCCGCCACCAAGCGGTAGGATTTCTTCTGCTAAACCACTGTAAGAAATTGCCACATGCACAACGGGCACCACTACGAGCAAAGCAATCAGCGCGATAAAAATCTTATCCCGCAGCGCCAGCGGCGCCTTTTCCGGCCAGGATTCCTTGATCTTGTTGGCACGTTTGTAGTCGTCGTAGTCGGTTTTCATAGCGCGCACCGCCCATCGTTAATACAGACTGCCGCTGTTCACCACTGGCTGTGGATCGTGGTTTGCGCAGAGCACGACGAGGAGGTTGGAGATCATCGCTGCTTTGCGTTCGTCGTCGAGGCTGACCATGTCGCTCTTATCGAGCTCTTCGAGGGCCATTTCCACCATACCGACGGCGCCGTCAACGATCATGGCACGGGCGTCGATGATGGCTGCTGCCTGCTGACGCTGCAGCATGGCAGATGCGATCTCAGGCGCATAGGCCAGATGGGTAATGCGCGCTTCGAGGATCTCGAGACCAGCGATGTGCACCTTCGACTGGATCTCTTCCTTGAGACGATCGGCGACTTCCTGGCTGGAGCCCTGCAGCGATTTTTCCGCGTCGTTGTTGAAGCCGTCGTACGGATACTGGCGCACGATGGAGCGCAGCGCCGCGTCGCTCTGGGTGGCGAGATAATCTTCGTAGTCGTCCACGTCGAACACAGCCTTGGCGGTGTTGGTCACGCGCCAGATCACAACGATCCCGATCATCACAGGATTGCCGAGCTCGTCGTTGATCTTCTGCTGGCCGCTTTCGAGGGTCATCGCCTTGAGGCTGATCTTCGAGGATTTGCCGTAGCGCACAGGACTGCAGAATGGGTTGTACCAGTAAAATCCTTCGCCCTTGATCGTGCCGGAATATTTCCCGAAGAGCGTCAGCACCATCGCTTCATTCGGACGGATCACGGCAAAGCCGCCGAGCACGAAGCAATCCACGATGAAGAGCACCACGCAGAGCGCGATCCCCGCGCCGCCGCCGATCATAAAGAACGACGCCGCAGCAGCGGCCAAAAGCGCGAGCGCCACGAAGAGCATGAGGAATCCGTTGATCGTCGTCATCTTGCGCTCTTCCATGCCAACATTTTGTTGCATCTCGTTTGTCATTGTTGTTCATTCCTTTCTTTCACCGACGTTGTATCGGTGTGATATCATTTTGATATCATCATTATACCATGTCGGCGAAAATCTCTCAAGAAAAACATTTGCACAGCTGGGGAAAACTTCTATATACTAAGGGGAGAAAGGACTGATCACCATGAAAGAATTGTTCCATCGCACGAGTATCCGCAAATTTACCGCTGAGCCTGTCGCGCGCGAAGATCTGCTCACCATTTTGCGCGCAGGCATGCAGGCGCCATCGGCGACGAACCAGCAACCGTGGGAATTTTACGTCGTCACCGATCGCCAGACGCTGAAGGATCTCGCCGGCGCTTCTCCTTACGGCGCTTTCACCGCAGACGCAGCGGCGGCGATCGTCTGCTGCTACCGCACGGACGTGCGCGTGCCGCAGTTCTGCGAGATCGACTGCGCGATCTGCATGGAAAACATCTGGCTCGCCACCGACAGTCTTGGACTCGGCGGCACCTGGATCGGTATTGCGCCGCTCGCTGATCGCATGGCGGCTGTGAAAAAGATCCTGGACATTCCGGAAAATCTGCGCGCCTTCGCCCTCTTCCCGCTGGGCCATCCGGCAGAAGAAAAAGCCCAGCAGGATCGTTTCGAGGAATCGCGCATCCACTGGTGCTGAGCGGCTTTCCGCGCTCTGACAAAGCGCTTTGACAAACGAAAAACCGCCGCTGTCCAGCGCTTTTGATGGCGCATTTTCTTCCCCTCTGGGATAATGAGCACAAACCAATACACAGGGAGGCACACGACCATGGAACTCGGACAACAACTCAAAGCACATCGCAAGGAACTCGGCATCTCTCAGGACGAGCTGGCAGAGAAGATCTTCGTCTCGCGCCAGTCGATCTCAAACTGGGAAAACAATAAAACCTATCCCGATATCCACACGCTGCTGCTTTTGGCTGAGACTTTCGGCATCTCCCTGGACGAGCTCATTAAAGGAGATGTGGAAGAAATGAAAGAAGAAATCAATGCACAGGAACGCGCAGGCTTTAACCGCGACAGCCTCTGCTTTGCGATCTTCGGCATCGTCACCGTGCTTTCGATCGCGCCGCTTTACGCGTTTCTCGATTACATCGGCTGTCTGATCTGGGCGCTGATCGTCGGCGTGGCTGGCTATTTCTGCGGACGCGTCGAGCTTTACAAAACGATGTTCGACATCCAGACCTACAAGGAGATCCTCGCTTTCCAGCAGGGCGCTGATCTTTCCGCGCTCAGCGCCGTGCGCGCCGAGCGCAATGTGGTCAAACACCGCGCCTCAAAGGCAGTGATGGCCATCGCCAGCGCACTCATCGGCGGCGCCTGTGCCTACGGCGGCATGTGGCTGATGGACACTTTTGGCGTATTCTGACGACATAAGAGCACTTTTCCGACGTGAGAAAAGTGCTCTTATTTTTTTGTCGACAGTTTTTTCATTATTTCTTTAGTTTCAATTAAGGCTGATTTTAGGCTCGCCGCCTACTCTTGAATTATGAAACCAACGAAAGGATGAGCTTCATGCGTTTACTGATCGCCGAAGACGATCCGCGCCTGCTGCGGTCGCTCGCACATATTTTTGAAACAGAAGGCTATCTTGTCGACGCTGTTGCGCGCGGCGACGATGCGCTGGCCTACGCCGAGAGCGGCGAATACGACAGCCTCGTGCTCGATATCATGATGCCTGGCCGCGATGGCGTGAGCGTTCTGCAAGCGCTGCGCGAGCGCGGCATTTCCACGCCGGCGCTCTTTCTCACAGCAAAGGACGGCGTCGCCGAGCGCGTGCAGGGATTGGACGCTGGCGCCGACGACTATCTCGCCAAGCCCTTCTCAACCTCGGAGCTGCTCGCCCGCGTGCGCGCGATGCTGCGCCGCAAGGACACCTACACGCCGGATCTGCTCGAAGCCTGCGGACTTGTGCTCGACCGCTCAACATTTGAGCTCAGCGCCGGTAGCGAGCGTCTGTCGCTGAGCGCGAAGGAATACCAGATCGTGGATTTTTTCATGAACCACGCCGGCATGATCATCAGCGCCGACAAGGTGCTCACCCACATCTGGGGCTGGGAGAGCGACGTCAGCATGAGCGTGCTCTGGGTGCACATCTCCAACATCCGCAAAAAACTCGCCGCCTTAGGCGCGCCGGCGAGCATCCGATTTGTGCGCGGCGCCGGCTACATCCTCGAAGCAAGCAAGGATGCGAGCACATCATGATCTATCGTCTGCGCAAAAAATTCATACGCATCTGCATGTGCTCATTTCTCGCGGTGTTCGTTGTGCTCTTTGGCGCGATCTTCACGCTCACCAGCCTGCAGACAACGCACGCCCTCGACGATCTGGCGAATATCATCGCAGAAAACGATGGTCGCTTTCCTGGCTACGACAGTCTCGCTCAGGGACAGGCTGGTCCGCCGGTCGGCATCACACGGGAATCGCCGTTCACCACGCGCTTTTTCACCGTGCGCTTCGACGCCGATGGCGCAGTGACCACTGTCGACGCCCGCGCGATCGCGAGCATCGAAAGCGAGGACGCTGCCACCCTCGCAGAAGCCGCGCTGGCCGACGGCGACACGCGCGGCTGGAGCGACGGCTTTCGCTATCTTCTGACCGAATCGGACGATGGCGGCACACTGGCGATCTTCGTCAGCGCCGACGGCGAGCTGGCGGCGACGAATCGTCTGCTTTACGCCGTGGCAGCGGTGTTCGCCGGCGGCAGTCTGATCGTTCTGCTGTTGGTGACGCTGCTCTCCAAGCGCGCCATGCGACCAGTCGCCGAAAGCGTCGAGCGGCAGCAACAGTTCATCACCGACGCCAGTCACGAGCTCAAAACGCCATTGACCCTCATCCGCACCAATCTCGACATCATCGAGGATGAGCAGGGCCCAAGCCCGTGGCTCGACGATATTCGCAGCGAAACAGCGAGCATGACCCAGCTTGTCAACCATCTCGTCGCCCTCACGCGCATGAACGAGCGCGCCGGCAGCGCTGCCTTTGAGCCTGTCGATCTCAGCGCCCTCACTGCGGAAACAACAGAAGCCTTCGCCGCCCTCGCCGAGCAGAGCGGACTCACGCTCTCCAGCGAGATCGCACCGGCTGTGCGTGTGAATGGTGACGCCCGCGCGCTCGCTCAGCTTTTGGCGATCCTGTTGGATAACGCCTGCAAATATTGCGACGACGGCGGCGCCATCCGCCTGCAGCTTTCCGGCGGAAAACATCCGCTGCTGGAGCTTGCCAACAACTATGCCGCCGTGGGAACGCTCGCCACAGACCGTCTTTTCGACCGATTCTACCGCGCCGATCCGGCGCGCACCCAGGGCAGCGGTTTTGGGCTCGGGCTTTCCATCGCGAAAGCCATCTGCGAGCGTCACCACGCACAGATCAGCGCCCAGGCTGCCGACGACCGCACGATCCTCTTCCGTGTGCGATTTTAATACTGAAAGAAGGTTTTCCCATGAAAAAATACATTTTTCCTTTGTTCCTGCTGACAGTCGTCACGCCATTTTGCTTACGACATGCTCCTGCCACAACACAGCCGGAAAACGACACCTATCTCTGGTAAAAAATAAGAGCACTTTTCTCGCGAAGGAAAAGTGCTCTTATTTTTCATTAGAGTACGATCTCGTTGAACGCTTCGACGAGATCGATCACAGCGCTGCGGTCCACCGTCGCTGTCGGTTCGCCGTCGATCGTCACGAGACAGCTTGTGCCGTCGATGCGGTTGAAGACGAGTTCCAGCGTCGAGAAATTCTCGTTGTCCAGATGCAGCGTCAGCGCGAGCTCTTCCTCGCCGCTGGCTTCCTCATCCGTGAATCCGGTGGCGGTGACTGCTTCCAGCGCTGTCTGCACATCTGTGATCGTGATCTCCTCGCCGTCGTAGCCAAACGTGCGGCTGTCGTCCTCTTCTTCAGAGGTGATGCTGTAGGTTTTGCCGTCGAGCGTGAGATCAAAGCCGGTGATGTCAGAAAAATCGCCGCTGTAGACAGCATCGTGACGCAGATCGTTGTAGCTGCAGGCCATGAGCGCCTCGTAGCTCGATTCGGAAATCTGATAAATGATCGGCGAATCGCCGATGCGCACGTAAGCGCTGGTCATGTCCTCCACTGCTTCCTCGCTGTCGTCGGATGCATCGGTGTCGATCGTTTCTTCTGCTTCGTCTGTTTCCTCAGCAGGCGCTGCTTTTGTCTCAGCGTCGCGGCTCAACGCGAAGGAAAATGTTTCCGAGCGTTCCTCCTGCTCGCCGTCCTCGTTCTCCTCGGTGACGGTGTAGGCGATCGTCGCCGAAAGCTCAGGATCGTCGAGGCCATAGGTCGCGAGCTCTTCATCCGTGGCTTTGTAGGTCACGTAAGTATCCTGGCTCATGCCAGAGAGCGCCGAAAGATATTGATCGACCTTCTCGGTGTCGAGCGGCGAAAGATCGTCGCCGTCTTTTTTGAAGTAAACGTCCTCGCTGTTGTAGGTATCGGTGCTGTCCTCTGAATATTCCTGGTAAATGATCTCGTAGTTGTCCACGCCCTCGATGCTGATGCTGTCCACGTCGCCGAAGCCTGGGATGTCGTCGTTGTCGATGAAGGCGCTGAGATCCACGTCGAACGCTGCAAGCGGATCGCTCGCCACGAGATAAACGTTGCCGTCGCCGATGGAGACATAGCGCTGTGAATCCATCTTGCTGTAATCGCCGAGCAGGACCGTCTGCGTCTCGTCGCCGCTTGTGATCTCAATGGAGCAGGTCGGATCGTCCAGCCCATACTGCGCGAGATCGTCCGGATTTTCGATGATGAAATCTGCGCCCAGCTCAGTGAAATATGAGAGCAGCACATCCATCTGCTCGGGATCGACTGGAAAATCGGCGTCGCCGTCATACGTCCAGCTGCCGTCGTCATTCTGGAAGGAAAAATCCGCGTCGTCCACGCTCCACGACAGCGCCGTGACGCTGTCGGCGTCGACGCTTAGGATGATCTCGTCGGTGTTGGCGATCTCCTCCTGCCGCTCCTGATAATGGAGCACGCCGAACGTTGCCAGCGCTGCGATAACAAGCACGCCTGCCAGGATCTGTAGTCGTTTAGTCCGCTTCATGCTGTGCCCTCCTCCGCTTCAAAATGACCGCTGTACCGATGCCGAGATACGCCAGCAGGAATCCGCCGACCATCAGCACCTTGAGCAGCGTCGCTGTGCTGCCGCTGATCGAGAGATAGTTATAGTTCAGCGATTTGCTGCGGATGGCCATCGCTTCGCGCTCACCGATGAGCTCGGAAACCGCGTTCATCGTCATATCCACATTGGCGCCGGAGGACAACGCGTTGTACATATCCTCGAGATACGCCGCCGAGGAGAACCAGACGATCTGACCCTCGTTCTCACAGGCGATGGACACTGCCAGCGCGAATGGCCCGTCGGTGTCGCCGTCTTCTTTCTCATAGGTTGTGAGGTCGTAGCCAGCCGCTTTGCTGAAGGCTTCGTCGGAGGTCGTCAAAACTTCGACGACATTGTCTGCATCCTCGCTGACGACCAGCCCCTGAGCGATCGGCATGTTCGGATAATAATTTTCCTGGATCAGCGCATCGGTGATGCCGTCCTGCTGCATATCCGGCAGCAGAATATATGGCTGCGCAGTGTAATGATCGGTGCTCGCTTCAACGACTACGCCGTCTACTGTAGTGACGCCGTAATCAGCGAGTAGGCTTTCGAGATTATCCAGGCTCACGCCATCCACAGGACCAGCGATGACGAGGAGCTTGCCGCCAGCGTTGGCGTAATCTGCGAGCTTCGTCTTTTCTTTCTCGGAGATGTCCGACTGCGGCTCGTAAATGAGCACAGCGTCCGCTTCTTCCGGCACGCTGTCGTTCGTGAGCAGGGAGAACTGCGTCGTTTCAATGTTTTCCTTGGTGATCTGATCTGCAAAGGTCTGCGGCAGTTCCTGTTCACCGTGGCCTTCGAGCACATAAAGCTGTGGCAGCTCGTCGGTGACAACATAGTCGATCGCCGAGGTGATCGCGCCTTCGCCGTCGAAGGATGTGGTGTAGGAATAAGAGTAGAGATCCGCATCCGTCACATAAATATCCTCGTAAGCGATGTAGCGGCTGCGATCGCCGCATTCGCGACGAGGCTATTGTTCGCCACATCCTCATCGGTGTACTGCTCCGCGAACGTCGGATACACGTCCGGATTTTTCTTCTCGACAGAAATGTGGTCGGAAAGGCTGTCATACTTGTCGAGCAGCGCTTCGATGATCGCATCCTCCTCGTCGGCCTGCACGATCCAGTAGATCGTCACATCGTCCTCGAGGTTATTCACAACCGCCTTCGTGTTGCTCGTGATCGAGTAAAGCTTCGACGCGCTCATGTCAAACTGCGTGAGATTCGTCGGCAGCGCCGAAACAGCGACGTTCACGAGTAGGACGATGGCCAGCACGATTGCAGTGATCACCATCGCGTAGCCGCCGCCGCGAAACGCATTGCGTCCGCTGCCGCTGCCCTTGAACGCGCTCAGTAATTCCTGGAAAAAAGCTTTGAGATCGGGACGTTTCATCAGTTATACCTCCTTTTCTCCAGCGACTGCACCGTCAGAAACAGAAAAACGACGATGACTGAGAGAAAATAGACCAGCGCCGTCAGATCGAACACGCCGTTGACGAAGGTGTTCAGCCGCTCAAACAGCGAGAGCGTCTTCATGATCTTCGGCAGCAGTCCTTCAAACGCCGTCGCATCGGCGACGTAAACGATGCAGCAGAGCGCCGTCAACACCAGCCAGACAGCATAGCCAAGGTGCACGTTTTTCGTCAGCCAGCGCGCGAGAAATCCCAGCGCCAGGATCAATACACAGAGCGCAATGAGCGTGCCGACAGCTGTCTGCGACACATATTCCGACAGGCTCACGCTGTAGTAATTGAACAATATCACCGCCACGCCAAGTCCCGCCGCCATGCCCTGGTTTTCTGTGAGCGAGGAAAGGAAAACGCCCACAGCGATCAGCGCTGCGCCCATGACAAAATAGGCAAAGATCGAGCCATAGCTCACCGGCAGATAGACCTCGCCGAAGCAGGAGAAGATCAGCGGATACACCGCGATCACCGCCAGCGGCACAAGGAAAACGACGAGCAGTGCCGCGTATTTTCCAAGCACCACATCTGTCGTCGAGATTGGCAGCGCATAAAGCAGCTGATCCGTTTTCTGCCGCCGTTCCTCAGCGATCACGCGCATTGTTAAGAGCGGCACAATGACCACGAAAATAATTCCGGCAAAACTCAGCACATATTCAAAATTGCTCACTGCCGCCTGCAGATTGTAGGCCAGTGCGCCCAGCCCCACGACGACCAGCAAAAATGCGCCGAAAACGTACGCCGTGAAAGAATGGAAGAGCGCGCGCAGCTCATGCTTAAAGATCGCCAGCATCGTCCGTCACCTCCGTTTCTGTGTCCGTATCCGTGAGCTCGAGGAAAACATCCTCCAAGCTCGCTTTGTTCAAGCGCAGCTCCAGGATCGCCAGCCTGCGTTCCGCAAACGCAAAGAACACCTCGCGCGCAGTCGCGTAGAGATCTTCCTGCGACGCGCGCAGTCTGAGATGTGTGAAGCCATCCGTACCCATTTCCGACAGCACCTCTGCCAGCATTTTCACGCCAGCGAGCGCTTGTCGCGCAGCATCCAGCGATACATCCGTCGTGAGCGAAAGCTCGCCAGTCGCCGCCAGCCGCTCTTCCAGTTTCGCCGGCGTGTCAAACGCGACAAGTCGGCCGTGGGCGATGATGAGGATCTTGTCGCAGATCGCCTGCACCTCCGAAAGAATGTGCGAGCTCAGAATGACTGTGTGCGACTGGCCCAGACTGCGGATCAGGTCGCGGATCTCGATAATCTGGATCGGGTCCAGCCCCACCGTCGGTTCGTCGAGAATGATCACCCGCGGCTCACCCAGCAGCGCCTGAGCGATGCCGACGCGCTGCCGGTAACCCTTCGAAAGATCGCCGATGCGCCGGCGCATCACGTCGCTGGTACCAGCTTGCTCCGCCACCTCGTTGATCTGCGTTGCAAGTTCGTTGCCGCGCAGACCCTTCGCTTCGCCGACGAAGCGCAGATATTCCAGCGGCGTCTCGTTCATGTACAGCGGCGGCTGCTCTGGCAGATAGCCGATGAGCCGCTTCGCGGCGTCCGGTTCCTCGAACACATCATGGCCGCCAATCGTGACACTGCCAGCCGTCGCCGACAGACAGCCCGTCATGATGTTCATCGTCGTCGATTTTCCGGCGCCGTTCGGTCCGAGAAAACCGTAGACCAGGCCTTCTTCGATCTCAAATGACAGATCGTCCAGCGCCAGAACCTCGCCATATTTTTTCGTCAAATGTTCCACTTTGATCATGGGGACACCTCCTTGACTTTCGTGCGGCCAGGATCGTTCCAGACCGCTCTCCATCCAGTATAGATTCCCAGACTAAAGCGACACTAAGACGCATGTGGAGAAAATGTAAGGATCAGGTAGGAGGTAGCCCGCTGCGCGGGGCCGTCTCGCTGCGCTTGCCAGCAGGTAGGAGGTAGGAGGTGTACATATTCTGCTAAAATAAAGAAACTCATTAGTGTAGCTATCCAAAAGCTGCGCTAATGAGTTTCTTCTATATAAAACGCTGGCAGTACAGCGTCCGCCTTGGCCGGCGCTGTACCTCCTACCTCCTACCTATGCGCGAGCAACGCGATGCGCATCGCAAAGCGCTACCTCCTATCTAAAATCACTTGCTCGTCAAATGCTCGATGCCGCGGATCGTGATCGTTGTGGTGCCGTCCTGCTCCATGCGGATCTCCACGCGCTCCGGATCCTCGTACCACTCCGCCGGCAGCGTAAGGCTCACATCGCCGTCGGCGACGAGCTTATAAGTCGTCGCCTGCTTCGCCGCAAACTCGCGCTCGAGCACGAGATTTTCCGGCAGATTCGCGTAGCTGACCTCGCCCATGAAAGCGTTCTGCATCTGGATCGAATCCGGGAACGCTTTTTCAGCCAGCGCACGCGTCTCGACAATGTCGCTCTCGTGGGCATTTTCCGCGAGAAAATGCTTGGCACGAGCCAGCGCCTCCACGCCGTCCTGCGAATAATCATCCGCCACCGCCAGCGTCATCTGACGAATGTGGCGATAGCTCTCGCGGCTCGACGGCTCCACGATCAGCCCGAGGACGATCTCCTCAAAAATGCGCACCGTTTCCTTGTCGTGCTTGAGTTTGATATCGCAAAGACGCACGCCGAAATCCTCGAGATTGACAAAGGCGTAGCCCTTCACGCGCTGCGTCGGCTGCGGCATGATGGAATGATGCAGCGCAATGGACGCAGTGAGATTGCCTGCGTCGTCGCTTTCGACAGCGTGGGTATAGGCGAGCTTGTCCGCCAGCGCCAGGATCGCCAGATACGGCACGCCGAGTTCAGTAACAAAGCGCGCCAGGATGAGATGATAATTCTCCTGCACCTCCAGCTCTCGCAGCTCACTGAAGAAAAGCCTCGCCAGCCACTGCGAAAAATCCACGAGGTTTTCGCCGCCCTGCGCAAATTCGCGCACACGCCGCGGCACCGGACTGTTCTCCGCAAACTGCGCGTGGCTCGCCGCCGGGTCCGCAAGCCCTCGCTCGATGTGGTGGCTGATGTATTCCGTCATCACAACATTGTGCGGATTCAGTGGATGCGCCGAGAGCACCTCCTGCACACCGATGGCGTCGAACACATGGAGGATCGCTTCAGAAATCTGTATCATAAATTGCCTTCTTTCTATAATCACAGTCCCACCAGTATAACCGAACAGCAGGGCGAGACGCAACCCCATCTATTACAATGTGTTATGCATGACAATTCGATTTAAGGTTGCGCATTTTGTCATTTCTTCGTAAAATAAGTGTTATATTACAGCGGCGATTTTTAACGCCGTATATTAAAGGGGGATTTACTGAAATGAATCGAAAAATGACTGACCTGATCGTGGTCGGGTTCGCACTGTTCTCGATGTTCCTCGGGGCCGGTAACCTGATCTTTCCACCATACCTCGGTCTGCACGCCGGCGAAACCTGGCTGCCAGCGCTCATTGGCTTCCTGCTCACAGGTGTCGGCCTGCCGCTGATGACCGTTTACGCAACGCTGCGCTCCGGTGGTACGATCATGACTCTGGCGCGCTACGTCGGCCGTCCATTCGGCCGTCTGCTCGGGCTCATCGTCGTGCTCTCCATCGGGCCAATGTTCGCCATCCCACGTACCGCTGCCACCACCTACGAAGTTGGTGTCGCAACGATCGTGCCAAGCGTTCCGATCGAAGTGAGCTCCGTCGTTTTCTTCGTCATCGTCTGGGCGCTCACCATCAACCGCTCCAAGGTTGTGGACCGTCTCGGCAAATATCTCACGCCGTTCCTGCTCCTGACACTCTTCGCCATCGTCGTCGCTGCCGTCATCAATCCGATCGGCACACCTGGCGCAGCCGCTGAACCAGCCTACAATTTCGCCGGCGGGTTCACCGAAGGGTATCAGACCATGGACGCGCTCGCCGCTTCCATGTTCGCCGGCGTTGCACTCTCGAACATCGTCGCCCGCGGCTACAACAACCGTGAAGAACAGCTCTCCATGAGTATCCGCTGCGGCGTTATCGCAGCCGTTCTGCTCGGTCTCGTTTACTGCGGTCTCACCTACGGCGGCGCAGGCGCGACTGGCGCTTTCCCTGCAGATATCGACCGTTCCGCGCTGCTCATCGGCATGACCAGCGGCCTCCTCGGCAGCATCGGCGCATACTGCCTCTCCATCGCCGTCATCCTCGCCTGCCTGACGACCGCCATCGGCCTCACCGTCACCACCGGCGAATATTTCAACGAACTTTCCGGCGGCAAGCTTTCCTATAAACTCGTCGTCACCCTCACCGTCATCGCAGCGCTGCTGATCTCCGTGCTCGGCGTTACCACCATCATCAACCTTGCCGTGCCATTCCTCAACATGGTTTATCCAGTGCTCATGGCCCTCGTCATCTGCAACTGCCTCGACCGTTTCATTCCGAACAAAAATGCCTACATCGGCGCGCTCATCGGTGCCTTCCTCATCAGCTTCATTGACGGCCTCTCCGCCGTCGGCAGCCTTGGCATCTCCGCCGGCTGGATCGACAGCCTGCTCGAATTCAAAGCCAACCTGCCACTGGCAAGCTTCGGCCTCTCCTGGGTCATCCCAGCCGTCGTGCTCGCCATCATCTGCTCCTTCATTCCTCGTAAGAAGCAGGATGCCGCAGAGATCGTCTACGAAATCTTCGACGAAGGAAAAGACGACTGATCACCGCTCCTCACAAACAGACGCTCATCGCGAGCGTCTGTTTTTTCATGCGCAGCCACCGCTCGCTGCAACTATGTGAGACAAATCCTGCATTTTCAGCAAAATTGTCTCACATAACCGCCTGCATGTGAGACAAATCCTTGATTTTTGACCAAATTGTCTCATATAATAGATGCAAGGAGGTGTCTCTATGTTTATCAAACGCGAACGCTATCTGGCCAAAATTCGTTCCTTCTACGAGGTTGATCTGATCAAAGTGCTGACCGGCGTGCGACGCTGTGGCAAATCCGTTCTGCTCACTCAGATCGAAGAAGAGATCCTCGCGCAAAACGTTCCGCACGACCACATCATCCGCATCAATTTTGAAGACATTCAATTTGAAAAAATCCGCACCGCCGAAAAACTCAATCAGTACGTGCTCGAAAAAATCTGTGACTCTGCCAAATATTATATTTTTCTCGACGAGATCCAACACGTACGCCAATTTGAAAAAGTCCTCGCTTCGCTGCGCGCCACACAAAACTGCTCCATCTTTATCACCGGCAGCAATTCCAAGCTCCTTTCTGGCAAAATGGGGACGCTCCTCGTTGGTCGTTGCATTGAATTTCGCATCATGCCGTTTTCTTTCAGCGAAGCCTATGAGTATGTAACAACAGCGCACGGCAAAACCATCGCGCCGGATGAATTCATTTTTGACTATCTCCGTTGGGGAGGTTTTCCGCAGCGATTCGCCTTTGATCAGGAAAGCGACATCACCCTCTATTTACAGCAAACCTATCAGGGCATCATCGACAGAGACATCATCACCGACGCCAAACGCACCAACCGCGAAAAGCTGTTGAAGATCGCCAGCTATGTCATGGCGAACTCCGGCAAAGAATTTTCTGCGCAAAGTATCTGCAACTATTTCGAGCGTCAAAACAACGATCCCATCGACAAAGCCTCGGTCTATCGCTATCTCGACCGCATGGAAAAAGCCTGTCTGATCAACCGCGTCAAGCGCTTCGACATTGTCGGCAAGCGCCAGCTCTCCTACATTGAAAAGCAATACGCCGTTGATACCGGATTTCGCATGATCAATACCAATTTCACACGCTACGACAACACGTTTTTTCTCGAAAATATCGTCTACAACGAATTGTTTTCCCGTGGCTATCAAATATTTGTCGGCAAAACCCAGCGCGGCGAGATCGATTTTCTAGTGCTCGACGGCAGAAAGAAATGTTTTGTCCAGGTCGCCTACTATCTTCACTCAGACGAAACGATCCAGCGAGAATTTGGCGCCTTTCACAATATCACCGATGCATCGCCAAAATATGTACTGTCGTTGGATCGCATGGATTTCTCACACGACGGAATTGGTCATATCAATATCGTCGATTTTCTTCTCAATAAACAACAGCTATCGTTAACGTGACAGCAAAACAGACGCTCACCGCGAGCGTCTGTTTTTTATGCGCAGCCGCCGCGCGCTGCAAATATGTGAGACAAATCCTGCATTTTCAGCAAAATTGTCTCACATAACCACCTGCATGTGAGACAATTTTTTCGCCGCTTGCCGCAAGCGTGCGCGCCATCAAATTTTCTTATTCCATTGCACACGCCTATTCGTCAGACTTTACATAAATTTTTCACTTTTGTTTACATTTCCTCTGATTTAACGCCAGCGCCTATGATATAATGAAAGCAAGACGTTGTTTCTTTAAGCACGTGAAAAGGGAATGATATATTATGTTAAAGAAAATGAAATTTTCCAAAGACGATCCACTGCTGCAAATGAAAACGTCAGAACTCGGCAGTCAGCTTGGTGCGCTGCAGCGCGAGATGAAGGACACCGACCTCAGTCTCCTGATCATCCTCTCCGGCTGGGAGGCGACGGGCAAAGGCCAGATCCTCAACGATCTCGTGCGCGAGCTGGACCCACGCTACTACCACCTGACTCAATTCGACGACGCCACCGACGTCGACAAGAAACACCCAATGCTCTGGCGCTTCTTCCAGGCCTTCCCGATCCACGGCCGCATGGGCATTTTCGACCACAGCATCTATCGCGAGCTGATGCGCCATCCGGATTATTCCGAGATGGAATTTATGCACGCCGTCCGCGATATCCGTTTCACCGAGCGCCTGCTCACCAGCGACGGCTGTCTGGTCGTGAAATTTTTCCTGGATCAGAGTGAAAAGCAAATGGAAGACGCCCTCGACGCCATGGCCAAAGACAAAAGCCGCAGCTTCCTGCTGGAGGATTTTGACCACTATCAGCTGAAGCACTACGACAAATTCAACAAGCATTTTGAACGCATCATCAACAACACGACCTCGCTCTCCTGCCCTTGGCGCGTGATCGACGCATCGGACAAAAAACTCGCGTCCAAGCAGATTCTCGCCACGCTGATTCGCTGCCTGCAGTGGCATCTCGACAAACCACCGGCCACTTGCGCCGAACCGCTGCCGCCAGTCGTTTACGATCCGCTGGCCAATGTCGATCTCAAGAAAACCCTGCCGGAAGCAGAATACCGCGCCAAGCTGCGCCCGCTGCAAAAAGAAGCAGCCGATCTGCTCTACCAGCTCTATCTGCACAGGATCCCGGCGATCGTCGTTTTCGAAGGCACCGACGCATCCGGCAAGGGCGGCTGCATCAAACGTCTGACCCGACTCATGGATCCGCGCAGCTACAGCGTTGCCACCACCGCAGCGCCAACGAAAAACGAACTCGCCCATCACTATCTCTGGCGCTTCTACCAAACCTTCCCAACGCCTGGCCATCTCACCATCTACGACCGTAGCTGGTACGGCCGCGTCATGGTTGAGCGCATCGAAGGCTTCGCTTCGACACAGCGCTGGCAGGATGCCTACGATGAGATCAACGAAATGGAAGCAACCCTCATCGAAGACGGCTACATCCTGTTGAAATTCCTGCTCATCATCGACAAGGAAGAGCAGCTCAAGCGTTTCAAAGATCGCGAAAACACCCCGGAAAAGCATTACAAGATCACCGACGAAGACTGGCGCAACCACGACAAATTCGACGACTACGTCGAAGCCATGAACGACATGATCGTGCGCACCTCCACAAGCGTCGCGCCATGGGTCGTCATGCCGAGCATGGACAAGCGCTACGCCCGCGTGCATGTGCTGGAGCATTTTATTGACGCGGCGCGCAAAGCCTTTGAAAAACGCGGCATCGACATCGACGTACCACGCGCCATCGAAGAGATTGAAAAGAAAGATCTCAAAGCAGAAGACAAGAGCGAAAAACCAAAATCTGACAAAAATAAAGCTAAGGATAACAAACCAAAAGAAGAGCAAAAGGGGTAATCCACCATGAAAGACATCAACGAACAGATGCCTGCTGCTGAAGAGCCAAAGATCGACGCCATCCTCATCGCAGGCAGCGAAAACGCCATCATCCACGACGACGAGCCACTCGCCGAAGAAACCAGCGTCACCGTCGAAGAATTCTCCAGCGCAGCTGACGACGACAGCCTCATCACCGAAGAAGCCGACAGCAGCTTCGACAACGACGACGATCTCGACATCGAAGAAGAGGACGACCTCATTTATAAGGAAGACGAAGAAATCTCCGACGACACCCCAATCCTCGCCGCCGACGAGAAAAAAGAAAAGAAAAAAGGCAAAAAGAAGGATAAGAAAAAATCCAAGAAAGACAAAAAAGCAAAGTCCGATAAAAAAGACAAGGACGAGAAGAAAGAAAAGAAAGAAAAGAAAGAGAAAAAAGCCAAAAAAGACGGCAGCAAAAAGAAAGATAAGAAAGACAAAGACGAAAAGAAAAAAGATAAAAAGAAGGACAAGAAAAAGTCCAAGAAAGAAAAGAAAAACGCCGACAAAGAAGCCTGAACCAAAAGCGCCCGCCATCCACAGCAGATGGCGGGCGCTTTTTTGTCACGCGTCTATTACACAAAACCGTTCCCTGCCACAGTTTTATGTACTAAAAAATCAAAGATCCAGGCTATCTGCATCCAGCAGAAAATCGTACACATTCATGATCAAAATGCCCTCTTCTGTGTACCAGCTTGCTGGCGCGTCGCGCGTAATGATGATTTTTTTGAACGAATCATCAATCCTCAGAAGTGGACGCGCTTCCTGCGCAAGCTTCGCTGCATCTGGCATGGCAAACGCTGACTGCAGATAATAGCGCTTTGCTCCCATATTGCAGATAAAATCGATCTCCAACCGTTTGCGCTGCTTCCGTCCATCCGCTTCTCGATTAATAATCTCTACCAAGCCAACGTCAACATTATATCCTCGTATACGAAGCTCATTGTAAATAACATTCTCCATGAGATGTGTCTGCTCGATCTGTCGGAAATTAATGCGCGCATTGCGTAAGCCCAAATCTGTAAAATAATATTTCAGCGGCGTATTAATATATTTTCGCCCGCGAACATCATACCGCACCGCCGCTTCAATAAGATAGGAATCCGTGAGATATTCCAGATATTTTTTGATCGTTTTTGGACTGATCGGCGACTGCTTCACGCTTTTAAAAGTGTTCGCCAACTTATTCGGGTTCGTCAGCGAACCTACACTTGATGACAGCACGTTCAGCAATTCATCCAACTCATCACGATTTCTCAAATGATAGCGACCAATGATATCGTTGAGATACGTCTCCTCAAAAAGTCGCTTCAACAGCTCAATTTTCTGCTCTGCATCTGGCAATAGCACCACCGGTGGCAGTCCACCGTACAAAATATACTCGTTCCAGCCATCATATTTATTGCCATCGTAGACCGACATAAACTCCGCAAAACTCAACGGCGCCATGTGCAGCTCGTCGCCACGGCCACGAAACTCTGTGATCACATCTCGCGAAAGAAATTTCGCGTTGCTCCCCGTCACATACACATCCACGTTCGCCATACGGATCAAGCCATTGAGCACCGCTTCAAAATCGACCAGCAGCTGCACCTCATCGAACAGCACATAATACTGTCCATCATCTGTGATCCGCTCCTTCACATATTGCCAGAGCTGCGCTGGATCACGATAGGCCTCGTATTCATAAGAATCAAACGCCACCTCGATAATGTGCGCCGGATCCACGCCTTCAGAAAGCAGATGATCTTTAAAAATTTTGAACAGCAGATACGATTTCCCGCTTCGGCGCAATCCTGTGATCACCTTGATCAATCCGTTGCTGCGTTTTGCCAGCAATTTATTGAGATATTGGTCACGTTTAATCTCCATCGTGCATCTCCTTATTACATAAAACTGTTCCATGCCACACTTTTATGTACTACATTGTACGCGATTTCTACAGTTTTAGTCAATACCACGCACATTCTATTACACAAAACCGTTCCCTGCCACAGTTTTATGTAATAGCGCACCGCAAATCCACGAATAAACTCACGCACTCTGCCACGGACGCCCGCGTTTGTGCTATAATAGATACAACTTCTCTGCAAAGGAGCATCCATCCATGCAACATTTCATCAACAACACGGCGCTCATCTGCGAAGGCGGCGGCATGCGCGCAGCCGTCACCGGCGGCATGGCCAGCGTGCTCATCGAGCGCGGCGTCGTTTTTCCGTATATCACCGGCGTCAGCGCCGGAACCTCCATCGCCGTCTGCTATCTCCTGCGCAATGTAGCACGCCTGCATCGCTGCTTCGTCGACATCGTCGACGATCCAAACTTCATCGGTGCCGGCCATTTTCTGCGCGGCCACGGCTATTTCAATTCCCACTACATCTACGAAGAATCCTTCTTCGATGACGACCTCGCTCAGCACAGCTGGCAAACCTTCTGCGACAGCGACATCGAGATCGCCCTCTCCGCGTTCAACGCCGAAACCGGCCAGATCCGCTACTGGAACAAAGCCGACATCACCAGCTACGGCGACCTCTGCCGCATCTGCCGCGCTTCCAGCTCCCTGCCCGTCGTCATGCCATCCACCTACATCGACAGCCAGCCCTACATCGACGGCGGCGTCCACGAAGGATTCGTCCTCGAACCAGCCATCGCCGCCGGCATCGAGCGCTTCGTCATCCTGCCAACCCACGTGCGCGGATTCCGCCGCGAAGTGAAAAAGAACAACGCCGCCACCCGCGTGCTCTACCGCAATTATCCAAAAGTGCTCGCCGCCATGGAAACCCGCGCCGCCAATTACAACCGCCAGATGGATCTCATCGACGAACTCGAAGCCAGCGGCCGCGCCCTCGTTCTCTATCCCGACGAAATGCCCATCGAGCGCACCGAGCACGATAAAGAAAAGCTCGAAGCCGCTTGGCAGCAAGGCCGCGCTCAGGCCGAACACGCCTGCGACGCCTGGCTCGCCTGGATGACCGCCAAACTCTGATCACAAAAACAGGACCCTGCGACAAAAAAATCTGGTCGCAGGGTCTTTTCATTTACCAGAGAAATTCAGCTGGTTGCGCGCTTTTCTGCACGCCATCGTCCGTCATGCGCAGTATCATCATTTCATTCGTATTGTCATCCGTCACTGGCTGGATTCGGCTGACCGCATAATCGATATCGGCAAGCGTCTCCTCTTTCGCGCCTGACGGAAAATAATAGAGCGGCGTATACGGTGCGACCTCCAACGGCTGCGCTGTGCCACCGACAAGATCGACGACTGCCAGCTGATAGGGCGCCAGCATTGTATCAGCAACCAGCGCAATCCGCCGGTCATCCAGCACAAATGGCACATCCAGCGCCGCGCCCCCTTCAAACACCGGCAAATTGCTGCCAATGTGCAGCGTCCAGGCGCGCTGCTCGAGATCATATACCCAAAGATCGCGTCCGGAGTTTTTGTGCATGACCACAAACCGTCCGCAGATCACAGGATTGTCTGCGCCATCTTCCAACTGTTCCAGCTGCGTCACCTCGCCACTTTCCAGATCACAGTGCATCAGATAAAGCTGCTGATCTGCATCCCGCTTTACCCACACCGCATCCTCTGCACCGATCGCCACCTGCGCGCCAGCGTTGGCAAACTGATCCAATTCCAACGTGTCACCCGTCGCAGCACGATACAGCCGCACACAATAATCGCCATTCGGCTTGATCCAGATCACATTACCTGCTGCATAATCCATGACCACGCCGTTGCCGCGCAAGCTTTTGCGGTCGTAATAATACACGCCCTCATCCAAAAGCAGCGGATCCTCCCCGTCCGGACGAACGTAGAGATACCAGCTGCCATCCTGCGCATCCGGCGGTCCTGGCCACTCGACCCAACAAGTGCCTGTCGCATCAATGCCATAACAATCGTCACCAATATCGTGCCCCAAATGCTGCGGCGAGATCACACTCTCGCCGCCCATTGTCTGAATCTGCGTCAAAACGCCTTCGTTCCAATCCTCAAAAACCGTGCCGCCCTCACGCGCCAGCGTGATTTCTTCTGTCGCGAACTCCACGCCTGCATTTTCCACTAGCTGCACCATCACCGGATCCTCCACCCACGCTACCGCAAGAGGATCGTTTTGCTTTTCGGCCGCTGGTGCCGCCATCTCACTCTCGTTTCCACAGCCAGCGCACACCAACATTGTCACAAGCACCAGCACCATCCCAGCTGTCCATTTTTTCATCGTTTCCTACCTCCTTCGGCGCTCACCAGTGAAAATCAATGGCATAAATGAGCGTCCACCACTCTCCCTCATAGTCGTAATAACTCTGTGCTTTCACTGGATTGCTGCCACCCCGATCCGGTAATTGGATATTGTTCACCACAAGAGCATCTTCCTCCATCTGCACGCCCGTGCAATCACCCGCACAAAAAAGCATTGGCGTCTCCGGCGCAGTTTCCAACGCATAGATCTTGCCTGTTTCCAGATCCACCGCCGGCAGCGGATACACATCCTCGCTTGCCGCCACAAGCGCAATGTGACGGTCGTCAATAGCCTGCGGCCGCACAAGGCCTTTCGTGTTTTCGAGCGGCGGCAAGTCGCTTGGAATGCGATATGCCCATTCGTCAGTGACCAGATCATACACCAGAAGTTGCGCTGCGCCAGCATCCTTGCTCGCACCATCCAGCACGATCAAATGATCGCCAACGATCATTGGCGACGACATCTCAGCGTTCGCTGTAATCTCAACGATCTCACCACTGGTCAGATCACAGTGTTTGAGCAGCTGCGCCGATTCGTTCCAGATCGCAACGTTTTCCGCCAGCGCAACCTCCGCGCTGCTCGCTACGAACCGCGCCAGTTCCTGCGTCTCACCGCGCGCAGCGTCAAAGAGCTTGACAGCCACCTCGTCCGCTTCCGGCTGCGCCCAAAGCACCATGCCATCGTGCGGTTCCCAATCATACGGAATGCCATTTTCACTCACATCTTTTGACGTCGCAGCATAACTCCCCTCTGCAATACATACCGTCTCCCCCTGCGCACCATCCTGCGACACCGCGCGCATATACAGATACCAGCGCGTCGCTTCGACATTGTACGGCGCCGGCATTTCCAGCCAATAAATATACTGTTCATCCACAGTATAGCCCGGACCCTTTTTCGCCTGCACGAAAATATAATCCTCGTGCTGCAGCGATGCCCACGGTTCCAGATCGTTTAGATAATTGACGAGCGGCGCCACAGAGATCAACTCACCGTTGTCCCACTGCTCATACACGCGCCAATAGCTGTCGATCTCCGAAATCTTCAATCCCGCTTCGATCTCCGCCGCAAATCCGCTGTTCACAATGACCTGCGCGATCACCGGTTCATCCGTCCATTCTGCCAACGGCAGCCCGTTTTCATCTGACGCGCGCTGCGGCGCATTTTCACTCACGCAGCCCGCCAGACACAGCGCCGCTGTCAGGATCAGCGCCAGTGCGAAACCTCTCTTTTTCATGGTCGTCCTCTCCTTTCACCAGGGACAGTGTGCGTTCAATTTTTCTCCCTCTATTATACCCGACAACCTGCGCTTCTGTCTCAATTCTTAAGACAAGATTAAAAATCTTCATTTTTTATTAGGAATTGCCGCTGCCAAAACGAAAAAAGAAACCCCCGAAGAGGTGTCTTGAAAACTATTCCGCTTACGCTTCGTGCGCCGTCAGGAAACGTTCAAACATTGCAGCAGTCTGTGCGCGAGTCGTTGCGCCCTGTGGGTCGATCGTCGTAGCGGTCATACCGTTGATCAATCCTTCAGCATTTGCCCAGGCGAGCACATCCTCTGCCCAGCTGGAGATGCTTGCTGCATCCGCGTAGTCAGACAGGTCGGCGCGGGCGCTCACATCATAGCCTTTGTAGTCGGCATAGTTGTAGAGGATCGCTGCCATCTGTTCGCGGGTGATCGGTGCGTTTGGACGGAAGGTGTTGTCTTCGTAGCCGTTGACAACGCCAACGCTCGCTGCCCAGTTCACAGCAGTGGCGTACCAGTCGTTGTCTGCAACATCGGCAAAGCCTGCGTCTTCAGCGCTCGTCACGCCTTCCAGACGCGCCAGCATGGAAACGATCATGCCGCGGGTCGTCGTCTGGTTTGGTGCAAATTCTGTTGCGGAAACGCCAGTCATCAGACCGTTTTCGTACGCATAGAGCACAACATCGTAGAACCAGTCGTTTTCGTTCACATCGGTGAATGGCATAGCAGGTTCTTCTTCCCAGTTAGGATCTTCTGCGAAGGTTACTTCAATCTTCACATCGCCGCTAGGCATTGTGAAAGTATACGTGCCATCGCCATTATCCGTCACTTCCACATCCTTACCACCGGAAGTGACCGTCATGTCATCCAGCATATACGCTTCATCAGGAGAAACAGTGATCGTCACCTTGTCGCCTTCAGTCGCATAACGATCTACATCAATCGCGCCATTGTCGCCGACTGTGGTGAAGATCTCGTAGCTGTATTTGCCGGTGTATGGTGGCTGGTAGGTGCTTTCTTCGTTACCAACAAGCGTGTTGCCGTCGGAGAATCCTACAGCAATAGCCAGGCTGCCGCCGTTAGGGCTGGTGTAGGTGATGTTGTCCAAGATTTCTGCAAGGATTGCTTCGTTGCTTTGTTCGCCACCCATTTTATCTTCAACACGGCCTGTAGTAGCTTTATCTGCCCATACAGCAGACTTGCTGTTGTCGAAGGTCACATTGTTGATGTTCATACTTGGGACGATGTTAACATTGCTTCCCATTGCATATTCAATATTGGTGTACGCACCCTCGGCTGGATTCAGCACACAATCGATGATATCCACATTGGTAGCACCATTGACGATGACGGAAGTGTAAATACCACCGTTGACGGTTACTCCATTCAGCTCGCCGCCTTTAGTGCAGTAGAATTGAACACCATGTTTGAGGCCACCTGCATTGATCGTGAGATCATTGATAGTCACGTTGTCATTGGTAATATTGAAAGCCCCACCACTGACGTTGTCAGTAGTACCGTTATAAGTTATACTATGACCGTTCCCATTAATGGTTACGCCAGCATTTGGGTTGATCTGAGTGGTCGTTGCAAGATCTTTTGCCAAGGATTGATCAACGGTATGACCACTACGACGATCGACCCACAGGGCGCAACGACTCGCGCACAGACTGCTGCAATGTTTGAACGTTTCCTGACGGCGCACGCTGAATAAGCGCAATATGCAAATACCCCGAAGCTGGGCTTCGGGGTATTTTTATGCTCAGATGCGCTGGCGAAAAAGGCCGTGGTGGTTGCAGTACCAGTAGAGCCAGCCGTGGCCGCGGCCGCGCCCGAAAAAGCGGGCTTCGGCGTTGCCTTCGGGATAGAGCTTGACGCTCTCAAAGCGGCTGCCGGTGCAGTAGGCGATGAAGGAAATGTAGTGGTCTTTTGTCATGGAGTGAGCGATGGAAATGTAGTATTCGTCTTCGATGTGCTCGATTGTGGCGGCGTGGGCGTCGTCGGGCGTTTCCGGTTCCAGCGGCGGCAGGGTGATGCCGCAGCAGGAAACCATGGCTGGGCCCATGGACTGAAAAACGTTGCCGCAGATGGGGCAAACATAGAGCTGGCTTTTGAGCATGTTGGCGGCGCGATTGGTGTTGATGATCTGCTCGCCAGTGAGTAACTCGGCGACGGAAACTTTGAGCGCCTGGGCGAGGGGCTCGAGCAGGGAAATATCTGGCAGGCCACGGCCCGTCTCCCTTAATTAAAGATATTGTTGGGTAAAAAAGAAAGGTCAGTCGATTT
>OMNT01000225.1_pt1 | contig 62285 bp, 71 predicted proteins | sample 1672551 | NCBI WGS metagenome assembly OMNT01 (sample SAMEA3136698, study PRJEB25190) | human gut metagenome | reverse complement strand
AGCGCGGACGGCCCCTTGCGGCGGTTGATGATGGGCCAGCCGTCGGCGGTCCACTCCACGGGGTCCAGCGCGGTCTCGCGGCCCAGCGGGCTGAAACCGTCCTGCGGGCGGGCGCAGAGGTAAACCGCGTACCACTGTCCGTTTTGTGTCTCCACCAAGTCGCCGTGGCCGGATTTTTGCAAAGTACCATTGGGGTCGTACTGGTGCAGAATCGGGTCGTAGGGGCACGACTCGTAGGGGCCGTCCAGCGTGCGGGCGCGGCCGACGCTGATTTGGTGGGTCATGCCGGTGCCGCCCTCTGCCAAAATAATATAATACCACCCGTCTTTTTGCAAAATGTGCGGGCCCTCGCTAGCGCGCTTTATGTCGCCGTACCACAAAAGGCGGGCGGGGCCTGTCGCCGCGCGGGCGTCGGGCGTCAGGGGCAGCAGACGCGCGCCGCGGTTCAGCACCATGTAGCGCTTGCCGTCGCTGTCCGTAAAAAGCGACGGATCGATGCCGTTTTCCTCAATGACGGCGGGTGGGTCCCACGGGCCTTCGGGCGCGGGGGCACTCGTCACGATCTGCGCGCGCGGGCGGGGATGGTCGTCGTTGCGGCGCAGAGTAGCCGTGACGTAGAAACGCCCATTATAATAAGAAATATCGGGTGCCCAGTAGCCGTGGCCGCCCTCAAGGCCCTGTAACATCGCGTTTTCGGGGTCAGTCAGCACATGACCGACGGGTTCCCAGTGGACAAGGTCGCGGCTGTGGCTGATGGGGATGGCCGGGAACCATGTGAAGGACGAGTTGACCATGTAGTAGTCCTCGCCCACGCGCACAATGGACGGGTCCGGGCGGAACCCGGGCAGCACGGGGTTGGCGTACAAATCGTCCCATGCTGCGCCGACGGCCTCGGCAAAGTAGGCTTCGCCCGCCGCGTTTCTCGCCGCATGGGCGATGCCGTAGGGCGTGCGGCCCTTGCAGTCGCCGCGCAGGGGGTCCCAGCCGACACGCTCGACAAGATAGCGCAGCAGTTCCGGGCTTCCCTTGGCCGCGGCATAGTGCAGAGCTGTGGCCCCGTCGGGGTCAGTCTCGTTCAATTTGGAAAGGCTCTGCTCAATAATCCAGCGGCAGAAATCATCGTCCCCGGTCTGCATGGCGCGCAACGCGGCGGGTACGCCCGTATTGTCCCGCGCATTGGCTGCGGCAGGGTTGACGGCCAGATAGGCTTTTGCACCCTCAAAGTCATTTTCGCGTATCAGCGCAAAATATTCAGCGTATTCATTCATCGTCGCTTCCCTCACAGACATTCAAAGCTCACAGCGCCAAAGCGGCCCTGCCCGCCCGCACGGTTAGCGGTATTACGGGCAAACAGCGCAGGCTTTGCGCCGGACCATGTGGACTTGGCGGCAGGGAAACTGCCGTCCAGCAGCGTCTCCTGCCCGTTCAGTTCATAGGCATAGTGTACGGTGCCGCCGTCCTCAAAGTACAGGCGCAGGGTCACGGTGTCGCCCGCAAACGGCAGGCGCAGGACGCCTTCTTCCTCGGCCACGCCCTCGGCTGTGCGGGCCGTGACTTTGCCGCGGTAAAGCACCAGCTCATTGCCCGCCGCGCCGCGGTGCAGCGCCAGTGCAGAGTAATCGTGCCCCATGACCGCGATACCCGCCTCGTCGCCGTCACCGTCGGCGGCCAGCGTGACGGTCATCTGCATCGTGAACGCGCGGGTCTGCGGCATCTGCGTCAGCACATTCGGCATGTACCACAGCAGACTTTCGCCGCGGGCGCAAGGCAGAACGGGCAGCGTCAGTGCACCGTTTTCGGCGGTGTACCATTCTTTCTTTGGGTTTGCCTGCCACTGCCACTGGATGCCGAGACCTTTGGAAAAGTCGTCATCCGCGGTCAACTCATAGGGGGCGTTCACCTCTGGCAGGGGCAGCGGCCAGCTCTCGACCGGCTCGCCGATGCCGTCACCGTTCTGCTCCAAGCCGATGAACGGCCAATCCTCGCACCATGTCATGGGCTGCAGGTGCAGGATGCGGCCATAGACGCCGTCGTCTTGGAAGTGGAAGAACCAGTCCTTGCCCGCGGGCGTGTCGATCCACGCACCCTGATGGGGGCCGTTGGTGCGGGCATTGCCCTGATGCAGAACGATTTTCTGCTCATAGGGGCCGAGGGGGCTGCGAGAGCGGAGCGCCACCTGCCAGCCCGTGCCGACGCCACCCGCAGGCGCAAAGATGTAGTACCACCCGTTGCGCTTATAAAACTTCGGGCCTTCCATCGTGGGGTGCATCAGCTCGTTGTTGAACACCTCGACCCCGTCGTCCAGCAGGCGGCTTGCGTCTGGGGCCATGCGGCAGACATCGATGCGGTGCTTGATGCCACAGCGGCTCTTGGCGTAGGCGTGGGCCATGTAGGCGCTGCCGTCGTCGTCCCAGAACGGGCAGGGGTCGATCCAGCCGCAGGCCTGCTTGATGCAGTGCAGCTCACTCCACGGGCCTGCGGGATTTTTCGCAGTTGTGACAAAAATGCCTTCGTCGGGCAGCGGGATAAAGACATAGAACATGCCGTCATGGTAGCGGATGGCCGGGGCCCACGTGCCGCAGCCGTGGGCGGGCAGGTCGTAGCGAGCAAAGGGCAGCTTTTCGACGCACCACGCCAGCTGTTCCCAGTGGATGAGGTCTCGGCTGTGCAGCAGTGGCACACCGGGCAGGTAGGTAAAGCTGGACGCCACCATGTAGTAATCCTCCCCCACGCAGATGACATCGGGGTCGCTGTAGTCCATGTACAGCACGGGGTTTCTGTAATTTTGGCCGTTTTCAGTCGTGTTATCGTACAGTTTCATTCTTTTCTCCTGTTAAAACTCGCCGTCGACGCTCTCGTCGGTGTCGTAGGCTTCGCCGTCTGCATTTTTTAGCGTCACGTTGTGAAATTCCACGTTTTTCGCGTTGCGCAGGAAGAACCCTCGCGCGCTCATCGGCTCCAAGTTGCCCATCATGGCGGGCTTTTCGGGGGCCGCACCGCGGGCCATCTCGATATGGCAGTCCGTCAGGCTCAGGCCATCGATAGGGCTTTCGGCCAGACCGTAGAAGAAACCCGCCGATGCCGTGGCCCCCACGACGGTGACGCCGTTGATGCGGATGTTGCGGAATGCGGGCGTACCGCCGTCCACGGGGTAGGGTGTCTTTTCCCACACCCAGCGGTCTTTTTCGGCCGTGCCGCAGCTGTAGTACATATTAAAAACAAACGGGCAGAACACGCGCTCCATTACCAAATTCGACAGGCGCAGATTCTCGACACAGCCGCCGCGGCGGCGGCGCGTTTTGACGCGCAAACCGCGGTCGGTACCCGTGAACACACAGTTCGTGACCGTGACATTGCGCACGCCGCCGCTCATCTCGCTGCCGATGACTATGCCGCCGTGTCCGTGCACAAGCAGACAGTTTGCAATGACGATGTTCTCGCAGGGTACGGGGCTCGGCGTTTCCTCGGTGCCGGATTTCAGTGTGATGCAGTCATCGCCAACGTCAACGCGGCAGTTCAGGATGCGCACATCGCGGCAGCTTTCGGGGTTGATGCCGTCGGTGTTGGGAGAATTGTAAGGGTTGCAGATGGAGACATCCTCGATCAGCACATCCACACAGTTCAGCGGATGGACGGTCCACGCCGGGCTGTTGCGCAGCTGCACGCCGCAGACGCGCAGGTGGGTGACGTTTTCAAAATGCAGCAGGTAGGGGCGGCCATTGGCTAGGGTGCGGGCGCGCTGGGCAGCCCACCACGGTGCGCCGCAGCCATCCAGCACACCGGAGCCGGTCAGGGCCACGTTCTCGGCATTGAAAGCGGAAAGGCAGGGTTTGGGCCGGTGGGAGATGCGCCCCTCGTACTGGCATTCCTGCAAAGGGAAGGCTGCAGGGTCGTTCAAAAAGCGGATGACCGCGCCCGGTTCCAGGTGCAGCTCCATATTGCTGCAAAGCTCAATGGGGCCGGTGGAATACTCCCCTGTCGGTACGGTCAGCACACCGCCGCCCGCTTTGTGCAGTTCGGCAATGGCTTGGGCAAAACAGTCAGTCCAGACGGCTTCGGCGGTATTGGGGCGGAACTGGGTCAAGGTGATCTTCATGGTTTGCTCCTTTATCTTAACGGGTCACAGATACAGGAAAAGGGGCCGGGGCAATCGCCCGGCCCCTTTTCCTTTGTATTTAGAAGGACTAGAGAATGGTAAGGTTATGCGTTGGCGTTCATTTCTTCCAACGCCTGTGCAACGTTCAGGGTCTCGGCCTGTGCCTTGTACTCGGCCATGCCTTCTTCCGGGGTAAGCTGACCCATGGCTACGCGGGAGATGATGTTCTCGCGGGCAGTGGTCAGGTCGGAGGTGATCATGGTGCGCTGCTCGGATACAGGGAACACGGAGATGTTCTTGGCGTTGGCAGAGACAACGGCCAGAGAATCGGAAACAGCCTGAGAAATTTCAACGTTCTTATCGGCAGCGGTCATCGGGGTGATAGCCAGCCAGGGGGTGATCCATGCTTTCTGGAAAACTTCGGCGGGCTTGGAGATGGTGGGCAGGGGCTTGATGTTATTGCCATCCTGCTCCCAATGCACGCCCTCAACGCCGCTCTGGAACAGGACCTGGCCTTCGCCGCCATCGTGCATGTATTCAATGAAGTACTTAAAGACAGAGGCAACCTGCTCATTGCTGAGCTTAGAGGAAATAACCTGCACGCTGGGGGCGCTGTACAGATAGGTAGCGCCCTCGATGGGAGGCAGAGCGATGACTTCGGCGTCGGGGACATTCTGCTTCAGGCGGACGGTCAGCGTCTCGCCCCACAGGCCGCCCCAGTACGGGAAGCAGCCGACGGTACCGGCGTACCACTCATCACGGCAGGAGCTGGTGGTGTTGGTGATGGCTTCCTGGTCGATCAGGCCGGCGGTGTAAGCATCCTGCAGGTTCTGCAGGGCGGTCAGCATGTTATCCTGTGCCATGCCGTCGACCCACTTGCCGTCAACTTTCACATAGTCAGCGGTTGCGCCCTGGTAGAACTCAGGCAGTGCCTGGGTGCTCTTCAGGCCGGGGGCCGTGTAAGGTGCGGTGCACTCCGGGATCTCGTTCTTAAAGCGGGTCAGCATCTCGATGAACTCGTCATAGGTGGTGGGCACGTCCATGCCGAGGCGGTCCAGCCAGTCCTTGCGGACATAGGTCACGATAGCGGAAGGCGTCTCGCGGGGGACGCCGTAAATCTTGCCGTTGACGGTCAGGGCATCCCACAGGTTCTTGTCGACCTTGTCATACAGGCCGCTCTCGTGGACGAGGTCGGTCAGGTCGGCGATAGCGCCCTGCGCGGCGTAGTTGCCCAGCGTCTCGCCGTTCAGGTCAAAGGTATCGGGAACCGTGTCAGAAGCGTAGGCCAGCTCGAGCTTCTTGGTGTACTCGTTATTGTCGATGAAGTCCAGCTCCAAGTCGATGCCGGTCTTGGCGTCGAAGTCGGCGATCCACTGCTCGGAGCCATCTTCCTGGTGCATGCCGTCATGGACCCACCAGACGAGCTTGTCGGGCTTCTGCGCGTTCTCGTAGAGGGAAGCGGCGTCGGCAGCCGTCTTCTCGGACGATGCAGCGGTGGAATCGGCCGCAGACGCGGAAGCCGCCGTGCTGCCGGAGCCGCCGCAGGCGGCCAGCAGGGAGGCTGCGCAGGCCGTGGCCAGCAGCATGGAAATCTGTTTTTTCATGGTTTTCTCCTCCGTTTGATATAATTCTATTTTACCTGGCGGATTACTCCGCCGCAAGTACGAGTTTTTAGCCCTTGACAGCACCCAGGGTAACGCCCTTGGTGAAGTATTTCTGTATAAAGGGATAGATGAACAGGAATGGCAGCACGACCACAACGACCGTTGCCGATTTTAACATATCAGCCGATAGTGTGATGGCTGTGCCGGAAAGGCCATCTTCCAGAATCAGGGAGCGGACCTTGACCTGGAAGTTCTGCCAGTTGGGGTCGGTGATGTAAAGGATGAAGTGCATATACTCGTTCCACAGGCCGACCGCGATGAACAGGCCAACGGAAGCCAGCGCAGGCTTGGACAGCGGCAGCATGATGCGCCAGAAGCAGCCGAAGGGCGAGCAGCCGTCAATGGTGGCGGATTCAAACAGTTCGTTCGGGATGCTGGCAAAGAAGCTGCGCATCAGAATGGTGTTGTAAGCCGAAACGCTGCACGGAATGATAACGGCCAGCATGTTGTTCATGAGCCCCAGGTTCTTGATGGTCAGGTAGGTGGGAATCATACCGCCGCTGAACATCATGGTGAACAGAACCATGCGGCCCATCAGAACATGGCCGGGCATATCTTTCTGGATCAGGACATAAGCACCCATCGTGATGATGAACAGGCCGGTAACGGTACCGACAACGGTGGTGAGCACAGAGACCAAAAACGGGCGGTAAAGGCTGGAGGTGGTCAGGATCATCTCATAAGCCGAAAAATCGATCTTGCGGGGCCACAGGCGCACGCCGTAACTGGTGGGGTCGATGGAATCAACGATCACTTTCAGCAGCGGCAGCACCATCATGCACATCAGGATGCCCAGCAGCAGGATATCAAAGATCAAAAAGATCGTGCGGGCACGGTAGCCCTTGGCAAAAGAGAAACGGTCTTTGGAATTGATGCCGTTCATATTACAGTACCTCCTCGCCTGTCAGCTTTTTGCTCAGCTTATTGCCGATGGCAACCAGCAGGATAGAAATGACGGATTTGAACAAGCCTGCTGCGGTGGACAGACCGTACTGCGAACCGGAAATGCCCATGCGGTAAACATAGGTTTCCAAAACGTCCGAGGTGTTGATGACCATGGAGTTCTGCAATACCCACACCGGGTCAAACAGGTTCAGAACCTTGGCCAGGTTCAGGATAAAGACGGTAACAATGGTGCCGGAAATGGCGGGCAGCGTTAAGTAGATCACGCGCTGGAAGCGGGTTGCACCGTCCAGAACGGCGGCTTCATGCTGCTCCATATCCACGCCGGAAAGCGCCGCAATGTAGATGATGGTGCCCCAGCCGATGTCTTTCCAGACAGCGATCATATAAAAGATGGGCCGCCACCATTTTTCGTTGGCGAGGAAATAGATGGAATCGCCGCCCAAAGCGGTGATAACGCCGTTGATCAGGCCGTTTTTCGGCGAGAGGAACATGGTAAAGATGGAAGCCACAACAACCCAGGACATAAAGTGCGGGATGTAGATGATGGTCTGGGAGATCTTTTTGAACCATTTGAAATGCAGCTCATCCAGCAGCAGCGCCAGCACAATGCTGCCCAGCGTATCAATCACCAGCTTGGTAATGCTGATCTGCAGGGTGTTGAAGAACGCTTTCCAAAAGCCGGCCTGGGAGAACAGCTTTTGGAAGTTCTGCAGTCCAACGAACTGGGCCGGTTTGAAGGGGGTATAATCCGTGAAAGCGTACAGGATGCCGAACATTGGCAAATAGGAGAACAGGATCAGGCAGAGAAAAAGCGGGATGAACATAATATAGAACGCCCGGTACTTTTTCATTTTCTGCCTGGTCGTCAGCCCCAGGTGTTCCTTGGGTGCCGACTTGGTTTTCAGTGGCATGGATGAATTCTCTCCTCTCATGGTGTGGATTGCTCTGCAGCGGGTTTGTCCGTTCCGCTTGCTGTATCTGCATCATACCACACCAAAATCCGCCGCATAAGGGGCAAAAGCCCTGTTCTATGCAACTGTTCCCCAAAAGAAAAAGGGAACGATTCTTGTGGAGAAGAATCGTTCCCTTTGCAAAATTATTCGATGCTATGTCTTTTGCTTTGCTATTACTGCCGCTGTGCATTCTGCACTGCAGGGGGCGGCGTCCCCGACGATCCGGATACGTTCCGGCAGCATGCTGTTCTCGGCGGCCGGGGGGATCGGCCGCCCTACCGCTCGCCATGGGTGTGTTACCCGCGGTATTCGCTGGGGCTGACCCCCATCACGCGCTTGAACGCACGGCGGAAAGACTGGATGCTGTTGTACCCCAGCCGCTCCGGCAGATCCGAAACCTTGCAGCCATCCTGCAGCAGAACACAGGCCGCCTTGACGCGGAGCTGCTCCAGATACTCGGCAAAGTTGGTGCCGGTCTCCTTTTTGAAAATGGCAGACAGATACCCCTCCGACAGATTGAATTCAGCACTGACCATGGCCAGGCCAAGATTCGGGTTGTGGTAGTTCTTGCGGATATACTCCTCAATGGCTTTCACGTTTTCGCTGCGGCGGGCGTTCTTTTGCTGGGTCACCTCGCTGCACAGCGCCTGGCACAGGGTGTTCAGCCGCTCAAAATAGGGTTCGCAATCGCCTTTATAGTCAAACGCCAGTTCGTTCAGCGCCATCAGGTCAGCGTTTTCTTCCACTATAACGCCGGTCTGTGCGGAAAGGATTTCCACAATGCGGCGGTTCAGCTGGCGCATGCGGCTGCGGTTCAAACTGCGGCGCACAAAGTTTTCCGTCTGCAAAAGGCTCAGCACATCTTCCACAGCTTTGGCATCGCCTGCGCTCAGGCTCTGGGTCAGCCGCTCTTCCACTACATAGGGGAAGTAATAGCCATCGCGGGCGCCAAGCTGGCTGCCGTACACCTGCACCGCTGTTCCGCCGTCCGCATCGTGCTGGGCGGCTGCGGCTTCCTCGGCGCTTTTCCAGAACTGCATCAGGTCATCGCAGGGGGTGCCAACGCCCCAATGGGCTTCCACATGGTATTGCTCATGCAGCCACGCCGCAACGCGGTGCAGCACGCCCAGCAGTTTTTCCTGGTCCTGGATCTCAAACATATACAGGGTTTCCAGGGTATTGCGCTTGTAGTTGTGCACAGGGCGCACGCACAGCTCGTCCACATAGGCGCTGATGGCCTGCTGCAGCACCTTGGCGTCCTCCACGGTCTGGCCGTCAATGGCGTCAATATCAATACCGGGGAATAGGCGCAGCACGGCGGCGCAGTAGGTTTTATCTGTCAGTTCAATGCCCGCGCGCTGCGCCATATACTCCATTTCCGGGCGGGAGACAAAGTTCGATTTGAGCAGGTTGTGGTAAAATGCCGTCTGCAGCGCGGGGCGGTCGGCCGCCTGCTCCTGCAGCAGATGGGTGTTATCCTGCACAAGCTGGCTGACCGCGCTGCTGATAAGGTTCAAATCGGTGTTCACCGCGCCGTCAGCCGCCTGCAAGGCGCGCGCGATCTCATTGACGGGCCGCCCGCGCCGCACCGAAAAGTAGAGCGATATCGCCGTGCCCAGCACGACCGCGGCAAAAATCAGGAAAAGCATCTGGTTGCGCAGGGTATTCAGCTGCCGCATTGCCTGCTGTTCCGGAAAAACGAGCAGATAACTCAAGCCCAGCGAGTCACTGCCCGCAAGGTGCAGGACCAAATCGTTGCCGCTGTTCCATGTGCCCTGCGCGGTCAGCCAGTCTTCGGGCAGGCTGTCGGCCAGACTCAGGTCATCGTGGCTGTACAGGCAGACCCCGCCGTTGTCATCGTCCAGCACAAACAGCGAATAGCCGTTGTATTGCTCCAAAAACGAGAACTTTTCCTCCAACCAGTCCGAATCGATGCGGAAGAACACGGTCCCGGTCTTGCTGCTCATCAGGCGGCTGCTGGGGATGCCGTAATAGATGTCCTGCCCACCCAGCTTGCAGAAAAACGGTGCGCGGTTGTCATCGGTGCAGACCGCCTGCCACAGCGCGGCGTCATCGCCCCATTCCAGCAGGTAGCCGCTGAAAATGTCCGGCGCATAGACCGCGCGGTTGTAGATAACGCGGTCCATGCTGTTTAAATAGATAAAGGTATTGTTCACCCAGTTGGGCGAGTAGTATAGCATCCGCTGGTAGTACTCGTTGATAGCGCGGATGATGTTTTGGTAGTAGTTATCGTCGGTGTGGCGCAGATTTTCCAACCGATAGATTGACTCGCTGCGGGCGGTCTGCATGCCCAGCGTGCGCAGCTCCGTCAGGCCGTTGTCCACGCTGGACACGGCCTGCGTCATGGCAAACATTGTGCTGTCCAGCACATCATTGCGCACAATGACGAACGCGCTGCGGAATCCCACCGCACAAATCAGCAGCGCCGCCAGCAGAATGATCAGGTGGGAGAGCAGGAACCGCACGACAGAGTTTTCCCGCACATGTTTTGTAATTGTTTCAAACATTCCGACACTCCCTTTTTAGTACTATACCATTTTTCACTGCCAAAAGTCAACGCGCTCGCCAGTGCAGGGGGAACAATTTCGCATTTATAAATACTGTGTCTTGTGTTGGCACGCGGCAGCGTGATATGGTTAGTATAAAAAACTGTTGTACGGGAAGGACTGCCGAAAAATGCCAAAAATGAGTTTTACTGACTTTTTACCAGCCGGAGCTTACCGCCTGCGCCGCGCCGCTGTCATGACGGTGGGCGTGCTGTTTATGGGCTTTGCCGTGGCCGCCCTTGTGCTGGCCGACCTCGGCACCGACCCATTCACGACGGCCTGCCTCGCGTTTGCCGCCCGCATGGGCTGGCTGCTGGGCAGCGCCGAACTGCTCATCAACGCCGTCATGTTCTGCCTTGTGTTGTGGCAGGACCCGCACCGCATCGGCCTTGGCACACTGGCCAACATGGTGTTGGTGGGCTACACGGCGGATTTCTTCGGCTGGGTGTTCCGCCTGTACGGCATCACGGCTCCCACAGGCGGGGCTGCGCGGTTTGTGTTCATGGTGGCCGCCCTTGCGGTTTTCGTCGTGGCGGCGTCGCTGTACATGACTGCCGACCTCGGCACCGCGCCTTATGACGCGATGTCCTTTGTACTGGCGGCCACGCTGCCCCATCTGCCCTTCCGCGCCGTACGCATGGCGTGGGACGCCGCGTGGGTCGTGCTGACGCTCGTCTTGGGCGGCAGCGTCGGGCCCGTCACGATTGGCATCATGCTTTTGATGGGTCCCGCCGTGGACCTTGTGGGTGGTTGGGCAAAACGCACGCTCTACCGCGGCTGAAACGCTTGTTTTGGCGCGCGGCGCGCGCTATAGTAGATATAATAATGTAATAAAGGGAGTTTTGGCTTATGACACCGCGTATTTTTTGGATCGGTGATTCCACCGTGCAGTTCAATAATATTTCCACGTGGCCGCAGTGCGGCATGGGGCAGGTCTTGGACCTGTATGTGCGCCCCGGCATTGCGGTGTACGACCATGCCCGCAATGGTCGCAGCACCAAGAGTTTTTACGACGAGGGCCTGTGGGCTCCGGTGGAGGCGGCTCTGTGCCCGGGCGATTTGCTGCTGATGCAGTTCGGCCACAACGATGAAAAGTCCGAGGACCCCACCCGCTACGCCGCGCCTGATCAGTTCGCCGCCAACCTGCTGGCCTACGCCCACGCCGCGCAGGCCAAGGGCGCGCTGCCCGTGCTCATCACGCCGCTGGTGCGCCGCCGCTTTGAGGGGGGCACTTTGGTTCCGACCCACGGTGCTTACCCCGACGCTGTGCGCCTGCTGGCCGCGCGCGAGGACCTGCCGCTGATTGATTTGAGCGCCGCATCCGCTAAGCTGGTGCAGGAGATGGGCGAGCCCGCCAGCCGCGAGCTGTACATGGTCTTTGCCCCGAACCTCTACCCCAACTACCCCGACGGCAAGGAGGACAACACCCACCTGCGGTACCTCGGTGCCGTGCGCTTCACAGGTCTGGTCGCCGCCGGCCTGCAAGCCTTGGGCGGCCCGTATGCCGATGTGCTGCTGGGCACCCCCGAGAGGGATAAGTACGACGGAAAAGGGTATGAGGGGTAAGACGAGCGGGGATTTTGCTGTCGTCTTTGAATCGCGTCTTAAATTAATCGTAAAGCGGCAGTCGCTCTCAGGATTTCACCAAGTGCAGAAGTTGTTTTTATTCTATCAAATAAATTGTCCGACCAGCATGGTCGGCATAGTATGTCCATGATTTTGGTGTTGCTCCCCTGCCTAGTTTTGGCGGTACTCCGAGATACGAACTTTCTGACGAAGCTGTCATGAATCTATTAATTACTTACTTGAAATGATGTGTATTCCATAAATGCGCAAGGCTATTTCAATCGCGACCCGGAGCGCGATGCCTTTTATCTCATCTCCTATCAGACTTGCAGGCGAATCAATGTGACGTGGCCAAGTCCCTACCCGGAAGTAAAAGCATTTGTGAAAGAGGCCACCCGTGTAGTCTATGATCAGGACAAAATCTGCTGGAATGGTGCACCGCTTTCGTCTGTAAAATCTTTCCACAGGGATACTGCGTGTTGAGTGTCCCTGATTTTTGACCACCATTTGACCACTGCTGTGCAAATGCCTTGTGAAATGCCGGAAAAGCCTGTTGTGACAACCAACAATGGGCTTTTTCTCGTTTTGGGCTCAACTGTGCAGAACCAATAAATTTTACGTTTCAACGCCGGTCTATACCGCCCTGTCGTAGTTCTCCGACCGAATACCTATAAGTAACTACGCTATAAGTTGTAAATTTACAAGTAAATCAACGTACTATCGTTTTCTTTTTTCGTTTTTGTTCAGCTTTACAGCACTCGATTTCATGTCGTTTTTTATACGTTTTCCAACTCGCTTTTTATCGACTTCCAAACTATAATCAACTATATCCAAGCCTACGATTATTATGGCTTGAATTAATGTCTGCATAGAGATATCTTATATCGGTAACAGCAAATCCAACAATATTGACATCAAAAATTTTATACTAGCAGAATGTGATTTCATTGACCTTTATACGCTCTATGTACTACAATTGATTTATCTTAATTGTAAATAACGCACTCGGAGATAGATGCTATGCTAGATTTATCCCAATTGAGTAAATACAAAGAAAACAACCGCATTGAAGCAAAAAAGGCTCAAGGTGGGCTACCCCGCAGCATTTGGGAAACATATTCGGCTTTTGCCAACACTTTCGGCGGTTATATTTTGCTCGGCGTTGTAGAAAATGCAGACAAGAGCTTTTCCAGCGTACCACTATCCTCTCCCGAAAAGATTGTTTCTGATTTCTGGAATAGTGTCAACAATCATTCCGTCGTCAATGTAAATATTCTTTCTGACCGAAATGTGCAGATTGTCGAAAGCGGCGGAAACCGAATTGTTATTATTGAGGTTCCTCGTGCCGACCGTCACGACAAGCCTGTTTATGCTGGATCGGACCCTTTTGCTGGTTCTTACCGTCGCAATGGCGAGGGTGATTATCGCTGCACAAAAGACGAAGTGCGTGCGATGATGCGCGACCAAGCAGATATTTCACAGGATGCTCGCGTGATGGACACGATGACCACCAATGTGTTCGATATGGATACGATTCGTCGGTATCGCCAGCGTATGGACAATCTGCGTCCCGGCCATGTCTGGTCAGAACTGGCGGTTGAGGATTTCCTGCATCGTATTGGCGCTATGGCGCGGGACGGCAGTGGGAAACTGCGCCCTACTGCTGCGGGATTATTGATGTTCGGACATGAATACGAAATCGTGCGGGAATTTCCGCATTATTTTCTGGACTATCAGGAACATGATCGCAGTGCCACAGAAGATGAGCGCTGGACGGACAGAATCGTGTCCAGTTCAGGCGATTGGAGTGGTAATATCTGTGACTTTTATTTCCGCGTTTATAACCGCATTGCGCAGGACATAAAAGTTCCGTTCAAACTGAATGGTGCTGACCGCATTGATGACACCCCTCTGCATAAGGCTTTGCGCGAGGCTTTGGCAAACGCCTTGATTCATGCCGACTACTATGACCGTCGTGGTCTGGTGATTCAAAAATGGCCGGATAAAATTCGCATTGCAAATCCGGGTGCTTTCCGTATCAATGTGCAGGAGGCTCTTGTGGGCGGTGTATCGGATCCACGCAACGAATCGCTGATTAAAATGTTCAATCTGATAAATGTTGGCGAGCGTGCAGGAAGTGGATTGCCAAGTATTCGCTCCGTTTGGCAAAAGCAGGGGTGGCAGGTGCCAGAGATTGTAGAAGCATTTAATCCAGATCGGACAACGCTGACACTACCGCTTTCCGCCGCAAAAATGGCGGTAAAAAGTGGCGGCAAAAAAGTGGCGGCAAAAAATGGCGATAAAGAAGGCGGCATTGCTGAACGTCGCAAAGCGGACATTTTACAGTACCTGACAGACACTCCTAAAGCGGCAAGCAAAGAAATTGCCGAGGCGGTCGGACTTCAGGTTTCCCGCACGAAAATGTATTTGGCAGAATTGATTGAACAAGAGGCTGTTGTTGCAGAAGGCGCCGGACGTGCGCGTAAATATCGGCTGAAAACATGAGTACAGTGATTGCATTTTGGAACATACAGTAATGAAATACCAGCCAATGCCTATCCACTTCACAAAACTGCTCAGATACAATTTGGCGCATAATAAGCACTGCAGGATTCATTAATTTGTAACGCAATCTATAAAAAGGGGAGTGAATGTGATGACTCTCAGAGAATACGCGAAGCTGATGAATGATACCGCGCTTCAAGGCAGCCTTTCGAACGAGGAATATAATCGTCTGTATAAACCCCTATTGGACGGCATTCAATCGATGATTCCGCCAATGCTATTTCGCTATCGTTCCTGTAATGAACTTTCTCTTCAAGCCCTTTGGGATGATAAAATCTGGCTTTCCAAGGGAAATGTCATGAATGATGATTATGATGCGTTGCTGTATTTTGATAAAGCAAAAATCACCGCGCACGTTTTACAGGCTATAAACGAATTTTCACGGCTCGCTTCGAGAAAGGTTTCCTGGGAAGAACTTCCGCAGATAGTACAGCACTTTTTCCCGCGTGAAATTCTTTGCCAGATGATGGAAGCCATTGCGCATATTACTGTAGGAGATATGGAATCTTATTTACGACACTTTGAAGCATTTTCTCGAAATGCTATTAAAGCATACTCTCCGAAAATTTCGGTTTTAACGCAAAACACATTAAAATTCGCCTGTTTCTCTGATACGATTACATCTGCAAATATGTGGGGACATTATGCATCCTCAAGTACAGGATTTTCCATTGGATATAACTTTCGAGGCTTTCCATGTGTTGATTCTGTAGGTGAAGGAAACAGTGAGTTGCCCACTCGATGTGAATTGTTCCCAATTATTTACCAATCAAAGCGTTACGACGCAACGCCTTATGCCGAATGGCTTTTAATATGTTCTCTTGTAAGTAAAATGATAAAACAATAATAAGAGATAGTGTCACAATGATAGCATATATTTGAAGTACCACACTCATAACATTATCCCTCCCTGCATTATGTAATATCTCTTTTCTTGAAAATTGTTCCTATAACTCCACCAAATATAATCATATAGGCGAAGAAAATGATAATTGCGGTTGGAAGCCATTGAACTGCCATATCTATTCTTGTTTTATTGATATTACTAATTGCCCAAAAAATTGTGATGTTATATCCTAAGCCCAAAATACTTTCCAATCCATGAAGAACCAGATAACCAAAAAATATAAGCAAAGCATTAACTGCCATGCTAACTGAACTGTTTCTTATGAGAAAAACAAGTGAAATTGCGAGCGTTGATACAGCCATATGATATAATGCCTCACAGAATATGTAGGACACTATATTGCTAATGTTTGTAAAAGTAAAACCGCTTATTCCAAAAAAAATTTTATTACATAACAAACCAATTAAAAAGGCAGACACCAAAAAAAAGAATGATACAATCCAGCCAATTACCAATTTTGAAAAGAAGTAACTCCATCGTGACAGACCTTTTTCTATATAATGTTTTACAGTCCCTTGACGAAAATCATTTGAGAAATAGTAGCTGCAAAAAATAATCAAAGGAAATACAACCGGGTAATAATTAAAAAAAGAATCCCAGTAATTTGCAGAAACTTCTGTACCTACCAAATATTCCCTCATGCCAATCGTTGCTTTTTGTGCATAAGCACATAAGAATATCCATCCTGTCATCATAAGAAAACATACTTTCAAGACTTTTCCATGTATTGTTTTATAAAAATCAGCTCTAATTAAATTAAGCATTGACTATGCCTCCTCTCATTTTTTCATTAAAGTAATCTTCCAGTGACTCCTTTGTTACAGTACATTCATCAACAGAAATTCCATGATTAACCAGTAAGGAGTTTACAATTCCGGGATTGTCTACATATTCAAAAATCCGAATATTATTATCGGAAAGAATTTCGTAGTTTTTAGTATGGAGATTTTTCTCTATTAAAATAGCGGCCTGTGCAGTATCTGATGCCTTAATTTTTAAACAACATTGACATTTTTCATTTAATTCTTTTGCAGTGATTTCTTCAATCAACTTGCCATTTTTAATAATTCCGTATTTCGTTGCAATTTTTGACAATTCCCCCAAGATATGACTGGAAATCATAATGGTAATATGTTCTTCCCTATTTAGTTTTAATAAGAAATTCCTCATATCTTGTATTCCAGTCGGATCTAAGCCATTGATAGGTTCATCAAGAATCAGAAAATCAGGATTTCCCAACAAGGCAATGCCAATGGCTAAACGCTGTTTCATACCTAATGAAAATTTTTTGACAATTTTATTTTCATATTGTGACAGACCCACCTGCTTTAAAATTTGTTGTACAGATTCTTTGCTTGACAGTCCATATGCTTTTCTAAATACTTCCAAATTTTGTTTTGCGGTTAATTCTGCATAAAGTGCCGGAGATTCAATTACACAACCAATACGATAACGCTCGGTCTGGGGAACAAAATTTCCAAATAGTTCAATAGAGCCTTCTGATGGTTCAACCAAACCTGCTATCATTTTCATTAAAGTAGACTTACCAGCACCATTTTTTCCAATCAAGCCATATATTTCGCCTTTTTTAATAGAAATGGATACTTTATCAACAGCATAATAATTTGTGTATTTTTTAGATACTGTGTTCGTTCTTAGTATATATTCCATGATATATCCCTCCTTGTGGTTTTAGTGTAAGGGATAAGTTTAAGTAAATTATTTTCTAAATCTAAGGATTTCATAAAGATTATATGTCCATCTTAAACCCAATTCCCCAAACCGTTTTAATATACGATTTACTATTATCTATTGCAGCAATTTTTTTGCGTAAGTTGCTGATATGAACATTGATAGCATTTTCAGTTCCCTCTAAAGCTTCATTCCATAATTGCTCATAAATCATATCTTTCGTAAATACTTGTTGCGGATGTTCCATAAGCATTTTCAATATAGCAAACTCATTTTTTGTAAGGGGCAATTTTTGATTTTTTAGAGTGGCCTCCATTCCTATTGTATCTAAATTTAAATCGCCACAACATAACAAGGAATTTGATGTATATTGATTTTCATAAATCCGTCGTAAAATCGTTTCAATCCTTGCAAGTAGCTCTTCTATATCGAAGGGTTTCGTTACATAATCATCAGCACCGTTTTTCAATAAGAAAATTTTACTTTTAGAATCTTCTTTTGCAGATAGACCGATTACAGGTACATTTTTTGTTTTCTTTATTTTTGCTAAAACTTGTTCACCAGAAAGACCGGGAAGCATTAAATCCAAAATAATCAGATTAACTTTTTGCTTTTCAAGAAAAAGAAGGGCTTCTGTTCCTGAATAAGCAGAATATGTTATATAACCATTTTTCCGAAGATATTTAACAAGCATATCATTGATAGCCATATCGTCATCAACTATTAGAATTGTGTAATTCATATAAAATACCTCTCTTTAACATTGATCAATTTGCAGAATATAATTTTATGGCATATTCGTATCAACTTTATCACAATCGTTTGCTATATTCAATCATGTGGCTATTTGATAGTGAAACAAAATACTACTTAACATCAAATTTCATTACATTCTCATAATTCAACCCGAAATGTACAATGATATAGGGTGATATGAGAATGAACCAAGATGAAATCAGGTTTGACTTTCATGGGCTCGGGCTGGCAATCAAACAAGCTAGAGAAGAAAGAGGCTGGACACAGGCCTATGTGGCGGAGCTGGTCGGCAAGACAGACCGCACGATTATGAATATTGAAAACAAGGGACAACATCCCAGCTTCAATTTATTTTTCAAACTCGTTACCATGTTCGATATTTCCGTAGACCAGTTTTTCTACCGGGAAGAACAGCGGGACGAACACAGTTGCAGAAAGCACATTGATGTACTTCTCAACTCCAGGTATGAGTGCAAATCCAACAATCACTGGAAACCTGCTAATTCACACATTCCACTGTAGATTGAAGTCCCATTCCTGGAAGCGATTCTGGGATTATGACACCTTCGTGGTGTAGTCCAGGGAAATCCACCCTGCGCCAGATTTCAGTTTGCCCCACTTTGTTGCGCCCTGCCCAGTGCTTTCCTGCACGATGGTATAAACTCCACCGTCACGGATAGTTCCTGCCATAGCGTAGTTCGTACCTGCACCCTTACGGATATTCAGAACCGAAGCTGTAACCTTCACTCTATATGGAGAGAACGTAGGCTTGCTCTCCGCAGGGTACACAGCATTACCCGAACCGTCAAACACCTTGTAGCCGGGGTTCTTGTCTGCACAGGCTTTTGCATTCGCCAGGGAAGCGAATGCACCCTTCTGAGAAGCACTATCAGCCCAGGTCTTACGGACACGGTACAGTGTGGTGGTGCTTGCAGGCTTCTCTTCGGCAGTGTTGCCACCCAGACGGGCAGTAACCTTTGCCGCCAGGTCACCCATACGGGAATAGAGCCACTCACCAGGGCAAGACTTATTTGCAAACCATCTATGTACCGTCAAAACCATTTCATCAGACTTCGGACTGTATGCCAGAGTCTTGTTCTTGTCACCAAACCAGAGCAGCTTCTTTTTGCCGTTGCGCTTGCAAATGTCCACGCAGAGGTTGATGAGGGAAGCATATACAGCGTTCGTCATAGCGTAAGGGTGAGTCTTGTCAGACGCACATTCAATGGTCACGGCACGATGGTCATTCGCAGGACTGGAAGAACACCAGGAGCGGTCTTTCTCTTCTACGCAGAGAGAGATTCTGCCGTCATAACCGATACCGTAGTTGCAGCTTGCCTGCCGGGAAGGACTGGTGAAACAACCGCAGATACTCTCCGCAGAAAGCTGACCAACTACACAGTGCGGGGTAATACGGTCAATCGCATGATTGCGGGGACTGTTTTTGTTCGGTGAGATTTTGGTGTAGGACACCAGAGAACTGTTACTCATTTTCATTTCCTCCTTGTCATATCGGGTAAGGTCATACCTCTCAATGACAGCCATAAGGTTGTCCACATATTTCAGAGAGGTTGCATACCCGTCAGCTTTGATATTCTCAAGGTACTGTCTGGGGTCAGTCACACCCTTCAAATTGGAATAGGCAGAAATGTTGGTGAAATCGAAATACCCGATGACACCTTCTTCCATGTTTCCAAACTTGCACCATTCCATAGCGGAACTGGTGTAGGTTCCGTCTGGGTTCTGCTCACTGCCTACTTTGTGGTAAACACCCACGCAGGTCTTGCAGCGTCCTTTTCGATACTTCAAGCCAAAGTAGTTATGAGCATTGACTGCCAGTTCAGACGTACCTTTGTTACTCTCAAGAATCGCCTGGGCAATAATCGGGCTGAACACGCATACATTGTAAGCGGCAGCATATTTCTTAATGTACCCGGCAATACTGTCAATAAACTCCTGGGTAGTCATAGGTCATCACTCCTTTATAGGAGAGAGGGCGAACCCTCTCTCCCGCCTTAGTTTGCGCCGCTGTCAGTATCGGACTTCTTCTTGAGTACTTCGATTGCGGCAGTAATAGCCGGGGGAATATTGATACCCATAAGTCCTACGTTCTCCACGATGGAGATAGTTTCGTTTGCCACGAATGCAATAACCACAGCGTCACGAATAAAATTAGTGCCAGTAATTAAATCCAGGCGGCAGGCAACCAGAACCACCAAAAGGGAAACACCCTTACGGCACAGCCCTTTCCAACCTGCACGGCTCTCAAGCGCACCATTCTCAGTCTTGCCGCTGTTATGGAACACGCCTGCGACAATCAGACCTGTAACATAGTCAATCGCCATGAAGATAACCAGGGTTGCCAGAGCAGCGTCCCAACCGCCAAACAGGGAAGCAATGAAGCTACCCGCTACTCCGATTGCAGTACAAATCCATTCTTTCATAATCTTAGCCCTCCTTGCTGTAATCCTCCCCGGTGATTTCCTTGTACTCTTCCGGGGTAATCCACTTGCCTACTGCGTTCCACACCATCTTTTCAGACCAAATGCCCATCTTGTAGAACTTCTTTACCTTCTCAAAATTCTTGCTGTGTTCCATGATTTACACCTCCATATCCACGCCAGTCATCATTGCCATATACTCAAGTTTGCCCATGAGTTCGGCATAGCGCATTTCCTGCTCAGTCTTTTCACGGAAGCAGAGATACCAACCGTCAGCATACTGAACCTGCTGAATCAGTTCAGCGTTGCGCATGACCATCTGAGTGTCACCGTCCACAATCGTAAGAGTGGACAGATTGTCCTCAAATACGGACACATCAACCTCAGTCTGACTGACATAGTTGTTACCGTTCTGCTTGAAGCCCTTGAGTTCCGTGCCGTCAGCTAAAATCAGTTTTACCATAGTAGTGTTCCTCCTTTAATTTCTTGCAAAGGTCTAACATATTTGACCTCTGTAGCTTGCTCATGTAGTGGCAGTGACCATTGAACCATGACCTAAACCAGTCATCGAAATCCTTCTCTGAGAGAATGAGTACCAGTTTCTTAGCCTTTCTTCTCATACCTGTAAGCCGTTTCGGATGAATCTTGTGAATCACCCGCCCGGTATCGGTAAGCGAATACTGAATCTGTAGAAACCTCCACATTTCAGACAGTTTGCATATTCTGGTTTTCCGAAGATTCACGGTAATATCAAGGTCATGTGCGATTTCCACAATCTCTATAAGCAGCCCTTTCAGAAACTCCTTATCTTTGTGAATCACATAACTGTCATCCATGTATCTGCCATAAAATTTCACGCCTTTTACAATCTTTATGTAGTTGTCAATCGGTATGGGATAAGCAATCCCTGCGTCCTGTGCTACCTGGTCACCTATGTTCAAGTGTTTTCGCAAGAACTTCTTCCCGGTCAGCAGGCTCTTATCAACCTTTTCGTGTTCCAGTGAGTTGAATACATCGTCCATAGCGGACTCATATTCTTCATCACTCATGTAGGACACATCCACCTTCTCATTGTCTACAATCTTTTCCAGGAACCAGAGTGCTGTATCGTTATCAACGTACTTTTCAAACAACTCCATGAGTTTGTCATGTCGAATGTTGTCATAGTACTTTGAAAAATCCATCAGCAAGATATAACCATTGTTGCTCTGATTCTCCCGGAAGAACCTGTGCAGGTGCGCTTCCAACCTGCGGCGGGTAAAGTCAATTCCTTTACCTTTCTGGCTTGCTCCATTATCGTAGATGAGGTGGTCTTTAATTGCGGGAGTCAAGACTTCATCACATAAAGAATGTTTGGCAATTCTATCCCGTATCTGTTCGCCCGTAATAAAGCGGGTCTTACCCCGTTCATTCAGAGGGAAACTACTACAGGGTTGAAATTCGTAGGTATGTTCTTTCAACTCTCTTTGCATTTTGGACAAGTCCAGAAGGTATGCCATTTCATACCGCTGAACCTGCGGTTTCCAATCACTCCCACTCTTTGCTCTAAGATAAGCGTCATACAACGCATTGCCGTCATATATTTCACGTTGACAACTACAATTCTCGTAAGAAGTAGTATCGTGTTTGGTATTTACCATCATAGGAAGGACAACCTCTCCTTTCTCTTACTCCGAAACGCTCAAGTGGCTATTTAATCGGAGTATCGAAATCGGGGCGAACGCCATTAGAGTTAGAAGCGTTGTTGTTGTTCGCATTACCGTTGTTGTTGACATTGGAGAAGTTAGTAGCGGAAGCAGAGATTGCCCCTTTGAACTTGTTATCCGATTTACGCCAACCTTTGATAAGGTCTATCTCTCTTTGAATGTCCTCACCGAACCTCAAGAAAGAATTAACATCCACTGGGAGAGTTTCTATTGCATACTGTAGTTCCTGTACCAGTCGGTAACATTGACCGATTGCCAGGTCTTGATGAACACGCCGCTCCACCAACTCTTCATAGTAGGTGGGATAAATGCTGTTCGCTGTGTAGACGTGTTCACCGATAGACCTCAGACAATCGACTACAGCTTTCCGCTCATCCTCAATGAACCAGGTGTCAAAGGCTTCCTGCTGTTTGCGGAAATGGTCATAAATCTCTTTCTCAACGTCAGTAAGTTCTTCGTAGCTTCGCCCGCTGAATTTCTTTTCAAGGCGTTGTGCTGCCTTTCGTTTGCTGTAGCCGAAGTCACGGAGCAGCAAATCAGTAACCTCTTTCCTAACTTTGTTGAGATGATGGAACACCTCAAACTGAGAGGGTTTCCGTTTGCTTTTCAATACTGACATTGCATTAGTTCCTTTCTACTGCACCCCACAAGGGGGTGCAGATTTTAGATTAACCGATACAGAAAGCGGGGCGAACGCCAATAGAGTTAGAAGCGTTGCCGTAGCTCGCATCACCGCCGCCGCTGACACGGGAGAAGCTAGTAGCGGAAGATACATCTCTCAGCCAGTAGTCCTCTCGGTTATGCAACTTAGTACGGTCAAACATGAAGAGCGGGAACTGACCGTCACCCGAAGCCATGTTGTAACCGTTACCATCATGTGCGCCCCACGCTACAGAACCATAAGCCTGCACTTCGTTCATCAACTCAACATCAGAGTCGAACCATGCCCAACCCGAAGGGGTGTTGCCGTTTACAGCATTGGTCAGAAGTTCTCTCTTTGTAAGAACATGAGCGGAACCAAACGCTGCCTTGATAGTAGTCTTAGCCTGCGCCAGATTCGACTTATACATGGCAGAACCCGTGTAACCACCCGTGGTGACATTACTGGTATTCATCTGTGCTTTATAAAGAGAAGTATCGGGAACAATAACTACATGGTGCTTCGTAAAGTTAGTGTCACCACAGTTATAGTAGTAATCAAATGCTGCAATACGATAAGTCACGCCATTGATAACCCAGTAGTCACCGATATACAGGTCTGTGAACTTACCACTTGAAATTGCGGCATACTGCTTTGCTGTAACAGAAGTACCCAGGTTTTTACCACGGTAAATACAGTTATGTGCCGCTGCACCATCAGCCAGTACATTTCTGACTGAATCAATGTCAGTCTGCAAACCCTTATGAAGATTCTCTACGGTAATGACCTTCACGCCGTTACCATCGTGAATCAACATCTGCTCAGTACCCGTAACGGAGAGAATCGCTTCCAGGTCTGCAAACTTTTTCGTTTGAACACTAATAGTTGCCATCTTTTATTCCTCCTTGTATTTCCAATCTGCCAGAATCGCATAATCCAGGTCATCCACAATCAGCGTGATTGCTTCATCATCTGTAGCAAGCGGAGCAGAGAAGTCATTCTGCATTGTCATCTGCTCAAGCAGAGTCAAACGCTCATCCAGTTCAGTACACTGATTTTGCAGGTTGCCCGCAGCGTCCTTACTCAACTGGTCTTTCATAGCCTGGAACCAGGCATTGTAAATTTGCTGCTGCTGACTCTCAAAAGCCGCCATGCTTGCCTTGTATTCCTGTTCCAGATTATCTGTGTAGTTGTCAAACTCCGTTGCTTTGGAATCAGCTTCCTGCTCGAATAAAGTTTTCTGCTCTGCAAAATAATTCTGGAAAGCGGTATACAGGTCAGTGCCATTTTCCACCATGCTCATAATAGTGTTGAGGGCTTCGTTCATGCGGTTAGCGTCTTTTGCCCCGAAAAAAGATTTCTCTTTCCCGGTATAAGCCGTAATGTCCTGGAAGGATACCGAACCATCCTCATTGTTAATCTGGTTGTATCGCTTCAAGCCCGCCCACACAGCGTCCGTATAGTCAACAGGTAAAAGTTCCCATGCCATTTACAAGTCCCCTCCCTTCATTCCGAAATTCCATGTAAACATCCTCCTTCCTTCACTCTCATTCGTGAGTCTGTCATACAGGTCTAAGGTTGCACCCTCCAAACGATTCAGTTCATTGAAATCCATCGTAGTGCCGTTATCGTTATAAACGGGTGCAGACCCATAAGACATTCTGAGAGTGTTGGTATTGAGGGTTTCCAGATTTTCTTCAAGCTTATTGATTTCATCAGCGTAGAAGTAATCACCTGGTACTCTGTCATCACCCAGGTTTACAAGGGAGAACTCCTTGTACAGCTTGATTGCCATATCCCGGAGGAACGTCAGATTGTTCTTGATACGGTTGAAATCCGAAGCATTGAATCTGTCACCCGTATAAACACCCTCTGAATTTGTACTTCCGTGCCAATCGGTTTTAGGTGTTTGCCATGCCATCTTCCGTCACCTCCTAACTGGATACACGTCTTGCGGTTACCTTGCCGCTGAACGCCTGGTCAAAGTTGATTGTGTGCCGATAGATATTTACCTTCATTCCGTCATGGAACTCATTCTCCTGGTACACAATATCGTTTGCGTCAATCTCCGGGTTACCTCTGGTATCGTACTCATACTCAATACCTGCGGTATAATAATCACCAATCCATTCAGCCAGTTCCGTAGCAATCGCCATATCACTGATAAGCGGGTTCGCCCATTTTACAGACTTACCTCTGCTATTCAGTGACTTCGTGGCATATCGCTCCACGATTTTGTACCGATAGCCCAGAATTTCCAGACGGAAGGTTCCTGTCTTAGAGAACTTGACTGTCACATAGTAGTTGCCCCATGCCGTAATACTTACACCACTGGAACTTTCATCCAGTGTTGCCCGGAAGTTATAGGACGGTTCACCCACATAGAAGGTTTCCACATCACCAGACTTCACGGTAATATCCTCACTGACAAGACTCTCTTCGGCATTACCCGGCTGATAACTGTAGCATGGAACGATAACCTCTTTGACCAACTCCTGCTTGATAGCTTTCGGGGAAGAAGTCATGTCCTGCCGCTCCATGGTGAAGTCAGTCACATCACCGAAAGCGAAGTTGTTAAGCACAATACGATTGTACGGCTCTGCCGTTCCCGTGAACTCAATCTTCATGGTGTCGAAATCATCAAAGTCCCGAAGAATCACCAGGGTCTTTGTAATCTCTTCTTCCACCTCATACTCAGTAACCAGTTCGTTATTGTTGTAGGTACGAATTACCATTCCCGAAGGAAGAGCGTTACCGAACACGAACTTCACACCGTAGTACATACAGGCGGCTTCCTGCACGATTGTTACAATAGGGTTTGTGGTGAACTTACCGTCAGCGTCAGACTGCTGTTCTGAGATAAAGCCTGTGTTCAACGTCCTCTTACTTGCCGCCCGTGGCAGGAAGAACATTGTCCCGTCTGCCGTGGTGTAGTTACTTGCCAGTGTTGCGTACTCATCTTTGGTATCATCCGTCAGAATCTTCGCAACGTGGGAGTAATCGGTTTCACCATTGCTGCTTGCCGCAGCTTCCGGGACGAAAGAGGATTTAATCTGAATCGTACCAACTCTGGACTGTGACAGAACACAGCGGCAGGCATTGGCTATAATCTGCAATGCTTCCTTACAGGAAACACGGGGGATAGGATTCTTCGTGTATAGCTTTTTGAGTCGTGGGTCAACATAGTAGTCTTTCTCCCCGGCAGCTTTCAGAACCTCAATCGCCAGGTCATAATAGCTTTTGCCGTTCGGGGCATACAGTCCTTTGTAATACTCCGTGTCCATGTTACGGAACACGTCCTGGCAACGGATTGTTGCCGTGTAGTCATCGGACTCCCACTCAGAGCATAGCAGGTGATTTCCTCTGACCCATTCGATTTCATCAGAGTTCGGAAGCTGATACCCGTAGTAAATGTCCATCTCCTGTCCAGTTTCCAGGAAGTTGATAGCCGACTTCGGGTTGTCCACGTTGAAATACTTATCATAGTTTTTCAGCGTTACTGAGAAATCAATCTGAGGAATGTCAGCACCAATCGGACTGACATAACTCTCAAGCGAAGAACTCATAACAGAATCGTTGTAGTACACCAGTCCGTAACCGAAACGGAAGGAGTAGATACGCAGCCTGCTTCGTAGGTTCTTCATTTTATGAATCACCAGAGTCAGTGTGGTTACATTCTCAAGCACTTCCTCTGTAGTAAAAACAGCTTTGTCATTATCCCGGAACTCCACCTTTTGCCCGGTATTAGTGACAAAATCGAAATCAGTAGGATAATTCTCACCGAAGTTAATCGTGATACCTCTGAAATCAGTCGGAGCCGCATGAAGGTTTATGGTTACTTCATACAGTCCGTCTGATACCAGATTCTTTCCTACCAACCCTGTGTTGTAGAACATTGCTCCCGGCTTGTTCCGTGGGAGAAAATACATGGAACCGTCAACCCTGGTAAAGTTCTCTTCCAAAGTGGCGTACACCACATCGTCAGTTCCTTCATTGAACAGGTTGTCCGGGTTGGAGAAGTAGGCAAACTCCCCGCTGTCTACTTTGGCTTTCGCCTGCGCTTCCTGGTTGACAACTCCGAAAGAAATCATTATGTATGCTCTCTCACGGAGGGAGTCTTTCATGCTTGCCTTATACTCTTTGGATACCTTTTGCATAAAATCACTCTCCTACGTCAATCAGATTCACCTTGCAATTCCTGTAGTGTGTCGGGTGACCGTCCTCATCTACCCAGTAGGGTTCAGCCGTTCGGTTACCACAGTACATTTTGATGGTCTTAGGTGCATTACTTACAGGGTCAATAAAAGTTACATTTACAAAGAAGTTATCAAGGATACTCAGTATCTTTGACCACTGTTCGGCAGTGAGCCATGACCATTCCAGATTGTCAATCTTGTACTGGTCACGTCCGATACGCTGACCCACCACCGTACCGTTTGCGTTACGCCCGGAATCTACAAGAGTGGTCACCGTAGGGGTGACACCTCTCTTGCAGGGAGGTAACGCATAACCGTTGATTGCCAGATAAGCCATTACACATTACCTCCTTATCCCGTAAAGCTATAGCCATTGGCTTTCTTCTGAGTGGTCACAGCGTCAGTCACCACACGGTTACCAACCTGCACCACGGTTTTCTCTTCCTTATCAGCCTGCCTACGCATATCATCAGCCATCTGAACCATGGTCGGTTCAACGTACTCATGGTAGAAATCCTCCATGGCTTCACGGAAGCCCGTTGCGGAAATCTCCGTGCTGCTCTGTACGTTAGAAGAAATAGACCGGGAGAATGCGGCAGAGTCATAATATTTCAGAGCAGAAGTATCAACTGCCAGTGCCATTGTCGGACTGAAATTCGTGAAGGAATCAGCCCATGTGCCGACTACAGACTTCGTACTCTTACCCACCTGGGCAATCGCATTGTTGAAACCTGCAACGGCAAAACCACCAATCTCATAAAAGACCTTAGACGGGGAGTTTACGTCCAACTTGTCCTTGAACCAGGAAATAATGGAACTACCCCAGGAAGAGATTGTGCTTTTGCAAGTATGGTACAATTCACCGATACCATTCTTAAAACCACTCACTACATCAGAAGCTACATTGTAGAAACCGTTGTAGGAGCAATGTGCTGTGAACCAACTCTTCACGCTGCTACCGAAGGTACTCATGTTACCCTGTGCCGCAGTGTAGTACCCGCCGATTCTGTTCTTGAACCCATCAACCACACTGGTTGCGAAGCCAGAGAATGCAGAAGCGGAAGCAATACCAGAGAACCAGTTCTTCACATTGGTTGCCCAGGTAGTCATATTGCTCTTCGTATTCACATACGCAGAACCAATCTTATCCTTGAACCCAGTCACCACATTGTTTGCAAAAGTCTGGAAGTTTGCGGAGTTCACACCGCCGAAGCCGCTGTTCGTAAACCACTCCTTCACATTCGTAGCCCAGGTAACCATGTTGGACTTCGTAGTGGTGTAGACAGAACCTACCTTTGTACGGAAGCCCTCAATGACATTCCCGGCAAACGTCTGGAAGTTCGTAGAGTTTACGCCACCGAAGGAACTATTGGTGAACCATTCCTTGACCTTACTTGCCCAGGTGGTCACGTTCGTTTTGGTATTGGTGTAGGCACTACCGACTTTGGTTCGGAAACCTTCAATCGTGTTGTTTGCAAAGGTACTGAAAGTATCGCTATTTACTCCACCAAAAGAGTTGTTGCTGAACCAGTCTTTCACTTTGCTTGCCCAGGTGGTCACGTTAGACTTGACCGTGGTATAAGTACCACCAACCTTGTCTTTGAAGCCGCTTACGATATTGCCGCCGATTTCCTTGAAATGTTCAACAATACCCTTTCCGTCCTCACCCTTCGTGAACCACTCAATGACCTTGCCTGCCCATTCCTTAACCTTGCCTGCAATCTCACTGAACTTATTGAGTCCCTGTAAGAAACCTTCGACAACATAACCGCCCATCTCCTTCATTACTGTAGAAGGAGAGTGAATACCGAAGCACTCTTTGAATCCGTCAATGAACGGGTCAAATACGTTCTCCTTAATCCACTTGCCGATATTCTTAATGCCGCCCCAGATACCCTCAAGCAGACCCGCTACCCAGTCAAGACCGCACTTCTTCGTGCCGTCATCATTGGTGAGATATTCCTGGAAATACCCAGTAATGTCCTCCCAGATACCCTGCACGAAACCTGCGATAAAGCTAACCGCAGCCGCCAGAGCAGAACCCAGTAACTTAAAGAAACTCTGTGCCACACCTGCAAAATCAATGCCCTTAATACAAGCCTTGAGATTCTTCCACAGGTCTTTGCCCATCTTGTTCCAGTTATAGCTTGCAATCCACTCCTGGGCTTCATTGAATGCACCCTTCAAGAAATCGCCAATGCTCTTTCCCACAAGGCTCCAATTCAAACCGCCAAGCAAGCCAATCATAAAATCAAGGGCTACCGTGACACCACGAACCAGAAGTCTGCCCAGGTATGTGAAGTCAATTTCCTCCATTGCACCATTCAGCAGTTCTGCTATATGGTTACCCAGGTTCTTGAAGTCTGCTGTCTTTAGGAACCAGTATGCTGTTTGAATCGCACCGTTCAGCCCGTATCCAATCTTGTGACCGATACCAGACCAGTCAATGCTATCCACAATCTCATTGAACTTTTCACCCAGTAAAGTACCCAGGGTTTTCCAGTCACCTGCGTCCAGTGCTGCTTTCAGTTTGTCGGTAAATTCAGAAATGCTACTGTCAATCGGCACGGTTTCAAACATATCGCCATAGTTCTTACTGCCAGAACCGCTTCCACTGGAATCCTTCTGACTGATAATGTTCAATTCATCAATGCCAACCGTAGCGTCCTTAATATCCTTTGCCGCTTTCTTCGCAGACTTACCCGCACCAGAGATAGAATCGCCATAGGAAGCCGCCGCTTTCTTCGCTTTCGTGAAGGTGGTTGCACCAGACAGACGAGCGAAGAACTGATTGACAATATTCAGCAATGCCGCAAATTTATCAATCAGAGCGTCCACCGCAGGAGCAATCATATTGATGAGCGGAGCCACCATAGCACCCATGCTGTTCTTGAGGTACTGGAAACTGGTTGCCAGACTGTCCATACTTCCCTTGAACGTACCGCCCATGAGGGAACTGTACATATACAAATTCTGAATACCTTCCTTCATTGCAGCTGTAAGCTGTGCAAAGAAGAATCGAATTGCACGGTACATTGCAATACGCTTTAAGGAAGAGAACAACTGACCCATACCCGAAGTTGTTTGCTTCACCTTGCTACTCAGTTTGGAACCGATAGTACTTCCCAGTTTCTTACAGGCATTCACTGCTGATTTTGCCGCAGTGCTTACCCCCTTCAAGGCGGCTTGAAATGCTTTCAGAGCAACACCACCTACAGCAGAAAAAGCTCTTGAGAACACACCACCTACACCTTGCAGAACTCCCAAAAATCCTCTGGTCTGCGTAGCGGCAGCAATTATCTGGGAAGTATACTCAGTAATACCAGGGGTTGCCGCTGTAGCCACCGCACCTGCATTCGTTGCGCCCGCAGGGTCAACAGGAGCCGCAGTCCCAGTAGGCGCAGCCGTCTGGTTTCCAGTGAGGTTTCTCATGTTTGGAATCTGAATACCCTGCATATTCTGTAGAGCCGTACTAAGGGCTTCAACCTTTTCTACGCCAGACAAATTCAGACCATCCAGAGAAGCACCGATTTCAGTTATTCTCTTAGAGATTGTGGAGGAAATTTTGACATTACTCAGAGAATTAAGGCTTTTCGTCAAATCTTCAATCTTCTCAATCCCGGACATACTCAGCTTTGCATTGCTGATTGCGTCCAGTTTCTTGCTGATATTGTTCAGACCTGCACCGCCTTTGGTTGCTGCTTTCAGCTTATTGAAACTGTTAATCAGAGCGTCCACACCTTTAGCGGCATTTTCAGACTTCGCTTCAATTTGAAACTCAAGACCTTCAATCTCAACTGCCATGATTTATTCCTCCTTCCGTTTGAATTTTGAATTAACCCCTGCCATTATCTGCTTCATGGCTTCCTTACCTGCATTCAGCTTCTTGTGATTCTCTTCCTCTTGCTGCTGTCTATGACGTGCTTCGGTAAGAGGAATAGGAGCCTGCCTATAAGGGATAGGCTTGTGCTTTTTGCTCATAGCATTCAGTACCGGGGAAGCGTCAACCAACGCTTCATAGAAATACAGACCTTGTAGCCAGAGGGCTTCATTCTGCCGCTCTTTAACCTTTTCATCCATATCCCTGTAGTACCGTGCCATCTCACAATCACCATCCCAGTAATCGTGATAGTCCATACCCAGACTCATGTAATAACCGCAGAGTTTTTCAAAAGTTTCCCCGTAACGATAAACAACGGGCAAGCGGCGGTTGCCGCCGCCCGTTGCAGCCTGGGAGTCCGAACCCGTTACCAGTTCGCTTCCCAACTCACGTTTTTTACCGCTTTCTCATCGGGTTCCTCCATCAGAGTCACAATCGGATCATTGTACATCTCTGCCAACTTGCCAATCAGTTCATCCTTATGGGGCATACCCGCATAAATCTTGTCAATCACATCCTGCTTCACGAAACGATGGTGCGCCTTGAATGCACCTGCAAAAAGAGCAGGAAGCAGAGTCATAGGCTTACGGTCAATGTCCTGTGCAACAAAGCCCTCATCCTCCATCTGCTTGACAGTACGCCTGGTAAACTCAAGCGTGTATTCCTTATCTTCATAGGTAAAAACAATCTGTTTAGCCATTGCTCAACTCTCCTTTAATTCTCAAAATTAAATGTAATCTTACTCTTCGTCCTCAGTGATAGGAGTGGACGGGGCAATCGTAATCGCCATACCACGAACCTCATTCACGCCGCCGCCAGTAACGTAGACGGACAGTTCGCCTGCAAACTTGAACTTACCCTCAGAACCCGTAGGAGTCGGGGAACTTGCAGTCTCAGTGCCACCGAACCATACTGCGTATTCCTCGTTCTTACCCTCAAGGGCTTTCAGAGCCTTATACTCAGTGTGGTCATAGTTGGCATTAAAGGTCATGCCGTCATTACTCTGGACACCATTCACATAGGTCTGCATTTTGTCAGACAGAGTGGTGGTTTCAAGCAGTCCCGGGTCACCGCCCAGGTCGGGGAACTCAGTAATGTCAAGCAGCTTCTCCCATGCCGTTTCCTTCTTGTGCATGAGGAAAGTCATATAAGTACTTGTAGCCATTTCACTTACCTCCTGTAAAAGTGTTTTCCATCGGTTGCCACACGGAAGCGGGCTGTAATCCGATAGATTGTTGCGTCCTCCATGTTCGGAACCGGGGTCATAGCCGTGCGCCTAAAATTCATGGAGTACAATGCGTCATTGATTTCTTTGATAATCTTCTTGCATTCTGTTTTCTTACCCTCTGCCTTGTTGGAGTAGACATTGATTTCAAACATGACAATAACCATGTTCTCTTTCATGCTGCTGTCCTGCCACTCCGTAGGGATATAGCAGTCACTCTGGGTAATACTTACATGAGGAAAAGAAGAAGGTGATTTCACATATTCACTGGCAATATCAATCTTAGGGAATTTCTCTCTCAAGATTTTTGCAAGCCTTGTATAGACTTCGTTTTCGCAGTCAATCATGTGTAACACCTCCTTGCTATCTCTGCAAATTTCTCTTCCAACTCTCTGACTGTTTCGTACATACTCATGTTTGCAGGGTTACCGTAGGTATGAACTTCACCTGCGTGTTTTCCCGTGGTAATAACTTCACCGTTAGAACCAGGGTCACCAGTGTATCGCCATCCCTTTTCAAGCCGTCCCAGTTTATAACCGTAGCCACCACGGGTGAAACCGTTCTTACCCGCTTCTGGGTGATTGTCTGGGTACTTGACACCTGTACCGAACTCAATAAAGAGGACTGAACTTCCTACAGCTACCACGGCTACTTTGTTGTTATCCCGGCTCTCTACAGATACGCTCACATCATTCGTACCGTCATAGACGGCTGTTTGGAACTTTGCTGTAGCCACCTGGACTCCCTCTTCGCCAAGGGCTTGTATGAATTTTTCAGTACACTCTTTCAACCACGTCTTGTAGTTCTTGAGTTCTTTAATGGCATTGTCAATGCTCTTTTCAGATAACGTAACTTTGATAACACGCTTGCTCACGATACGGTCACCTTGCTAATAGCATAAGAGATACTGTTAAGGGACTTTGCAACACGCCGTACCCTATAGTCACAGAGAGGATTGCCGTCATTTCCGAACTCTGGCTCCTTATCCACAAAGAGCAGGGTGTTTTCGTCAATGGGGCAATTTGTATCATCAGTAATGAGTACCTTGTCATAGGACTCTAAGTTACCGAACATATTCACCTGGGCATATCCAGTCGCAGGTGAAACACTGCATTGCAGTTCAACGGGGCTTTCATAGCCCACCTGGTATTCACCAGTTTCATTCCCGTCATCGTCCAGAAGTGGCTCCCTACCTTTATACAGGCAGTAATGCACGGGCTTGAGATTGCGCTTCATCAGCTTCATATAATCACCCCCGCCATAGGAAGGATTCGCCGCAGCAGGGTAGGGGGAATGTCACCATCTTCATAAGAACGGGAAACGCCGTTTTCGCTGTGTGCTGTTTCACCCTCTGCCCCACGCTTATTCAGCATATAAGCGGCAATCTCAACATGAACCGTGTCATATTTTGCAGGAACTTTATCTTCTTCTGTATAAGGGTAGGCACGGGAAAGCACTACCCCTTTTGCTAAAGTGAGGTAAGTGGACAACACATCGTTATCCGTTTCCTCTGTCATGCTTTTAAGCATGGTCAGTTTCTCTTCATCGGTCATGTTGTCCACCTCCTTTTAATCTTCATCAGCCAGTAGTCTTGCCAATGTCAGCGGCATTCGCCACATAAACAGAACGGCTGTAGGTCGGCTTCTCAAAGGTAGTAGAAATACCAGTGAACTTGCCGTGATACCATTCGGGACCATGGTCAAGACCAATCTGACCGAAAAGCTGATACTTCTCACCCGCACCCGTCTTAGCAAGCGGCTCCAGGAAGAAGTTACCCTTACCCGGAACAGGCTGATAAACAGGAGCCAGAACATCAAGGTTCAGAAGCATTGCCGTACCCTCAGGCAGGCACTCACCCAGATACAGGTAAACAACACCGATAGGAGTTACCACACTGGAAAGAGCGATACCGTTAATCTCACGGGCAGCAGGAACCACAGTCAGACCATTCTGAACAGCGTCAGCGTTGACCTGGAACAGAGTCACAGCGTCACACCACAGCACCAGACCGTCAGTCGGAGCATTCGCACCGTAAATCTTCTTCACCATGTCGGCAATGTCCCACAGACCCAGGGGCTTCTTAGTCATTGCCATAGTGTTAGTGGTAATAGCATTTACCAGACCACGGGTCTTGTTCACCTCAGTATCAGAAGTAGCCTTGTTGTACTCACCGTTGATAAAGGTGTACTCAATATCACGGTTGACCTTCTGAATCTTAGCGGCAACCTGGAAGTCCAGTTCGCTCATCGGGTTTGCCTGCTGCTCTGCGACATTGATACCACTCAGAGTACCCATATTGCTCTGCTTACCGTAAGAGATACCAACGGACTCCTGGAAAATCTGAGTGACGTTCGTTTTCTGAGAACGGGTCACAACATCAGCGTCCGGGGCAGTCAGAGAAGCACTCTCACTGATTGCAGGCTGAGAGCCATTACCGTTAGAGGTGTACTCCTGTCCAGTAACGAACTCTACATGATTCGTGGTTTTCGCCTTGCTACCGATGATGGAAGAAAGCGGGGTACGCACGTTACCCTTGTTAAACAGCATTCCAGAATAATTCAGAACGCCAAAACTGGTTGCAAACGTATCTGTCATTGTCTTTTACCTCCGATTTTTACTCTTTCATCTGATTCGCTTCATCCTGCGCTTTCAGACGTGTATAGTAGGCAACTGCGGTCAAATCGCCGCTTGCCTGCGCTTCTTCGATTTTCTTAGCGTAATCCATGCCGCCCGTCCCATCAGAACCCGCAGCAGGTCTGGGAGTTTTCTTCATCTGTTCAGCACGAATTGCCTTTTCACGGGACTCATTGAACGTAGCCTGGTTCTTCATAACCGTGTCCATATCGCCGTCAACCATTGCGATTGCAGTACTGTCAGCAAGTTTCTCATCGTAACCCATAGCTACCAGTTTGGTCTTTTTGTCTGCCAGAGCGATAGAACGCTTCAAATCGGTATTCTCCTGGGTCAGCTTATCCATGGTTGCTTTCTGTTCAGCGGCAGCGGCTTCATCCGCAGTCTGCTTACCTCTTAGCTGCTTCTTGTAATCAGCAGCTTCGGAATTGGCTTTAGAAAGCTGTGCTTTCAGACGATTGATTTCAGCGTCATTATTCTGACCTGCACCCGCAGCCTGTAAAGCAGTAGAAATCTCTTCCTCAGTCATACCTTCCTTGTAGGAATCTCCAAGCAAATCACTTAAATAACTCATAATAAAGTCCTCCTTGCGTTTTAAGGTGTTCCCTCACCATGTTCTTCTGTTTTATCCTCTTGTCTGAGTGTGCGTTTTAAGGTGTTCCCTCACCATACAAGCAGGTCAATCCTGCGAAGTATCAGTTTCAAGTTTCAGTACACAACGGCAGTTCACATTGTTCTCTGCCTTAGTGAACTCACCCGGTCTGGAAGCATGGTCACCATCAAAGGTATAAAACTCTTCGTCCAGAGCCACGCTTACACCTTCCAGGTATTTGTGAGTATCCCGAACGGCTTCATCCCGGACAGTCACCCATTTCTTTGAGACTCCCAGTCCTCTTGTGGACTGGAACTCATAGGCTCCATCCTCTTCCGCTGCATTGAATACCCTGTGATATTCAGATTCGACTAACGTCTGTAAGCCCGACAAATCCCCGGCTATCACATGGTCAGCGATTCTGTCCTCAAAGGTTTTACCGTCTATCACCTCATAAATGGCTTCCTCCATGGAACCCACGTCTACGGTCAAATCATAGGCAAGCATATCTGCCGTGGCTGTAATGCCCTGCTGATAAGCCCGGATGAGCAGTGATAAAATGTCATCCGCAATCTGAGCAACCTTTGAGGTCATATCCTTCCCAGAAGCGGAGTAATAACTGGTGGAAGTCAGAATGTTGAGTTCATCAAACGCAGCAATATAAGCTGAAAATGTATTATTCATAGGCAAAATAAAAAGGGACTATGAGTTCGTCACTCACAGTCCCATTGGACTCACCAGAACCTCTGTCCTGGTGTTACTCTTTCATTCTCATCTTGCGTTTGATTTCAACAATAGTAACCTTGCCCTGCTCAATCAGCACTTCCACTCTGCTGCCGTGCTTGAGCAGCGTTTCCACCTGCTGCACCATTTCCTTTGTCAGTGTTGGAGTCATCGGTTTCATCCTCCTTTTCCGTATTCTGCTTTTCAAGCAACTCCTGTGCTTTCTTCTCCTGTTCCTCTGCATATTCCGCACTTAATGTGTATGCCAGGTCAGAATCAACAAACAGTCCGCAATGTTCAAAAGCAAGCCGTGGATGAATCTTACTGTTCTTCAACATAATGTCAAGCACCTGGGCTTTTTGCAGAATGTTTTCGTAATTTCTTCGGGTAAAGCGAATTTCAATATTGCAAACCTTCAAGTCCATGCCTTTCAGAGTTTTGCAGATATTCAAAATCAGCTTGAGGAAAATCCTCTCACTCTTCTTGAACATCAATTCGCTGTCCTTTGCTCTTGCTTCCGCAGCAGACCAACCATCTCTCATAATGACCGCAGACCCGGTATCACTGGTAGACGTACCACCGTTGCGGTTCGGCATACCACAGATAGTCAATACCGTCTGGTACATATGGTCAACCAGGGTTTGCGTTTCGCCCTGGTTCAGAGTACTGGTCAGATAAGATACTTCGGCTTTCAACTGAGGGTCAATATCCCGGAACTTAATAGCCCCTTCCTCTCTCAGCTTCTCATAATCGTCAGACGAAATGTCTACGTTATGAAAAAGCATGAGTGCCTGGATGAACTGTTCAACACCATCCTGGCGGTTACTGTCCGTAAGGTTGATTGCGTCAAGGAGCGGGATAACCAACTCAAACGCACCGATATGGGCAATGTTCAGAGGATATTCGATGATGGGAATATCACCCAGAATGTGCGGCTCTGCCTTGATGATATGAGATTCTACAATCTCAAAATACTCATGGTCAGAGTAGCAACTATAATGAACTATGCCGTTGTCATCCACCACATACTTGACACCCAGAAGCGGCTTGTTTCCAAGACCGTTGTTGTACACCACAAAGGTGTTTCGTGGGTCAAGCGTGTAGATTTCAAACGGGGAGTCATCGTCCTCACCTACGTCCTCATCTGGAAGAACCATTCTGAAAGACGTACCGCAGATATGGAACCAGTCGGCAAGTTCCTTATCCTTTGCAGGCTTCTCTTCGGCAAACACAAATTCGTTAAGCTGATTGATTTCGTCAGATAAATTATCACCGTTACCACGGGAAACATACTGTAGAGGTTCGCCCATCAAATAACCAGACTTGAAGGACACAATCTCATTCGCCCGGTTCTCCACGATTTTATTACAAATCTCTGGACGAACCTGTTTCTCACGGTTGAGAATCGGCTGTAATCCTCTGTAGTAGTACCACAGATATTGAATTTCACTGCGATTCTCCCAGTGATAAGGAAGTGCCTTATTGAGAATCGCAACCACGTTCTCAACGGTCACTTCGGTTTCATCAGACTTTATCATGCGTCTACCGTATAAACCGAAAGACACGCAAGCCACCTCCAATCCTAATATTTCTATTGTAATTATAGCACTCTTCAATGGTTATTTCAAGAGATTTCTTGATAATAGGTTTGAAGAGTTTTTGCGTAAATTAACACGGTCTTTTGAAAACTTCAACCTTCGCTCCTACCAGTCCACGCAGTTCATTCTCAAGCAGAGAAAGAGAGTCGGGTGCGTCATCATGTGGCACTTTACCAGACCGGGTGTAGGTTGTGACCTGCTTCATAAACATGGCATACTGACTGTTCCGTGCGTAGAGTGATGGGTCTTTGAAGTAAAAATGCTTGATGATGTTATCAGAAGCGAATTCGATACGGGTCTGTTTATTGCTGATAGTCCTCTTCGTTCGGATATTGCAGACATACTTTCGGTCAGTCAAAATCTGCTGTACATCCCTGGCAAAGTATGTACCTGCATTATTTGACTCAAAGGTTCCTGCCACCACAAGATTGTCCATCAGAGCCTTTGCACACTCTGGCTTCGTAACCTCTGGCGGGGAGTCATCGAACACTACATCTACAATGTAGACCTCATCTCCGTACACCGCAGCAATCGGCATAGAGCAATAGTCCGCACCCTTGTCCGCAGTATCGCAGACGGCAATAATACTGTCTGGTTCACGGTCTACAGGAAGTTCAAAGTATCGGTTCAAGGACGCTTCCGGGAAAAGAATACCCTTCGCTTCAAACGGCTGCTGCTGAAACTCAGACTCAAACTGCTCTGCCGAAAGCATTTCTCTCTGGTCACGGAAGTACTGCGTGGTGAAAACCTTCCTGCCCTCACGAATGTATTCAAAGTTACTCTCATCCGTCACGGGGTCAAGAGCCGGGGTTTCGATAATCTTGCACCGCTTGCCCTGCTTTCTCATTTCCTCCTGCAAGTGACCGATAGGGTCATACAGAGAATATCGTGTACCGCAGATAACGATAGGTGTACCCTCAATAGCACGTCCAATAATATCACCCGAAATGACCTCCCACTTGTCATCAAGCCGCTGTCTATTCTTCGCTTCCTCACGTCCCTCTACGCAGTCATCCAGGTAGAGAAGGTTGGTTGCTTCCGAAAGACCTACCTGCCGTGCGTCAATAGAACGGCACATGACAGTAGGGAATCGGGACTTATGCAGAAGATTGATGACCTTCGTATCGGCATTGGTCTGTACCAGTTTGCTCTCCGGGAAAATATCATAAAAATGATAATCATTCGGCTGCTGAATGTACTCAAGGCAACCTTTGTAGAAAGACTGAACAAGGTCATCACCTGTACCCTCCATCAACGTAGAGCGGTCTGGGAATTTTCCAGAAAGCATATTCGTAAAGTTGATACCAAGCTGAGACTTACCACATCGTTTCGGCATGGAGATGGACAGAAAGTCCAGTTTTCCCTCAAGAACTTCCTGGTATCCTTCTACATATCGTCTAAGGTAATGACGGCGGGGTAGATAGAACTTCTTGTCAAGCGGCTTGCCATACTCTACCGCCTGTAAATATGCGTCAAAATAATGGGGCGCACAAAACAGTAGAGAGCGAAACAGCAGATTGTCAAATTCCTCTGCTGTCTTAAAATCCCTGGTATCTACTGCCAGTTTCAGCCCTGCTCTGATTTCCTCCTGTAAAGCCTGGTTCCATTCGTGAGCCAGTCGGAACTCTGCACCCTCATAGTCACGGCACAGGGCGAACTTATCATCATAGGCTGCAACATCAAGCGGACTCTTTAAGATAGCCCGGTCAATGCTGCTTTTCATTTTACTATAATCCATACATACCTCCGTAAACAAAAAAAAATGGAACCGTCAATTAAGACAGTCCCATTGGACAAAACCGCAACTTACTTGCAGTTACCTATTAACTTAAAGGGCAGGCACAAGCACCATACCACAGGTCTGACTACGATATTCCAGGTGACCCATGCACAAAGCCAGAAGAAGGATTTAATACACCACCACAGGAACCACAAGCAGCAGAACAAAATATAGAACATGGTTTCACCATCCTTTCTCTTAGCGTGGTAGGGTAAATCATAAAATCTGTATAAGTTTTCTTAGTAGAGTCTTTACTATAAAAACTTAGTGAAAAATTCGATTTTACCCTACCATGTCTGTCTGACCAACCTCATATCCACCTTCGGGGATAGGCGTTTCATCGGGAACAACCACGATTTTATATCCCATAACGCTCAACATATCACCCAGTTTTGCAACTGTAGTGTTATCGCTCTTCTTCGGGTTCAGTCTATCCCAGAGAGCCGCCTGCGTAATACCCAAGGTCTTTGCCATCTCAGCATTCGTTATATCATGCTCTGTCATCAGAGTCTTAATCAGTTCTTTTGAAGTCATACGTTTTCCTCCTGTTCAAGATAAGGATAGCATTAAAGTTCTATCTTGTCAAGTTATATCTTGAATCTTTTTTATTTTTGCGGGATTTTCCAGGCTCACCCGCCCAGGCTGCCGGGGGTCTATATCCCCCGCCGGGGGTCTCTCCGCAGGATGACCGGGACAGCCTGCACCACAGGCAGAGCGGCGGGACGTGGTGAAAAAGTCAAAAGAATTTCAAGAAATATCTTGACAATAAAGATATATCTTGATATACTTGTATCAAGATAAAACTTGATAAACAAGTTTGAAACCACAGCCGCCCGCCAGGGCAGCGCACAACAAATAGGAGGTAAACCATTATGTATGATTATTTGGAGCAGGTAACCGCAGACGTTCGGGATTATGTAGAACAGGAAATCGACTTGACAGAATGGGCGGGTGACCGTGACGGACTGGAAGAAAAGTTAAACGATGACCTTTGGACGTGTGACAGCGTCACGGGTAACGCTTCCGGGTCTTACTATTGCAACACCTGGAAAGCTGAGGAAGCATTAGCGCATAACTGGGATTTATTAGCGGAAGCCCTAGAAGAGTTCGGACAGGATGGAACGGACGTATTAAAAGAGGGTGCGGAAGCTATGGATGTTACAATTCGCTGCTATCTGTTAGGGCAGGCAATAGCCGCCGTACTTGATGACCTGGAAGAAGATGGAGCGTTTGAAGAAGAGGAAGAAGAGGAAGAAGAGGACTAACACACGTTGCGCCGTGTATAAATAGCCAGTTAGGGCGCAAACGTCCCGGCTCTGCCGGGGGTCTGGAAAATGTAGGCTTTCAAACCTGCACCACAGAAAGAACCGCATACAATAGCAAAATGCACAAATAGGAGGTTGCACCATGAATAAAATGCAAATAGACGGTTATATCCGCATTACTAAGAAGGAAGCCGCCCGCCGCTATAATGCGGGCGAGGTCATCCGCTTGACAGCTTGCAAGCTGTCCCCGGTTTCCTCGTGGGGTTGCTACTCAGACGTACAACGGGAAATCTACACGCAAGTTAGCGGGGACGGGTTCAACACTACAATAGCCCGCAACCGTGAATTTGAAACCGTGGTTAATGCTTTTACATATTACAACTGCACCAATGAAACGGGCAAATACCCGGCATACTGGAAGAAAGAAGCATAAAAGAAGCCCCGCCGCCGTGCGGGGTATTCTCATATAAGGAGGTTAAAAGAGTGTTTAGAAAGACCTGGGAAACGCCGCCCGGCAGCTATTACAACTTGTTTGCAGATATGCTAAAACAGCCACACTTATTAGTAGCGGGGGCAACGGGCAGCGGCAAAAGCGTTGTGATTAACGGCATTATCACAACGGCATTGAGAGACAGCCCCGCCGCCGTGCAATTTATCTTTATAGACCCTAAACGGGTTGAACTTGTAAACTATAAACCATTACCGCATACGCTAAAATATGCCAGTGAACAGAGGGACATGGTGCAAGCGTTACAATATGTCATGGATACCACAGAACGCCGCTATAAAGCTATGCAAAGCCGCCACGAAAAGAACTACAGCGGCGGGGCGGTTTATGTAGTTATAGACGAATTAGCGGACTTAATGACAACTAATAAAAAACAGGTGCAGCCGCTTATACAACGCCTTGCACAGATAGGCAGAGCGGCAAACGTGCATATTATAGCCGCTACACAATGCCCGCTATCCGCTGTTATCCCTACCCCTATAAAAGTAAATTTTGATAGTCGTGTAGGACTCAGAACCCGCAGCAAGCAAGACAGCCGCAATATTTTAGGGCTTCCAGGGTGCGAAACCCTGCCCCGATATGGTCAAGGGTATTACATGACCCCGGCAGGCTTGCAGCTTTACAATATACCCATGTACAGCCCCGCAGAGGTGCAACGGCTTGTAGACTATTGGAAGCACCACAGCCGCCCCCGCTTGCGTTGGTTATAATGCACGAAACCCCGGACAGGTTCACAGCCTGCCGGGGTTCTTTTATGTCTATATACTTGTATGCCCTCACAGCCCCGCAGAGCCGCCCAGGACGTGCGCAAGCCGTGCGGGGCTATACTTATACCATGACGGGCATAAAAGCTCTCAGAGGGGCGCAGAGGGGCGCAGAGCGTCCACGCCTGCACCACGGCAGCAAGACAGCACCACGGGCGGCGGGCGGTCTGTCCCTGTCCCACGCCTTGAAAGCATGGTGAAACCCCGCAGCCGGGGCGGGCAGGTCTGCCGCAGGGCAGGCAGCAGGCGGGCAGGGGTTGCCGCCCTTCTGCCCCTTCTGCGACTTTTGAAATTAGTCTTTCTGCCCTTCTGCCCCTTCTGGGCTTTCTGCGATTTCTGTAAAAGTCCCTTCTGCGACTTCTGAGCCGTCATAGGCACTCTCAAGGTATTTCTGCTCAAGGGCTTTCATGTCCTTCTGCTCTCCCAGAGGATTGTTCGGGGTGAGTACCATTTCTGTCTGGTCTTTCATGCCGTCATAGTTCTTCTGCCAGAAAATGCCAGTGACAGGGTTCACCTTGCCGTCCTGCATAAGACCCTCACGAAAAACGCCGCAGAACTGACGAACTTTTTTAACAAAGTCAGAACGGGCCGGGTTCCCCTTAACCACGTTCTCCCACTCCCACGCCTGTTCCTTCGTGATACCGATAGCCATATACGCAGCCTGGTTGCCCACCTTCATATCCCACTCAGAGCATTTCTGCACATAGTTCATAAACCTGCGCTCCATCTCTGCAACATCCTGTGTATCCAGTGGTTCCTTCGGCATAATCTCCATCATAAAGGCAGTTACCTTCGCATTGTACCCTTCTGGCATTTCTGCTTTCTGGGCTTGCGTGATAGGACTGTTCTCTCTGGCTTTCACCAGATTCTTAGGACTGCTTTCTTGATACCCTTCTGTTCTTCTGGGCTTTCTGTCCCGGCTTCCCTTCGGTCTGCCCATCTTCTTCTCTTCTGCCATTGTCCTTCTGCACCTCCTTCTGCTTTGCTTCTTCCTGCTCCCGCTTCCATCTTTCTACATAAGACTCCATTTCTGTCTCCTTTCTGTCTGGCATGAGGTTGGTAGGGCAAATTCAATTTTTACAGTAAGTTTTTATAGATACGCGCGTACTAAGAAAACTTATAGTAAAATCTTATTTTACCCTACCATGCCCCCCTAATTTTGCCTTAAAGCTACTCCATAGTAGAACAAAACGCCCTGGGTAACTGCCTTATCTGCATACCATTCCGGGTGTGCGGTCAGTTCTGCATTGAATTTCTTCATGCTGCACACATAATACCCATTGCCCTTGCACCACATCTTGTAGTTATCATAGAGGGACTTCGCACGGGTCTTGCCTTCTGCATTCCGCTCACACTTCTCTTCCAGGAATTGCAGTACCAGGTCATTGTCCTTCTCATACTGCTTGATGACCTTCTGCATACCCTGGGACATTTTCAGCCCGAAGCGGATATACTTGAAGTAGCCTGCTACTAACCATGTGAAGATACCCCGCATTGCTTCTGGGGTTTCAAAGTAGTCCTTGAGTCCCTTGTCCTGTTCCTCATCAGTGAAGTGACGATTGAACTCAATGACACGAACACGGTCAGACGCAAACAAAGACTTATCCTTTACCGAAGGGAGGTCATTACAGGACAGCCACATAGTAAACTGCGGCTTGAAGGTGATAGCCGACTGATACAATTCACGGGCGGTAATGTCCTCACCACCTGTGTACTGCTTAATCGTAGCTTCATCCAGTTTGCCTGCGGTATCTGACTCACTCATAGTAACCATACGCTTACCTTTCAGCTTCGCCAGTACCGGGTTTGCTGCTTCTGCGTTCTTCTGGCGGTCACCACGGCAGATAAGTTCCACGGGAGCCACGGTTGAATAGTCACCAAGCAAGTGTTGAATAGCGTCAAGCATGGTACTTTTGCCGTTGCGGGTGGTCTTACCATGGAGGATGAACATACATTCTTCCTTACTTGTACCTAAGATTGAATAACCCAAAGCCCTCTGCAAGTAGTCTGCTTTGTCTGCTTCGTTCTGGGTAACTTCCTTGATGAACTGTTCCCATCGTGGACAGGTAACTTCCTGCAAGGTGTATTCAAAATTGGTCTGCATGGTCAAGAAATCATCCCATCTATGCTCACGGAACTTCATGTGTTCCAGGTCATAAGTGCCGTTCAGACAGTTAATCAGATAGGGGTGAGTGTCAAACTGTGCCGCCGCAATCTTCATGCTATCCGCAGCGTCCTTCATAAGACGGTCACGGAAGCGGCGGTCACCCATTTTCCCCACAAAAGCCATGTACTGCTTACGCTTTTCCTCATCGGTAATCTCTCCGCAGTACAGAGCCATGAGTCGCACAAACTCCTTAATCTTTGCAGAAACCAAAAGCGCACCCACATCCTTATGCCACTTGCCAGTCTCATAGGTGTACCAGGACTTTGCTTCTGGGCAGTAGCGGGTATCATTCTGATAGCACTCAGAGAAGAGGTCAGCCATGCCCGCTTCATCCCAGGAGTACCCAGTGGAATCATCCTGGTAGGCGGTTTCCGGGTGGTGGTCTTTAATGTAATACAGCTTTCTGCTTATGTCCTCAGAGGTGATATACCTGCCATTGGACAACTGAAATAACTCATCACTCACTCTTCTGTACCTCCTTCCAGGTGGGCTTCAAACCACTCTTTCTGTTTCTTTGCCTGTAATGCACTACGCTTACAAGCCCTGGCAGAAGCAGCACAATCTTTTGCGTACTTCTTCCAGTCTTTCTTCTGCTCTTTCGTCAGCGGGAGTCCCACCGGGGTCTTGCCATTAGCAAGTTGACGTTCGTAGTCAGCGGCTTTGTCCTGGTAATTCCAGTAGGCTTTACCCTCACGCTGAAAAACTTCTTCACATTCGGGAATACGCTCCCGGAAGAATGCTTGCATTTGCTTAAACAGGGCTTCTGCGTGTTCCACGTCCATAGCAATATACTTTTTCAGCTTATTGAGTTTCCCGGCAGTACAAGGGAAGAAAGCGGGCATATAGATTGCCATGTGCCCAGAACTCCACTGGATACTCAGTATATTATCCATTATGCTTTTCCTCCTTCCTCTCTTTGTAATCGTTACACTTCGGGGTGCAGCTATAACATAAATCGTATTTCAAATCACAACACAGGTTCCAGTCACCGCCACCGATGAAGTGTGAACAGGTTGCACAGGTGTCTTTCTCATCATTCATCTTCATAATCTCCTTCAAATGTATTGTATGGACAGCCGGGACAACTGCTTACCCACTCTCCGTTCTCGTCCAGGTGGTAGTCATCACCGTACCCACCGCATTCATAGCAGTAATCGTAGTAGTCATCCATGTGATTTACCTCCTATACCGTGTAACGCTTTCTGTGATGGTTTGCAGTTCCCGGTCATCAAGCGGCGGCTTACACTGAGTCATGTTGACAAATTTCAGTTCCGCATAAATCTGTGCCGGGGTGTAGCCCGTGTTGTGCATTGCTCCTGCCAGGGAAGTGAGTGACAGGTTTCTGCCCCCAGAAGCAATCGGCGGGTAATCGGGGCGAACTGGAATCTTGCCGCCCTCTGGCTTGTTGAACTTCGGAGCGTATATCTTCTGTACCAGTGCAGACTTCCCGCCGTTCTCTTTCTCAACCTCTTTGAAGTACTTCTCCACCACATAATCAATGGCTTCCTGGTTTTCAATGATGGTCGGAAAGATAAGCTGCTTCCCGGTCATAATGAAGAACCTGCGGGCTTTGTAAATCTCAACACCTGCAAGGTTGTTCTTGCCGTGGAAGGGAAGCGTACCCCGCAGCAGAATATGTACGCCACGTCCGCTTCTGGACTTCTCTGTGTAGGACTTGCAGGCGGTCATAATATCGGCGCAGAGAGGGGTCATAAGACCATCCTCAAAGCCTGCGTCAATATCAATACCCACCAGTCCGTTGTCTGCGAACACAAATCCAAGGTTATCATAATAGCCGTTCTCTACTGCCCACTCTGCCTGCTTAAAGGAACTCCATGTATCCGGGGTAGTAGAGGAAGCGGCTTTCTTCTCAAAGGCTTTCATGGGAATTTTGGAGTTATCCCAGGCACACACCCACTGATTCATATTCTTTAATTCCTCTGGTATTTTGGAATAATCCTTCATTCCCACACTCTCCTTATCCTGTGATTAACTGACTGTACGGCAGGGTTTCCACCCACTTGCAGAACTCACGCCACTCATCCAGTTTGTGATTCTGGCGGGAATGGTACATATTCTTGAGAACAGCGTAGTTAAGCTGCACAGTTCTCTTCTGGTTGTAGCAGGTCGGTAACATCTGAATCATCTGCCACCAGTCCTTCTTGTCCTTCCTCTGCAAGAAATCCAGACGGGCATTATTCATAGCGTCAATGACCATGCTGAACACAATGAGGTTCGTAGCGGAAAGGTGTTCCGTGCTGAAATCGCTCAGAACGAACTCCTTTGCCTGGATTTTGTGCATGGTGGAACAGGAGTTTGCCACAGTGCCTACCTTGTAGGTATCGTACTCTTTCCACCAATACAGGGGGGCGGTAATGTCTGCGGTCACGGTAATCATACGCAGGTACTTTCCGTGGTCAGTTCCCGCAGCACCCAGGGTTTCCATCAGCTTCAAGTCATTGTCACCGACTGCATAGCAGGCAAACGGAGTGCAGTCATGCTCCTTCGGATGACAGATACCGTCCCGGTCAATCACTCCGCACTTCCCGCAATCTACAGCGGGATAGCTGTCTGACTTTTCCCAGGAGTTCTTCGGATTTCTCATACCACGGATAGCCGCCTGCCATCCGTAGGTTTCGACTTCATCAATCTTTATCACAACTCACACCATCCCTTCTGCGGACTCTCATGTAGTCCTTATAGTCCAGGTCATTCATCTTTGCCGCTCTGTGCAAAGCCTGTTTCTTAGTTCCCAGTGTGCCGGGGATAGGCTCTTTACTGCCTACCTCATGCACATAGTAACGGCTACTGCCTTTCTGCTTTGATACGGTATATTTCAGAATCATCTTCTTCGCCTTTCTTTTCAGATTCTCTATAATGAACTCTGGCTCCAACTTGCATAAAACACTGAACCAGTCGGAGTAGAAGAACCGTTCCAGTTCTGCCAGGTTGCAGTTCGTAGTTGGAACAATGAACCCTGCCAGTAAACTGAGGTAATCGTCTACAGCCTGTTCCACAATCCCGAATCTGAGATTTTCCAGTCCAATGTCATGCAAGTTTCGTCCCCCCCATTACATAGACCTCCGTTCGGCAATCTCTGCCATCTTCGCAGCATTCAGACGGGTATCGCCATGAACACGGGAGTAGGACAGGTAACCGTTCATGCGGTCAATCTTCGTGAGGTTGGTGCTGCCGCAGACCGGGCAAACATCCATCTCAAGTTCCTGGTGTCCGCAGTCATCACAGTAGGCAAGAGAGAGGTTCACACCTTCGTAGAAACCAAGCTGCATTGCTCTCCGAACCAGAGTTTTAACTGCTTCCCGGTTGTAGGAAATCGGGTAACGGACATACTGAATCTTGCCACCGTTGAACATATTCCAGAACCGCCCCTCAAGGTCTTGCTTCTCAATCGGGGTCAAGTCCTCTGTCACATGACAGTGGAAGGAATTGCTTACATACGGGCGGTCAGATACATTTTCGATAATGCCGTACTTCTTACGGAACTGCTCAATCTGCAAACCACACAGGCTTTCAGCCGGGGTTCCGTAGATTGCATACAACCAACCGTCCTCATTCTTGAACTCCGTAACCTTCTGGTTAATATGCTGCATAACTTCCAGGGCAAACTCTCCGTCCTCTGCAATGGACTTACCGTTGTAGAGCCGCTGCAACTCATTCAGTGCTGTAATACCGAAGGAAGCTGTCATGGGTTTCAGCAGGGGCTTGATTTTCTCAGACGGTTTGAGGTGTCCACCATATACACCGCCCTCACAGTACATGATAGGGTTGGTACTGGCTTTCATCTCACCCAGATATTCATAAGTACGCTTGTGAACCCCTCTAATCATTTCCAGGTAGTAGTCCAGGACTTCATAGAAGTCACGGCTTTCGGCTCTGGCTTTTGCCAGAATCATAGGCAGGTGCAGGGAAACCGCACCGATATTGAAGCGTCCCACAAATACAGGCTTGTCATCTGCGTCCGCAGGTTTCATGCCGCCACGCTCAAACCACGGGGAGAGGAATGCACGGCAACCCATAGGGCTTATCACTCTACCGTACTTTTTGTACATCTCAGCCACATAGCCGTCACCAGTAAGGGACAGCCAGTCTGGATACATGGTCTTGCTGCTACAGTCAATGCCTGCTTCAAACACATCCTCATTGAAGCCACCTTCACCGTGAAGGTTTTCGTCATAGAGGAAAACCAGTTTCGGGAACAGTACAGGCTTCTTGAATCCCGGCTTACCCTCACCCTCCATGTGAACCTTGAGGAAAGTCTTGCTTGCCATCTTACCGAACACATCAGTAGCCAGTCCAAAGGTCATAGTGATGAACGGATAATCGCCACGGGAGGAACCCACAGTGTTCAGCTTCATCTCAATACCCTGGAAGCCCTGTTCAAAATCACGCTGCACCTTGCTCATAGCCCAGTCCTTTACGTCCTGGGTGAAGGTCTGCTGATTGCGGATTTCCATGTACTCAGCGCAGTACTTCTTGTAGGACTTCTCTGCATACGGAGCCAGAATCTTGTCCACCTCCGGGACAGTGAAGCCACCGTACTGCTGTGAAGCAGTAGCCAGGATAATATCACCCAAAACGTCAAAAGCAGTATCAAGGGTTTTCGGCTCATTGTACCAGACGTTTCCCATCTCAAAGCCGCCACTCATAATAGAGGAAATGTCGCACAGGCAGCAGTTCATAGTGTCAAGACGGGCTGACTGGTCATGGATATAAATGTATCCGTCCTTGCAAGCCTGCAACTCATCATTGGTCATAAAGAACTTGCGGTACAGCCGCTTATTCAGTTCGTTGAAAATCAGACAACGCTTCGTAGCAACCAAGGTAGAGTCCGTGTTTGCGTTCTCCTTATCACCCAGAAAACGAATGGACTGAGATTTCTGATAGACCTCATCCATAATGTGAACGAAATCCTTCTTGAAGTTTCGGTAATCCCTGTAAGACTTCGCAATCTTCGGGTTGACCTCATCAAGAACCTGCTCCACAATGTTGTGCATATCCGCAACGTGAACCTGTTCCGGGAAACGCTCAGTGACGATAGCCATAACCTTAGATACAATCTCATGGTACTGGGTATCGTCCAACTCAATCATTGCACGGGCGGCAGACTTACTGACTGCATTGACAATCTTCTGACCGTCAAACTGCTCAATCGTGCCGTCCTTCTTAATTACTTTCATGGAGTATAACCCTCCCTTCCTTTAAGGACTGCGGGACATTGATAACTCTCTGGTTGGTGGAACCTGCCCAGTGATAACCCACGTCCTTTAATGCTTCTTCAAAACGTCCGTCCACCAGAACGTCAATGTAGTCCAGAATTGCTCTGCAATAGAAGTTGTCAGCATTTATCTCTTCCCATGTGTACCCGGTATAGAGCCAGATAGTTTTGTGCGGGAAGAACTGTTTGACCTTCTTCACAAGCCATAAAATCTGACAACGATTGACGGGGTGCAGCGGGTCACCCCCGGAAAGGGTAAGACCGCTGATATAAGGCTTGCTCAACTCCGTGCAGATTTCATGGAAAGCTGCTTTGTCAAACTTAACCCCGTCTGTGAAATCCCAAGTGATAGGGTTTTGGCAGTTCTTACAGTGGTGTTCGCACCCTGCAACCCAGAGAACTACCCGTAACCCGTCACCGTTGTTCATATCATCATGCGTGATATTGTGGAAGTTCATTAAATATCGCCTACCTTACGATGAAGGGAGTTCTCCACCGTAAAGCCCTCTGGGTAACGGGCTTTCAGCTTGTCAATGTTCATCTGCATGACCGTATCAATGTCCGTACCCAGTGCGTCACACGCTTCCGCAATCATCCAGAGACAATCTCCCAGTTCCTTTTCCATGTGTTCAAGGTTCACTTCATGTCCCTGGTACTTCTTCTGTAAGATACCTGCAACTTCTCCCGCTTCGCTATTCAGACCGAACACTGCATGATACAGACGGTCAGCCTTGCAATCGTAGGGAATGCTGCAAGTTCTAATGGCTAATGCCTGGTATTCCTTGCCTGTCATAGTTACTTTTCCTCCTGCGCTTTCTGCTCATCACCTGCCGCCTTGATAGCAATAGCGGCAATACCACCGATACCAACAATCAAGCCTGCCAGAAAGCAGGCAACTCCAATGGCTACAACCATGACTTACACCTCCTTAGAACTCATCGAAATGTTTCTTGATACTCTTGTGAGTCTTATAGATTGCCACCAACTGTGCTACTACCACAATGACGTAAAGAACGCCTGCGATAATTTCCGGGAGCAGACATACCCACCATGCCCAGGTAATAACTCCCAGTAACTTTAAGACGATGAAAATAATCGTCAGAATCTCAGTGAATCCCATTTCCATATCCTCCTTATTCCTCAGTAATGCAGGTGTTAGTAAGTTTGCCGTACACATCCTCATAGAGTTCCTGCTTGTTACCGTTGTAAGTGTACTCCGCATAAATGCCGTCACCGCTGATAGTGGTGGAAGCAAGGCACTTATAATTCTGCAAGGTCTTACAAGCCCACACTACAAAGACGTTGCTCAAGTTGATTTCTACTCCCGGCTTGTTCTTGTGATACCAGTCAACCAGTTTCTTCTTGCAAACGCTCTCAAAATGAGCCATGCCAGTGATAATCATTTCTGGTTCCTCCTTAAATCTTGAAAATTCGTGCCGCCATCATGTCAGCGGTATGAGTCCACAGGACGTTCGGGTATTTCTCAATGGACTTCCCGTACTTATCCCAGTTCTCCTTGTCATCAAAGGCTCCCATGTGCCAACGGATACAAGCCATTTCCTCATCTGTGAGGTCAACAATCTTCTGTGCCAGAATTACGGACTTGTCACCGTGTCCCGGCAGAAGAATGTCGGGGTTGTAGCTGTATGTGCCATCCTGGTTGTGAATGTACGAATCACACTTACAGAGGTCATGGAGCATACCCACAATGTAGGGGCTTGCCTTGCGCTTCCAGTTCAGACCCATTCTCTTTGTCAGAGAAAGCAGAGAAGAGGTTACTGTAAAGCTATGGTCAAACAGCCCGCCCTCATAGTTCCCGTGGTACTTCGTAGAAGCAGGAGCCGTAAAGAACCCCATTGCCATCAACTGATTTTTCAGACAGAACACATCCGTACTGGACAGCCCGCCCCTCATCAGCTTCTCAAACGCCTTGACACGATTATCTCGTTCACTCATGTTCTTCATTCCTTTCGTTCAACTTTATAGAATATAGACCATTGGAGAGTTCAAAGCTACACTTCTCCCTCTCCGCAGGTCATTTAATTAACCCAGAATGCTGTCCAGGTCGAACTTCTTACCGCTTGCCTTTTCAGCAGGTGCAGCAGCCGGGGCAGTGGCCGCAGGCTTGCTTTCCTTCTTCGGAGTAGGGGCTTCCGCTTTGTCAAAACCATCCGCAGGCTCCTTATCACCCAGGCGAACGAACTTGAGCATTTTCCCCGGAGTCTTGTTAGACTCAACCTCTTCATGGTCTACCTCACAGCGGATATAGTGACCGACAAGTTCCTCATGGTCAATCTCCGTCAGAGTGTAATCATTCAGTGCAGTCTTTGCGAAGTAGCTGAAAGCATTCAGACCTCCCTGGTTCGGCTCACCGTCTGCATTCAGCAGAGAGAAACGTTCAGTGTGCTTCTGACCCGAAGCAAGCTGCATAACAATCTCCATCTTGCCAAAGTCCTCTTTGTACTTGACCTCAACAATCTTAAAAACGTGGGTTCCCTTCGGAATAAGAGTGAAACCCTCACTCAGTCCAATCTTTGCCATTTTAAGTATCCTCCTTGAAATTGTTTATATAATCAGAGAATTTTCTGATTAAGCAGATTCTTTTCTGGCTTTCGGGGTAAAGCGATACTGCGGTTCGGGTGCGCCATGATACTTCTCAATATCAATGCCGTCCTCCTGCATTTTCGCCATATCGTAGCCAGGGTCTTTCATGGTCTTAGAGGTAACCCAGTCGAAGGAAGCACCGCTGATAGTAACAGTCTTATCGCCCTCCTTGAACTGGCTGATAGCTTCCTTCTTGAGCATATCGGTAATCGTCTTATACCTCTTCTCATCGTCAGCTACAGTACCCTTGACCTCATCAATGTGTTTCTTCAACTGCTCTGCTTCGGCAACCAGAGCAGCAATGTCAGTGTCCGGGGACAGGTTGTTATCACGCAGGACTTTCAGAATGTCTGCGTCCGCTTTCTCATCGAACTTCGGAGAAACACCGCCCTCAACGTGGGTTTTCCACCACTTCTCAACCTTCTTGATGGTCTTTTTCAGTTCTGGATAACGCTCAGACAACTTGAACGGACGAACGATGGTGTTCTCAGTGCTACACTGATATGCGTCCGGGTTCTCATAGTCCTTGTCACCCAGGAAGCTACACACCATAATCACGTCATTTACACCCAGAAGGTACGCATAGAGCGCAGCCTGCAAAGCGTAGTACTCTGGAACATCCTCAACCCAGTCCTCAGAACGCTTCGTGGTTTTCATCTCAAGAACCGTGGTAGGCTTCCCGTCCTTGTCTACCAGAAGATAGTCCCACATACCACCGAAGATAGGACTGTCTTTGAAGAAGTCACCCCAGGTTTTCTGGAAGTAGTCAGCCCCGTACACATCCGTAGGAGTGATGAGGTTGGTCATAAAATAGGACTTCTTCATAAACTCAGCCTGCTTCGGCTCAATCGTCTTACCTGCAACGGTATAGATTGTGTCCTCAAACGGCTCTTCGTAGGTTCTGGTGATTGCACACCAGGCATTGAACGGGGTTGTCCACTTGTTCAGCCCCATAATTGCCGCAAAGCGTGTACCCGTAACCTTCTTAGGACGCTTCGGCGGGGTGATAGTAATGGTCTTGTCCTCATTCCACTTCATTTTTCTTACCTCCTATGAACAGAAATCGTGTATCCACTTCCACGGACAATGCCGTGGTTACTGGGTTCTCATCGGCTTTTACCAATTCACTCAAGTCAAACCCCAGGTTCTTGAGATATTCCATTGCCAGTTTTGCATTCTTCATATTGCTTACATTGGCAATCACATTCCTGTAGTTGTCGGTGATACCCTTAATCATTTCATTCTTTCGGGTTTTGATACCCTTTCTGATTTCCGTTCTTCCGTCCTCAAACTCTTTAAGCAAACAGGAACGGATTTCGGCTTGAGAACTCATATTTGCCAGTTTATAAGAGATAGAACCGTAGTAACCACAGAGGGTATCAACTCCCGGATATTCTGCTTTCACCTTTTCCTTGAAGGATTCAGTCAGACTATAAGCCTGCTGCATGAGAGCCGAAATAGCGGTTGCCGTAGCGTCCAGACCGATTTTCTCATTCCTCTCTGCATAGTAAGTGTTGAGAGCCTTTTCGCTCTGGGTTTCTACTTCGGCTAATGCCTTTTCGCTCTGCGACTCCAACCACTTAATGATTTGTCGTTTTGTCATTCTTTGCTTCCTCCAACTCAACGGCTTTATTAAGATACCAGATTGCTTTCTGCAAATCCTCTATGCCGTTTTTCTTCTTGTGCCTGTAGACGTACTTGAGAGCGTTGCACACGCAGAAGTCCTGCGTGGCTTCTACTCCCTGGGTTTCCACCATAACGTCAATGCACTCAAACTTCCCGGTTTCATAATGAGCGGGATGGTTTACATTGTCAGCCATGACTCAGCCCTCCTTACTCACCGTAGGCGGCAATCATCTCACCAAGGTTCTGAATAAGCTGCTCACACGCTGCACGGGTGACATTGGTGAAGCCATTGGTTTTCATGGCAATCTGCTGAACAAACTCTTCCTGGTCGGAATCCTTGTCCATCAGAGTCTTGCAGGCTTCCTTGAGTGCCTTAATCTGCAACTCATCAGCCTGTCCGTCAGTACCCGTCATTTCCTTCTTCGCTTCCTCACGCTCCTTCGGAGTGGCAGGTGCAGCAGACTTCTTTTTCTTCTCCTTCTTAGCCGTTTCCGGGTTCGGAGCAGGAATCTCTTCTTCCTCTGCCTGGTCATCAGAACCAAGGTTTGCGTCAATGTCATCGGGTTCAGTAATATCCAGAACCGCCATCCAAAGGTAACGGCGAAGGTAGGTAATGGAAGAGCCAAGAGCCTGCATAGGGTTGGTGACTTCCTTGCCTGCATTGCTCACAATCGGCTTCACCTCACGGTACGGAACACGGAACTGCATAGGTGCTTCCTCAATGTTGTCCACGTTGTAGACCTTCATCACAGCACCCTCATCCGTGAAATCAATCTCCGTGGTAAGACCCACACGGGCGAAGATACGGGTTGCAGGCGGCACAATGTCCTCCAATTCAAAATACTTGAACTCAAGGTGCATATTCTTACCCGACTTCTGCACCTTCTGATTCAGAAAGTACAGTCTTGCTTTCGCCAACTTCTGGCGCACGTTCATTGCTTCATAAATATTAGCCATTGCTAATGTCCTCCTTATCTTTACTGAACTTCGTACCAATCATCCGCAAGCATATCCGTCTGACTCGCAAGCCAACCAACGCAGAAACGGTCATCAGCGGTTTTCATAACGATGGACGGGGATACCAGGTCACCTTCAAGGTCTTTCACACAAGAAAGGTCAGCGTCCGCGGTAATATCCATGCTGTGTGCCAGGAAGAGGAACATACCCTTGCCGTTCCAGTTCTTACGGGCTACCTTTTTGCCCTTCTTGAGAGTAGCAATCGCCCATCCGAAATTACGCAGTTTCTTCATCTCTCCCGCAGGTTCGTTGACGTTCTTCGGCTCATCCTCATGTACGATTTCCCAGTCATCACGGGTGACCCAAATCATGTCACGGGGGAAGAGTGCGATAGTCGGAAGTTCCTCACCTCCCTCAAAATGGTTGATGAGTTCACCGTCCTGGTTCATGTACCAGTAGGCTTTCTCCCACTTAGGTAACTTAATCTTCTTGCCTGCCTTGAGTGCCTTTTCAGCTTCACTGAATTTCATAATCTTAGTCCTCCTTACCGAACAGAATCTCTTTTACTTTGGTTGCGAACAGCATACCCGTCATCGGAATGAGCAGCTTGCCCATACCCTCAATGTTCGGGTCATTGACCTGTTCGTGAATTGCCTGCTTCACTGCGTTATCGAACTCAACCTTGCTAATTTTTTTTTTCTTCCATTGTCTTATCCTCCTTAATCGAATAATGCTAAAGATTTCTTTTTCAAGGAATTGATTCTCCTTGTATTCTTCCGGGGCGGTTTCACACCCAGGAACTCACGGATATTCTTCTGCGCCAGTTTCAGATACCAGTTACGGTCTACCACATCAATAGCCAACTCATTGTTGTTGTCTACCATGCAGTGTACTGGCAGACTGGGAACCTTTGCGTCCTTGCCTGTTACAGCGTGGGTCTTGTAGATAGTTCCATACCGTCTGTCTGCCGTGGCATATACTCTGTTGACTTTCTGTACGGGAACCTTATCTTCACCCACCATCTGATAGCACCCAGAATATTTACCTCCAACCTTTGCAATCACCTGGAAGTCCAGGATATTCTTACTTGCCATTATCGTTTCTTCTGGGTCTACACCCTTTACAAAGTAATCCTGGATTGCCCGTGCGACTATAACCGCATTGTTGTTGATATTCCATGCACCACCGCTCATGTTCTCCCAGGCAGGGAGTCCCATTTTGGTGAAGTCAATATTTGCATTGGTCAGAATACCTCTAACCAGTGCGCCGCCCTTGACCTTCGGCTTGCCGTCACCCACAGGAACCTCAACGTAGTTGTTTACATCTCGCTGCACGATTTTCTGAATGAAATCCTCTTCCAGTTCAAACCCGGTTCTGTCCTGCCATTCCTGGGTAATTTCCTGCCATTTTGCTTCATCGGAGTTGTCGAAACTCACCATAATACCATCCGTGTTAAGCTGAATGATTTTCAGAGTCGGACACTCACTGACCAAGTGCATTGACAGTTCCAGTAGGAGAAGCTGTCCTGTGATACAAACTGAACGTCCCATCAGAGGGTCATACAGGTCATTGAAAGCCACGCCATCTTTACCGTTAAGCATGGTTCCGTAGGTGGTGTTCAGTACCAGTTTCAGAGCGTTTGCCGTGACCTTATCCCCGGCTTTCTTCGCCTGTACTCTCTCTTCCAGGGTATCTACATATACCTGCGGGGATGGAATATTGCGGCTACAGAAGCCGTATTTCTGTCCCTTTGAGAGAGGAATGGTCATCAAGTGCGGATAATAACTTGCCACGTCTTTGTTTCGGATTGACCTGCCCTCAGTAGCTTCTTCAACATAAGTAGGAATTGCACCGTGGATACCTCCGTAGGCTATCGTGCATTTGCACTCACCAATAGAGAAGTCCAGGGCGGCTCCCTTGTGCTTCACACCCTGCTCATCGTAACCACCGAACAGAAGGTAGTTCGGAATGTCCGGGTCATGCAGCTTATCAAAGAAGTCAAACACTTCCTGCGGAATATACTGCCGAAGCAGCTTATCCGGGTACTGATAATCTCTTTCGTCTGTCCATGGTTTCTCTGGTTTCTGGGCTTGCAGATACACGCTTGTCAGTTTGGCATTGGTCATGTACATAGCCTGTCTGTCAGTCAGACCACGCTTCCTGCCTACAGCCGCTTTGTTATCCAGATAACCTTGCCGCAACTTGAAAAGAATCTCTGTTGCGTCCACATCGTACTTACAGTAGTAAGTAGTCTGTGCCTTTTCTGATTCAGAGAGAACGTGGTCAACGTTGAAATCAACCTCTGTTTCCTCAATCGGGATACCCAGGTGGGCTTCAATCCCTTTAAGGGATACACCATCCTGGCAATCATCCTTGAGGTCGAAGCTGTCAAAATAGACCCGGTACTCTCTTAGAGCGGGAATGTCCCACCCGTTTAGTTCGTGAACGATGATGAGGTCATTTATCTCCTTCACCTGTTCCGGGGTGAACCCACACATAACTGCCTTGAGTATGTGGTTATCGTAGTGCTTGTTATTGAAGCCACCCAGATACGGGTTACGCTCCATGAAAGCCAGAACTTCATCATTGTCATTCCAGATAACCGTGTACTCTCCCGTGGCTACTTCTTTGAACACAAACAGCCAGTCATGGGCAAATACCTCACAGTCGAATATGTAGGTTCCCTCAACCATCGTCACACCGCCCTTCTTCCAGAGCCTTTTGTACCTGCAAGATTTCTTGTCTTGCCTGTACGCAGCGGCGAATCATTGACGCTTTGGAGTGTTCGGGAGGAATTATGCCCCACTTGTCGGGTGTGGCTCCCATACTCTCTTCCACGCCTGCCAGAAGAAGTTGAGCGGTAGTGAAGTGGTTCTTCATACTCTTCGTCATCTTCATCTTCGTAGTCCTCCAAGTCATACCACCAGTTATTTGCCCAGGAGAACAGTGCCAGGTATGCAGTACAAAGGACATTGATGAGAAGCATTGTCATCCCGTAGACTTCGTCATCCAGAGCGCAGGCAGTGAACAGCCATGTTGTGCCTACGATATATCCGATTGTTTTCAGAACTTTATTCTTCATGTCAATCTCCTATAAATTCGCACCCGCACTTCCTGTAACTGGTGCAGCGTTGTTTGAAAGATTTCTGCAATGACCGTATGCAATCCACATAGTCATAAGCTATTGGCTGCTCCTTGCCGTCAAAGGTTCGGGCGATACGTCCCACACTCTGAACTATCACCGCATAATCTTTCTGAGGGGTTGTTAGGTACAATCTGTCCAATCTGGGAATGTCCAGACCTTCTTTTGCCAGGGAATATGTTGCAAACAGATACCGCTTCTTGCCAGTCCTCATATCCTCAATAGCCTGTTCCCGTTCAGCTTTCCGCTTCTTACTGGTCATCTTTCCATCTATCACCGCTGCTTGCGCCCTTAGTTTCAAAGGTAACTTCTCATACAGGTATTTAAGATGGTCAACCCTTTCTGATAAAATCAGATTGAAATGCTCACGGTTCTCAACCAAGTCATCAAGGATAATCTTGTTTCGGCTCTCACATTCTGTGAGGTAGGTAATTATTTTGCAGTAGTTAATTGTGCCGTCACTGTTCAGATAAGCAGGACTCAGTTTCACGTCCGTACCTTTCGGCAGGACACTTACTGTCATAACCCTGGACTTCACTGCTTCGTCTGGAACAGTCCATACTACTTGACCCAACATTGCGTAGGTTGCTTTTATCATGCCGTCCGAACGATGGACGGTTGCTGACAGCCCGAACTTATGTCTGGCACACAGCGTATTCAGCACCTTTGAGAACTGAGTTACCGCTGTAGGTGTACCGCTTACTCTGTGACACTCATCCACAATCACGCAGTCCCACTCATCTCTATATTGGTCTAAGTCCAATTTGCACATGGTCTGGATTGTGGCAAAGGTCATAGCCTTACCGATATTGACCTTACCTTCGGTTATCGTTCCCAGTAGTTCCGAATCAACATACTGTTCTGCACGGCTCTTGCTCTGCGTCAGCAGGTCTTTGGTATGTGTCAGCCAGAGGGTTTTTACCCCTAACGCACACGCCAGGGCAATTCCCATCTGGGTCTTACCAGACCCGGCAGGGGATTGTAGAATGCCGTAGTGGTTTATCAGCATTGCCGCAACTGCTTCTTCCTGGTAGTCATACAGCGGAACCTTGCCGCCGTAGTCAACCTTCTTCGGCTCTTTGAACTGCTTCTTCATATCTCCTTCCAGAAGCGGCAGGATTGCTCTCAGACACCCGAATGGGAGAATCAAGCTATTTCCGTTCACCTCATAGAGATAAAGCGTTCGTGGGGTATTCCCAAGCCACAGGTGCATTCGTGCTTTTTGCTGATACTCTGGGTTTGTCATTTCCAGATTCTCTTTGCACCACTTAATCAGTTCGGGTGAGGGGTCAAGGATTTTCAATCGGCTCCCGATTTCTATAAACATCCATTTCCTCCAACCACTCTTGAAAGGTCTTGTACTCTGGAAACTCTGACTCTGTAATGCTGCCCTGTCCGTAAAGCTGCCGCAGACATAACTCATCGAAGTGAATCATATAAATTTGTCCGTCATTCAGCTTCATAGCGAAGTAGCAATGCTCATTACCCTGGGCTTCCCACATGGTCATAGCCGCTTCCTGGTTCGGCTCAATCCGGGATAACGGAAAGCGGTTGTTGGAACATACCTTGCAGTCAATCAAGACTGCTATATTATCCCGAACCGCAAGCACGTCTGCGGGTTGTCCTACCTGGTTTTGTGCCAGATTGTGCGCCCAGAAACCTTGCTCTGCCAGAAGTTCACACAGTTCCTCTTCAAAGTGGTTTCCCATTGTCTTGTTTACTTGCTTCATAGGCTTCTGCTCCCACTGCACCTCACAAGGAGGTGCAGATTAACGATTCTTGATTTTGAAAGCGGGGCGAACGCCAATAGAGTAAGAAGCGTAGTAGTAGTACGCATGACCGTTGTTGTAGACATAGGAGAAGTTAGTAGCGGATTCTCTGACCTTGTTCATCAGCCAGTACCACTGCAAGTTCTCATCCTTAGTGCCATCGAACGCCATACGGTTTCTGCGCTTCTTCATAGGCTTCCACTGCTTCACATACGGGCTTTCGTACTCACCGTAGTAGTTCTCTCCGAAAATCTCCTTCTCAGTCGGCAGACGGAGCAGGTCACCGTTATCAAACGGAGCCATCATGTCCGTGAGTTCAGCCGGGAAGAGATTCAGAATCTCACCATTCAGCTTCTTGCGCAGGTCACTCTCTTCGTAACCTCCTTCATTGGTACGGGTGCTGTTCATCGGGTACTCACCAGGCAGGCAATCAACCAGGCAGAAAATCATGCCGTCCTCTTCCTGCTGCATAGCCATAGCCTGCACCTTCACACCGTCCGTGAGTTTGACCTTGATAATATCTCCAACCTTAAAAGTATCAACGTCAGACTTAATCATTCTTTTTACTTTCATTGTGTTTTCCTCCACTTGTACGGCTTACCGTATTTTTCTTGATACCAGATTTCAAACTTCTTGCGGTTTTCCTCATCTTTGAAGTATTCCTTTACCCTGTCAGCAAGGACAGAACAAAGTGCGCTTCCTTCTAATGTGCGAAGCATTAAGCCCCATCAACGAGGACGGAACCATTCTCATACTTGTCCAGAATATCTATGGACAATTCAATGATTGCGTCCGCTTTAGTACCGTTTCTGGTTCCCGAAATTACTGAACTCATCTCTGTCTTATCAGTCACAATACCCCGCAAGGCAAGCTGACCAATCAACCAGACGTAAGACAGCTTGTGCTTTTTAAGCCGCTCACGAATGTTTTCACGTTCCTCCACGTTTCCGCTTCCTCCTTTCATATTAGAATCTTGTAAACTAAAGTTGACAACAGACTCTTCAAAGGTTATAATGAAGCTACCACACCCATATACCATTGAAAACTCTGCGGGGTTAAATTTATAGCCCGGAGGGGCTATTTCTTATACCCTGTAAACAACTTTTGTTGACATACTCAGTATATCTTAGTGTAGTAAGATTGTCAATAGGTTTATCAGAGTTTTCTAAGAAAATTTTAGGAGGGTTACTATGTCCTTTTATGAACGCTATGAGAACCTATGTGCAGAACGTGGGATGAAGCCACAAAACCCAGAAATGCAGCGTATTTGCGGTGTCACTTCTGGCTCTATCTCTGGATGGAAAAGCGGTTCTTCCCCTAAAATTGAAGTGCTTTGCCGCCTTGCTACATACTTTGACGTAACCACTGACTACTTACTGGGTCTTAGTGAAGTCAGAAAACCAGAAGTCTTAGTTTTGTCAGAAAAAGAGAAAATTCTCATTGACGCATACCGTACTGCTAATGACATGGGACAGTTGAACATAATCTATGTCTGCATGGACGAAATGAAAAAAAAGCAAAAGGAGAAGGCGTACTTGTAGGGTAATTGATTTCATAGAATGGAGGAAGAACCATGTATGAGGATATAAAAACAGCTTGCCTATACGTTAGATTCTCAAGCCATAACCAGACTGAGCAATCTATTGAAGGGCAGACCCGTGTTTGCCGTGACTTCTGCAAGCGGCATAATATTAGAATTGTAGAGATATATGCTGACAGAGCCACATCTGCCAGTAAGGATATAGAGAAGAGAGTCCAGTTCCTCAAGATGATAAAGGACTCTGAGAAGGGCTTGTTTGACGCTGTAATCGTATACAAACTTGACCGCTTCGCCCGTTCCCGGTATGACTCAGCCACCTACAAATATCGCTTGAAGCGTAACGGGGTGCAGCTTATATCTGCTACAGAGAATATTAGCAATGACCCGGAAGGTATCATTCTGGAATCCGTGCTTGAAGGTATGGCTGAGTTCTACAGTGCCGAACTATCCCAGAAAATCAACCGTGGTATGAGAGAGTCAGCCTACAAGCATAACTCTATAGGAGGGGCAGTCCCTCTGGGATATAAGATTGAAGATAAGAAACTGGTAATAGACCCTAAAACGGCTCCCATTGTAAAAGAAGCCTTTGAGAAATATGCAGACGGAGAAACGGTTGCTGAAATCTGCCGCCAGTTTAATGCCCGTGGGTACAAAACCTCAAAGGGTACAGCTTTCGGAAAGAGTTCTTTCACCAAAATATTCCGCAATGAGAGATACATCGGAGTCTACACCTTCCATGACTACCGGGCAGAGGACGCTATACCTGCTATCATTGACAAAGACCTCTGGGACAGGGTGCAACTTAGAGTCGGTAAGATTAAAAATGCACCTGCCAGGAACAAAGCAAAAGTAGTCTATCTGCTTAGTGGTAAAATATTCTGCGGGCATTGTGGAAGTAAAATGAACGGAAATTGCAATGCAGGAAACTACTGTTACTATCAGTGTTACGGAAAGAAGAACGGCAATGTTGACTGCAAGAAAAAGAATATCCGTAAGGAGTTCATAGAAAGACTGGTTGCCCAGGACGCTCTATCACTCCTTACGGATGAATATATAGAACAGATTGCTACTATTGCCTGTGAGAAGAATCAGCATGAGATTGAACTGGATTCAGCCCTCCCAACTATTCGTGACCGTATTCACCAGGTAGACTTATCTCTAAACCATCTTCTCAAAGCTATTGAATCCGGGTCAGCCCCAGATATGCTTGTGAAACGTATGGGTGAATTAGAGAAAGAAAAGAAAGACCTGCAAGCACAGGCTAAGAAAGAATCTGAGGATATTGTTGAACTGGACAAAGCCCAGGTTATTTATTGGTTAGAACAGTTTCGGGGCGGCAGTATTAAAGATGAAGAGTTCTGCCGTATGCTCATTGACCTTTTCGTAAACTCCGTCACTGTATGGGATGAGGACGATAATACCTACAAGGTCACCGTTGCCTATAATTTAACCTCTTTACCGACAAAAACGTACCGCCTAAACAAAGGCGGCACGTTGTCGGATTTCGCTTCCAATGCACCATGAATGAAAAGGAGCTAGTTGTCATGGAGGCCACAGCCGAAGGGCTCAAGAAAGCCAGAGAAACGGAGGTTCCAGAATAAGGGCCTCTGTTTTTTTGCGCCA
>OMNT01000215.1_pt1 | contig 63099 bp, 45 predicted proteins | sample 1672551 | NCBI WGS metagenome assembly OMNT01 (sample SAMEA3136698, study PRJEB25190) | human gut metagenome | reverse complement strand
CTAGGCCTTGTGGCTCCGTCCCGGGGAGCAAAATCTTCACATTACCGACGCCGGTTTTCACCCTTCCGGCTGCCCGGCGGCCTCCGCTCTTTGCTCCCCCCTCCCCGCTAGGCCTTGTGGCTCCGTCCCGGGGAGCAAAATCTTCACACAACTTCCAGCCCCTAAGCGCAGTTCCGCCGGCAAATCGGCCTGTCCCTTTGCTCCCCGTTCCCCGCTAACCCTTGTGGCTTCGTCCCGGGGAGCAAAATCATCACATTCCCGACGCCGGTTTTCACCCTTCCGGCTGCCCGGCGGCCCACCTCTTTGCTCCCCGCTCCCCGCTAAGCCTTATATCTTCGTTCCGGGGAGCAAAATCTTCACACAACTTCCGGCCCCTAAGCGCCGTTCCGCCGGCAAACTGGCCCGCCGGCTGCAAAAAAACAGAAACTGCTACACCTCACGGTGCAGCAGCCTCTCTCGCTCTCAGCTGATTACCTTATCTGCCTGTTTTTACAGTTTTCTCTTCTTCCGGCTTCCGGCCAGTGCTGCGAGGATTGCAGCGGATGCGCCCATCAGACCCAGATACAGGTCCGCGTTGCTGTCATCTCCGGTGAATGGACCGATATTGTTGTTATCTGCCTTTCCGCCGTGCTTTCCGCTCGGATTCGGTGTGACTGTTTTCTTCTTATACCGGTTATAGAAGCGGATTTCCTTCTTGGTTCCGGTGGACCATTTTACGGACAGTGTTCCGTCCAGGTTATCCGTAACCGTCGCCGTTACATTATATGCATTTGCATCATAGGATACACGCTTTGCATTGCCCTTTACTTCCTTGACGGTGTAGTTGTAGGTACCCACTTCGTCGAAGGTCAGGCTCTTAAAGGCAACACTTCCGTCGGCGTTATTCTTCGCTTCCGCAACGTTCTTTCCGTCCTTATCCTTCAGAACAAAGGTGAATTCCTTGTTCTTCAGTTTCCGGCCGGTCAGTGTCTTCCGAATCTTCACCGTATCCGTTACAGAGGATTCCTTGGAAGTGGTGCTGTAGGTGTTGTTAAACGCGAACAGCGGTGCTTCCTTCGGTTCCGTCTCTGCCGTGATATGGCCTTCCCCGTCATCCTTTACGGTGACCTTTACGGTTTTTGTCTCGGTGTCGTTGGCAACTCCCGGCTGCTCTCCGGATTCTTTTACCTGATAGGTAAATGTCTTCTCCGTCGCGTCGCCCAGGTCGTCCTTTCCGTAAGTGATAGTTCCGAAGTCGATGTTTCCGCCTTCTTCATTCTTCACTTCCGTCTTCTCCGGCATCGGTGCGTTCTCTTCATCGGACGTCACGTTAAAGGTGAACTCATCCGCCTTCAGAGGGCGTCCTTCCAGCACCTTCTGACCGTTCAAGTGAACCGTTGCCTTATCCGACTTATACAGGTTCTCAAAAGCAAGCTTCGATCCTTCTTCCGATTCTGTCGTCAGGGTTCCGTCTCCGTTATCCGTTACCTCTACTCGGAAGGTCGGTGCCTGGGTGTTTGCCTGCAGGGCATTGTTCTCCGATGCGTTTTCCACTACCACATAGTCGATGTAGTATCTTGCACCGTTATCCAGCTCTGCCTTGTCGGCATATCCCTTTGCCACCAGCTTTTCCAGGTCGGAAATGGTGTAGGTCAGTTTGCCAAAACCAATTTCGGCATCCTTACCGTTTCCGGTAGTTCCCGTAGTTACCGCTTCTCCATCCGTATGGCCGGTGTAGTACACGCTGAACTTGAACTGGTTGTCCTTTACGGACAGCTTGTTTCCGTTCTCACTCAGCAGAGTCTTAGTTCCGGCCGGTGTGAATTCACCGGATGCTTCGTAAACGTTCTTAAATGTCGGAGTCTCCTCCTGAACTGCCGTCATGACGCCGTTTTCCTTGGCAACCTTAACCTTGAATGTCTTTTCCTTGGTGTCGTAGGTCATGCCGGCTTTTCCGCCGTCCTTCTCCGTTACGGTAAAGGTGTACTCTCCCTCCTTGGAGAACTCGGCTCTGCCGAAGGAGAATGTGGACTTCTGACCGTCTCTCATGCCGCTCAGGCTTGCGTTGGTGTCATCCAGAACGATGTCCTTCTCGTCGATGGCCTTCTGAGTTGCCTCATCGCCGGCCTTCAACGTGAACTCGAACTTTTCGTCCTTCTGCATGCTGCGTCCTGCCAGTTCCTTTGTTCCGGTAATGGCGGTATCGCCGTCCATGGATGCCGGTGCATACTCATTGGTAAATACCATTTCATCTGCACTCTTGTCTCCGGCGGTGATGCTCTGTTCTGCCTTCAGTTCGCCCTTCACATCTTCTACCTTGTAGGTCAGAGTGTATTCGGTGGAGTCGTAGTTGTAGCTGGACTCGTTTCCGTTCTCCTCTGCCACCTTGTAGGTGTAGGTTCCGGCTTTATCGAAGGTAATTTTTCCGAAGTCCGCCTTTCCTTCGCCCGTAACAGATGTCGACTTCACGCCGTCCTTGCTGCCTTCCGGCATCGGCGCATTGTCTTTGCCGGTGAGGGTGAAGCGGAAGGTGCTGTCCTTTGCCGGATTTCCTCCGGCAATCTTCTTCTCTACGCTCGGAGTCACATCCGTCGGATCCACCGTGTAGGTGTTCTTGAACAGGATTGCTCCGGTTCCGCTGGTCCAGGTTACCTTCAGCGTACCGTCCAGGTTATCTGTTACAGCAGCGCTGACGTTATACGAATTCGTATCGTAGGTGATGTGTCGGTCGTTTCCGGCCACTTCTTCTACTGTGTAGTTGTAGGTTCCCACATTCTTAAATGTCAGCTTCTTGAAGGTGATGTTTCCATCCTTATCGTTGACAGCATTGTCAAGGGTCTTTCCCTCCTCGTTCTTCAGTACGAAGTGGAATTCGCCCTCTTCCATAGACCGTCCGGCAAGAGCCTTCTTGATCTGAACCTGACCGGTGACAGCAGAATCCATCGGCTTGGTGCTGTAGGTGTTGTTAAACGCGAACAGCGGTGCCGTCTTCGGATCGGTCTCTGCTGTGATGTGGCCCTTTCCGTCATCCTTTACCGTGACCTTTACGGTCTTTGTCTCGGTGTCGTTGGCAACACCCGGCCGGTTTCCGGATTCTTTTACCTTATAGGTAAATGTCTTCTCCGTCTCGTCGCCCAGGTCATCCTTGCCATAGGTGACGGTTCCAAAGCTAATCCGGCCGTTGGCCTTGTTCTTCACTTCCGTCTGCTCCGGCATCGGTGCATTTTCATCATCGGAAGTCACATGGAATGTGAACTCATCCGCGTTCAGCTTACGGCCTTCCAACACTTTCAGACCTTCAAAGCTTACCGCTGCCTTCTCCGACTTGTATTCGTTCTCGAAATCCAGCTTCTTTCCGGTTCCGGATTTCACGGATAACTTTCCGCCGCCATTGTCCTTTACCACTACCCGGAACGGTGTGGACTGGGTATTCTGCTGCAGGGCACTGTTATCCGTTTCATTTTCGGTTACCACATAGTTGATGCTGTATTCTGCACCGTCTTCCTTTGCGGTCTTCGCTGCGTACCCCTTCGCCACCAGCTTCTCCAGATCGGAAACGGTGTAGGACAGGGTGCCGAAATGAATGGCTGCATCCTTGCCGCCTGTAGTGACTCCCGTGGTTACCGGTTTCTGATCTTCATGACCGGCATAGTATACGCTGAACTTGAACTCCCCGGCCTTAATCGTCAGCTTGTTCTTCTTTTCGCTCAGAAGTGTCTTCGTTCCTTCCGGCGTGTACTCTCCGGCTGCCTCGTAGGTGTTTCGGAATGCCGGTGTCTCTTCCTGAACCGCGGTCATGACGCCGTTCTTCTTGGCAACCTTAACCTTGAGGACCTTTTCATTGTCGTCATAGGTCATTCCGGCCTTTCCGCCGTCTTTCTCCGTTACGGTAAAAGTATATTCCCCTTCTTTGGAGAATTCCGCTCTGCCGAAGGAGAAGGTGGCTTTCTCGCCGTCCTTCATGCCGCTCAGACTTGCGTTGGTGTCATCCAGAACGATATCCTTCTCGTCGAGGGCCTTCTGCGTTTCCGCATCGCCGGCCTTCAATACAAATTCGAACTTCTCGTCCTTCAGCATGCTGCGTCCCACCAGTTCTTTTGTACCGGTAATGGCTGCATCGCCTTCCATGGATGCCGGTGCGTACTTGTTGGTAAATACCATTGCATCTGCACTCTTGCCGCCGGCGGTGATGCTCTGCTCTGCCTTCAGCGTACCTCTTACATCCGTTACCTTGTAGGTCAGGGTGTATTCGGTGGAATCGTAGTTGTAGCTGGACTCGTTTCCGGTCTCTTCTGCCACCTTATAGGTGTAGGTTCCGGCCCGGGTAAAGTTGATCTTTCCGAAGTCCGCCTTACCTTCGCCCGTAATCTTTACCGTCTTCCGGCCAACCTTGCTTCCTTCCGGCATCGGCGCATTGTCTTTGCCGGTGAGGGTGAAGTGGAAGGTGCTGTCCTTCGCCGGATTTCCTCCGGCAATCTTCTTCTCTACGCTCGGCGCTGCATCGGTCGAATCCGGTGTGTAGGTGTTCTTAAACAGGATTGCTCCGGTTCCGCTCTTCCAGGTGACCTTCAGAGTACCATCCAGATTGTCCGTTACAATCGCACTGATTGTGTATGGCGTTGCATCGTAAGTGATGTGTCGGTCGTTTCCGGCCACTTCTTCTACGGTGTAGTTGTAAGTTCCCACTTTCTTGAAGGTCAGCTTATCGAATGTGATGTTTCCGGCCTTATCGTTGACTGCATTGCCAACGGTCTTTCCGTTTTCATCTTTCAATACAAAGTGGAATTCGCCGTCTTCCATCGCGCGTCCGGCCAGTGCCTTCTTGATGGAAACCTGTCCGGTGACAGAGGATTCCTGGGAGGTGGTGCTGTACGTATTGTTAAACGTAAACAGCGGTGCCGTATTCGGATCGGTCTCTGCCGTGATGTGACCCTTTCCGTCATCCTTTACGGTGACCTTTACAATCTTTGTTTCGGTGTCATTGCTTACACCCGGCTGCTTTCCGGATTCGCTGACCTTATAGGTAAAGGTCTTCTCCGTTGCATCGCCCAGGTCATTCTTGCCATAGGTGATGGCTCCGAAGTTCACACTGCCATCCGCCTTATTCTGTACTTTCGTCTGCTCCGGCATCGGTGCATTCGCTTCATCGGATGTAACCTTGAAGCTGAACTCATCTGCCTTCAGCGTACGGCCTTCCAAAACCTTCTGTCCTGCGAGGTTTACGGTTGCCTTATCCGACTTATACAGGTTCTCGAACGCAATTTTCTGTCCGTATGTGGACTTCGCCGCCAAATTACCGCTTCCGTTATCCTTCACTACTACCCGGAAGGTCTGGGTCTGAGTGTTCTGCTGCAGCGCGCTGTTGCCCGTTGCATTCTCGGTTACCGCATAGTTGATGCTGTACTCGGCTCCGTTCTCCAGAACCTTCTTGTCCGCATATCCCTTTGCCACCAGCTTCTCCAAGTCGGAGATGGTGTAGGACAGAGTACCGAAGTGAATCGGTGCATACTTTCCGTTTCCGGTGGTTCCGGTGATTACCGGTTCCAGTTCCTCGTGCCCGGCATAGTATACGCTGAACTTGAACTGGTTGTCCTTTACGGACATCTTGTTTCCGTTTTCATTCAGCAGTGTTTTGCTGCCTTCCGGTGTGTATTCTCCGGATGCCTCGTAGGTGTTCTTGAATGCCGGTGTTTTTTCCTGAACCGCAGTCATGATGCCGTTTTCCTTGGAGACCTTCACCTTCAAGGTCTTGCTCTCGGTATCGTACTTCATTCCCGGCTTGCCGCCGTCCTTCTCTGTTACGAGGAAGGTGTATTCTCCTTCTTTGGCAAATTCCGCTCTGCCAAACATGAAGGTAGTAGTGGATCCGTCCGCCAAAGTGCTTACCCTTGCATTGGTGCTTCCCAGCACGATATCCTTCTCGTCAATGGCCTTCTGAGTCGCCTCGTCGCCGGCCTTTAGCGTGAAGTTGAATTCTTCATCCTTCAGCATATTCCGGCCAATCAGTGTCTTGGTTCCGGTGAGGGCGGTATCCCCATCCAGGGATGCCGGTGCATACTTATTGGTAAATACCATGCGGTCCGCACTCTTGCCGCCGGCGGTGATGCTCTTCTCCGTCTTCAGCTTGCCATCTACATCCTTTACCTTATAGGTCAGAGTGTATTCGGTGGCATCGTAATCGTAGCTGGACTCGCTTCCAATCTTCTCGGTGACCTTATAGGTGTAGGTTCCGGCATGATCAAAAGTAATCTTTCCGAAGTCCGCCTTTCCTTCGCCCGTAATCGATGCCGACTTCTTGCTGTCCTTGCTGCCTTCCGGCATCGGCGCATTATCGGTACCGGTGATGGTGAAGTGGAAGGTGCTGTCCTTTGCCGGCTGCTTTCCGCTAATCTTCTTCTCCACGCTCGGCGTTACATTCGTGGAATCTACCGTGTAGGTATTTCGGAACTGAATATTTCCGGTTCCGCTCTTCCAGGTTACCTTCAGAGTTCCGTCCAAATTATCCGTTACAACCGCACTAACCGCATAAGAAGTCGTATCGTAAGTAATGTGTCTGTCATTTCCCGGCACTTCTTCCACGGTGTAGTTATAGGTTCCCACATTCCTGAAGGTCAGTTTCGAGAAGGTAATGTTTCCGTCCTTGTCGTTGACTGCCTTTCCGACTTCCTTTCCGGCCTCGTTCTTCAGAACGAAGTGGAATTCGCCGTCCTTCAGCGCACGTCCGGTCAATGCCTTCTTCATCTGGATCTGTCCGGTGACAGAGGAATCCTGAGAAGCGGTGCTGTACGTATTGTTAAATGTAAACAGCGGTGCCGTATTCGGATTGGTCTCTGCCGTGATGTGACCCTTTCCGTCATCCTTTACGGTGACCTTTACGATCTTGGTTTCGGTGTCATTGCTTACACCCGGCCGGTTTCCGGATTCGCTGACCTTATAGGTAAAGGTCTTCTCCGTTGCATCGCCCAGGTCATTCTTGCCATAGGTGATGGCTCCGAAGTTCACACTGCCATCCGCCTTATTCTGTACTTCCGTCTGCTCCGGCATCGGTGCATTCGCTTCATCGGATGTAAACTTGAAGCTGAACTCATCTGCCTTCAGCTTACGACCTTCCAGTACTTTCTGTCCCTCGAAGTTTACGGTTGCCTTATCCGACTTATACAGGTTCTCGAACGCAATCTTCTGTCCGTATGTGGACTTCGCCGCCAAATTACCGCTTCCGTTGTCCGTTACCACTACTCGGAAAGTCTGAACCTGGGTGTTCGGCTGCAGCGCACTGTTCTTTGGTGCATTCTCGGTGACCGCATAGTTGATGCTGTACTCCGCACCGTCCTCCAATATCTTCTTGTCGGCATATCCCTTTGCCACCAGCTTCTCCAGGTCGGAAATGGTGTAGGACAGCTTGCCAAACTGAATGGCTGCATCCTTACCGGCGGTCGTAGTTCCGGTGATTACCGGCTCTCCATCTTCGTGACCGGCATAGTATACGCTGAACTTGAACTGGTTGTCCTTTACAGAGAGCTTGTTTCCATTCTCATTCAGCAATGTTTTGCTGCCTGCCGGTGTGTATTCGCCGGAGGCTTCATAGGTGTTTTTAAATGTTGGCTTGTTCTCCTGAACCGTTCTCATGACGCCGTTCTTCTTGAACACCTTAACCTTAAATGTCTTCGCCTCGGTGTCGTAGGTCATTCCGGCTTTTCCGCCGTCCTTCTCCGTTACGGTAAAAGTATATTCTCCTTCCTTGGAGAATTCCGCCCTGCCGAAGGAGAACGTTGCTTTTTCGCCATTCTTCATGCCGCTCAGGCTTGCATCCGTATCGGTCAGCACGATGTCTTTCTCATCGATAGCCTTCTGAGTGGCCTCATCCCCGGCCTTCAGTGCGAAATCGAATGTCTCACCGGCCAGCATGCTGCGTCCCACCAGTTCCTTCGTACCGGTAATGGCCGCATCGCCTTCCATGGACGCCGGTGCATACTCATTGGTAAATACCATGCTGTCTGCACTCTTGCCGCCGGCAGTGATGCTTTGTTCTGCTTTCAGTTCACCGCGTACATCCGTTACCTTGTAAGTCAAGGTGTATTCGGTGGAGTCGTAATTGTAGCTGGCCTCATTGCCAAGTTCCTCGGTTACCTTGTAGGTATAGGTTCCGGCCCGGGTAAAGGTAATCTTTCCGAAGTCCGTCTGTCCTTCCCCTGCAATCGTTTCCGTCTTCTCGCCGTCCACACTGCCCTTTGGCATCGGTGCATTGCCGGTACCGGTGAGGGTGAAGCGGAAGGTGCTGTCCTTCGCCGGATTTTCTCCGGTAATCTTCTTCTCCACGCTCGGAGTCACATCTGTCGGATCTACCCGGTAGGTGTTCTTGAACAGAATCGCACCGGTTCCGCTCTTCCAGGTTACCTTCAATGTTCCGTCCAGATTATCCGTTACAACTGCGCTGACTTTGTATGGAGTCGCGTCGTAAGTGATGTGGCTGTCGTTTCCGGCCACTTCTTTTACGGTGTAGTTATAGGTTCCCACGTTCTTGAAAGTCAATGCCGGGAAGGAGATGTTTCCATCCTTGTCGTTGGTTCCTTCGCCGACGGTCTTTCCGTTTTCATCCTTCAATACGAAGTGGAATTCGCCATCTTCCATGGCGCGTCCGGCCAGAGCCTTCTTAATCGAGACCTGTCCGGTGACAGAGGAATCCTGAGGAGCGGTGCTGTACGTATTGTTAAACGTAAACAGCGGTGCCGCCTTCGGATCGGTCTCTGCCGTGATGTGGCCCTTTCCGTCATCCTTTACGGTGACCTTTACGGTCTTGGTCGCGGTGTCGTTGGAAACGCCCGGATGATTTCCGGATTCGCTGACCTTATAGGTAAAGGTCTTCTCCGTCGCATCGCCCAGATCGTCCTTTCCATAGGTGACGGTTCCGAAGTTCACCGAGCCATTGGCCCGATTCTGAGCCTCTCTCGCTTTCGGCATCGGTGCATCTGCATCGTCAGAAGTTACCTTAAAGGTGAACTCATCTGCCTTCAGGTTCCGACCTTCCAGTACTTTCAGTCCTTCGAAGTTTACGGTTGCCTTTTCCGACTTGTATTCGTTCTCGAAATTCAGCTTCTTTCCGGTTCCGGATTTCACGGTCAGCTTTCCGGTTCCGTTATCCTTCATTACTACCCGGAAGGTCTGCGTCTGAGTGTTCTGCTGCAGCGCACTATTGCCCGTCTCCTTCTCGGTTACCGTGTAGTTAATGCTGTATTCGGCGCCGTTTGCCAGCACCTTCTTGTCGGCATATCCCTTTGCCACCAGCTTCTCCAGGTCGGAGATGGTGTAGGACAGGGTTCCGAAGTGGATCGGTGCATCCTTGCCGCTTCCTGTGGTTCCGGTGGTCACCGGTTCCCGATCCTCATGACCGGAATAGTATACGTTGAACTCAAACTGGCCGTCTTTCACCGACAGCTTGTTTCCATTCTCGTTCAGCAGAGTCTTGGTTCCTGTCGGTGTGTATTCGCCGGCGGCTTCATAGACGTTCTTATAACTTGGAGAATTCATCTGAACCGCTTTCAGGACGCCATCTTCCTTGGAAACCTTCACCTTCAGGACTTTTCCTTCGGTGTCGTATTTCATTCCCGGTTTTCCGCCATCCTTCTCCGTTACGATAAAGGTATATTCTCCTTCCTTGGAGAATTCCGCTCTGCCGAACATGAAGGTCGTAGTGGATCCGTCCGCCAAAGTGCTTACCCTTGCATTGGTGCTTCCCAGCACGATATCCTTCTCGTCGATAGCCTTCTGAGTGGCCGCATCACCGGCCTTCAGCGTGAAGTTGAATTCTTCGTCCTTCAGCATATTCCGGCCAATCAGCGTCTTGAGTCCGATGATGGCGGTATCACCATCCATCACTGCCGGGGTAAAGGTATTCGTTACGGTAGCGGACAATGTACTGTCTGCGTCAACCACTTCCAAATGACCCTTATTGTCTGCCACCTTTACGGTCAGCGTGCGTTCCCGGTTATCGTAATCCCAACCGCCTGCAGTTGTGGTTGTCGTTTCCTTTACTTTGAACTTATATGTTCCGGCCTTGGTGATTTCCACCGGCTGGAAGGATTTTGTTTCCGCGCCGTCTGCCGGAATACTGTCGGAAGTCTTCACTTCGGTATTCGCCGGCATCTTCACCGCATCTCCGTAGTTTTCCGCTGCAGTCAGCTTGAAGGTGAACGGTTCTGCGGATTTCTTTCCGACTACAACCTTTGTAACCTTCAGTGCGGCATCGCCTTTCAGTTCCAGCTTCTCCGGCTTATATGTATTGGTGATTACCGTATTTCCATCCGCATCCGTACTCTCTGCGGAAGTGTAGAACGGTACCGTATCTTCTTTTATCGTGTATTTATATTCTTTATCGTTTGCATCGAACTTATCCAGATTGTCGAACGTCCATTTCCAGTCGTCCGCTTCGGTGACCGTCTTGGTCTTGATTTCCTCGCCGTTTCGGAGAAGGTGAATCGTAATGGACTCCGGACGCATTTGGCTCCGGTCGTTGGAATCCGACCAAACCTTCTCTACCTGAACGCGGGTCACCGGCTTATGATATTCGTTATTGAATTCTGCCGAGCTGCCGCTTTTACCGCCGTTCAGATATTCTGCTTTCGCGCTCAGCTTGCTCTTATTCCGGTCATACGAAACGGTCACGTTTACCGTATGCGATGCAGAATCGTTGGTTACGTTGGCCTCGCTTCCGCTCTCAGTAATCGTGTATCTAAAGGTTCTTGAGTTCGAACCCTTCAAATCCGCACGGGTAAAACGAATTTCGCCAAAGGTGAAATATTCCACCGCGCCGTCTTCCGGTTGAATGCGGGCGGTTGTCTTTTCCGGCATCGGTGCGTCGTCCGTATCCGCTTTAATAGCAAAATTCCAGGAATCTCCCTTCTTGAAATTCCGGCCCTTCAGATTCTTAATACCATCAATTTCCACCGTGCCGCTGTCCGTTTCCGGCTTATCTACGACCTGTCCGGTCTTCACGTAGTACACAACACCGTCCACGTTAACATAGGGACTTTCATCCTTGGATACGTACCACACACAGGACGTCGATTTCTCCTTTCGCGTACATTGCTGCATATTTGGCTCCCAGCGCCTTCTCAATGGATGCCTGAATGACATCTCTGGAAGGTTCCTGAAGGATGTTGTCGTATACGGTCTTGAAATACGTGTGCAGTGCTTCCGTGTCGAAGGAATCATACAGATTCACGTTTCCGCCGGTAATTGCCGCTTCAGCACCGGGCACGTATGCGCTTTTGGTCAGCACCTTTCCGTCCACAGAAGTGTAATCACTTCCGCCGCTTCCGTACACGTAGCCGGATGCCGTAGTCCCTACCGGAAAATAGTGCTTTGGACTGTAATGCGTTGTACCATCCTCCGTCTGCGTACTGCTGTCATACCGAATAAAAAAGTGGGCATCGTAGCCGGAACCCAGAACCGGAGCCGGTTCCACATCCCCTATTACGCTGCTCACTGCTTTTCTGGCAGCCTGTACCGTGCCGGTTACGTTGCGTTCCGCTCCTCCATCATCCGCAGATGACGAAAATGGTGCAAAACAAAACACAACAAACAAAACCAGCAACCATAAGGTCGCCCTCCTAAGAATTTTGTTCCCCATCGTTACACCTCAAAGAAAAAAATACGTAAAAAATAAACATAAAGAAAAAAATACATTGAAAAAAACAATACTACCGAGAGTAACTATTCTTTTTCTCCACAGTATAGTTTATTCTCTACCATTTGTGTTGTAAATAGTTCTTCTAGTTTAATTCTTGTATTATTTTGTACAGTATAATAAGTGTAATTCCAAGAAAAAAAGCATCCACCCATAGAAACTGCATGCTTCTTCGGGTGAATGCCTTATCGCTATTGTTGATATTTTCTTCTTTATAGGCCGTAGCGGGCTGCGTGAAATCCCTTGAACACCGGATCCCCGGTATACTCCAGCACTTCCGCTTCCCCGGTAAGCGCCTGCCATGCGCCTCTCGCCAGCGCCGCCAACTCGTATTCTCCAGGGAGAACCCACACCGGCGCAATCCATTCCACGTACGGACGGATTTGATCGATCACATAGGTTGAATGCGCCACGCCACCGGTGATAATAATCGCTTCCACTTTCCCTTGCAAGGCGGCTGCACAGGATCCGATGGCCTTTCCGAATTGGTACGCCATGGCATCGGTGCACAGCTTTGCATACTCATCTCCGTGCTTGATACGGCACACAATTTCACGCACGTCATCCGATCCAAGATGGCTGTAAAGCCCACCCTTCCGAGTGAGAAGTTCCTCCATCTGCTTGTAGGTGTACTTTCCGCTATACGCCATCTTGATGATTTTCACCGTCGGAAAAGAGCCCACTCTGGTCGGCGTCATCGGACCGTCTCCCGCCAGATTATCGTTGCTGTCAATCATCTTTCCTTTTCGATGGGCGGTAAAAGAAACCCCGCCACCGATATGAGCGACCACAAAATTATAATCTTCGTATCGGATGCCTTTCTCCAGACAGTACCGATGTGCCGCCTCTTTCTGATTCAGACAGTGCACATGGCTGTCCCGGTACATCCCTTTAATTCCGCTGATGCGAGCCAAATCCTGGAACTCATCTACATCCGGTGGATTGAATACCAGTGCTCTCCCGCCGTATCTGGATTCCAGATAACGGGCAATCTGACAGGCCAGCATCGCCGGGTGGGAGACACCGGTTCGTGCAGTCTGACAGTCATAAATCAGCTGATCATTTACCGAATACACGCCGGAAACACAGGATGCCATCCCGCCGCCCCGGGCCACAAAGGAGTCCACATCATCCAAATCCACCTGATTCACCCGGCAGGCATTTTCTACCAGCTTTGCCCGGTACATCAATTGAGACTGGACGCAGTCGAACTGCTCCAGTTCTTCCTTGGTATGATAGATGTTCTCTATAAATACCTTCTGATCGTTCCGGTATACCCCGATTTTTGTAGAGGTGGATCCCGGGTTGATCGTTACAATCGTAAAGATCTTTTTGCCGTCTACGATTTGCATATCTCGGTCTCCTTTGCGTTTCATTCGGTGTCCTTCTGCTCAAGCGATTGCCTGCAGCCATCGGCCGCAGGCAATCCAAGCAGGTAGTTATTAAGCAGGCTAGGCTTGCGCTTTCGCCTCTTTGATGGAGTCAATCAGCAGCGGAACAACCTTGAATAGGTCGCCAACGATGCCGTAATCTGCCACTTCGAAAATCGGTGCATTGTCCGCCTTGTTGATAGCGATGATGCATTCCGAATCCTGCATGCCAGCTTTGTGCTGAATCGCACCGGAAATTCCCAGTGCTACGTATACCTTCGGATGTACGGTCTTTCCGGTCTGACCAACCTGATGATCCGCACCGATCCATCCGGCATCTACCACCGCACGGGATGCGCCAACGACGCCGCCCAGCAGGTCTGCCAGTTCTTCTGCCAGTTTAATTCCGCCGTCTACATCCTTCGCGATACCACGGCCAACGGATACGATAAAGTCCGCGCCGATCAGGTCAACCATCTTCTTGGCAGCCTTCACGATATCCACTACTTCGGTCTCGATATCCGATGCTTCCAGCTTGAATTCCGGATGAACGAGTTCAACCGCATTTGCTTTTGCTTCGTCGAACGGTCTCTTCTTCATAACGCCCGGACGAACCGTTGCCATTGCCGGACGGAATCTCGGGCACACGATGGTTGCCATCAAGTGTCCGCCGAATGCCGGACGGGTCATCTTCATATTGGTATTTACATCGAAGAGCTTGCTTTCGAACTTGGTGTTCTCTACGTCCAGAGAAGAACCGGTCTTCAGGAAGTCGATGTATCCGCCCAGATCTACATCCAGGTGGGTGCAGTCTGCGCACAGACCGGTGTGAAGTCTTGCGGCACATCTCGGTGCCAGGTCTCTTCCGATGTTGGAAGCGCCGAACAGCATGATTTCCGGCTTGTATTCTTCTACCATATCACAGATGACTTTGGTGTATCCATCTGTGGTGTAATTCTTCAGAAGCGGGCTGTCGCATACGATGACCTGATCGGCACCGTAACCGCCCAATTCCTTTGCAATTCCTTCTACGTTCTCTCCCAGGAGGATACCGCACAGGTTTACTCCCAGTTCGTCTGCCAACTTCCGGCCTTCGGAAATCAGCTCAAAAGTTGTCGGCATCATTACGCCCTGACGCTGCTCACAGAAAACCCATACATTCTTGAAAGCAGCAATATCTGCACTATCGTAAGCCATAAATATTTCTCCTTTCTTAGATGATGTGCTTGCCGGTGAGGATACCTGCCAGCTCGTCTGTTGTTTCTTTTCCGCAGCCGTCCAAAATCATTCCGGCGCCCTTTCTCGGTGGAGTGAAGGACTTGAAGATGTTGGTCGGGGATCCCTTCAAACCGATGGTGGTTTTGTCGATCAGCGGGTGATCCTTCAACGCTTCGTAATCCATTACCTTAACCGGCATGTCGAAGCACTTTTCGGTCCCTGCTACGGACATGTATCTCGGCTCGTTCAGCTCCTTGATGCAGGTGATCATGCATGGTGTGTGTGTTTTTACTACCATGTAGCCGTCTTCCAGCATTCTCTGAACGGTCAGTGTATTTCCGTCTTTCTCAATCTTTCCGGCATATGTAATCTGCGGGAGGTGGAGTTTTTCCGCAATCTGCGGTCCAACCTGTGCCGTATCTCCATCGATTGCCTGACGTCCGGCGATGATGATATCTTCGTCGCCCAGTCCGTAGGTGTCGATTGCCGCTGCAATAATCTGAGATGTAGCATACGTATCGGAGCCGCCGAATTCTCTTGCGGAAATCAGCACGGTTTCGTCCACGCCCATTGCCATCAGCTCTCTCAGCATGCCTTCTGCCGGAGGCGGTCCCATGGTGAATGCAACTACCTCACAGCCATATTCGTCTTTCAGCGCCAGAGCCGCTTCCACCGCATTCAGGTCATCCGGGTTGATGATTGTCTGCATGGATGCACGGTTCAGCGTACCGTCATCGTTCACTGCTACCTTGCCGGAGGTATCAGGAACCTGCTTTACAGTTACCAAAATTTTCATATTTCCGTTACCTCCTTACTTTCTGAGCAGGCTGTTGGCGATAACCACCTGCTGGATTTCACTGGTTCCTTCGAAGATGCTCAGGATACGAGCGTCACGGTACATTCTTTCCACTCTGTACTCTTCGATGTATCCGTATCCGCCGTGAATCTGAACGGCTTCGTATGCGCATCTGTTTGCCATCTCTGCGGCAAAGAACTTCGCTTCGGAGCACGCCTTGCTGGCATCCGGATGGTTGGCATCCTTCAGAACCGCTGCGTGATAGGTCAGCTGACGAGCTGCTTCCAGTTCGGTCTGCATCTTAGCAATCTTGAAGCTAATAGCTTGGAAATCTGACAGTCTGTGTCCGAACTGCTTTCTCTCCATGGAATACTTCACGGCTTCGTCCAGACAACCCTGTGCCAGACCGATTGCCATTGCGGCTACGCCCAGACGTCCGCCGTCCAGAGTCTTCATCGCATACTGGAACCCCTTGTTCAGAGGTCCTACCAGGTTTTCCTTCGGAACGCGAACGTCTTCGAATACAACGTCGCAAGTCGGATAGCCCTTGATACCCATCTTCTTCTCCGGAGCGCCCAGGGAAACGCCGTCGGCGTGCATGTCCACGATGAACATGGAGATTCCTCTGGAACCCTTCAGGCTCAGATCGGTCTTTGCGAAAATAATAATCCAGTCTGCCATCGGTGCACCGGAGATAAAGCACTTACGGCCGTTGATGATATAATCATCGCCATCCGGAATTGCGGTAGTGGTGGTACCACCGGCATCGGAGCCGGCACCCGGCTCGGTCAATCCGAATACCATGATTTTCTCACCGCTTGCAACCAGCGGCAGATATTTTTCCTTCTGCTCTTTGCTTCCTGCCAGCATCAGCGGGCCGCCGCCCAGAGAGTTGGATGTGTTTGCATAGATTGCCAGTACCAGGTCCTGACGAGCAAATTCTTCGTCCATCAGTACATAGGACAGGCTGTCACCACCGGCTCCGCCGTATTCTGCCGGAATCTTTGTTCCCATGAAGCCGTAGCGAGCCATTTTTTTATGCATCTCCCAGTTGAATTCCCCGGTGAGATCCAGTTCGTCCTGCAGATCTTTAGTGAATTCCGTCTCTGCAAACTGACGGAACAGCTTCTGCTGCAGGGCATGCTTTTTGTCAAGAATCATGTTTTCCTCCTTGATTTTGCTTTAAAATGCCGGGAGAGTAAGCCCCCCTCCCGGCCTTACCGATTCATTTTATTGTGGAATTTCGTGTGCGGAAGAACCCTTGGTCAGCACTTCGTAAATTCCGTCGACACCGGAGAGCGCCATGGATCTGCCGGCCTCTTCCGTAAAGAATGCCATGTGCGGTGTGTGAATTACGTTCACGAAGGACCGCAGATACTTCAGCTTGAAGTACGGCATTCCAGGTGTGCGGATGATATCCTCATCGTGCGGAATGTGGATGATGCCCTCTTCTCCCGGGAATGCATCCATGAACAGTGCGCCGATTTTCTCGGATTCCACGCCGTCGATGATGGCATCGATATCCATCAGACCGCCGCGGGCATTGTTCACCAGAACCACGCCGTTCTTCATCTTAGACAGCGCCTCTCCGTCGATCATATTCTCTGTGCTCTCGGACAGGTTGGTGTGCAGTGTGATAACATCGGATTCTTTGTACAGGGTATCCAGATCCACGTAAGTTGCATATTCTTTTACTGCATCGTTCTGGTACATATCGTATGCCAGGATACGGCATCCGAATCCGGACAGAATCTTGATAACGGTATATCCGATCTTGCCGGCACCGATAACACCCACGGTGAGGGAACGCAGTTCCCGGCTCATTTTACCCTTCAGTGTGAAGTCGTTGTCGTTTGTGTTGTACAGCGCTTTCTTTGCTTTCCGGATGCTCATCAGGATTGCCATTACGGTGTATTCCGCAACGCCGTTCGGAGCGTAGCTTCCGTGGGTAATCCGAAGTCCCAACTCTCTTGCGTAAGGAACGTCGATGTAGTCGTATCCAACGCAGCGGAATGCCTGAACCTTTACTCCGTTCTCAACCATTGTGTCCAGAATGCTCTTGGAGAAATCACTCTGTCCCAGTGTGGTCACGCCATCGCAGCCCTTGCTCATCTCTACGGTGGAAGAATCCAGAATCGATCCGGTGGAAATCAGTTCGATTCCCAGTTCCTTGCAGCGAGCTTCAATAACCGGTTTTTCGTCCGGACGGACTTCATAAGCAGCAATTTTCATATCTTCTTCTCCTTTACTTTTGACCCTCTGCCGGGTCCCGTTTTGATCACTAATTTGTTTCCAGTCCCTAACTCTATAGCAGCCGGTGTAAAAACATTTTCACGATCTACACGTTTCCGATATTCCAACTAATCTCTCAGTGCCGGGTCCATCGGAATGGCAGCGCCTTCTTCCAGAAGTTTTGCTACTTCTTCATCGGAATATCCATATTCCTTCAGAATGCTTTCGGTCTGTTCACCCAGATACGGTCCTCTGTTGTATTCCGGCAAACCCATTTCCTTGAACATTACAGGCGGTCTAACCAGCGTACGCTTGTTTCCGTTGCTGTACTGCATTTCGTAGAAAATGTCGGAAGCCCATGCCTGTTTGTCTTCCAGCAGGGTATCCCAGTTCTGTGCCACTGCGTAAGGCAGGTCGGCCGCATCCAGAATCTTGCACCACTCGTCGCAGGTCTTTCCGCGGAACTCGTTGGTAATCCATTCCGAGAATTCTTTTCTGTTCGGAACCAGATTCTTCTGCGGATAGAACTTCGGATTCTCTGCCATTTCCGGGTGGCCCATGGCATTCATGAGAACCGGATAATGTCTGTCATACTGCGGCATCGCAATCTGGAGCCACTGATCGTCTGCGGTCTGATATGCCAGAGTCAGCGGGTTTCCGTTCTCCCATCTCTCCATCGGGAACTTGCAGCTGTCGGAGCCATACTGGCTGGCCTGCAGCATCAGGGATACGTCCCATACGGCACTGTGGAAGAGGGATACTACAACCTGATCGCCTTCACCGGTAGTCTTTGCACGATACAGTGCTGCCAGTACGCCGGCCGCCAGGTTCATTGCCACCTGGTGATCTCCGAAGCCCTGTACGGTGAGCATCGGCAGGCTCTTTTTATCTCTCAGAGGTCCCAAAATTCCGCCTCTTGCATAGAATGCGGTGAAATCGAATCCCGGCAGATCTTTGTCCGGTCCCACTTCGCCGTATCCGGAAACATAACCGAATACCAGTGCCGGATACTTTGCGTGAAGGGTTTCCCAATCCAGGCCGGCTCTCTTCAGCGGTCCCTGACGCCAGTTGCAGATAAATACATCCGCATCGGCAATCAGCTTCTCCAGAGCTTCTCTTCCTTCTTCGGATTTCGTGTTCAGGGAAATACATCTCTTGCCGGCATTCTCCAAGTCGTAGGATGTGTTTTCCTTCTGATCCAGCGGACGACCTTCGTTTACAGCGGTGTATCTCAGCGGGTCTCCCTTCGGAGCTTCCACTTTGATAACGTCTGCACCCAGGTCAGCGAGGAATCTTGCGGTACAAGGAGCGGCAATAAATGTTGCCAGCTCTACAACCTTTACCCCTTCCAGGGGGAGTCTTACTTCGCTCATTTCATAACCTCCTGCTTTTCTAAGCTACATATTCACCATATCCCGGAATGTTTCGAGATTGGTTCGAATCTGTTCAAACTGCTTCATCTGACGGTCTACTTCGATTGATGTCACCGGAATGTCCGCCTTTTCGCATGCCTTCTTGATCATCACGTAGTCGAATTCTTCCGGATCGCAGAACTTCGTCATGACCACGATAACGCCCTTGGCGTTTCTCTCTTTTGCTGTGTCCACAATCCACTGCACTCTTGGCTTTTCCACATTGTAGAGAACGGAACAGTTGTCCATGTTTCCGAACTTCTCTGCCAGTGCCTGAAGGGCATCATCGCCTTCCGGAACATCGGTCCGATACTGGCGGGACTGTGCCGCTACATCGTCGGCCACGATGTGGAATCCCAGCTCATCCATGATGGCATTCAGCTGCGGTGCGTCTGTCAGGATACCGGAGACGATAACCGGAAGCTTTTCCGCTGCCGGTGCGGTGCCTTCCAGTTCCTTAATGAGCTGCTCTACCAGTGCGGTATGCTCTTCTTTCAGCATGAAGAACGCACTCTTGAACAGGTCGCTACGCTGTGCCGCTGTGATTTCAGGATGGTTCGCCAGAACTTCTTCTGCCCGGCGCATTACTTGATTGTGTCTGTTATAGATTCGATTGGATTCTGCCAGTGCGGCTGCGTCGAACTTGCCACCCAGCTTTTCCAGATCGTGAATCACTCTTTCATATCCGGCCTTTGTGTACGCAATGCCGTATGCCGGCTTTCTGTGCTGCGGATAAGTCATCGGAATGAACGGAATATCCTTCACGGCATATTTCCAGTTCTCTCCCAGCGTCTTCAGTGTATCGCACAGAGACGGAATGACGATTGCGCTGGCACCCTTATAGGCTCCGTTGATTCCCAGTTCCAGCATGGACTGCACGATGGAACATAGGAATGCCGGAAAATATTCTTTGGAACGGTTCAGTTCAACATCAGCACCCCACGCGCCCATTGGCACGAATCCCATTGAATGGAGTATTTCTTCAGGAGTATAGACAGGGGAAGTCAAAACGACTTTTTTACCCTGTTGGAGATAGGAATCCATCTGAGCACGCGGTGCTGTTGCTATCTTATGAAACTGATCGAAAATTTCGTTTACCATCGTTACTCTCCCTTCGCTTCTTTGTTCGCTTCCATGATTTCCATCAAGCCCTGTACGCGGGTATCGTACTGTGCTTCGGAGAAGTTCCGCGGATCTGCCTGGTCGCCGTCGAAACTGGTTACCGGAATTCCGCAAGCTTCGCCGATCTGACGGCTCATCTCGCTCATGAATCCACTCCACAGTTTGCAGGAACGGTTGGTATGAACCAGAAGTCCTTCCACGTTGTTGTCCTTGCAGAGCTTGATTCTCTTGTCTCTGGATTTCTCAAGGTTGATGGCGTTCGGTACGCTGCAGTATGCGGCGATCATTTCATCGAAGGAGTGGTAGTCGAAACCGAATGCATCGGCATAAATGGTGGTTACCATGTTGATGCCTCTGTCCCGCAGGCCGTGAGAAGTCGCTCTCAGATATGGCCAGCAAGCGATTCCTTCGAACATCACTCTGTATTTCTCTTCGCCGCGATAGGTGCTGGTGCCGTTCTCGTGGTTTTCTTTGTATTCTTTCAGGAGCTGCTCCATCGCCTCTCCGGCCGCTTCCTTGCCTCTTGCGGTTACCATTACCGCCATGTGGTTCAGAAGGTCAAAGCCGTTGAACGGAGATGGTGTGTACTTCGCCTGTGCCGTTGCATCCAGCCATGCTCTGCTGGAGCGGCAGCTGAATCCGGTCACTTCCTTGAACCGCTCGTCGGACCACTTCAGGTCAAACAGGTTCTCCAGGGTGTGTACCGCATCCCAGAACTGAGCGGATACATAATCGATTTCCGCCTGGGACACTTCGTAATCCGGGTTGAACGGAATGTCCAGAAGGATCATCGGGATATTCAGTTCAATGGCCAGGTTTTCGTACCATTTAATCATGCAGTTGCAGATGTTGTTGCAGCAGAGCAGTACATCCGGCATTGCCACGTCCTGCTCCGGACATTCTTTCAGCTTCGCGTACGCCATGCTGATTCGAGCATACGCACAGATGTCGTTGGAATATCCATCCGCTTCTGCCACTTCGCACATTCTTTCGCCGGCACCTCTTGCAGCAATTCCCGCTGCCTGGTTCTCCGGATATGCAGTTGCCAGTCCCAAAGTTTCCGGAATTTCTACCGGGAAGTTACTGGATACCCACGCAACCGGTTTTCCTTCCTTCTTCGCCTCGATGGCATCCGCAAATGCATCGGAAGCGATTTTACCGAGTTTGTACTTCGCCGAATTCGGATCCACCGGACGGCGGGCTTTCTTTTCCTCTGCCATAAGAACCTCCTGCTTTCTTTCGCAATTCAGTAATGTGTTGTAAAAATAATATTCTCTTCAATAGCTCTTCCGGCTATTTCGTCGCTTGTCGATATGCGTACAGCGCTGCGCCGATAGCACCGAAGTACTGTGCCAGCGGATCCACCGCGATCTCCATGTCCAAGCTTTCGGACAATGCTCTTCGTACAGCACCGTTCTTTGCCACTCCGCCGGACATGCACACCATAGGCGTTACGCCAGCCCTCCTTGCCAGTGCGGACACCCGGGCTGCCACGCTGCTGCAGATTCCTGCAATCAGATCTTCTCGTTTCACCCCATTTGCCAGCTGGCTGATGACTTCCGATTCAGCGAACACCGTGCAAGTGCTTGAGATCGAGGCCGGATTGCTGGATTTTGCTGCACAGGCATCAAAGTCGCCAATGTCCATTTGGAGAATCGTTGCCATCACATCCAGGAAACGTCCCGTGCCTGCCGCGCACTTGTCATTCATGACGAAATTGGACATTCTGCCGCTTTCCGACAAGACGATGACCTTCGCATCCTGCCCTCCGATGTCAATGACGCTTCGGAGTTCCGGGAAAACGAACCGTCCGCCCAGTCCGTGACAGGTCAGCTCGCTGACCTCGCCGTCGCCGAATTCGAATTTTTTTCTTCCGTATCCGGTTACAATCGTTCTTGCAACGTCCTCGGGTGTTATTTCACACTCCTTCAGGACGGTATCCATCGCTTTCTTGGGACTGTCCGTACCCATACCTCCCACAAGGAGACTTTTTCCGATGATTTCTTTTCCATCCCGAAGGAGAATGCATTTCGATGTTGTCGATCCGATATCAATTCCCAGTGTGATCATTTTCCACCCCTGACATTTTGTGTTTTCTTTAATGCAATTCCATTATACCAACCGTTAATTTTTCGTCAATATCCATGGGCGATTTTGTGAGCATTTTAACAACTGGTTTTACTTTCATTTTGCAAGGAATTCTTTTTATCTAAATTTTCCTTGATTTTAAAGGCTTTCGTCTTGTCAAGTTTTTATCGATATTTTCTATAGACTATTTATCGTTTGATAAATTTTTTTCATATATTGCATTAATATTCATTGAATTCTATAATAAAAATAATTCGTTCTAACATCAGATTGATGGAGTTTGCCTATGGATATTAATAAATTGAAGGCCTTTGTGGCTGTGTGCAACACCGGAAGTTATACCAAAGTTGCCAAATCATTCGGCTATACCCACGCCGGAATTTCTTACATGATTAAAAGCTTGGAAGATGAGGTGGGCTTTTCCCTTCTGGAGAAAAAGGGAACCAGCCGGATTCCTACCGCTAATGCCCGAAAAATTCTGCCGGACATCCTGAACGTTTTGGATTCCATGGAACGGCTGGAGCATTCCATGGCGTTGGGGCGCAGCAGCATGGCGGCGGGACTGAACATCGCGGCCATCGAGTCGGCTTCCATCAAATGGATTCCGCTGACCATTTCCCGCTTCTCTGCGGAACACCCGGACGTCCCGGTGAATGTTTTTACCGGAGACCCGTTCCAGATTAACGGATGGCTTCGGGACGACGATGCGGACGTGGGCTTGACGGTTCGCTCCTGGACCGATCCGGATTACAGTTGGACGCCGCTGATTCAAGATCGTTTCTACGGACTCCTTCCGAAAAGCGACCCCCATCAGCATTCCGTTTCGGTGCAGGATTTCGAGGACAAATATATTTTCATCCCGAATCCTTACGGAAACCGGGATATCACCAATCTGCTGGATAAGTACGACATTTCCTATCAGGTGCCGAACGATAACACCATCAGCATGATGTCGGTAAATACTAACGTGGCGGTGGGAAGAGGATATTCGATTTCCACCGGTCTGATGATTGATTCCAACCGGGTGGTGGCGGAAATTCCGGAATTGCAGCCGAAAATCCTGCCGATTGAGCCGGAGACTTACCGGGAAATCGGACTTTCGAGAAAGAAAAATGCGGGTCGGAGCCCGCTGGTGGATGATTTTATTCGCTGTTTGAAACAGGTGATTCAGGAATACCCGATTAAGCCGATTGAATCGGAAGCTTCGGATTCGGAAGACGAAAAATAAGGTATATGAAAAGGACTTCGCAGAGTGGCTGTGAAGTCCTTTCCGTTTTCGATTTGATATAAGTCAAGGTCAAAAGCATTTTTCTAATTGTATTATCTATGCTTTGCCCGCACAATCTCATATGTCTAGAATTTTAAAGGCAGTTCACGCTTTTTGACTGAAAATGCGAATTCAGCGTGAACGCAATTCGCTGCTTTTGCAAAATTCTAATTTTGGAGTGTCGGATTGCCATTGGCGCTTCACGCCAGAACGCCGATTTCCTTCAAAAAGCGTGAACCGTTCTTATCATGTTGGCTTTCACACAGGAAATACCATGGCGAAACCGTGTATCACAGAAATAATGTTCACGCTAATTAGCTTAATTGGGAAAAGTAGCGTGAAGTCGCTCTGAAACTCTAGGCATATTCCATTGTATCTGCTCGATAAACTCCAATTGTCAAGAAGGCGCTTGTGGGAGATACGATTATAATCCCCAAGGAAAACTAGATGACAATTCCATTGCAGTGGTCCACTTCATGCTGGATAATCTGAGCGGTCCAACCGGTAAAGGCTCTCCGCTGCAGCTTCCAATCCATGTCCCGGAATTCCACCTCGATTTCTTCGTATCGGGTGGTTTTGCGGACACCGGTAAGGGAGAGGCATCCTTCTTCCGTCTCGAAGGGGTTCTTTGCCGAGAGGATTCTCGGATTGAACATGACCATATCCATGATGCCCATGTTTACTATGATGATGTTCTTCCGGATACCGATCATGTTGGCCGCCATGCCCACGCATCCGTCGCGGTGCGCCCGCAGTGTGTCCATCAAATCCCGGCCGATTGTCACATCTTCCTTCGTTGCCGGCTCCGACTTCTGTCCCAGGAAAAAGGGATCTTTCATAATTTTTCTTACCATCTGTCCTCCTATATTTCCACAATTTCCACTTTGCATCCGTTTTCTCGAAGGAGCGCCACCAGATCGTCTCCCTGCAACCACACCGTTGCCGTGTTCTCATTCGGGTGAATGCCGATGATGCTGTCTTTGAATTCCGAATCCAAATACAGGGTAATCGGTGCCTCTTCCACGTTCAGCAATCCCAAAGGCGTCACGGCTCCCGGCGTCAGATCCATGTATTTTTTCAAATCCTCCGACGAGGCAAAAGAAAGTGGCCGCAGCCCATGGGTTTTCCGGAAGTCCTTGAGGTTGACGCGCTTGTCTCCTTTTACCGTAATCAGATAATAATTCTTTTTCTTGTCGTCCCGGACGAAGAGGTTTTTGGCGTCCCCTTCCGGATAGGGAAGATCGATGGACTCCAGTTCTTCCATATTGCACACCGCCCGGTGCTCCGTGATTTCAAACGGGATGTTGTGATCTTTCAGATCTTGATAGGTTTCTTGCTTGTTCATAGTGAGCCTCCTTCTTCACGCTCCTGCTGCTGAAGGTAGAACATCGCCTTTTGAGTTTCAATCTCTGCTTTCAATTCTTCTTCCGTCGGCAGGTATAATTTGTACTTGGAAGCAAATAGCTGTTCATTGCCGTGCATAACGGAATATCGGGCGATATCGTCGTCCGCATCGGAGCAAAGCACAATTCCGATTGTTGGGTTATCGCCTTCGCTGCGCTTCAATTCATCATACATGCGGATATACATGTCCATCTGCCCTACGTCTTGATGCGTGATCTTCTCTGTTTTCAGATCGATGAGGACAAAACATTTCAGTATGTAATTGTAAAACACGAGGTCGATGTAATAGTCCTGCTTCTCCGTATGGATATGCTGCTGTCTTGCCACAAAAGCATATCCCTTTCCAAGTTCCATCAATAATTTCTGAAGATTGGAGAGAATGCTCTTCTCCAGGTCACTCTCGGTAAAATCTGTATTCTGAGCAAATCCTAAGAACTCTGCAACGACCGGATTCTTGATAAATTCCAGTTTATCATTTTGATACGGTGACGTAAATTCCTTCATTTCACGTTCTACCAGCTCTTTTTTCTGAGTCTCCAGCATGCGGTAATAATACTGAGAAGAAATGTTTCGTTGCAGAGTGCGGACACTCCAAGTCTGCTCTGCGGCTTCCTTCTCATACCAGTCACGAGCAGCTTTGTCTTTAACTTGCAATAACGCTCTGTAATGCGACCAAGAAAGCAACATTCCGGATTGTCTACACGTCGTGTCGACAATTTCAGGAAATGTTTTGTAAAACTTCAGATAATGATATAAATTACTTCTATCATATCCTTTTCCATATCGCTGAGTCAGCTCTTTGGAAATTTTCTTTATTACCTCTAAACCATACTCCGAGCGTTCATCTCCATCTAATTCTTCTTCTGCTATTCTGTAACCAATTAACCAGTTCCTCTGAACCAGTGCAACATTGACCGCCTGATGTGCTGCTTTTTGTGAGGACTCGATGATCCCACACATATCTATTAAGATGTCATCCGTTTTAACAAAACTATCCACAATATTATTCTGATTGATTTTCTCCGTCTTGTTGTCCATACCATCGCTCCTTGGAAGTTCTTATTCCAACGTAAGAAGAAGTGCCATCTTAAATTTCCTCGTTGCTTTTACCGAATGCAGCCCGCCTTTCGCAAAGCGGAAGTTCTCACCGGCTTGAATCGGATGTTCCTCGCCCTTGTAACCGATGACCCCCTCGCCATCCAGCGCGAATATGATTGCCTCCCCGGGAGCGGCATGTTCCGACAGCCCGGTTCCCTCGTCAAATGCCATGACAACGAACTTCATTTTATCGTTGTGCACCACATCCATATTTACAATTTTGCCATCCGCATAAGGTACAAGTTCTGCCAAACGAAAAACCTCTCCGGCTTTAATTAATTCGTTCATAATATCATCCTTTCTTACTGCTACTTCGGTATAAACGGTTCCTTCTGACGTTCGCATGCCCATCGGCGTGTCTGTCAGTGTCACGATGCTGTCCCCGGTTTCCAGGTTTCGGGTAAAACCATCATTGCCATACACCTCCAGGCTTCCGGCTGCGACAACGATCATCTTATAATAAGGGTAAATCTCGGCACTGATGTCCGTGTTCTTCGCCAGCGAAAAAACGGTAATATAATTCTCGCCGCTATGAATTTCTTTTGAAATCGTGCATCCGGGAATCGATGGGTTCTCTTTCGCTATTGAAAATTTCCGCCCATAAAGGCTGTTTTGTTCAATGGGTTTCATGGCCGTCCTTCTTTCAATTACTTCATCAATGTCTTTTGCTCTCAATTATGCTGCACTGCCTTTCGCAATACATATATTGTACCACAGAAAAAAGCAAAAGCAGACCCACGACTTCGAACTTCGAAATCACGGGGCTGCTTGTCTGTCTGTGCTGCGAACCTATTTCATAGGCTAACTCATTTACTCCAGCTCGGAATCATCCAATCCTACGTATGTCGGCATTTTGCTTTCTCGCTTAAATACCACCAGGGACTTCTTATCGAGATTATAAATGATGTCCTCATCAGAATGGTACATTATGTCTTTGGTATTACCATCCAACGTCAACACGTTTCCTTTTTCGGTATACTTGCCTTTCTGTATAACCGAATCGTTCGGCTTATAGATGCAATAATTACCATCGCTTTCAATAGCTATGATAACATCAACGTCATCCACAACTGCCTGATACGTACCCACCGGCGTATCCTTCGGGGATTCCGGCAACGTTAACAAAACAAAATTAAACGATACCGATGCAATCAACAGGATTACTAAAAGCCACTTTTTGTTCATGCGCCCTCCCCTCTTTTTTACATTTTTAGTATTCTATTCATTAGTGACCTCCTTTTGTATATGGTAAACCACTGTTCGTTGATTTAGTCGTCAATTACAGTATAGTGGCGAATCCACGATACTACAAATGTGAGGTCACTTCATATTATCTTATTTTACAATAGTATAGTTGGTACTTCTTGCTTTTCCATTCTGCTTTAGTAGATTTCTCTTTACCATCTTTTTCAGAACTCTGGAAGCGGTAGACGCGCTCACTTCAAGCAATTTGATTACCTCATTTCTTGTAACAGAACCGTGTGTTCGGGCATATTCCAGCACTTTTTCTTCTTCGGCATTGAGCGCCCCCCCAACAGGGTCATTTGTAGGTGGTTCTGTCGGAAGCGTTGAATCATTTGTCTTTTCATATTTTGCGTTAACATTCGGCAGTATGATTTTAAAGGCATTTTTTGTAGTTTCAATCACAGGTTTTTCTTCCCCTCCTTCGTATGCCTTCATAATTCTTCCAATCCCAGTACCATAAGCCTCAATCAAATGTAATCGATAGAATACGTTCGCAAGGTCCTGGTTCCGGCACACGGAAATACCTACCATAATATCTTCCAGGTCAATTCCCGGCATCAGTCCGCCAATGGACACAAATTCAATCCGGTTAGTATAAATACTGATAAGTGCACTCGCGCTACAGGAATAATCCCGATGAACCAGTAAATTCAATAACGCTTCTCTGACAGCGATTTCAGGATAGTCCCTGACATCAATTCTCAGCAGCTTTTCTATAGTCGCACGGGTCTGATTGCGAAAATCAATAAAATCATACACTTCGTTCATCTGACGCAGCAGCGATCCAGTAAATTCCCGTCGGTCTTTAAACACGGTCTGATCTGTTCCCTGAAAAACAGCGACCTTGATTGTATGAACGCATTGGTCGGACAGGAGCAACCCTAAATTGCTATAAAGGTTATCCTGATCGACTAGCTTCAAAGTACGCATTTGCTGCGGGCCAAATTCTATATTTCGAAGCTCGAATTCCCTTTTCGTAACTTCAAAGGTGAGTTCCTGGTTTAGACAACGCATTGCTTCAAAGCGGTCCCCATCCGTTTCCTTAATCATACGGCGAATTGCCGTGTCGGTAGCAGGAACCGAAGAACAACCCTGCCTGACATATACGCCCTCCGGCCGCATCCCTTTCTTTGCAAGATAGTAAGGGCGGTCTGTTCCGCGCTGAATATCCACAACAACGATTTCTTTCCCCTCTTCTTCAAGGGTTTCATAATGCAGGAACATTGTTACATCCGGCTTGATCGCATCCCTTACCATATTGCTAATTTGCAGGGACACGCCATCCGGATTATTCACGCCGACCACCGTGCCGTTGTCTTGAACGCCAATATACAGCTTTCCGCCGTCACAATTAGCAAAAGCAATGATTTCCTTTTTGATTTCGTCTACAACAATTTCTTTCAGTTCTATGGTCTCACTTTCCCGAAAAAGCATACTGCCCTCTCCTCCATTCTCGTTAATGGTCTTATTATAGTTAATCGTGTCAATCGTGTCAACGAATTTGACACGATTATGACACGATTGACACGATTAATGACATCATAAAGTGAGGAGCCATAATTTCAGTAGCTAAGTTTCGGTAAAAAGGGCCTTCACTTTTAGGTTCCTAAAACATCTTCTGTTTGCCGCAACAGTTTATGAATATCACGTCCACTATACATAATTCGCACTACATATACCATTTCAGTTTCTTCATCCACCTTATAAAACACCAGATAATTATCGACCGGGAAAAATCGAAGTCCTCTGCTGTATACGTTACCTTATACTTCATATACCAAATTCCTGTTTCATTTCTGCTTCAACTTCATCCGTTGAATACACTCTGCCCGCCTTAATATCTTCCACCCCTTTCTCTATCTCTATACTGAATTGCTCTTTTGTCAAAGAGCCATATGAAACCGGCTCTTCACAGGATGGAAGTTTCATTTCAAAAGGAATTCCTCTTTGAAGCACAATCTGTCTCAGAAACATTCCCACTGCATTGGACATTGGAATACCGAGTCGATCGAGTACCAGCTCCGCCTGTTCTTTCACCTCAGGTTCAACACGTGCGAATACACCTGCAGTTCTTGCCATTAATGTCACCTCCTCTTTTTTTCATTATATCTTTTTTTGATTGCGAACCGCAATCATTTCGCAATCTTTTTTACTCTTCACTTGTTCCGGCAAGGATGTCAATGGTAAGGGCCACAAGAATAAGCTTGAGCTTGTTGGCGTGACCTGGCGGAAGGCAAAGGATTTGCGGGGAGGTCAACGCCAACATAGACGTTGGCCGGCCTTGAAAATCCGGGGCGTGTTGGCGTGACCTGGCGGAAGACAAAGGCTTTGCGGGGAGGATAGCGCCAACATGCTTATGCCCATCAATCGGTAAACAAAAATGCCGACCTCAAAGCAGACGTTTGAGGTCGGCATTTTTGTTTTCTATTCGGCTTCTACGACTCCTGTCGCATTGCTCCTTTTCTGCCCAGTCGTGGCAATGCTCCATCCGCTGCATTCGCCTCGTTCGCGGGGCGGCACCCCGGTGCCGCTTTTCCCGCTCCAGAACTATCTTCGCTCCTGCGGAGCTCGCTAGTTCTGACTCGGCTTCATTGTCGGGAAGAGCTGTACGTCCCGGATGGTTGTGGAATCTGTGATGAGCATTACCAGGCGGTCAATACCGATTCCGATGCCGCCTGTTGGAGGCAGACCGATTTCCAGTGCATTGACGTAGTCGGTGTCCATCGGGTGTGCTTCGTCGTCGATACCCAGGTCCAGTTCTCTCTGCTGCTCTGCAAATCTCTCGTACTGGTCGATTGGGTCATTCAGCTCGGAGAAGGCGTTGGACAGTTCCCATCCGTTGATGTATGCCTCGAAACGACGAGTGATTCTCGGGTCTTTCGGGTCTCTCTTGGACAGCGGGGATACGTCTACCGGATGTCCGGTGAGGAATACCGGTCCGTCCAGCAGGCCCGGAAGATCCTCGCAGTATTCTTCGAACATCTCGGCGATGATTTTGCCGCGCGTCCAGTTCTTTACATCTTCCTCGTTCATGCCGTACTTGATTGCTGCGGCACGAGCTTCTTCATCATCGTCGATTTTGTCGAACGGAATTCCGGTGACCTTGATCACGGTCTCCGTCATATCGATTTTGTTCCACGGCGGAGTAACATCGAAGCTCTTTCCTTCGTAGGTGATAATCGGAGAACCGTTTACCGCCATCGCACACTTGTACACAACCTGTTCCATCAGGTCCATCATATCTTCCAGGTTGCCGTATGCCATATACGCTTCCATGGAGGTGAATTCCGGGCTGTGGTTCTTGTCCATACCTTCGTTACGGAAAACCTTACCCAGCTCGTATACTCTGTCCAGTCCGCCGACAATCAGTCTCTTCAGCGGAAGCTCCAGGGAGATTCTCAGCTTCAGGTCGAAGTCCAGGGCGTTGTGGTGGGTGTTGAACGGACGAGCGTTTGCACCGCCGGCGATGGTCTGCAGAACCGGGGTCTCTACTTCCAGGAATCCGTAATCCTCTTCCAATACTTCCCGAACGGTCTTTACAATCTTCGCACGGTTGTAGAAGGTTTCCCGAACATCTTCGTTCATGATCAGGTCTACATAACGCTGACGATATCTCAGATCGATATCCTGAAGGCCGCTCCATTTATCCGGCAGCACCTGCAGGGATTTTGCCAGAAGGGTCAGCTCCTGAGTGTGAACGGATACCTCGTCGGTACGGGTCTTGAAGACAAAACCGCGCAGGCCCACGATATCACCGATGTCGTAGGTCTTGAAGATTTTGTACTCATCGACGCCGATATCATCTCTCTTGATATAGCACTGAATTCTGCCCTGCTTATCCTGTACATCGAAGAACGCCGCCTTGCCCATGATTCTTTTTCTCATAATACGACCGGCAATGGCAACTTCCTCGCCTTCCATGGCTTCGAAGTTCTCCTTGATGTCCTTGCTGTGTGCAGTTACGTTGTACGTTTCCTGTACAAATGGGTCTCTGCCCATATCACGAAGTTCCTGCAATTTCTCTCTGCGGATTTTTCTCTGTTCGCTGACTTCTTCTGCGGTCAGTTCCACGGTCTCGGGAGCATTGTGATTATCGTTACTCATGTCGTTTCCTTTTTCTTTTCCTTTCTGCAATGTGCTGCGCGTACAAACTTCCTATAAAACTTCCAAAATCTCGTATTTTGCGGTTCCCTCCGGTACGGAGAATTCCACAACGTCGCCCTGCTTTGTGCCAATCAGGTGCTCGCCTACCAGGGATACGTTGGACAGCTTTCCGTTGAACGGATCCGCCTCGGTGTTTCCTACAATCTGGTATGTCATCTCTTCATCGTATACCAGGTCCTTTACGCGAACCGTAACACCGGTCTGCACGGTTCCCTCGGATTCCAGGTCATCGGCATCCACAACCTTTGCGGTTCTCAGAATTTCCTCGATTTCCTTGATGCGGTCTTCGTTCTCTGCCTGCGCTTCCTTCGCTGCATCGTATTCCGAGTTCTCGGAAATATCTCCGTAGGAAATCGCTTCCTTCAGTCTTGCCGCAATCTCCAGCCGCATCGGGCCGGTGCAGTTCTCCAGTTCCTTCACCAGGTTATCGTAACCGACCTTCGTCATTTCATGCATTGCATTCGCCATGTTCTAGTTGCTCCTTTCATATCTTCGAACATTTTCGCTTCCGGTAATTCTCAGAATCGCGGAATACTTCAGTTTAAACGTAATTATATCTCCGATTTCAATCGGCTCTTTAACATCTTCAATATCCAGAATGGTGTGGTCGCCCGAAGCGCCGATGACTTCCATGCCCTCTATCGTCGGCACCAAATCCGAAATTTCTCCGTAGTCGGCGCGGCCTACGGCCACCAGCGCCCGGGTTCGCTCGCCCCGGTCCACATAGGTCTGTTTCTTGCCGAAGGCATCCACGCCAAGTTGCCCGATTGGATGAGAGGCCTTCTTTTTGACTTCAACCACCTGAGCTTCCAGGGTAAAAGCATCATCTCTCAATGCATCCATTTCCGAATATCCGTAGCAAACCTTCATGTCCTCCAGCGATCCCGCCAGAGCGGCTGCGCCAATGCGCAGCATGTTGATTTTCTCCGGCATGTATCCGCCGAACACGCCCATCAGGCTGGATGTGGCTCCGCCGGACACGATTTCCAGCTCCCGGCCGATGGATTTCTCCACTCGAATCGCCAGGTCCGCCAGTTCCTGCATTTTATCTTCCGTAGCCATTACCGAGCCGTAGCAGCCCAGATTGGTTCCGATTCCCGCCAGGTGGAGGTGCGGCAGTTCCCGTTCTACGGTTTCTGCGGTTTCCACCAGCTCATCGTGGTTGAAGTAACCTTCCCGCAGGTCACCCAGATCCGCCATCAGCACCACGTTATGCACCACGCCGTGGGCTTCCGCCGCCTTGTCCAGCGCCCGAAGGGTAACCAGTTCGCTGTTCAGGCTGCAATCCGCCACCTGCACCAGCTCGTCCAATTCCGAAAGCATCGGCACCCGAATCATCAGCAGGGGAACTCCGATGTTTCCCTCGCGGCAGCGCTTCAGCTGCTCCATGCGAGAGGAGGCAATCATCTTTGCTCCGCCGGCCACGTAATCTTCCGCCACCGACAGAATGCCGTTGGCCCCTTTGATGACGCCGGCCACAAAAATCCCGGTATCCTCACACCAATCGCAAATTGTTTTTACATTATGTCTCAGGCTCTCGTGGTCAATCACAATCGCAGGGTATCTTCTCTCTGTCATCCCCGTGCCTCCTATGCCCATTTGTTATCTTCATCTCGGCGCAGGATCTTGTGCGTCGTGGTCTTGTTGAATTCTCGCTCCCGAATGATTACGTGGGTGATTTTCTTGAACAGCGGCAATTTCTCGTTGGCTTTATCCACCTCTCGGTTGATAAATTCCGTCACCTGCTCTTTGGAGTAATCCGCACCGAATTTATCCTCGATGGCCTCCTTGTTCACCCGGATGGTAGCATATATGCCGCGGCGAGTCGGGTCTGCATTGGTTTCATCGCCCCACACCATGCTTTCGCTGATGTATTCGCTCTTCTGGAGATAGAACTCCAGCTCCTCCGGGTACACGTTCTTACCGTTTCCGGTGATGATAATGCTCTTCTTCCGGCCGGTGATGTAGACGTACTCCTGTTCATCGATGTATCCCAGGTCACCGGTGTGATACCATCCGTCGGAATCGATGGCCTGTGCCGTTCGCTCCGGATCCTTGTAATATCCCATCATCACCGTCGGACCGCGGAAGCAGATCTCGCCGAAGCCGTCCTCATCCTTATCCACAATCTTGCATTCGCTCAGCGGTAAAAGGTATCCGGCGGACTTGTTGTTGATGAATTTGGCATTGTCCGGGTTCAGAGCGATAACCGGGGAGCACTCCGTCAGGCCGTATCCCTGCGCGCTCCGGAATCCCAGATCGCCGAAGTAATCCAGGATGTCGCCATCCACCGCCGCACCGCCGCAGATGACCGTGCGAAGCTCTCCGCCAAAGAGCTCCGTAATCTGCTTGGTGGCCTGCTTGGAAATATCCAGGCCGATTTTCTTCGTCACCCGGTTGATTCGGAACAGGGTGTTCAGCTGTTTTTCCTTGCCGCTCTTCCGAACGTTTCTCGTAATCTTGTTGTACAGATTTTCGAAGATGACCGGAACGCCCAGCAGCAGGTTCGGCCGGGTTTCCTGCATATCCTTTACGATATATTTCAGACCCTGGCAAATCGCCATGGTGGCTCCGTTGTACACGCACTCCAGGAAGGTGGCCGTACACTCATAGGTGTGGTGCAGCGGCAGGATGGAGAAGAAGGTATCCTCTCCCTGACGCACTTCCAGAAGGGTCTGCGCCAAATAGGTGTCCAGCACCAGATTCTTCTGATTCAGCATTACGCCTTTGGATACGTCGGTGGTGCCGGAGGTAAAAAGAATGACCGACAGGTCCGTATTGACTACCGGGGCATCGATGTATTTTCGATCGCCGTTGTGCACCGCTTTCCGGCCCGTCTCCCGAAGCTTATTCCAGGAGATGTATCCGTCCTTCAGCGACTCATCTTCTTCCATGGCCACGTTAATCACGTATTCCAGCTGAGATTCTCCGCTTTCCTTGATGGCTTTGAATGTCTCGTAATATTTGTTTTCCACCGTAATAACGGCGCTGAGTTCACCCTTGACGGTAAGCTGCTTCAGTTCCTCTTCGTGGAGTTCCTTGTCCAGCGGAACGATGACGCCCACGCCGCCGGTTACCGCCAAGTATGTTTCACACCACTGATAGCTGTTCTTTCCGATAACGCCGATTTTCTTCTCCCGCAGTCCCAGATCCAGAAATGCGGTTCCCAGCGCATACACATCGTCCAGCACCTGGCGGAATGTGATTTCCCGGAAAGGCTCGTTTCGGTTGAACTTCTGCTTGAACAGGGCCCGCTCCGGAAAGCGTGCCACCGTGGTCTCCAGCATATCCTTTAGGTCCACCGGAATATGGTGTCCCCGGTACTGTACGCGGGGGTTGGACCAGTTGTCAATCTGTTCCTGAATCCGGTCCATTTCCGCCCGTTCCTGCCGGCGGATTTCCTTATACTCTTCTGCCGGAATGGATCGACCGATCATCAAATTTGTATTCATAGTTCTGTTCCTCAAATCTCTTTATCTTCAGGGTAGTGGTCTTGATGAATTCTTCGTCTCGAACCTCAATCCGCTTTACCCTCTTATACGGCGGCATCTTGTCGTTGGCGTCGTCCACGATTTTTCGAAGGACGCGGTAAATCTCTCCATCCTCCTGAACACCCTGTTCCCGAAGAACGCTGTAGTTCGGATAGATGATTGCCGTGCAGATCAGGTCGTCCTTTGTATCGTCATGCTTGCCGTAGACGATGACTTCCTGAATCCGCTCATCCAGCTGCAGGTAGTATTCTACCTCTTCCGGGAAAATATTCTTTCCGCCCTTGGTGACGATGACATTCTTCTTCCGTCCGGTAATGAACAGGAAGCCGTCTTCATCGAAGTATCCGTAATCGCCGGTGTACAGCCATCCGTCCCTCAAGGTTTTCGCCGTGTTCTCCGGATCCTTGTAATATCCTTGCATCACCGACGGTCCTTTTGCGATAATCTCGCCGATGCCTTCCTCATTCTCATCCACGATTCGAACTTCGGTACCCGGCAGCGGTTTGCCTGCCGCCGCGGATTTCCGGTACCGATCCGAGTTCATGGCAATGATCGGGGAGCATTCCGTCATTCCGTATCCCTGGAACATCGGGAATCCCATGGCTTCAAAATCATCGATAACCGCCGGATCGATTGCCGCACCGCCGGCAATGAACATGTAATGGTTCTTGCCGAACAGCTCGTGAATGGTCCGGAACATCTTCCGGGTCGCCCTCGGATGGTTCTGGAACTTCATCTTCTTGGACAGGGCGATTCCTCTCTGCAGTTTGGAAAGAGAACCGCTCTTCTCTGCTTGCTTCCATACCTTCCGGTGCATGTTCTCAAAGATCAGGGGAACGCCCAGCATAACGCTGCACTCCGCCTCGGCGAAGTTGGACTGAATGTGCTTCAGACCTTCGCAGATTACCACCGTGGCTCCTTGGTAAAAACTGGTCATCACGGTGCAGCTCATTTCGTAAGCATGGTGAATCGGCAGTACCGACAGCACCCGACCACCATCCGGAATACGGAAGAACTTGGACATGTTGTACACGTTCTGTGCCAGGTTCCGATGGGAAAGCATTACGCCCTTGGCCAGGCCGGTGGTGCCGGAGGTAAACAGAATCGTGGACAAATCGTCCGCGTTTACTTCCGCCTCCTCGTACTCGCAGTGACCTTCCCGGAGTTTTCTTTTACCCACTTTGACCAATTCGGACTGAAGCAGAATTCGGGAATCCTCTCGATACTTGGAATAATCCTTTTCCGGAGAATCCGTAATTACCAAATACCGAAGGGACTCCACCGCATCCAGGCACGGAATCAGAGAGTCCACCATCTTCGGGGAGACGAACAGCAGCTCCACATCGGCACGGCGCAGCAGGTTTTCAATTTCTCCTATCTGGAGGCTCTTATCGATCGGAACGATGACGCCCACACCCGTCACAACGGTAAAATAAGAGAGCGCCCAGCGATGGGAGTTCTCTCCGGTCACCGCAATTTTGCTGTCCTTGAGGCCCATGCCGAGAAGCGCGGTTCCCAGCGCCCGGCGCTGCACGTCAAATTCCTTATAGGTAATGGATTGGAACGGGTCCTTATGCACGTCCTTGTACATGTAGGCCACGCGGTCCGGATATTCCGCCACCGTGTTCTCAATAACTTCCTTCAGTGTCTCCACATACGGCCCTTCATAATAAACGCCGTCATACTTCTTGTTGTTCATATGTTGTCCTCTACCCTTCGGTTCGCCGTTGAATATCTTTAAGCAGTCAAAGGACGAAGCCCGCAGCAGATTCCCTGCCAAAGGCTTCGTTGTAGCATAGTATTTTATCACCAAAACGCCGAAATGTCAATGTTTTAAGGCCTTTCAACCAGTTCGAACCGCTCCTTCTCTTCGCCGTCCACGGTCACTTTACTGCAGAACATTTTCTTCGGGCGCGCCCACAGCACCTTGTCCGCATCCATGGATTGATAAATCACCAGCTCCTCCAGAGTCTCGCTGTGCTTTGCCACGCCCAGAACACGGTACTTCTTTCCCTTGAAGTGGCGGTATACCGCACCTTCAATGACCCGATCCCGATTCTCATCCACGTAATCGATATCGTTGTAGTCGCACCATTCCATCGCCACTTTGCGGAAGGCCGCTTCCCGGTAGTGGTCCCAGTGAACGGAGACGTTCAGATCCTGCACCGTCTCCCGGAACAGGTTCAGGCTGTCATCCTGAGAAATCACCTGGAGCAGCTTTGCCCGAAGCACCGGATCGTCCGCATGGCGGGCGAAATCCGTCACCATCTTCTTTTCATCCAGTTCATACCGATCCGGCAGGCGGATGTACCGTTCATCATCGGTCAGATCGATGTCCCTGTTTCCCAGAATTTCCCCGTCGATGGTCATTTCCAGATCTCCGGTTTCGGTGTCGTAGTAGTATTCTGTATCCTTCGCCGAAGTGGCGATTGCATTGATAATTTCTTCAATTCTAATTTCCATTCTTCCCACTCCTTTGCTTTCATTATTGATTCCGGAATTGCTTCCTTTTCAGACTTCTATTGTAGTCTAGAATCCCCGGTTATTCAATACTTCTATGGCGTCAAACCAAAAAGGAAATTGCTTTTTTCTACTTCTGCATGGCCGCCCGAACCAGTTCCCGGAACAGCGGATGTGCGGCATTCGGGCGGGATTTGAATTCCGGATGATACTGCACGCCCACGAAGAACCTCAAGGCCGGAATTTCCACCGCTTCCACCAGACGACCGTCCGGCGATGTGCCTGTCACATCCATTCCCGCCAGCTGAATCGCCTCCCGATACTCGTTGTTGAATTCGTACCGGTGACGGTGGCGTTCCTGAATTTCTTTTTTCCCGTATGCTCGTTCCAGAATGCTTCCGCTTCGAATGACACAAGGATATGCCCCCAGCCGCATGGTGCCGCCCTTCGGGATGTTGCCTCGCTGATCCGGCATGAAGTCGATGACCTTGTGAGTGCTCTCCTCGTTGAACTCGGCGGAATCCGCATCCTCATAGCCCAGCACATCCCGGGCAAATTCCATCACTGCGGTCTGCATGCCCAGGCAGATTCCCAGATACGGCACATCGTGCTCCCGGGCATACCGAGCCGCCTGCATTTTGCCTTCCACGCCCCGGACGCCGAAGCCGCCCGGCACCAGAATGCCGTCCACATCCCCCAGAACGGTTTCCGGATCCTGTTCCTCCAAATCCTCCGATTCGATCCAGCGGATGTCCACGTGCACGCCGTTCTCGTAGCCTCCGTGATGCAGCGCCTCGGCCACAGAAAGGTACGCGTCGTGGAGCTTGGTGTATTTTCCGATCAGTCCGATGGTCACATGGCCCCGGCGGGATTCAATCCGCTGCAGCATTTCGTTCCATTCGTGCAGATCCAATACCCCCGGATCCAGTCCAAGTTCTCGGCACACGATTTCACTGAAGCGGGATTCTTCCAACATTACCGGTGCGTAGTACAGCTCCGGCACGTCTTTGTTGCAGATGACGCACTCCGGCTTCACGTTGCAGAACATGGCGATTTTCTCCCGGATTTCATCGTCGATATCTCCCTCGGCACGAAGAACCAGCACGTCCGGCGCAATGCCCAGGCCTCGCAGTTCCTTTACCGAATGCTGGGTCGGCTTCGTCTTGTACTCCCCGCTGCTCTTTACATGCAGAAGCGGCGTAACGTGGATGAACATGCTGTTCTCCCGACCCACCTCGATGGCCACCTGACGGATGGCCTCCAGGAACGGCTGGCTCTCGATATCTCCCACGGTGCCGCCGATTTCCGTGATAATAATATCCGCATCCGTGATGCGGCCCACCGTGTAGATGAAGGATTTGATTTCATCCGTCACGTGAGGAATTACCTGCACGGTACTGCCCAGATATTCCCCGTTCCGCTCCTTGTTCAGGATGTTCCAATACACTTTTCCCGTGGTGAGGTTGGAATAGCGATTCAAATTCTCATCGATAAAGCGCTCGTAATGGCCCAGATCCAGGTCCGTCTCCGCGCCGTCCTCCGTGACGAACACCTCGCCGTGCTGATACGGGCTCATGGTTCCCGGATCGATATTGATGTACGGATCCAATTTCTGAGAGGCCACCTTGTACCCCCGGGACTTCAGCAACCGCCCCAGCGCTGCCGCCGTAATGCCCTTTCCAAGTCCGGAAATAACGCCTCCGGTTACAAAAATGTACTTTTTCATCATGCCCTCCCTTTCTTTCCCCGCGCCCCGCGGGTGCCTAAAAAACTTCCAAAAAATAAAAAAGATAAGGTTTTTCCGTCCGGAGAGTGATGAAGAACCCAGGTCCCGTTTCATCGCCACCTTCTCGAAAATTCCTTATATTCGCGCAAATATATTTAAAAATAATACACAATTATTATACCAAAATTCGGCCGCCCTCGCAATTGTTTTTCGCCCCGTCATTTTGTTTTTTCAGTAAAACAAAAGGGGCTTTCCCGAAGCCCCCTATCGTATTGCAAAATATTCCGGCACTACCAGGTTTTCCGTCCGTCTCCGCTGATGGGAATCACGTCCCCCAGGAAGGTGGGTTCCGGTTCGTACAGGCACTTGCCCATATCCTTGGCCCGAGCCAGCACCTCTCGCAGATCTCTCATGGTCTGCCCGCGGTAGGTCACATCCCCTGCCGGAATGCCTTCGACCTCCAGGCCCAACTTCGCGCCGGTGTACAGTGCCCGATACTCGTGGTACTGCTGCGTCACCACAATCATGCTTTTCACCGCAAAAACGCTCTTCGCCCGGTAAAGGGATTCGTAGGTGGAGAAGCCCGCGTGATCCAGGAAGATGTCCTTCTTCTTCACTCCCGCCTTCAAGGCGTATTCCTTCATGGCTTCCACTTCATTGTATTCCACCTGACCGTTGTCGCCGCTGAACAGAAGTTTCTTCACGATTCCGGCCTTGTACAGCTCAATCCCCCGGTCCAGCCGGTCCTTCAGCATCGGCGACGGCTTCCGGTTCACGTACACCGAAGCCCCCAGCACCAGTGCGCAGTCCGCCGGCTTGGCCTTCGTGTATCGGCTCTCCTCCAAAGTGGTGAGGTGCTTGCCGCCTTCCTTTTTCACCTGCCGGTCCATTCCCAGGACGATCAGAAGTCCCAGAATGCCCAAAATCACCAGAATCTTTATTATCATCAAAGCTATTTCCCTCTTGCTTTTTTTCTGTTTAACCATTTTCTCCCTTTCTATAATTACAGATTGACATAATATCACATCAATGTGAAGAATAAAAGATGTTTGCCCCAACACTTCTTCATGTTTGGCCCCCATGGTATCGGAAGTCCGTTTGTGCTATGATTAGGATGATTTTACAGATTGAAAAAACCGATCTTGTACCGGAATCAGAAGGAGAAAACCAATGTATCGTTTTGCAATATACGGAAAAGGAGGCATCGGAAAGTCCACGGTTACCACCGCCCTGTCCTGTGCCTTTGCGGAAATGGGGCTGCGCGTGCTGCAGGTGGGCTGTGACCCGAAAGCGGACTCCACCTTATACCTTCACGGCGGTCAACGCATCGACACCATGCTGAACGTGCTTCGGCAGAAGCGAGATTCGGCGGAACTGGCGGATCTGGTACATGTAGGATATAAGGACATCGTCTGTGCGGAAGCCGGCGGTCCCACACCGGGCCTGGGCTGTGCCGGGCGAGGCATCGCCGCCGCCTTCGAGGCGCTGGAAGCCCGAGATGCCTTCGACATCATCCAACCGGACGTGGTACTCTACGATGTGCTGGGGGATGTGGTGTGCGGCGGCTTCGCCATGCCCATTCGGGAGGGTTATGCCCACCGGGTCTACATCGTCACCTCCGGCGAGAACATGGCCATCTACGCGGCAGCCAATATCGCCATGGCGGTGGAGAACTTCCGGGAGCGGGGCTACGCGTCTCTGGGCGGCCTGATTCTGAACCGCCGAGATGTGCCGGACGAGCGCGCCAAAGTGGAGACCCTGGCTGCGGACATTCACACGGACATCGCCGCCGATCTGCCTCGGGAAAATGCCATTTCCGATGCGGAGGTTCAAGGCCTGCCGGTGTTCGAGACCGCACCGGATTCGGATTATGCCAATGCCGTTCGGAATCTGGCGCGCAAAATGCTGGCGGATTATGACAAGGAGAACACTCATGATTCAGAAGCTCAGTGATATTCAGAAGGATAATCTCACAAAAAGAAATTCCGCCCTCCACAGCACCCGCATGGAAGGAGCATTTCGTGAGATTCAGGATATGGATTACGAATATTCCGCCGACATCGGGCTGGCCTACGCCTCCCCGGTTCGGGGCGTGTGGAACATCGTCCACATCGCCACCCTGGTACCTCAAGGTCACCAGATTTTCGTCTGCCCTACTAGCTGCCTCCGGGGCGTGGTGCTCACCACCGCGGAGCTGGGCCGCATGGACAAAATGTCCACCATCACCGTAGGCGAAGAGAACATCCTGGAAGGGGACATGGAAGAAATGCTTCAGTACGGGGTGGAACGGGTTATCCGGGAGCTGCCGGAAAAACCCCGCATGATGATGATTTTTACCAGCTGCATCCATCATTTTATGGCGGTCAACTATCAGCGGGTGTACAAGATTCTGGCAAAAGAATTTCCGGAAATCGATTTCGTGGACTGTTACATGGACCCGATTATGCGCCGCACCAATCCGGTGGTTCCGTCCCTGTGGCGGCAGATGCACCGAGTGCTCCGCTATACCGAAGAGAAAAATCCGAAGCAGGTCACCCTTCTGGGCAACTGCTTCCCCCACGAAGGAACGTACTGCGACCTGGTCTCCCTGCTGGAAGCCAACGGCATTAAGGTCTTAGAGGCCTGCAATTGCAAGGATTACGATGAATACCTGACCATGGCGGAATCCACCTGCAATTTCCTGTTCCACAAGAGCGGCATCGCCGCCGCCAAGGATCTGGAAATTCGCCAAAAGCAGCCGTGGTACCGGATGCGCCCGGGCTACGCCTACGAGGAATACGACGAGGACCTGCGAAAAGCGGCGTCCATGCTGGGCATTCCGAAACCGGAACAGTCCTTCCTGGATTCGGAGAAGGCGCGGACGGAGGAGCGCATCCGGGAAACCCGAGCCCTGCTGGAAAACACGCCGATTTCCATCGATTACACGGCGGTGGACTGCCCGCTGGAGCTGGCGCAGTTCCTGCTGGATCACGGTTTCAACGTGGAATCCGTGATGGTGGACAACTTTACCGAGTCGGAGGAAGTGTTCCGGCGCCTTCGGGACACCAAGCCGACCCTTCGCATCTACGAAACCTACGGCTGGAATATCCGGCAGATGCAGCGGGGCCACGCGGGCAAAATCCTGTGCATCGGGCAGAAAAGTGCTTATTTTATGGACTCGGATTACTTCGTCAACGAGGTGGAAAACGCGGGAATGTACGGCTATCGGGGCCTCCGCCGGCTGATGGGTCTGATATCCGATGCCTGCCGGAACCCGAAGCCGATGCGAGATCTGGTTCAAGTAAAAGGATGGGAGTGTGAATGCGGTGAGTGATTATCAGACACATGTTTTTACCAGTACATATACGGCGGACGTTTCCGGCGTCTGCTCGGCACTCTACGAGCTGGGTGGAATGACCGTCATCCACGATCCTTCGGGGTGCAACTCCACCTACTCCACCCACGACGAGCCGCGGTGGTTTGATACCGACAGCCTGATGTTCGTCTCGGGGTTGGATGAAATGACGGCGGTCCTGGGGGACGACAACGTATTGATTGACGACGTGACACACGCCGTCCGGGATTTGAAGCCCCGCTTCGTCACTCTGTGCAGCGGCTCCATTCCCCACATCATCGCCTTTGACTGCAAGGGCGTGGCCCACCTGCTGGAAAAACGCACCGGCGTGCCCATACTCCCGGTAGCCACTACGGGAAACCGTTCTTACGTGGCCGGTGTGGGCGCCGCCCTGACGGAATGGGTGAAACGCTTCGCCGATTCGTTGGAAAGCCCGTATCGCGTCGGCTCTTCGGAAAGCCCGGATTGCTCCGCGAATACTTTCGAGGGCGCTGCCGGCCCGGACGCCGGCGGCGCCGCTGCTCCTTCGGATACCTTCTCGGTGAACCTGCTGGGCGTAACGCCGCTGGATTTCTCCATTAACGGAAATGTGGACGCCATGCGCAAAGTCTTCGACGATGCCGGCATCCCGGTGAACTGCTGTGCCGCCATGGGAGAATCCTTTGATTCCCTTCGGCACATCTTCCGCGCTTCGGTGAACGTGGTGGTTTCCTCCTGCGGCCGACGCCTCGCCCGCTACATGGAACAGACCGCCGGAATTCCTTATGTGGAAGGCACGCCCATCGGCGCCTACGGCGCCGCTCGCCTTCCGGAACTGGCAATAGAAGCGCATGAGAAGAAGCGGGCTTCTTCGGCGGGAGCCTCCGGCACGGCACTAACCGGATCCGACGATGGAGCCTCCGGCACCGCACTAACCGGATGCGGCGATGGAGCCTCCGGCACCGCGGGCAAAGAAACCGCTGCCCGTCCCGGCTCCCTTCGGATGCTACTGGCAAAGAAAAAAGGAGATTCCGAAGGAATCTGCCTCTGGAAGGGCAATCCGGCACACGATCGCTGGGACGTCCCGGACGGTCAAATTCTGATTATCGGCGAAGAGGTATTCGCCCAGTCCCTGGCTGCCGCAATCAATCAATTGACGCCGGATTGTCGCCACGGACTTCAGGCCTTCGCCGTTTGGCCGGATGTGGAACACGGTTTCCCGGAAGATGTGCTGGCGGAGCTGATTCGAAAATCCCGATATATCATCGGAGATCCATTGTACCGAACCATTCCCCACGATTCCGCACAAAACACCTTCGTGGATTTCCCTCACGAGGCCTATTCGGGAAGGATTTTCCGAGATCGAATCCCGGTTTTCATCGGAAAGGATTATGATGTCGCGGAGCTGCTGTAGCAGCTCCGCTTTTTGATGCCATCCGGCGGCGGAGCGGCGCGGGGCCGGGCCCGTACGGGCCGAAAGGGCAGCACGAATGTCTCTTCCGCCGGGCCGGCATGGTGCTTCCCTCCCCGCAAGCCCTTGTTCCTTCGTCGACGAGCACCACGCCCCCAGGCACGAACCGACCTTCCCCGGGCCGGCCGCACTTAGATGTTGGAAACGGCATCGCCGTTTCCTTCTGCTCCCCACCAAAAAGCAAAAGGCGCATTGCACGGGACGTGCAATGCGCCTCTCTTCTCAATGATCCTATTTGTCTCAATGATCCTATTTGTGTTCCTTTTCCACCTCGGCCTTGTGGGCTTCGATGACCTTTTCTGCCAGGTGAGCCGGAAGCTCTTCATACTTGGAGAATTCCACGGTGAAGGTTCCTCTTGCCTGAGTCATTGCTCTCAGAACGATTGCGTAATCGAAGAGCTCGGACTGCGGTGCTTCTGCCAGCAGTTTGGTTTTGCCGTTGTCCGTCGGCTCCATGCCCAGGATGCGGCCTCTTCTCTTGTTCATGTCGCCCATCACATCGCCGGTGTACTTTTCCGGAACGGTGATTTCCAGCTTCATGATTGGCTCCAGCAGGCAAGGATTTGCCGCTACGATACCTTTCTTGAATGCCAGGGAAGCGGCAATCTTGAAGGACACTTCGTTGGAGTCCACGTCGTGATAAGAACCGTCGTAAAGAACGGCCTTTACGTTCTGAACCTTGCATCCTGCCAGAGGACCCTTGTCCATGCATTCCAGCAATCCCTTTTCAACTGCCGGAACGTAGTTCTTCGGAATGGATCCGCCGAACAGCTCTTCGGAGAATTCGAAGTTCTGCTGAGATGGGGAGAACCGAATCCATACGTCACCGTACTGACCGGCACCGCCGGACTGCTTCTTGTGCTTACCCTGTACATCGGAGGAACCCTTGATGGTCTCTCTGTATGCGATCTTCTGCGGGATTACCTTTACGGATACGCCGTATCTTTCCTTCAGCTTTGCACGGATGATGCCGATCTGGATATCTCCCTGGCCACCCAGAAGGGACTGGTGTGTCTCCACATTTCTTTCCAGTACGAAGGACGGATCTTCTTCCATCAGCTTGTGCAGGCCCTGTGCCATCTTCTCCTCATCCTTCTTCTCTGCCGGCTCAACGGCAACGAAGTAGTTCGGCTTCGGGAAGTTGATTCCCGGCATGGTTACTGCTTTCGCCTTGAGGCACAGCGTATCGCCGGTTTTGGTGTGCTGCAGCTTTGCCAGAGCCACCATATCGCCCGCCGGAACTTCCGTTGCGTTCTCCTGCTGCTTGCCTCTTACGAAGAACATGGAACCCAGCTTCTCGGATTTCTGTGATCTCGGGTTGTACAGCTCCTGTCCCAACTTAACCGTTCCGGAGAGAACCTTTGCGTAGGAGATTTTTCCCATAAAAGGATCTGCGATTGTCTTGTAGACATACATTACCGGGTCGGCGCTGACGTCGGTGATGACTTCCACGTCTTCGTCCTTGCTGTTCTTTCCAATGTATGGTGCGTGCTTGGACGGAGTCGGCACGTATCTGGCGATGGAACGCAGTACCTCGTCGATTCCTTCGCCGGTGAGGCTGGATGCCTTGATAATCGGAACGACATCACCGTTGGCGATACCATCCATCAGGCCGTTGGTGAATTCTTCATCGGTGAACGGTTCGTCGTTGAAGAACTTCTCCATCAGCGCTTCGTCGGTACCTGCAACCGCTTCTCTCAGCGCATCCTCGTCATCGTCGGTAACCACGGAGTTGCCGAACTTCTCACGGAGCTGCTCTACCAGCTTGTCGCAGTCAACATTGTCTTTATCTATTTTTGTGAGGACCATGAATTTAGGTGTATCCGTTTCACTGCAAAGTTCCCATGCCTTCTCGGTACCCACCTGAATTCCTTCGGATGCGTCCACCATAATAATGGCCGCACTGACCGTACTCATTGCCGAATCTACTTCGCCAACGAAGTCGAAGAATCCCGGAGTATCCAGGAAGTTGTACTTGTAACCATTGTACTCTACCGGTACCATCGTCGTATTGATGGAATATTTTTTCTCGATTTCCATCTTGTCATAGTCGGACACGGTATTTCCGTCTTCCACTTTGCCCAGGCGGTTGATTACTTTTGTTGCGAGTAATGCCGCCTCCAGAAAGGTCGTTTTACCACATCCGCCATGTCCCAGCAGTACAACGTTTCTGATTTTGTCACTTGAATAACCTTTCATAGTATCCTCCTGTAATTTACAACCGATATGTTTTTTGCCCAAGGGCAAGTCGGTTCACATTGATTGCCTGCCGGCATTCATCAATACAGGTATATTTAAGTACGAAGCCGCAGGCAGTGTTTTTAGAACTCCGCACTCTTTGGAGTTCTTGGGAATGGCAGCACGTCACGGATATTGCTCATACCCGTCAGGTACATGATCATTCTCTCAAAGCCCAGGCCGTATCCGGCATGTTTCACGCCGCCGTAACGACGAAGATCCAGATACCACTCATAGCCGTTTTCGCTGATTCCCAGCTCTTTCATCCGCGCTTCCAGCACATCCAGACGTTCCTCTCTCTGGCTTCCGCCGATGATTTCGCCCACGCCCGGCACCAGCATATCGCACGCTGCAACGGTCTTTCCATCATCGTTGAGGCGCATGTAGAACGCCTTGCAGTCCTTCGGATAATCCGTTACGAAAATCGGTTTCTTGTACACTTCCTCTGTCAGATAACGCTCGTGTTCCGTCTGAAGCTCCAGTCCCCATTCTACCGGATACTGGAATTCCTTACCGGACTTCTGCAGGATTTCAACCGCTTCCGTATAAGTTACCCGTTCAAAGCTGGAGTTCACGATGTGATCCAAGCGCTCCAAGAGGCCCTTGTCGATGAACTGATTGAAGAAGTTCATCTCCTCCGGTGCGTGCTCCAGCGTATAGGTGATGATGTATTTAACCATTGCCTCGGCAAGGTCCATGTCGTCCTGAAGATCCGCAAAAGCAATCTCCGGTTCGATCATCCAGAATTCCGATGCATGTCTCGCAGTGTTGGAGTTCTCCGCACGGAATGTCGGGCCAAAAGTATATACGTTGCGGAATGCCAGTGCAAAGGCTTCCGCTTCCAGCTGTCCGGATACGGTCAAATTGGTTTCTTTTCCGAAGAAGTCCTGGGAGTAGTCAATCTTTCCGTCCTCTGTTCTCGGCAGATTATCCGGATCCAATGTGGTTACCTGGAACATTTCGCCGGCACCCTCTGCATCACTTCCGGTGATGATTGGAGCGTGAACGTAGACGAAATTCTGTTCCTGGAAGAATTTATGAATTGCATACGCAACGATGCTGCGCACTCTGTATACGGCGGAGAAGGTGTTGCTTCTCGGTCTCAGGTGCGCGATTTCACGCATGAATTCCATGGTATGACGCTTCTTCTGCAGCGGGTAATCCGACTGAGAGTCCGCTTCCACCACAATTTCTTTCGCTTTGATTTCAAACGGCTGCTTTGCTTCCGGAGTCAGCGCCAGAGTTCCTCGTACCGTTACGCCAGCTGCCAGATGCACCTTGGAAATTTCGGTAAAATTAGCCAGATTGTCTGCTTCGTATACCACCTGCAGCGGAGTGAAGAACGTTCCGTCATTGATGGACAGGAATCCAAACTGATTCGAACTTCTGTTGCCTCGAACCCATCCGTGGACTACCACTTCCTGATCGCCGTACTTCTCCTTGTTTCTGAATAATTCCCTGATTTCAACATCCTTCATGGGTATATTCCCCTCCTAATTATAAATCGTATTGTGTCTGCTTACATAAATTTAAGCTTCCAGTTATGATTATAACATAGAGCATATTTTTTAGCTATATAAAAGGGGGGCTGTACATACCATAATTTACAATATTTTTATCGAAACCGATGACAAATTTTACTTGAACATCATTTCTCGGAATGCTATACTTTCAAAGTCAATAAAATCAAGCAAAGGAGGCGAAATATATGGACGGTTGTGACAGTCGAAGTCGAAAAACATATAGTGATGGATTGAGACTTGGAATCGGTTTCAAGTGTCTGTAAGTGCGCCATTTTTTGAAATATATTGCAAGCCGGAATCCATCGTTATGAGCGAATTCACAACTTCTGATTGTGTAACGGTCGATGTTACGATGGTTTTTTTATGCCCTTTTTTGGGCGAAAAGAAGGAGGCTTACAATGATGAGAAAAGAAATTTTGAAAGAACCGATCAGTACCGAGAAGATTCCGGCAATCATCCGGCAGTCCCCGTCGGTGGAGGCGATGCAGGAACAGCTGCGGGATTACCACGACCACGATATCGCGCAGAGCTTCGAGCACCTGAGCCGGGCGGAGCGGAACCTCCTGTACACCGGACTGGACGCCCAATCCCTGGCGGACATCATCTCTTACATGGACAATCCGGCGGACTACATCGGAGAGATTGTCATCGATAAGCTGGCGGATGTGATCAACGAAATGGATGCTGATGATGCGGCGGATCTGTGGGAAGACATCGACGAGAGCGTTCAGGTGAAGCTTTTTCCCATGCTGAAGCCGGAAACCCGCCGGAACATCCGGCTCATTAACTCCTATGATGAAGATGAAATCGGCAGCCTGATTACCACCAATTACATCTGCATCCGCCGCAGCCTGACCATTCGCCAGGCCATGCACGAGCTGGTGAAGCAGGCGGGAGAAAAGGACAACATCTCCACCCTGTACGTGGTGGATGACAGAAAGTGTTTCTTCGGTGCCATCGATCTGAAAGATCTGATTATCGCCCGGGAAAACGTGGCCCTGGACTCCATCATCAGCACCGCTTATCCGTACCTGACGGACCACGACAAAATCTCGGACCGCATCGAAGCGATCAAGGATTACGCGGAGGACTCCCTCCCGGTTCTGAATAAGGATAGAAGAATCATCGGCATCATCACCGCCCAGGACGCAGTGGAAGCGGTGGACGATGAGATGAGCGAGGACTACGCAAAACTGGCCGGCTTGTCCGCAGAAGAAGATCTGAACGAATCCACCAACGAGAGCATCAAAAAGCGTCTCCCGTGGCTGATCATCCTGCTGTTCCTGGGCATGGTGGTTTCCTCGGTGGTAGGGGCCTTCGAAGGTGTGGTGGCCATCCTCCCGGTGGTCATCTGCTTCCAGTCCCTGATTCTGGACATGGCCGGAAACGTGGGCACCCAATCCCTGGCGGTGACCATCCGGGTGCTGATGGACGAGAACCTCAGCGGCGCAGACAAGCTCCGGCTGGTGACCAAAGAAATGAAGGTGGGTTTCTGCAACGGCTCCCTGCTGGGAGTCATGACATTCCTGGTTCTGGGCATCTACATCGCCCTCTTCAAGGGATACGCCGTGGGCACCGCCCTCTTAATCTCCGGCTGCGTGGGCATCTCCCTCCTGGTGGCCATCATCATCTCCAGCCTCGTCGGTACGCTGGTGCCTCTCCTCTTCCATAAAATCAACATCGACCCGGCAGTGGCGTCCGGCCCGCTGATTACCACGGTGAACGATTTGGTGGCCGTGGTCACCTACTACGGCCTGGCATGGCTACTGCTGATTGAAATTTTTCAGATTATATAGTATGTGCGTATGTCGGCAGGGAAACAGCGGCATTCTATTTCCATTGTCGTTATCGCACACTTAAAATCCCATATGCCTAGAATTTCGAGGCGAGTTCACGCTTTTTGTCCGAAAAACGAGATTTAGCGTGAACGGTTTTTGCCAGATTTTCAAGATTCTAATTTTTGTTCACGCTAAAAAGCCAATTACCTTCAAAAAGCGTGAACGATTTTCAAAGCTTACGTCTCCACGCAGAACATCATCCGGCTAAGACGAGGAAAAGCAGAAAATCGTTCACGCTAATTTGCAAAATTTGAAAGATTAGCGTGAACTCATGTCGAAATTCTAGGCATATTAAACTTTCTGTTTCGTGTTAGCTCTAATCTCTGAGAAATGGAAGACCAAGAAAAGAAGGGCGAACGGCGCGCTGCAGCAGCGCTCCTTTCACCCTTCTTTTAGATTCATAATATTAAAGTGGCCGGTCTTGCCGTTCCATCTCGTTCACCTTCTTGTAGGCGACCACATCCAGCGCCACGATGAACACCAGGAAAATGATGGTCCAAATCGGCTCCTTCATGGACGCGCAGAAATCGTAAAATCCGTGCAGCAGCATCGGAATCCGAATGGCGTTGCGAAGATGTTTTTTCCGCAGGGGCAGATTCCCGTGCACCTCACAGTATTTTGCCAGGCTGAAGGAAATACCCATGTAGATGGCAAAGATGCAGTGTCCCGGGATGGAGGTGACCGCACGGACTCCCGCCGTGGCCATTCCGTACTCCATCACGTAGAGCACGTTCTCCGCGGCGGCAAATCCGATGGATACCGCTACCGCGTAGACGATGCCGTCGAAGGTGTAGTTGAAGGCCGGGTGGTTCCAGGAACCCTTCTTTAGGGCGAAGTACTTCACCCCTTCTTCCACCAGTCCCACGCAGAAGAAATTCTCCACCAGGATGAACAGGGTGGTTTTCGGGGAGATGACGCCTCCCAACAGACTAATCAGAAAGCCTTCCAGAAAGGCCGCCGGAACAGTGGTCAGCACGCCGAAGATCAAGAGTTTTACGATCAGACCCCCCGGCTCCCTTTCCACCTTGTCCAGCTTGTAGATTTTAATCATCAGAAACAGCGGCGGCAGCAGCGCTGCCAACAGTAGCATTGTCATTTCCGGTGGCTCTCCTTCCATTCTTTCAGCTGCTCATAGCGAGCCTTGAACCGTCCTTCGTTCCCCTGTTCCGTCGGGTTGTAGTACTGCCGATCCTTCAGAGAATCCGGCAAGCACTGCATGGCGGTCACTTTTTCCTCGAAATCGTGGGCATACTTGTAACCCTTTCCGTAATCCAATTCCTTCATGAGTTTGGTCGGCGCGTTTCGGATGTGCAGCGGCACCGGTTCCTGCAGGTGCTGCCGGGCATCGTCCCGAGCGGCGAAATAAGCCGTCTCCATGGCGTTGGACTTCGGTGCCAAGGACAGGTAAATAATTGCTTCCGTCAGGTGCACCGAACATTCCGGCATGCCGATGAAGTGGCAAGCCTGGTAGGCCGCGATGGCAATCTCCATTGCGCGAGGGTCCGCCAGACCCACATCCTCTGCGGCGAAGCGGGTCACCCGCCGCGCCACGTAGAGGGGATCCTCCCCCGCTTCCAGCATACGCGCCAGCCAGTACACCGCCGCATCCGCATCGGAATTCCGCATGGATTTGTGCAGGGCGGAAATCAGGTTGTAGTGCTCCTCTCCGTCCTTATCGTACAAAAGCATTTTCTTGGAGGTGCACTGCTCAAAGGTGTCTTGGGTCACCGTAATGCGCTGACGCCCATCCGCCTCCGTATAGTAATCTCCGTTGAGAATCAGCATTTCCAAAGTGGACAGCGCCGACCGGGCATCGCCTCCGGAGAACACGGCAACGGCCCCCAGCATTTCATCGGTGATGACGATATCCTTGTCCCCGTAGCCTCGGGGATCCCGGATGGCCCGTTTCAGCAGACCCACCACCTCTTCTTTTTGCAGGGCCTTCAGCACGAATACCTTGCAGCGGGACAGCAGCGCCCCGTTCACCTCAAAGGACGGATTCTCCGTGGTGGCGCCGATGAGAATGATGCTGCCCTTTTCCACAAAGGGAAGGAAGGCATCCTGCTGCGCTTTGTTAAAGCGATGAATCTCGTCGATAAAAACAATGGTTCGCTCGCCGAATCTCCGGCTCTGCTCCGCCTCCTGCATCACCTGGCGGATTTCCTTAATTCCGCTGGTCACCGCACTGAAGGTGATGAACCGGGACTGGGTGGTGTTGGCGATTATTTTTGCCAGGGTGGTCTTTCCCACCCCCGGCGGACCCCAGAAAATCATGGAGGTCACCTGGTCGTTGGCAATTAGATTGGAGAGCACCTTGCCCTTTCCAATCAGATGCTTCTGGCCCGCGAACTCCTCCAGCGTCCGAGGACGCAGTCGTTCCGCCAGCGGCTCGTTCGCCGTCGTGTCCACATTGTCAAACATCGAAATCTGATTCAATCTCTAATTCCTTTCGTCTTTAGAAGTAACTTACCTTTACACTCTTTCCCATTTTCCGGAGGCACTGGGACAGCTCCTCCACCAGGGACATCTTCACGTTAAAATTAATACTCACGTCCTGATGGGCCGGATTCACCGCACGACCCACGAAGAAGTTGATATCCGTGGCCTCTTCAAAAAGGATTCGGCTGATCAGCGCCGATGCATCGTGCTGCACGCTCCATTCGATGTAGGACTCGTCCCGGGAGACGTAGTCCTTGGCGTATTTCAGCACCTTGTCGATCGTCACCACGCCTTCCGTCACCAGGTCCACCCCGTCGATTTCCGACATCGGCGGTGCCCCCTTCACGTTGTACTTCGTGCTGGTGCGAATGCTCTTGCCCAGATATTCCGCCGCAATGGATGCGGTGGTTCCGCCGCAGACGATGTGTTTGCCCTCTTTGGAAAAGAACAGGGACATCATCCGATCGCAGTCGTCCCGGTTCGCCGGCGGTCCGAAGATCAGATTCACCTGAGACCGCTTGATTACCCGCACGATGCAGGCCGTGGTGTCGTCGATGGGCTTGCCGTCATACAGCTTGTTGCACTCCTCAATCAGGATGGATGCCAGGGTTTTGGCGGTATAGCCAATAGGGGAGATGGTTTCCATAAAATCCCCGATTTCCCTTTCCGTCCAGTTCTTGTTGTAGCTCAGCGTGTCGTTGGCCCCCGGGCAGCCGTCGCTCATGGCGATAAAAATATCATTTTCCCGCAACGGGATTTTCGACTGATAAATTTTCTTTCCGTCGATGATGCTCTCAATCTTCGGATAATCCACCACCTTGCAGTCCCGAATCATGATAACCAGCGGGTTATCGTACTGAATCAGGCTCATGGTCTCATTCTCGATAATGTGCATGATGGTGAAGGTGGAATAGGCCACCCCGTACTCCGAGCTGATGGGAAGGGTGGCGGCGATGGTATGCACGCACTCCTCCAGGGACAAGCCATGAGCCATCATGGTGGAAATAATCTTTGCGGTGAGGGTGGACAGAATGCTGGCTTTCACACCGCTCTTCAGTCCGTCCGCCAGCACCACCACTTTGGAATCGCTGTTCTCCTGCTGCACCACATCCACATGGTCCCCGCACAGATACTCTCCGTGATGGTTGATGCTCTTGTATCCGATGTCAACGCTTAAATCATTCATCTCTCATGGACTCCTTCAGGTTCGTCAACGCAATCTTCGTCTCCGCTGCCGTCTCTCCCAGCAGGGATGCAATTTCCTGAACGATACGCATCTGCTTCTCCACCACCTTGTCCGCAACTTCGGTGGTCTGACGCCGCATTTCCGCTTTCTTTTCCCGTTCTGCCGCTTCGTCGCTCACGTCCTCCAGCATACAGAACAGCATCCGGTAGCTCTGGTCATACAGCACCTGTTCCTCCACGTACCGGTCGTACTCCGCCAGGTACGCGCACTGGAATACGCTCTTTCGGCTCTCCAGGGCATCCAGGAACGGCTTCGGATCCAGCAGTGTTACAATCTGAGATCCCAGCACATCGGACGGTCTGCGGATGTTCATGATTCGACAGGCCGCCGGGTTAATCTGCTGAATCTCCAAGCGCTCGTTCAGCACCAGCAGTCCGTTCGGCGTGTTGTCAAAGATGATGTTGGAGAAGTTTTCCGCCTTTTCCTTCAGGTACGGCAGGCACATTTCGATTTCCGCCTTGCCCTGATAAATGGCGATGGCTTTCTCCCGACAAGTATCGTACCCGCAGGTACCGCAGTTCAATTCGTCGGACGGCTTCTTCTTTCCCATCTTGCTGAGAATTTCCTGAATCTTCCGCTCCGTCGGCATATCCTTCATGCCCTCCAGAATATCGTACCGTCTGGAAAGCTCGCTGATTTCCGGCTGCTCCACCGGGAAATCCTTGTCTCCCGCATACCGGGTCACCGACAGATAGTCGGTGATGAACCACGGATGGTATTTCTCCATCACCGGTCCGTTCACGCAGCTTCCCTTGCAGGCGGACATTTCCATAAAGCAATTGCTCACATGTCCGGCCGCCACATCTTCCAGGGCAGCGATGCAGTTATCAATTCCGTCCACAGCCACGTATTCGTACTCCGGATCCCGGTCCTTCATGGTTCGAAGGATGCCCGCCACCGTCGGGAAGATGCGGGCCAGGCTTTCCGGATTGCTGTCCACCTTCTTCTCCAGCCGGACGTTTTCCTTCTCCAGCCATTCCGTCAGCTCCTCAAAGGTCAGGGCCGCGTCCACGATTCCCGGATACCGCTGTGCCTCGTCCTTCTTCGCCACGCAGGGGCCGATGAACACGGTCTTGGCCTCCGGATTCCGGCGCTTGATGTCGCGGCAGTGGGCCTGCATCGGCGAAAGGGTATCCGCCAGATATTTGATCATCTCCGGATAGTGCTTCTGAATCAGCAGGTTAACGGACGCGCAGGCAGAACTGATGATCACCGGTTTCTGCTTCTCGTGCACCAGGCGTTCGTAATCTGTTTTTACCATGGTCGCCCCAATCGCCGTCTCTTCCACATCGGCAAAACCCAGCTTCTGCAGACCTTCCCGCATCGCATCGATGCCCACGCCGTCGTAATTGGCAATGAAAGAAGGGGCCATGCTGGCGATTACCGGCTCTCCGCTCTGAATCATCACCTTGACCTTCTCCACTTCGCTGACAATTTCCTTGGCGTTCTGCGGACAGACTACAAAACACCGGCCGCAGAGGATGCATTCGTCGGCGATGATGTGGGCCTGATCTCCGGAAAATCGGATGGCCTTCACCGGACAGTTCCGAATGCATTTATAGCAATTCTTGCAATTGGATTTCTTAAGAGTAAGGCAATGTGCCATGACTGCTCCTTTCCACAAAACAACGTATTAATAAATTATATAATGTAATTATCCGCCAGATTCCGCTGCATCAGATCCGCAACGGTCACGCTGTCCAGATAATTCTCAATCAGCTCGTCCAGCTTCCGCCACATGGGAAGAGTACGGCAATCTTCCACCCGGTCGCAGGGCTCCGAACAGAGCTCCACGCAATTAACCGGTGCCAGAGTTCCCTCCGTCAGCCGCAAAATCTCCCCCACCGTACAGTCCTGAGGCTCCTTCAGCAGCCGATATCCGCCGCCCTTTCCGTGAACCCCTTCCACCAAGCCGCCCTTCGTCAGCAACGGCATGATTTTCGTGATGTACTTCAGAGAGATACGCTGGCGATTCGCCACATCTTTCATGGGAATATATCCCCCGTTGGCATTCTCCGCCAGATCGATAACCACCCGCAAGGCATAACGCCCTCTCGTTGAGACCAACATTTTACACCCTCCTACTCAATGCTAATCCGTTTCAACTGGAATATACCACAAAGGGCGCTGTCCCGCAACCTTCTTGCAGAACAGCGACCCTCTTCATTTTTCCGTAAAAATAATTTCGCCTCGGCTTTCGTTATTCCGAAAACAGCGGTGTGGACAGGTACCGATCTCCCGTATCCGGCAGCAGTACCACGATGGTTTTTCCTTCGCTCTCCGGTCTTTTTGCCACTTCCACTGCCGCAGCTACTGCCGCACCGGAGGAAATTCCCACCAGCACGCCTTCCTGTCTTCCCACTTTGCGGCCGTACTCAAAGGCGTCCTCGTTGGATACCGGAATGACTTCATCGTACACCTTTGTGTTCAGCACGTCCGGTACGAAACCGGCACCGATTCCCTGAATCTTGTGCGGACCGCCCTTTCCGGTAGTCAGAACCGGAGACGATGCCGGTTCCACCGCGATGACCTTCACCTCCGGCTTTTGGCTCTTCAGGTATTCACCCACGCCGGTGACCGTGCCGCCGGTGCCCACTCCGGCAATAAAGTAATCCACTTCTCCATCGGTATCCCGGTAAATTTCCGGACCGGTGGTCTCTCTGTGTGCCGCCGGATTGGACGGGTTCACAAACTGTCCCGGAACGTACCCGCCCGGTGTTTCCTTCGCCAGTTCATTGGCCTTCTCGATGGCTCCGGTCATGCCTTTGCTGCCATCGGTAAGTACCAGCTCCGCACCGTACGCCTTCATCAGCTGGCGCCGTTCCACAGACATGGTCTCCGGCATCACGATGATGATTCGATATCCTTTTGCCGCCGCAATGGCTGCCAGGCCGATGCCCGTATTTCCGGAAGTCGGCTCGATGATGACGGAACCTTCTTTCAGATCTCCGCGAGCCTCCGCATCCTCGATCATTCTTTTTGCCACACGGTCCTTTACGGATCCTGCCGGATTGAGATATTCTAATTTTGCCAGAATGCGCGCCTTCAGCCCCAATTTCTTCTCCAGATTCGTGAGCTCCAGAAGCGGCGTACCGCCGACCAGCTGATCGGCCGATGTATATACTTTTGCCATGATTCGGTCCTTTCTCTCATGATTCATCTTAAAAATATTATAATCGGGAAGGCCGATTGAATCAACCTTCCCCGTTCCCTAATCTTTCGTATACCCCTATACGAAACACCCCTATTTCACTGCGGCAAAACCCTTTTCCAGGTCCGCGATGATGTCGTCGATATGTTCTGTTCCGATGGACAGACGAATGGTATTTTCGTGAATGCCGGCGTCTTCCAGCTCCTCCGGTGTCATCTGAGAATGGGTGGTAGTTGCAGGATGGATGACCAGAGATTTCACATCTGCCACATTGGCCAGCAGGGAGAAAATTTCCAGGTTGTCGATGAATTCAAATGCCTCTTTTCTTCCGCCTTTAATCTGGAATGTGAAAATGGAAGCTCCGCCGTTCGGGAAGTATCTCTCATACAGCGCGTGGTCCGGATGATCCGGCAGCGATGGGTGGTTGACCTTCTCTACCTTCGGGTTGTTCAACAGATATTCGATGACCTTCTTCGTGTTCTCCACGTGTCTCTCAATTCGGAGGGACAGTGTTTCGGTGCCCTGCAAAAGGAGGAATGCCGCGAATGGAGAAATGGTAGCCCCGGTATCCCGGAGGAGAATCGCTCTGATATATGTGGCAAATGCTGCCGCACCTGCTGCCTCCGTGAATTTAACGCCGTGATAACTTGGATTCGGTTCCGAAATCCATGGATAGCGTCCGGAAGCGGCCCAGTCAAAGGTTCCGCCGTCCACGATGACGCCGCCTAGGGTGGTTCCGTGACCGCCGATGAATTTGGTAGCGGAATGAACCACGATATCTGCGCCGTGTTCGATCGGACGAATCAGATACGGTGTGCCGAATGTATTATCGATGACCAGCGGCAGCCCGTGCTTGTGGGCAATTTCCGCCAATGCCTCGATATCCGAAATATCACTGTTAGGATTTCCCAGGGTTTCAATGTAAAGCGCTTTCGTATTCTCTTTAATTGCCGCTTCTACTTCGTCCAGCTTGTGCACGTCCACCAATGTGGATTCAATGCCGTACAGCGGAAGGGTGTGCTCCAGCAGGTTAACGCTGCCGCCGTAAATGGTCTTCTGAGCAACGATGTGTTCGCCCTTCTGTGCCAGAGCCTGGATGGTATAAGTGATTGCAGCGGCGCCGGAGGCGACTGCCAGTCCTGCAACGCCTCCCTCCAGTGCGGCGATTCGATCTTCGAAAACGCCCTGGGTGGAGTTAGTCAGTCTGCCGTAAATGTTTCCCGGATCCGCCAGACCGAAGCGGTCTGCCGCGTGTTGACTGTTATGGAATACGTAAGATGTGGTGGCGTAGATTGGAACGGCTCTCGCATCGCTGGCCGGATCCGGTTGTTCCTGTCCTACATGAAGCTGCAGTGTCTCGAATTTGTAATTATTATTGTTAGCCATTGTTTTTTCTCCTTGTTTCTACTATTTCCGTCCGTCCAGTCTTTTGTTTGCTCGGGCGCTGACCGGCCGGCGTTTTTTCTTTTGCCTACTTACTAGGTTGGTTGGTAGCATTATAGTAACTCTATCCGGGCCTCCCGTCAAATTTCAAAAACAAATAGTGGGTTATAGGTTGTTCTTATATCTTGAGGCCGGGCCGCGTTTAGATGAAAAGAGATGCACGAAAGGCTTTCACGGCCTTCGTGCATCTCTTCTCATCATCACTCTCTTCCACTATTTACATTATTCTGCCTGGAGCTTCCGGTGGATTTTCAGGAATTCCAAAATCACTGCCGCAGACAGGTCGGCGCTGGTGCGCTCGAACCGATCGTAGGATTCCGGTGCCGTTCCGTCGGCCAGATCCGAGATTACCCGGAGAATGCCGAACGGCACGCCGGCGTATTGGCAGGTCTGGGCGATGGCCGCACTTTCCATCTCCGCGCACACCGCATTGAACGCCTCCCGGAGCTGTTTCTTCTTCTCGGCTCCGGAAATGAACTGGTCGCCGCTGACGATTCGGCCACGGTGCACGCCCCGCTCCGGCGCCGCCGTGCGGGCTGCCTGTTCCAGTTCCTCCACCAGCACCGGTGCCGCCGTGAAGCGGGTCGGCTCATTGCTGTTCTCTCCGGTGCACATATACCCCAGGGCATATCCGAAAGCAGTCACATCAAAATCGTGCTGCGCCAAATCCTCGCCAATCACGATATCGCCGATAGCCAGGCCCGGCTTTGTTCCGCCGGCAATTCCGCTGTTAATCACACAGCAGGGACCGAAGGCGTCGATCAGCATCTGGGTCCCCCGCGCCGCATTCACCTTTCCCACGCCGCACTGCACCAGCACCGCCGGGATTTCTCCGAAACGGCCGCAGTGGAACTCGTATCCGTTAAACGCAACATCCTCCCGGTCCCGGAGCTCCGCCAACAGGTCCTTCAGCTCCACCTCCAGCGCGCAGATGATTCCCACCGGCCGCGGGCCTGAGGTTCCGACAATGCCGTTTCTCTTATTTTCCATAGTTGTAATCCATCCTTTCCACAGTCCAATCCTTCAGCACGTCCAGCATATCCTCTGCCGCCGCTTTGGCACCCGGCAGGTCGTGCTCCAAATAGTTGCCGCACTCCTCCCGGCGAGACCCCGGAATCTCCCCGTCGAAATCCCGGACGAACGCGAAGGATTCTTTTACCAGATTCAGCGCCTCCTCATGGCTCACGGTATCCCGAACCAGGAAGTAAAAACCCGTGCGGCAGCCCATCGGTCCGATGTAAATGACGGAATCCGCCAGCGCCGTGTTCCGCGCGTAGGTGGCAAAAAGGTGCTCGAATGTGTGGAGCGCTCCGTTGGTGAGGTAGTCCCCCATGTTCGGGCGCTTCATGCGAATGTCGTATGTCACCACATCCCCGTCAATGCGGGAGATGTACATGCCCTTCTGAAGGGTGTCATGATTTACGGTAAAGCTTGCAATTTTCTTCATGATTTTTCTCCTTTGTCTAAAAGAATCCCTAACATAATAGCATATCCGGGGTTTTTTGCCAACTTTCGGGATTTTTCGTAAAAAAAACGGGCGGCGCCACAAAATGTGGAGCGCCGCCCTGTTTCTGTTCAATTACACGTCCGACTAGCCGAAGTATTTCTTTCCCAGATTTGCGAAGGATTCCGCCGATCTCTGGATGGTCTCGTTCGAAATGCAGAAGGACAGTCTTACGTATCCCGGGCAAGCGAATGCACTTCCCGGAACCATGAGGATTCTCTCCTCTTTTGCTGCCGCAACCAGCTCCTTCTCGTCTGCCACCGGAGATTTGATCCACAGGTAGAATGCACCCTGCGGAACCAGTGCATCGAATCCGGCATCGGTTACGATTTTGTACAGGTCTTTCGCGTTCTTTTCGTAATACGGAATATCTACCTGCGCGTCCATGCAGCGCTCAACCACCAGCTGCATCAGGGACGGTGCGTTGGTGTCTCCGCATACACGGTTGGCAACAACCGCTGCATTGAAGAACTCCTCGGAATTGTCGGATTTCTTCGGAATTGCGATGTATCCGATTCTCTCGCCCGGCAGGGACAGAGACTTGGACCAGGAGTATGCGATCAGGGTGTTGTCGTAGAAATCCGGAATGTACGGAACTTCTCTGTCCACGTATACCAGTTCTCTGTACGGTTCATCGGACAGGATGTAGATTGGGTGTCCGTATTCCTTCTCCGCTTCCTTCAGAACATCGGCGATTGCCTGAATGGTCTCCTTGGAATAGATGGCACCGGTCGGGTTGTTCGGGTTGTTGATGATAACAATCTTTACCTTTGGATCCAGTGCAGCCTTCAGTGCTTCCGGATCCGGCTCGAATCCGTTGGCTTCGTTCGGCGGAACCACGATGGTCTCTGCACCGTAGTTGCGTGCCCAGTTGGCATACTCTACGAAATACGGAGCGAATACCACCTGCTTGTCGCCCGGATCGAATACGGTCTTCATGATAACGTTCAGGGCGGATCCCGCACCAACGGTCATGATGATGTTGTTCATGTCAAAATCCGAACCGTAACGCTTGTTCAGATTGTCTGCTACGGCCTGCCTGGTGCTTTCATAGCCGGCATTTGCCATGTAGCCGTGAACCACATGAGGATCCATCTCGTTGTTGATATAGTTGATGGCTTCCTTTACTTCTTTCGGTGGGTGCAGTCCCGGGTTGCCGACACTGAAATCATATACATTCTCTTCACCGAAAACTTTTGCCATCTTCTTTCCTTCCTCGAACATCGCTCTGATGACAGAGCTTCCGGCGAGGAACGGTTCCATGCTTTTTGCAATCATGTCTTTTCTCCTTACTACTATTACCTCAGTACGTTGACGTTCGGATTTCCGAACAAAGTAATTTTAACACACTGAAGAAATATTTTTCAATAAATTGTGTTTATTTTTTGTAATTTGTAAAAAAATAACAACTGCCGATATTTTTTTACACCCCGCGTTTTGCATTCCGGAAACAGGAAAGGTCCCTCGGGCGTACGCCCAAGGGACCTTTTGCAACACATTACTATGCATATATATTCTATACTTGCCAGATGCCGAGCTAGTATCCTGGGGGTGGTCTTTGCACAATACAAATGGCAAGTGTAGAATAACAAATTTAATGAAGCCCGTTAAAAAACAAACTTTACTCACTTATTTTATCAGTTTGCTCGGTGGTGTCAAGAAATTTTTGTATTTTTCATCAAAATTTCAAATTCCATCAAAAGTATGTATTGGTTTTTTATATACATTCTTTCCCAAAGTCTACCCGAGAAAATAGGACAAAGAATACAAATCTCTTCCGCACCGGACGTACTTTCCCCGAAGGATTCCTTCGACTTCCGGAAGGGGAATTCCCGTCTCGGTGCTCAGCTTCAAAGAGGTAATCTCCGTCGGAAGTTCCTGCCGCCCCAGGAAAAATTCCTGATTGGCCTCCGTCAGAACATCCGCTGCCCGGAGGAGGAAGTAATTTCGCACGTTCAGATTGTAGATCAAATCCTCGGCCTCCCGGAAACAGTTGGAGAGGAAATCTATTTTTACCGGGTCCGTCAGATCCGGAATCACCGACCGGTAGCGGTTGTCCACCAGCGGCATCGGAATGCCGGTCATATCCAGGAAGGCATCCGCCTGCTCTCGGCCGCGCCGAATCACGATATCCGGCACCACGTAAGGCTCCGCCGCCCGGTCACGATACCGGATGCCCGGCTTCGGAATTGCCGGCGAACCTGATTTTAGCTGAAACCGAACGCACTGCTCCCCGTCTGCCATGCCCACGCCGATGGGATCCATGGATTGGAGCATGCCCTCAGCCAGCTCCACGTCCCAGGAGTTGGCATAACAAATCTCCGCCGCCTCGTTCCGGTTGTACCGAAGGTAGCCCTCGTCGGTCAGCCGGGTAATCATGTAGCGGCAGGCGCGATAGGAACCGCTGCCCAAGCCGGAGTCCTCCAGCTGGCGAAGGAGATGGCGGTGCAAGTCTGTTTTTCGGGCAACCCAACGCTCGTAAGCCGCCACGTCCTTTCCGGTCTCCCGGTGGAACTTCTGCCACTGCAGGAAACCCTCGTAGCGGTCCGGGCCGGTAATCACCACGGCGTCCGCCCACTTGCTGTTCTTCCAGGTTTCCGCCAAAAGCACCGGAGCCGCGGACATCTCCCAGTTCACGTATTCCGCCAGGGCCAGGTGGCTCATGTACAAAGGATGATTCACTTTTCTCGTCTCATTTCTCTCGTTCATACTTCGATTATACATGTGAAAGGCTTTTCTTTTCAACCCCGTATTGTGGCAACTTCCGGCGGTCTTTGCTATACTGGAAGAATATTGATTTCGGAGGTACGCATGGATAAGAAATACGACTGCATCATCATCGGCGGCGGAGCGGCGGGGCTTCTCACCGCCGCCCGGCTGGATCTGACGGCCTTTTCGCCGAAAGGGACCGGTCTGATACTGGAGGCGACGGATTCCCCGGGGACCAAACTCCGCATGAGCGGCGCCGGGCACTGCAATTTCACCCACGACGGTTCCGTGAAGGACATGGTGGCGGCCTACGGGGAACAGGGCCGTGCCATCCGACGGGTGCTTTACCGGTACAACAACGACACTTTCGTGGATTTTCTGGACCGCCACGGGATTCCTTCCTTCTCCCGGGACGGAGGCCGGGTGTTCCCAAAATCCCAGAAGGCGCAGGATGTATTGAACCTTCTTCTGGATCTTTCCGCGGAGAACGGGTTCGCCCTAAAAAAAGGATTCCGAGTTTCCCAAGTGACTCGGCTCCCGGGCGCCGGCTGGCAGGTCACCTGCGACAACGGCGCCGCCTTCCGAACCGCGGCGATAGTCATCGCCACCGGGGGGAAATCCTTCCCGGCCACCGGCTCAAACGGCCGCATGTGGGACGTTTTGAGCCGGGACCTGGATGTGGAAGTGATTTCCCCCCGGCCGGTGCTGGCACCGGTAGCGGTTCGCTCGTATCCCTATGGCCCCGTGGCCGGATTGTCCTTTGAAACCGCGGAACTCTCCGTTACCGCTCCCGGAAAGAAAATTCAGCGGAGCGTGGGAGACCTGCTCCTTACCCATCGGGATTTCTCCGGCCCGGCCGCGCTGAACATCTGCGGCGCGGCCGAGCCCGGGGATACACTCCACATCAACTACGTGTATCCCCGGAGCCGGGAGGAAGTTACCGGAATTCTCTCCGGGATTTTCAGCGGGAAGAAGGGAACCCCGGTTTCCGCCATGGCGTCCCGCCTGAACCTGCCGCGGCGCTTCTGTCAGAGCATTCTCCTGCGGAGCCTTGGAAAACCCATCGACGCGGAAGATGTTTTTAGGGGAAGCTGGAATGTGGACGGACTTTCCCCAAAGAAAGTGGCCGCCCTTCTCTGCGACGATACCTTTACGGTAGAAAGCCTCCCGGACTGGAACAAAGCCATGGCCACCCGCGGGGGCATCGCCCTGCACCAGCTGGATTTGCGCACCATGGAATTCCGGGAGCATCCCGGTCTCTTCGCCGTAGGGGAAGCCTTGGACGTGGACGGAATTACCGGCGGATACAACCTGCAGTTCGCCTTCTCCTCCGCCTCGGTGTGCGCCGAAGCCCTTCAGAAAAAGCTCCGGACGGATTCCCCGGTGCAGGGTTTGCGCCCTTCGACGGAAGAATAAGATAATATGAAATGACCTCACATTTGTAAAATCGTGGATTCGCCACTATACTG
>OMNT01000206.1_pt1 | contig 64344 bp, 59 predicted proteins | sample 1672551 | NCBI WGS metagenome assembly OMNT01 (sample SAMEA3136698, study PRJEB25190) | human gut metagenome | reverse complement strand
GTTTTCGTAGGAAATTGGGCGAATCAGCGATTTGTTCAAAATATGAGCAAAATTCCACCGCATCGCTTTCGGTTGCTTATTTATTTTTTATCATATACTCGAAATTTACAGTTGGCCAACTTACAAAAATCAAAATTTCTTCTTCCGATTCTTAAGCAGCCCAATAACTACCACAATTGCTGCCATATCAATCACAAACATAATCCATTTTCGTGTTTTAAACGTCGTTTTTTCTTCTATATCATCTACCAGACTTGTTTTATGATCCATTTGTTTTAGCTTCTCTGAATTTCTAATCTCTTCAATCGTTAAATATTTCTTCATATTCCACCTCGCATCATAAATCTTTTTGCTTTGGTAATAAACTTTGCTTCCATCTGTGTTACAGGAGAATTTTTTCATCATTCCATCTGTGTTAACGAAGTATTTTAACATAATACTTTGGACATCCGGATTTTTATTATATGCTTTTACGGCTAGTTTCTGATAATCATCACTGTCTGTTTCATATAACCCGTTGGAAATGGTCCATTTCCCTTTTGTCTTCTTTAATGATGCAATCACATGATCTCCTTCTTCAACTGTTGTTTTCTCATGATAGGATGACGTATATTTTATATTTTCATTCTTCATGATGACATATCGATGATCTTCCGTTCTTTTTGCAATTGCTTCTGATGTTGATTCTGTGTTGATATAATCCTTTGCACTTAAAACAAAATAGTTATCTGAAACATAAGTTACAGATCCCACAAACAAAACATCTTGATTTTTATTGTTCATGATCCTGTTGATCTCTGTATCTGCGGATACGAACTTTATATTTCCTAGCATCATGAAGAGGCAGATAAAATAAACTGTTATACGTCTCATCCTGCAATGCACCTCCTTATGTTGTTATTATACATCGAGCGGTGTTGCGAAATATAACGGAAAATGTGAAATATACTTATGATTTTCTTAAATTCTGATTTGTAATAGTGTTTCATGTATGAGATAGAAATAAGATAAGAACAAATATTTATAATATATCGATGGCAACACGCAGATTTTAAGAGCGTTTTTTACAAATCGCTGATCCGCGCCTGTTCCTTTGATAACTTCCTCGCTGCGAGCCAAAATGCCCGCAGCTACGGTCAAACAATCAACCACAGGACGCTGCGAATTTGTAAAAAACGCACTTAAAATCTGCTAATCGTTGCCACCGATATATTATAAATATTTGTTCTTATCTTATTTCTATCTCATACAACGGAACGCTATTCAAATCACTACAGGGTGTGTATGTTAAACGGTATTGGATAATAATTTTTGTATTCGTAAACGGAAATTTAAAGAGATGCATAAGCACCGATTTATCGAGATGTTTATGACACATAATAACATTACCTTCTGTTTAAAAATCCCCTATTTTACAATCAATACTGTTCTCCATACACATCCACTTAAATTGTCCAATCTTGTAATTGTCCACACTTTAGACTTCTGGTATATGATAAAAAATAAATAAACGATCGGAAGAGCAGCATTAGAATTTTGCCACGTTTTTTACGGATTCGCAGCCGGCTTGGTGCGTTGTTTGAGCCTCAAAGAGTTCTGTTTTCAATACCCTTGAAGGCGAGTTACGCAAGGAAAGCCGGCGGATCAGCGATCTGTAAAAAACGTGAGGAAAATTCTCTAGCTGCGCTTCCAATCGTTTATTTATTTTTTATCATATACTCGAAATCTACAGTTGGCCAACTTACAAATTAAAATTTTATACTTCTACCATATTCATCTGTTTCTTTCATACACTGAATAAAGCTTTCCTTCGTAACCCCAGCATTCTCAGGTTTGAAGTCCCATTCTGTAGTGGTCATTGCTTTCTCTGCCATTGCATCAAAATCATCTTCTGTAATCTCAATGTCTTCAAAGCATACTGGCAATCCCATACTTAAGTTGAATTTTGCGATTCGTTCTCTTTCTTCGTATTCTTTTCCGAATGTTAACAGGCATAGCACACCTAATGATACGATTTCTCCATGTAAATGTTTTTCTCCGCCTTTTGTAACGGTTGATCCGTAATATACACAGTGTGCAAGGCTTGAGTTATAGTAATATTTTGGTGCTGCACTTACCATGTTAGATACTAATCCTGTACTGATGATGATGTCTAACGCTACCTGTTCTAATTCATAAGATACTTTATTCGCTCTTAAGTCGTCCAATGCTTTCTTTCCATATTCAACAAGTGGTGTAGTACAGATCTTGCTTAGCTGTACTCCCATCATTGGTGTATGGGATAATTCGTCTTCTTTGGATGCAAATACTGCTTCACATTCTTTGCTTAATGCATCTCCGATTCCTGCCCATAATAATTCTTCTGGTGAATCAGCGATGATGGATGATTCGATGAATGTATGGTTTGCATTCTTTGGATAGTAATATTCTCTGAATGATCCATCTGGGTTATAAATTACAGAGATTGCTGTGACAGATGCACAGTTTGATGCTACGGTTGGGAAGCAGAATAATGGTTTATCCATTTCATTTGCCACGTATTTACATGTATCACAGGCACGTCCTCCACCGACTGCGAAGATCATGTCTGCTTTCTTGACAACGTCCATGTCGATCAATGCGTTACCATTTTCATAGGTGGAATCACCACCGTACCAGATAAAATCAAGGATTTCTACATCGGAATCTTTGATTCCTTCTAAGATCTTATCTTTTGCTTTAGACATTGCGATCTTTCCACCGATCACAACAGCTGTTTTTCCATAAAATCTTGTTGTATGCGGAATCTCTTTATAACATCCCTCTCCGATCGTATAACTTGGTAAATTCACACTATAATAACTCATCTTGTTCGTTGCCTTCTTTCTCTTTATTCTTTTGACTCTTTATATTGGCTACATTATAGTCCTCAATTCTCAAAAAATCAAAGAATCCTGTGTTTTTTTTCTTATTCATGAATTTTATTCCACATTGATAAATTTCACTTGATTTCCATGCAACTTTATGACATTCACAAGATCAGCAAGTTTCATCCAGATTGTTGCTGTATTATCATTTGGATGGACTGCAATGTATTCATATTCTTTCAGATCTTCGTCAAAGAATACCGGAATCACACATTCCTGATCGTTCAAAACGCCTAACGGCGAAACAGATCCGGGTTCAATATTTAAATATTTCATTAGACGCTCGGCTGAGGCAAAACTTAGTCTGGAACTTCCAATCTCGTCTCTTACTTTCTTAAGGTCTGCCTGCTTGTCTTCCCGAATAATCACAAGAAAATGATGCTTTCCGCTGCCATCTCGTAAAAATAAATTCTTAGCCCCTATTCCATTCTCATGATTCCACAGGTCAGAGTCTTCGATTTCATCGACTGTGTATACCGCTTGATGTTCAAACATTTCATATTCGATGTTCTGCTCATTTAAAGTATCTAACACGATTTTTCTATTTTCATTCATTATCTTATCTGCTGCTGTCCGCTTGCTGCATAAATCTCGTACCATTCATAATGCTCTAATTTAACATCCATTGCTTTCACTGCAGATTCAATCCTCTCAACCTTTCTGCTTCCAACGATCGGCATTGCCTGTACTGGATGATACATGATCCATGCATACACGATCGTATCTGGTTCACAGTTATGTCTCTCAGCGATTTCTTTGATCTTATCCATTGCTTTCTTACATTGTAGATCATCTTCTTGAAATAATCTTCCTCCTGCAAGTGGTGACCATATCATTGGATGAATTTTATTAACTGTCAGATAATCCATCATTCCAGAATTGAAATGTTCAAAACATACTGGGTTCCATTCAATCTGATTCGTTACAAGTGCTCCGTCAACCGCTTTATTCATTGCATCAAATTTAAATGGATCAAAATTTGACACTCCGATTTCTTTGATCAGCCCTTCTCTCTTCAGATCCAGCATTGCTCTGCCTGCCTCCCATGGATCTAAAAGAGGGTCTTCTCTGTGAATTAAATATAGGTCAAGATAATCTGTATGTAATCTCTGAAGACTTTCTTTACAGGATCGTACGATTCTATCATAAGTTGTATTATAATACCCAAATGATTCTCCATTAATTTCTTGTTTGTAAATTCCTGTTTTTGAAATCAGCTCTACTTTTCCCCTTAATGCCGGATCTTTGGCAAATGCTTCCCCTATCTGAGATTCACATAAAGTATCTGCATAAATCTCTGCTGTATCAAAAGATGTTACACCTAAGTCTATGCTTGATTTCATGTTATCAATAAGTTCGTCTGTTGATAATTCCCAAGTATCTAGTCTCCAAAAACCTCGGATGATCTGAGATAAGGAAAGGTTATCTGTTAATTTAATCTTTGTCATATTAGTATCCTTTCTGTTTTTCTTTCATCATAACATATTTTCTTTTAACAACGCATATTTTTTTACCTGCAGGAGCTTGTGATTTCTTAAGGTTCCAGAGACCTTAAGCGGTACTGGTTAATAATTTTTGTGTTTATTAACAGAAGGTAAAAGGGGGTCTACTGCACCGATTTGTCAAAATATTTAAAATATAAACTTAAAAATGTCAAATTAATATTGTATACTTTACAAAATTTAATAAATAGAATATTTTAATTGAATAAGTATACATGATTTGATAAAATAAAAAACAGGTGTTACTTCACTTTGACGTGAATGGCGGTCACTTCCTACGTGGGAGTTATAGCCCCGATTACATAGATCATCTCTTGAAAAAGAGAAATTCGACGGAAAGGGGACTTGAATTATGCTAACGATTGAAAGCTTAATTGCTGTACTATCATTGTGTATCGCATGTTATAGTCTTGGCTACAATCGCGGAAAGCATGATGCCAAGACAGAAAAATGATCGCCCTAAACCTGTCAATTTAAGCGATCATTTTTTGATTCATTAAATATCAGGTGACCGTCATATCGGTAGCACCTTTTTCTATTATTAGAATATCATTTCATTTTTTTTATGTCAAGACTTACTCCATTAACAACATAACATACTTCTTTCATTGTTATTGTTCAACAATTAGCTGGACATTAACTAAAAAAGAAAACCTTCAGACAAGATTTTTAGAATACATGAAACTCCAAAATGCGTATACTATAATTCCAGCAGTAGTCAAAATGAAATGAATAGTCTGTAACGACAAAAAACGTAGACATTGATACCGTAGACCTTATGTTATCTGGCAATTTCCATATCTTGTTCTTTTTTAATATTACTACTTCTGTTTTTCTGATTTCTTCACTCTACACTCTTTTATTGTGTTATTAATTCCTTGTTTTCTGACTTCGTAAGGTCTCAGGGAACTTAAGTTTTTCCTATATCAATTTGATACTGTATCGTAATTATGTGCCATTGAACTTTCTTTTTTATAATATCTTAAGTGTACGTTCTAAGTACTCCCAATAATAAATCAAAAACTCTTCAAATAAGAAATCAAAAATACGAAAAAGAAACCATACATACTAACCATTATCTCAAAACTAACTCTTACTACCTTAGACACTTTATTTTTTAAATAGCAATGCGAAAAAATAAAAATTATTATCATTAATGCTAAGCCAATAACTATAGTATTTCTATTCATGTTTATTTCTGAAAATGCTCCCAAACATATATTAGCTATTAATACACATATAGTCGAAATACTTTTTTTTGAATACGGTCCTCCAAATCCATAATGATCTACAGGATTTATCAAAAAACGACTTATAATAATTATTGGTAATATCCAAAATGTCCAAATCATCCATAACTTAGCAATTGTTATCATAATAAAGGTATTGTTTTGATTTACTGAAAACAGCCACCAGGTGGGAATTAATGATATTAAAAAAATAATTTCTGGAATTGATCCATATTTAATTTTAGTTATTTCGAATTGTGATTCTTCTGCATTTTTATAGGTATAAAACATCATATATACAAAAAAAATCCCGGCCGCAATAGTTACACTTATTAATAACATCCACATTAATTGATTGATATTCTCACACCTTTGTATCTGCTTAATAGGAAGATAATTTTTTCCATCTACTTTTAAAGATAACACCATTTTATTGTCATTTATCAAATATGTTATTTTCTTATTGTGTTTTATTTCATTAGGAATTTGTGGATATTTAGGGAATTTTCGCTCTTTTTCTACAAGATAAATGGTTTCTCCATTCTTCAATTTTATCATCAATCTCTTATCTTGATTCTTTGTTTTCTTTTCTAATATAGTATATTCAACATAATCATTCTTCAAATGATAATCGGCCTTCTTAATTTTTTCATAATTTCTCATTTTCATTTGTTGTAAAAGAAATAAACTCAATCCACATGAACATATAACTAAACTAAAAAACAAAAAAATCCATTTTTTATATACTGTATCTATTTTATGAAACTTCACAATTATCCCACCTCCATCAATATAATTTTTATCGTCTATGCCATTATTACATTTTAAATCAAAATATATAAACCTTAAATTTCTTTCATCACAATTATTATTTCCCTCCTTTTCCAGCTCAAACCAGTAAGGAGGGAAATAAATAGCTTCTTAATATATTGGATAAATATCAATAAAGCTTTACACATTGGGTACCGCAGACCTTATAATATCTGGCAATTTTCATAGCTTAGTCGTTTCTATGACTCCTGCTTCTATTTTTCTGATTTCGTAAAATCCCTGTGGACCTTAAGAAAAACAGACCCAACATAAATATCCCTTTATCCTCGGTTTTTATTTATGTTGAGTCTGTTATTTCTTTATTCAGATAGATAAAAAACTAAATTATTCAATAGAAAGAATCTCCATATTCGCCTGTCCTTCCACAGCTCCATATGTAAATGTGATCTTAGTTCCTTCGTCCATATCATTTAATTTATTCACAAGGTCTTCATCATTCACCATAAATGTCTGGTAACTTCCGTCAGACATCTCAATCTCTACAGAACTTGTGTCTGCAAATCCATTATAAGTACCTGTTGTACTCTTTGGTTTGGCCTGTTCATCTTTCTTTGTTGCTGTTGTTGTCTTTGTCTGTTCTTTTGTGCTTTCTTCTGATGTTGCTGTTGCAACTGGTTTTTCTTCTTCTGTCGTATCTTTTTCTGTGTTTTCTTCTGTTGTAGGTTCTGCTGTTGTCGTCTCGCTGTTTGTTGATTCAGGGCTGCTTGGGCTCTTCTTTCCGCAAGCTGCAAATGTAAATGCGCTTAGCACGATGATTGTTGAAATTAATAAAAATCTTTTTCTCATAGTTCATATACTCCTTTCTGAGATAAGTTCAGTATATCCTATTTATACTTTCATGGCAAGTTTCTATCATATTCCTAGTCTTATTTTCATATCATTAGAGGTAGAACATAAAGGAGGATCTATGTTGAACGAAAAATATCAGGCACTGCTGGATCAATATGATATTTCTGTCTCTCATACCCGACGGGGCCGAGGCTGTGTTTTGTGTTTTGGAGAAAATGATGTCTATGCTTTATCCCAGACTTCTCTATCAGAAGAACGTCTTGGTGCTGTTTCTGAATGGACTTTGGCGATGCATGACCATCATTTTTATAAAACCGACCAGTACATTTTAAACAAAGACGGATATTTTCTTACTTTTGACCGGTATTACGAAACATTTGCGCTTAGAAAAACTTATTTGGGTACGGAATGTGATATTCATGCTTTAAAAGATATCAGATCTTCTGCGGAAAATCTCGCAAGCTTTCATAATCATTGTCTTGCTATTTCTTTTTCATCTGAAAATCTTAGAAAATATACATCCATTTCCACATATTATGAGCAAAAATATTTGGAATTAAAAAGTATTGCACGTTACATACGCAAACGCAAAAAGAAAGGGATTTTTGAATATTTATTTTTGGAACAGACGAAAGCCTTCTGGGAACAGATGGAGCGTTCCATCCAAATCTTAAATGAAACCACACCTTCTCGCCGTGGATGGTGTCATGGGGCTTATAACCACCATAATATCATCATGACATCCTCTGCCCCAGCTACGATCCATTTTGAGCATTTTTATCATGGGTATCCGATTCTGGATGTTTATTATTTCCTAAAGAAGGCACTTGAGAAAAATAATTATAATTTTGCCTTTTGTGAAACCTTTTTATCAAACTATGACCGCTTTATGCCTTTGTCAAAAGATGATCTTTTATGCCTGTATGGATTGTTTTTATTTCCGGAAAAATTCTGGAAGATCTCGAATCAGTATATGGCACACAAAAAACATTGGATTTCTCCACGATATATCGAGAAATTAGAGGAGTTTATTCACAATAAAGAAGCTCGCTCGATTTTCCTCGAAAAATATGTACAAATTTATAATGTTTTTTCATGAGTTTTAAGGTATAATTAAACAAAAGGCATTTTTATAACTTAAAGGAGGAGTAATTTATGAACTACAAAGAAACTTATCAGGAATGGCTTTCTAATCCTTATTTTGATGAAGATACAAAAAAAGAATTAACAGCCATCGAGAACGATGAAAATGAAATCAAAGAACGTTTTTACGCAGATCTTGCATTTGGTACTGCTGGACTTCGTGGAATCATCGGTGCTGGTATCAACCGTATGAATATTTATGTTGTAAGAAAGGCTACTCAAGGATTAGCTGATTATATCTTAGAACAGGGAACAGATAAGAAACGTGTTGCTATCGCATTTGATTCAAGACATATGTCTCCTGAATTCGCTGACGAAGCAGCCCGCACTCTTGCTGCTAACGGAATCAAAGCATTTATCTTCGAATCCTTACGTCCAACACCAGAATTATCATTTGCCGTAAGACATTTAGACTGTATCGCTGGTATCAACGTAACAGCCAGCCATAACCCACCTCAGTACAATGGATACAAAGTATACTGGGAAGATGGTGCTCAGTTTACAGATCCTCATGCTTCAGGTGTTACAGCGAAAGTTAATGCGATCACTGACATTTCAACTTGCAAGACAATGTCTAAAGAAGATGCCGTAACTGCAGGTTTATATGAAGTGATCGGTAAAGAAGTTGATGACGCTTATATCGCAGAAGTTGAAAAACAGGTGATCAACCAGGCTTCCATCGATGAGATGGCTTCCAAATTAAAGATTGTTTATACTCCTCTCCATGGAACAGGTAATCTTCCAGTACGTCGCGTACTTGACGATCTTGGATTTAAGAATGTATATGTTGTCCCAGAACAGGAACTTCCAGATGGTGACTTCCCAACAGTCAGCTATCCAAACCCAGAAGCAAAAGAAGCATTTGCATTAGGTCTTGCTCTTGCCAAAGAAAAAGATGCTGATCTTGTTCTTGCTACTGACCCTGATGCTGACCGTTTAGGTGTATATGTAAAAGATGCTAAGAGCGGAGAATATATTCCTTTAACAGGTAATATGTCTGGTTCTTTATTATGCGAATATGTATTAAGCCAGAAGAAAGAAAAAGCTGGATCTCTTCCAGCAGATGGTGCTGTTGTTAAATCTATCGTTACAACAAACCTTGTTGATGAGATCGCGAAGGCTTACAATGTGAAGCTGATCGAAGTATTAACTGGATTCAAATGGATCGGTAAAGAAATCCTTGGATTTGAGCAGTCTGGAAAAGGTACATATCTGTTCGGATTAGAAGAAAGCTACGGATGCCTGATCGGTACATATGCAAGAGATAAAGATGCTGTTTCTGCTACGGTTGCTCTTTGTGAAGCTGCTGCTTACTATGCAACAAAAGGTAAGACATTATGGGATGTTATGATCGACATGTATGAGAAATACGGATACTGCGTAGACAGCATCACAGCAATGGACTTCCCAGGATTAGAAGGTATGGATAAGATGAAAGCTATGCTTGCTAATTTACGTGAGAACCCATTAAAAGATATCGCTGGTTATAAAGTTCTTAAGATCCGTGATTACAGCAAAGATACTGTTCTTGATGTAGAAAGCGGTAAAGTAGAACCTACAGGACTTCCTTCTTCAGATGTTCTTTATTATGAACTTGAAGGTGGAGCTTGGGTTTGCGTTCGTCCTTCTGGTACAGAACCTAAGATCAAATTCTACTATGGTGTGAAAGCTTCTAGTATGGATGAAGCTCAGGTTGAAAGTGCTAAATTTGCTGAGTGGGCTAAGGCTCAGGCATAGTTTATTGGGCCAACTGTAGGCTTTGAGTATATGATAAAAAATAAATAAACGACAGGAAACGTGGCAAAATTCCAATGCTTCTTTTCCTGTCGTTTATTTATTTTTTATCATATACCAGAAGTCTATAGTGTGGACAATTACAATATTGAAAAATCTAAGTAGTTATGTCTATGACAGCCTACCTACAATTTCTCTGTAATATCTTTCAATGATTCCAAAATAATATCTGGTTTTACATCACTTGCTTCCACATCTTCCAGAGTACTTTCCCCACTTAATACCAGAATTGATGTAACATCACTTCCATCTGCGACTGCTATGTCTGTATAGAGTCTATCTCCAACGATCGCTATCTCTTCTGGTTTATAACCGGTTTCTTTGATGATGTAGTCTAGTGTGTGTTTAGATGGTTTTCCAAAGAATTCCGGGAATCTTCCTGTAGAAGCTTCTACTAATTTGGCCATGGAACCGCAGTCTGGAATAAATGTACCACCTTCCATTGGACAATTCCAATCTGGGTTGATTCCGTAGTATGTACAGCCATTTCTTATATAGTGGCATGCTTTGGATATTTTTTCGTAAGTTAGTGTTGTGTCAAATCCTAAGATCACAATATCTGGATTTTCATCTACCAACGGCATATTAAATGTCTTAAATTCATTGATCAGCGATGGAGTTCCTACAACATAAATAGTTTCCCCTGGATGCTTTTCTTTCAGATACTTGATCATAACATGACTTGAGATCATCATCTGTTTTGGCTCAATGTGAATGCCCATGTTACCAAGTTTATCAATATATGCCTGCTGACTCTTTGATGAGTTATTTGTAAAGAAATAATATTCTCTTCCTGTTTCTTCTACTTTATTTAAGAAATCTTTTGTAAAATCGAATAATTCATTTCCCAAATAAATTGTTCCGTCCATATCTAAAATAAAACATTTAATTTCCTTTATTTTATCAACCGTCATTCTTTATCTCCTTATATTTTCAGGTATAGAAAAAGGCTTTTGCTGTAGTGAACAAAAACCTTTTTTCTAAAGCATTATTACATTTATAGTAAAGTAGAATAATTCTACTTATACCCCTTGCCCATAATATGCATTTTCTCCATGTTTTCTGAAAAAGTGCTTGTCCTGCAGATATTGTGGTGCTTGTGAAACCTCTGGTTTCAAATGTTCTGTACGATATGCCATTTTGGCTACTTCTTCAAGAACTACCGCGTTATGTACAGCTTCTGCTGCATCTTTTCCCCATGTAAATGGTCCATGATTCGTGCATAAAACTCCTGGTACATAGATTGGATTTTTCTCTTTAAAGGTTTCAATGATCACCAATCCTGTATTCTTTTCATAATCACCTTCAACTTCTTCGGCTGTCAGTGATCTTGCACATGGAATCTCTCCATAGAAATAATCAGCATGTGTTGTTCCATATGCAGGAATACTTCTTCCTGCCTGTGCCCATGAAGTTGCCCATGGAGAATGTGTATGAACGATTCCACCAAGATCTTCATATGCTTTGTATAACTCAAGATGTGTTGGGGTATCAGAAGATGGATTCAATTCTCCCTCGACTTTCTCTCCAGCCAGATTCATAACAACCATATCTGATGGTTTTAATGTCTCATATGGAACTCCACTTGGTTTGATCACAAATAAACCTTTTTCTCTGTCAATTCCGCTGACATTCCCCCATGTATATGTAATCAAACCTTTGGCTGGTAATTCCATATTTGCTTCATAAACCTTCTGTTTTAATTCTTCTAGCATGAAATGACCTCCTCATAGAAATCATAAAATTTTAATAAACGCATAAATGTGATCCTTGCACGTACATATGGTGATAATCTTGCTGTCTCAGCCTGATAACTTTCATCAAATCCTAGATCTTCTAATGATTTTACTCCCTCTACTTTATTGATCATCGCAATCAATTCTTCATCTGTTGGAATTTCATTAATGATCGCTGCAATTTCTTCTTTATGTTCGATCAATTTCTTAGGATCAACCTGTTCTAACAGATTTGGTGTATTCTCTTCCATGATGATATCAAACATTCCTGGTTTGTTGAATTTCTCACGGATCAGATCTTCTTCAATTGGCATTGCATCTTTTACTTTGAAATCTTCAGCAAGCATCTTTTCGGCTGCTTTGTGATAGATCTTAGAAGATAATACCAGACCAACTCCTACTTTCTCTCCATGGTAGAAATCGATGTAATCATTTAACACTTCCATTTCCCATAAATGAGACATATGATGCTCTGCACCAGATGCTGGTCTTGAGTTTCCTGTCATCTGCATAGCAAGTCCTGATAATAATAATCCGTACATCAGATCTTCATATGCTTTTGTATCACCAGTTTTCAATCCATCTAAACTTGAGATCAGACTGTCTAATGCCTGGTATTCCATATCACAGATTTCTTTACAAATGTATTCACCCGTTAATAAATGTGTGATCTTCCAGTCTGCTAATGCTGTATATTTTCCAAGAAGATCCGATACACCAGATGCTGTTAAGCGTAATGGTGCTTTTTTGAAAATATCAGTATCTGCAATTACTACGACTGGAGATACCGCTGTAAAACTTTTCTTAAATCCATGCCATGTCATCGCTGCGACTGTAGATACAAATCCATCAACGCTGGCTGCTGTTGGTACTGAGAAAAATGGAATCTTCATTTCATATGCATGAAATCTTGTGATATCATGAACAGTTCCTGATCCTACAGCGATCATCATGTCTACATCACCGATCTCGTCTAATCCTTTTTTCGCTGCTTCTACACCATGTTCATTGGCATGAAGATTATCAGGATTCAATACGATCTTTTTAAGTCCTGGAACCAGTGCTTCTACCTGTTTACCAGCAGCTTCATAAGTATTCTCATCACAGATCATAACTAATGATTTCTTATCAGCATATGCTGGTCTTTTTAAGATTTCTGGCAACTGATTGATTGCACCGCTGTCGATGATGATATCATCGACAACAATCTCGTGTTTTCTTCCGCAACTACATGGTTTTAAAAACTGATTTACATCTATTTTCATAATCTATTACGCTCCTTCTGCCTCATTTGCTGCATCGTTTTTGTCTGCCTGACGATCAAGATATGCTACAATCTGTGCATTCTTTGTCTTAAAGATGAAGAATGCTACTGCGTATACTGCAACTGCGATTCCAATAAATAATGGGTTTCCTGATAAGAATGCAAGGAATACGAAACCAAGCATTGGTTTACCAAGGATGTTGAAACTTGTGATCATTGCTGCTCCGGCTGGAATTGCGAATCCTGCACCTCTGGCAACGTCTGTGAATAATGGTGCTGTGTATGTACACATTAATAATCCTAAGCTGAACCAGATAACACCGGCTACTAAGATCTTAGACATATTTCCTTTGTATACTGCTACAAGTCCCTGTACCATGTATGGGATAGCTAAAAGGTCAACAACTGGAAGTACCTGGTTACCAGGAAGTACTGTTGCGATAACTACCATGATTGGGATTAATAATAATCCACTTGTTAATGTTGCTGGTTCACCATATCCTACAGCATCGTTTACTGCGATGTACCATTCTCTGTCTCCAGAATTCTTCATGAATACTCTGGCTGCTTCTGTGATAGGTGCGAATGCCTGAGCAAACATACTAGCGATTTTAGGGAAGATAGCCATGATTGCTGCTGTAGCGATGGCTGCTGTAAATACGCTTCCCCATCCTGCCATAGATGTTAATTTTCCTACGTTTCCAAGGATACCGATGATTCCACCAAGGATGAATCCTAATGTCATTGGTTCACCGATGAATCCTAATTTCTTTTCGATTGATTTAGGGTTTAATTTAACTTTGTTTAATCCGAGTAAGTTTAAAATTGGGTCGATTGCGATAGCAAAGATTGCTGGCTCTACGTTATGCATAGCGATGATTGTACAGTTTGGATAGTTATAGTATTTAGACCAACGTTTTGCTACAAGTTCTGAAATTAATAAGCTGTATAAGTTTAATAAAACCATACATGCGATACCTAATGCAAAGTTGTGAGTCTTGAAGATTACCATAGCACCCCATACAATGTATGAGTAGTTGTTCCATAAGTCAGATGGCTGGAAAATGTTTGTCCATTTTACAAGGAATAAGATTGTCTGCAATGCGATACCAAGTCCTAAGTAGATCATACCAGCACTTGTTGCAAATGCTACGACAGATGTTGCCTGCCAACCTACGTCAAATGTGTTTAATTCAACACCTGTTACATTTGACATTACTTTTGACATATTTTGTACCAATGGTGTGATGATTGGTGTATATGCCCCGATGATCAGTGAAAAACCTTCCAGAGATACACCTGCATACAAAGCAGATAAGAATGCTTTTGCTGGTTTTACTCTAAAGATCAATGCAATGATAAAGATGATAAATGGAACGACGATTGCTGATCCAAAGTTATCAATGATCGCTTTCAAAAATTCTAATACTACCATAAGTTCCTCCCTTTGTTCCGAAGAACACACTCATATAATTCTCTTTTCTCTTTTAATACACTCTAAAACACTTTTATTTTCCTACGGATTTTAATGCCGCTACGACATCTTCGAAGAACTGGTCTTCTCCCATTCCTGTAATGCATGCGAAAGCATTGACTGTTGGAATTGTGTAGTCTCCATCTGGAAGTGGGCTTGTATGTGTTAAGATATCAAATCTTCCGGAAGTTGCTAAGTTTAAAGCTTCTGTTGGACGAGCTTCTGTTGTAGAAACGCTGTATCCTCTTTCCCCAAGCTTTTCTTTCAGCTTTGCAGCTACCATAGATGATGTTACTGTTCCTGATCCACATACTGATAAAATATTTACTGCTGCCATAATAAATCTCCTTTCTTTTCAAGATGTTATCCTGAAATATAGCATGAATTATTTATATAAAATTTATAAATTGCTTTCTTTTTCTTTGATGATCTCGATGATCTCTTTTTTATCTCCAGTTTTCATGATCTTAGCTAAAACATCCTGATCCTGAAGTACTGCAAGAATTCTCTGTAAAAAGACTAAATGTTCTTTTGGATCTTCCACTGCAAGCATAAATACTAATTTTACTTCCACTGGTTCATCGGTTGTTCCCATCTGGTAGAAATGTACCGGTTCTTTTAAGACTCCGATCGCCACCCCACCTTTGATCACATGTTGTTTATCGGTATGAGGAATTGCGATTCCGATACTTCCCATATTGACTCCTGTTGGAAAATCTTTTTCTCTGTCTTTTAAAGCATCGACATAAGTATCTCTGCAATACCCTTCAGCTATAAATAAACCTCCAAGTTTTTCAAATACTTCATCGGAACTTTTTGCCTCCAGATCAGGCACTATCAAGTTTTCATTCAGGTCTTCCCAAATCATTGTATCTACCTCGTTTCATACTCAAATTGTTCTATAATCTTGTAAATTTCTTCTCCCGTCTTACACTCTTTGATCTTCTCACGAAAAGACTGGTTATAGAAAAGATTTACTAGTTGAAACATCGCTTTTAAGTGAGTTTCTTTGTTGATTGCACTCAGACAACATACCCATTCAATCGGATCCATTTCCTCTTTTCCAAAAGGAACTGGGGTCTTTAGTCTGATCAGACTCATTCCAACTTTGCTGGCTCCTGCATTCAATGCTTCATGTGGGAGTGCAAATCCTGGTGCAACAACGATGTATGGGCCATTTTCCATGACATTTTCAATCATGGCATTTACATAATGTTCGTTGATGGCACCCTGTTCTAGAAGATACTGTGCGGCTCCTTTGATCGCTTCTTTCCAGTCACTGCATTCAACTCCGATTTGGATTGCCTGTGCTGGAAGAAGATCACTTAGCATGGTTTCTTCTTTTTTCTGAAAGAATGAATCAACGACTGTTCTTATCTTTGCCAGTGCATCTTCATCATCTAAGATCTCTTTTATCTTTTCCAAAGATTTAAATGAATCTGTTGTTTCCTCAGAAACGGTTTCCTTTACTGTTGTCTTCGGAGTGATCTTTGATAATTTCTCACCAACTCTGATACAATCCTCATCTGTCAGTAATGGATCAACCTGTATATACTCAATTCCTTTCCCTTCAAGTGAGATTGTTGAGATCACTGCATCAACATCTTCCATATTCATATTTTCAATGTCGTGTGCCGGAATGATGTCAATCACATCCAAGTGGAAAAATTTCTCCAGTCTTGCAAGAAGTAACTGTGATGTACCGATTCCTCCGTTGCATACTAAAACTACGGAATATCTTACGGTCTCATTCTTGTTTCGCTCGATCGCTGCACAAATATGAACTACGATGTATGCGATCTCTTCTTGTGATAACTTTCTTCCAACATATTCTTCCAATACATGAACATTCTTTTCTGTGGCTTTTTTGACTCCCGGATATCTCTGAAGCACTTCATCAACTACGGAATTAATTGCAAATCTATCACCCAATGTTGAGAATGTTGATTCCAGATGATTGATCAGGTTTTCATAAAAGATGTAATCTCCTTGAAGATTCATATGAATATCTTTTGATATATTCTGAATGAAATTTCTTGTGATGACCTGCATCTTAACAATCTCTTTGTTACTGGTCGTTTTCTTGATGTATTTCATTCGGTTTAAGACATCTGCTATATAATAGACTTCTGTGTCCGGTATTTCTTTTACGATAAACTGCTGAATCTGGTCGATCATTCCTTTGGCCATTTCCCATTTGCTGTTCTTTTCTCCACCATATTCCACGTAATGTGATTTTCTTAAGCGGTAAAGTGAAAGTTGAAAGTAATTTCTTAACTGAGTAAATGACCGGTCTGTCAAAAATCTTCCATAAATATGTTCTGCCTCATTGATGATCTTTTCGATCATTGAGATATCTTCCAGATCTATCTTTAAGTTCTTTGAAAGACACTGTGTTAAATGCTGGAAAATTGGCTCAACCTTGAAAATACTGCTTCCTGACTGGATCATATCGATCAATAAGTTTCGTTTATCGATCTCTCTTCCTTCCAGAAGCAACCCTTTGTTTGAATGAGAAAGTACATATAAATGTCTCTCTCTGCAAAAAGTTTTGATATGTTCCAAATCCTGAATGACTGTTGATCTGCTTACAAATAACTGATCTGCAATCTCTGATAATGTGATGTAATCATCGGAACAGATCATCAACACTGCTGCGAAACTGACTCTTTCTTCCCTTGTAAGTTTGAAAGAGTAAAATCCTTCTTCTGAGAGGGATTCTCTCGCTTTCGTGATATCTGGTTCGGTGTTGATCACACCTCTTTTTCCAAGATTCAATGGTTGTAAATGATTTTCTTTCAGATAATCATTAATCTGATCAATATCATATCGTATGGTCCGGCTTGAAACTTTAAACATATCAGCCAGTTCCTGAATTGATATTGTCTGACTATATTCTGTTTTTGTAATTAGCTGAGATAATATTTCTCGAGATCTCTTGTTCATATGTTCACCTCATCTGTAACTAAAGTATAGCATTGTACTTTTTGAAAAAACAGTTTCAAGTGTTTCAAAAAAAATGCAAAAAAATAGTCTGCTGACAATTTCTTTCACATTTTTTTGAAAATAATTGTTAAAGCAGCTATTTTTTATACTTTGTAATTGTATTTTTTATTCTAAACTATGTTTTAACATATCGAGAACCATCTCTGGTGCCTTCACATATGATTCTACGGTTGCTCCTCCCTGATGATTTGTCACTGTAATATTGTCTAATTTCAACAATGGTTCATCTTTTGAAACAGGTTCTGTCGGAAATACATCGATTGCTGCTCCCATGATCTTATGCTCTGAAAGTGCATGATAAAGTTCTTTCATATCAACTGCGACTGCTCTTGCTGTATTGATCAAATAAGCAGTTTCTTTCATCTGATTAAATTCCTCTTTTCCGATAATTGGTGGATCACCAGCCTTGATCCTTGCATGAATCGTGATCACATCTGATCGTTTGATCAGTTCTTCCTTTGTAACTGGTTTGCATCCTTCTTCTCGAATCTTATCTTCATCTGCAAATGGATCATGAACAAGGATAGTTGGATGAAAACCTTTCAGACGTTCAATGACGAGACGACCAATCGTTCCAAATCCAATGATTCCAATCGTCTGGCTTCTTAGTTCTGTCAGTGTCTCAGAATTTTGATATTTTTCTCTCCACTCACCATTCTTTAATGCTGTACAAGATCTTGTGATATTTCTTAATTCATTTAAAATCATTCCTATCGTATATTCTGCAACTGCATATGCATTATGAGCTGGGCAATTAATAACTTTCACACCCTTTTCTTTTGCCGCTTCCATGTCAATATTTTCCACACCACCACGACAGGATAAAATATACTTTAGATTTTCTGCTTCTTTGATCACTTCCTTACTAACCGGACACTGATGTACAAAAATAACATCCGCCTTTTTCATAAGCTCTGTAATCTCATCTTCTACCTCAAATGCACATGCTCCCTGTGTTTCTATCTTTCGGATAACTTCCCTGAAATCATCTTTACTACTATTTTCTTTCCAGGATTTACATATAAACTCATCAATGATCGAACTTTTTTCTAATTCCCTCCTAAAATATATGGACGGAATCATCATATCTCCTACTGCAACACATTTCATAATAAAACACCCTTTCTAACACTTATATTTGTTTCATATTAACATTTTTATGTTCGTTTAGTCTATACAAATGTTCGTTTAGAACTTTTTATTATTCTCTTATTTCTTGAATTTTCCTTTTCTGTAAAGTATAATAAAAGATAATTATATAGTATATAAAAGGAGCTATTTCGTTGAAAAAAGATATACGTCAACAAAAAATATTAGATTATTTATCTCATTTTGAACGGATTTCAATTTCTGAAATCTGTGAAATATTTGACATCGTGCCAATGACTGCACGAAGAGATTTAAAGGAACTTGAGAATGACCATAAATTGATCCGTACACATGGAGGTGCAACACTTCCTTCTCTTTCGATTCACGATACCACTCTTCCTTTTCATCAGCGTATGACGCAGAATATTGAATTGAAAGAATCTATTGCAAGAGCTGCTCTTCCTTACATTCAGAATCGACATCATATTTTCCTTGCCTCTGGAACAACAGTCCATATGTTTGCTACAATGCTCAAAGATTCTGGCACCTTAAATATCGTTACAGATGCAGTCAATATTTCTTACGAATTAAGTTCATATCCTAATATTCATCTAATTTCTCTGGGTGGAGAAATACGTCATAATTCACTTACTACAACTGGTCAGATTGCCGAATCGAATCTGAATTCATTCCAGCTTGACTGTGCTTTTATTGGAGTTAATGCTGTTGATGAAGAAGGAAATATCTTTTTAGGAAGTATGGCTGAGGCATCAATTGTACGCCTGCTCTGTCGCATGGTTCCTGAAATCTATTTTCTCGCAGATGAAACCAAACTTATGAAGAAAGATTTTATCTACATCTGTCAACTTGGAAAAGGTCGCAATCTTATTACGAATCCTTCAATCTCAGAAAAATGCATTCATACATATGAACAACTCGGTGCCTGTGTGATCACGGAATAAGGCAAAAAGACCGGAGATAACTATTCCCGTTATCTCCGGTCTTTTTATTTCTTGTAATTATTTACTCTTTTATAATTATTTATTCTTCGCAGCTGTTGTTGTGTTCTTAGCTGCTGTTGTAGTAGTAGTTGTTGCTGCTGTAGATGCTGTTGTAGCTTTATATTTAAACTTAACTTCTTTCCACAGATCCTGATCTACAGACTTCTTGTCATCCCACTTCTTGTCTGCATCTTTTGTCCACTTCTTGTAGACTTTCTCGTATGCTGCCTGCTGTTTTTCCTGAAGCAGTGTGGATTTGTTTGATGCAGCTGCCGTTGTATCGTTTGGATTTAACATCTTGATGATCACGTATGCATCGTCTAATTCTACGACTCCGCTTACCTGGTTCTTCTTAAGTTTTGCTGCTGCTGTTTCGAATTTTGTTCCTAATGTGGCTTTTCTTTTTGTATAGGATTCTTCGTTGTCAGAGTTTACGCTGAACTTCTTAGCTACAGAGCTGATACTCTGGCCTTTCTTGATCATCTTTAATGCAGATTTTGCTTTCTTTAGCTGATCTTTCTTCTCAGCGGCTGTCATGTCTTTTTCTTTTCCTGTCTTGCTGTCTGTTGTCTTTGTTGTGAAGACAAGTTTGTAGACTTTGACAGTTTTGGCTTCGTCATCTGTTACTGTAACGTTTGCTTTCTTGATGATCGCCTGCATAACTTTACTTGCGATCGTGCTTTCTTCGTACAGTTTCTGGATCATATCTTTATCTGCTTCTGTCTTCTTCATGACTTTCTTACCTGTTGAGTCTTTTGCGAAGGCAGTTACGCTTTCTTTGATCTGCTTCTTCTCAGATTTTGTTAACTTCACGTTGTAGTCGTCTGCGTGTGCTGCTAAAACTTTGATCTGTTTTAACTGGTTGATAACGCTGTCTTTGACAGACTGCTGCATTGTGATCTTCTTTCCTTTGCTGTCTGTTCCGACCTGCATAGACCACATGCTGTCTCCGAAGTATGCTCCGTACTGAGCTTCTGCCTGATACTGCATGATTCTTGCATATACATGAGCTTCCTGGAATGTTACTTCTTGTCCTGCATATTCAAATAATGTCTTCTCATTCTTGCTTTTACATCCTGTAAATAAAGAAAGAGTTAACGCAAGAACTGCAGTCAAACATAGCAACTTCTTTGCTAATTTCTTCATTTCATTTTCTCCTTCATATTATGATTATATTAGGCTAATGTCTGGCGATATTATAGCACAAACTTATCGGATTATCAATGAATTGAGCGAGTTCACACAATGTTCAATCTTTTCTAACTGCTTCACTTTCTTTGTCTTTGACAGATCCAGTACAAATGTCGGATTCTTGCCTGCCTGGAAGGATAATTCACGTTTGTATTCTTCTAATACCACTGGAATTTTTTCTACGTCCACAGCTGCATCTGGTTTCATTTCAAATGAGACTTTTTCTCCTTTTTGTTTCACATCTGTCATATAAGCGTGGTGTGCTAATGATTTCAAATATGCAACATATAACAGATTGTAGACTGCTTTCGGCATTTCCCCAAAGCGGTCGATCAACTCATCTGTCATATCTTCCATTTCATCTTTGGATTCAATGGATGAAATACGTTTGTATAATTCCAGTTTTTGATATTCATTATACACATACGTTGATGGAATAAATGCATTGATGTCGAGATCGAGTGTTGTGTCAAATTCATCCTCGTCTTTTAATTCGCCTTTTAATCTCAAGACTGCTTCATTCAGCATCTTGCAATACAGATCGTATCCAACTGCTTCCATATGACCGGATTGTGCCTGTCCCAAAAGATTTCCTGCTCCGCGGATCTCCAGATCTCGCATTGCGATCTTATAACCGGATCCAAGATCTGTAAATTCCCGGATCGCCTGTAATCGTTTTTCTGCGGTTTCTTTTAACAGTGTGTTCTTTTTGTACATCAAAAATGCAAATGCATTTCGATTCGATCTTCCGACACGTCCTCTTAACTGATACAACTGGGACAACCCAAGCTGGTTGGCATCGTGAATGATCATTGTATTTACATTCGGAATATCTAGTCCTGTCTCGATGATCGTTGTAGATACCAGGACATCGATCTCATGGTTCATAAATCCCATCATGATCTCTTCCAGTTCGCGTTCTTTCATCTGTCCATGTGCAAATGCAACTTTCGCATCTGGAAGCAATCTCTGTAATTCGGCTGTCACTTCTGCGATATTATTGACGCGGTTATACACATAATATACCTGCCCGCCACGTGTCATTTCACGGTAGACCGCTTCTTTGACCAGTTCTTCATTATATTCCATAACATATGTCTGGATCGCTCTTCGGTCATGCGGTGGTTCTTCTAATACACTCATGTCACGGATTCCGATCAGACTCATATGCAGGGTTCTTGGAATTGGTGTAGCAGATAATGATAAGACATCGACATCTTTTTTCATTGTCTTGATCTTTTCTTTATGTGTCACTCCAAAACGCTGTTCTTCATCAATTACGAGCAGTCCCAGATTCTTATACTGCATGTCTTTGGACAATAAGCGATGCGTTCCGATCACGACATCTACCGTTCCATTTTTGAGTCCTTCAATCGTCTCTTTCTGCTCTTTTGCTGTGCAGAATCTGGACATCATGCGTACGGTGATCGGGTAATCATGAAATCTCTGTGCAAATGTATTGTAATGCTGCTGTGCAAGGATCGTGGTTGGTACGAGATACGCCACCTGTTTTCCATTGTCTACTGCCTTAAATGCTGCACGGATCGCTACTTCTGTCTTGCCATAGCCAACATCTCCACAGATCAGTCGGTCCATGATCTTCTTGCTTTCCATATCCCTTTTCGTATCATCGATCGCATTTAACTGATCCTGCGTTTCATCGTATGGAAATAATTCTTCAAACTCTTTCTGCCATACAGTGTCCTTGTCATAGACATATCCTTCTTTTGCCTGTCTTAGTGCATATAACTGCACGAGTTCTTCCGCAATATCTTTGACTTGACCTTTGACACGTGTTTTCGTCTTCTTCCATTCATTTCCACCTAATTTATGAAGTTTCGGCTTTCTTGCATTTGCACTTGCGTATTTTGCGATCTGGTCTAGGGCTGATGCTAAAATAAATAAATTATCACCGCCCTGATATTCAATACTGATGTAGTCCTTTTCAACCCCATCTGTTGTGATCTTTTCGATTCCGCGGTAAATACCGACTCCATGTTTTTCATGAACAACGTAATCCCCGATATTGATATCTGCAAAACTTCGGATCTTTTCTCCTTGTTTTTTCTTCTCTTTCTTTCGGCGCTTTTTTTCTTCTCTTCCTTTGAAAATGTCTCCTTCTGAGATCAATACCCATTTGGCTACCGGATATTCAATTCCTGTCAGAAGCTTTCCTGCTGTGACAACAATCTGCCCTGCTTCCACTCCATATTTCAAGTCCTTATCATATGTCACAACCAAACCATTTTCTCTCAGATCACTGCTTAGACGTTTCGCTCTTGTAACAGATGGAGAAGCAACAACGATCCTGTAGTCCTTACTTTGATATTTGGTAAGATCTTTGACTAACTGCTCAAAACTGTTGTTATAAGACTGAATGGATTTTGTATCCATAAATAAGGTTCTAGCAACTCTAAAATCATTGATCTCAGCAGATAAGATCGAATAACATAGCATCTTATGTTTCTCGATCTGATATAAAATACTCTCATAATCTGTCACCGTATTTGCCTGTTTAGGCAGAAGATACCCACCTTCCAGACGGCTTTTCATACTCTCTGAGAATTCCAGATAAAATGCATCTGCACGTTCTCTGATATGTTTTGGTTCATCCATATAGATCATGCTTTCTTCTGGGAAATAATCTAAGATGCATTCTGTATTTTCATAAAAATATGGGAGGTAACCTTCTACTCCGATCAACATATGAAGTTCCCTTAATTCCTCACGGACACGGTCCATTTCTTTTCTTAGTCGGGTTTCCTGATCATATTTTTTTTCTTTTTTAAACTTCTGTGATAACTTCTCATAATCTTCTTCCATATTTCGAAGACCATGTTCAATCCTTGGCTGGTTTAAAATGATCTCTGATGCCGGATAAATGGTCAGAGTATCGACTTCTTCGATGGATCTTTGGCTTTCTTTATCAAAACTTCGGATCGAATCAATTTCATCTCCCCATAGTTCGATACGATATGGGCTTTCCTGCGTGTATGGGAAAATATCAATGATCCCTCCTCGCACAGCAAACTCGCCTGGAGCCTCAACAAATGGTGCTTTTTCGTAGCCTCTGGCAACAAATTCTTCTGCAATCGTTGCCTCTTCCAGTGTCTCCCCCATTTTAAACGTCATCTTATGATTCTTGATATCACTTAATGGAACAACCTGATCCATCACAGCATCGATTGTCATCACAAAGGTTCCACATTTATCATCCACGATCTTCTTGATCGCCAGCATACGGTCTCTTGCGATTGCATTTCCATGAACATCGGCTGTATAGAATAATGGATCTTTTGCTGGAATATACTGAACCTTTTCTCCAAAGAAATGACTTGCCTCGACCCATTGTCTTGCTTTGTTCTCATCTGGTACGATGATGATCTTAAATTGCTTTTTCTTATGATTTCCGATCAGACTGGTCAGATGCCATTTGGCTGTATCGGTGCATCCTGATACAAGAACCGGGCCACAGTAATCTTCGATCTCATCCTTTAATTGTCTGTATACCGAATCGTCTTTTAATATATGTTCTAACACTTTCTATCCCTACTTTTTCTTATTGTGGCGGTTCATCGCTTCTGTGATGTCGCCCATAACGATCAGCTGTACTGCATCGTACACTTCATCAAAACGTTCCGCAAAGATTGCCTGTTCTTCTTTTGTAAAATGTCCTAATACATAATCTGCCAGATCATATCCTTTTGGTTTCTCTCCAACACCGATCTTCACCCTTGGGAAATCCATACTTCCTAAATGACTGATGATACTTTTCAGTCCATTATGTCCCCCTGCACTTCCCTTTCTTCGGATACGCAGTCTTCCAACATCAAGGTCGATATCATCATGAATAATGATAAAATCTTCTGGCTCTAATTTATAGAAATCCATGATTGGGCGAAGACTTTCCCCGCTTAAGTTCATAAATGTCTGTGGTTTCACGAGAAGGACTTTTTCTCCTCCCATATAACCAGTTCCAATCAATGCTTTGTGTTTCCCTGTATTTATACTTATGCCTTCTTTGTCTGCAATATAATCAAGGGCTTCAAATCCAATATTGTGTCTTGTGTTGTCATATTTCTTTCCCGGATTCCCCAGTCCGACGATTACTTTCATAAGATATCTCTCCTTTTTCCCTAGAATCTATAAAACTGACAAACACCCGGAAATCAATGGATTCCCGGGTTGTCTTTTTCTTTCTTTAGTTATAGTATATCCCAATTTACAATTCTCAGCAAGATTTTTTCTAGTTATAATGCCTGAAAGAATTCTCTTGTCTTATTTACCTTCTTCATCAATGTATCAAACTGTTCTGGTGTCAGTGACTGTGGTCCATCACATAATGCTTTGGCTGGATCATTATGAACTTCTACCATTAATCCATCGGCCCCAGCTGCGATCGCTGCTAATGCCATTGGCTCTACCATATCTCTGATTCCTGTTGCGTGAGATGGATCTACCATGACTGGAAGATGGGATTTCTTCTTGATCATAGGGATTGCAGAAAGATCTAATGTATTTCTCATGGCTGTTTCGTATGTTCGGATTCCTCTCTCACAAAGGATTACATTTTCATTTCCACCTGCCATAATGTATTCTGCACTCATTAACCATTCTTCGATCGTTGCTGCAAGTCCTCGCTTTAATAAGATTGGTTTGTTGATCTTTCCTAATTCTTTTAATAATTCAAAGTTCTGCATATTTCTTGCTCCAACCTGAATCAGGTCCACATCTTCGAATAATGGAAGATGACTTGCATCCATGATCTCTGTAACAACTGGAAGTCCTGTTGCTTTCTTAGCTTCTAATAATAATTCTAATCCTTCTCCATGAAGTCCCTGGAAAGAGTATGGGGAAGTTCTTGGTTTGAAAGCTCCTCCTCTTAATAATCCTGCACCAGAATTCTTCACATCGTTTGCGACTTCTGTGATCTGTTCTTTTGTCTCAATAGAACATGGTCCTGCGATCACCTGGAAGTTTCCACCACCGATCTTTACTCCGTTTACATCAACAACTGTATCGTTTGGATGGAATTTTCTGTTGGCCTTCTTGTATGGCTCCTGAATACGCTGTACATTTTCAACGATGCTGTTTGCCATGATATGACGCATATCTACAACAGATGTATCTCCCACTAATCCAAGGATCCTTGTGTTAACACCTTCGGATTCGTGGATGCCCAGTCCCTGCTCTTCCATCTCTTTCTTTAATGCGTTGATCTTTGCTTCTTCTGCCTGTTTCTTTAAAATAATAATCATGATGTTCGTCCTTTCCTGGCAAGTCGTTTCTATCCTGCTTCTCTGGTGCGGCCTTTGTTTCTTTGAGTAAAAAGAAAAGGCATGCACTCTGTTGCAAGAATGCATGCCTTAAATGTTTTACTCTGTCGGTTTAAAGTGACATAAGTTTTGGCGATGATTCATTGCAACAAAAATAGTCAGGATAAAAATAATAACCCTGAAAGCTAAAGTAATAAAATGTGCAATTATTCATCTTACTTGTTGTCATCTTAGTTTCTCCTTGTTTTGATGTTTTTACGATACATGAAATTTTTTTCTGTGTCAATAGATTTATAGATGTTTTTTATAAAATCCATAGACCGTATTTATGATTTATTTTATGAATTATAAAATTTATTTTTTGCGCACTGCAAGAAATGATGCGATCAATGCTGTGATCGGTACTGTTAATACAACACCAAGACTTCCAGATAATCCTTGCATGATCTCAATTCCGATCACATAAGAGTTCGCTAACTGTCTGTAGCTTAGATCATATGCGTAATTGATCACTAATGTTGTCATTGCACCTCCCACATAAGCAAAGATCAGTGTATTCGTCATCGTTCCCATCATATCTCTTCCAACATTGATTCCTGATACAAAAAGTCGTTTCATGGACAGTGTTTTGTCTGTTTCATAAATTTCCTGAATCGTAGATGCAATGGACATACCAACGTCCATGACGGCTCCTAATGCTGAAATGATGATTCCGGCAAAAAGCAGTTCTCCGATCTTTATCTTTGTATTTTGTCCGACATAGTTCAATGCTTCGATATCCGATACATTATATCCTGTGATCCCTGCTGCTTTTCCAAATGCCATCGCTGCCACTGCTGCGATCACGACTCCGATCGCTGTTCCAAGGATCGCAGACACTGTTTTGCTCGAATATCCACCAAGAAGTCCTAATGTTACAATCGTTGTCAACACTGCTACAATGATCGTCAACACGATCGGTGAAATTCCCCGATACATCATCGGGAACATGATACCAATGATACATGCAAACGCAAATACAAGACTCAAAATAGCATAAACGCCTTTCTTCCCGCCGATCGCACATACCACTGCCGCAAAGATCAACACAAATCCATAGATCGCCATGGTACGGTCCTGACTATATACGGTAAATCCTGCATTTGTTCCACTTTTATTTACGATCACGATGATCCTTGCTCCTACTTTACAGTCCGCTCCAAATAAAGTTCCGCTTGGATTGATTGCCTGTTTTTCTTTTCCTTTGTAGGTTCCCGTTGTCATTTTGACCAGAACTTTCTGCGTTCCATAACGACTTCCGTCTTCTGCAAGATTATCTTTGATGATCTTTGTTACAACTGCTTTTTCATATTTTTGTCCTTTATAAGATGCCAATGGCGTTTTCTGAAACTGATTGCATTTGACTATGATCCCTGCAAATAAACACACTGCTATTGCGAGGATCAAGATTTTTTTCCATGATACTGCTTTTTCCATAAGTTGTCTTCTTTCTATAAATCGTAGCCTTTTATTTATAAAGAAAAATCAGAGAATGCCTGTGTCCGGATCTATCATTCCGGGCGCAGGCTTTTGCTCTGTCTGATAAATTAAGTTACGACACTAATTCTTTATCATCTCTATTTGATTGTTGCTTTTTTGGCTGTGCTGTAGGCTCCATAAATACGTTTCCCATTTACTGTTTTGTAAGAACGGACTTTGACGTAATATTTTTTCCCTTTTTTCAGACCTTTGATCTTGTAAGATGTTGTTGTTTTCGCTTTTCTTACTGTCTTTTTACCTGTAAATTTCTTGTTTGTAGAATATACAACTTGATATCCTGATGCTTTCGTATTCTTTTTCCATTTGATCGTTAGCTGTTTTTTGATCTTATTTACTAAAGAGATACTCTGTTTCTTTGGTGCTACAGTCACTGTAACTGTTTTGGAAGCTGCTTTGTAGTCTGTAGTTGCTGCTGCTTTGACTGTGATCTTGGCAACTCCTAGTCCTTTGACTGTTACTTTTCCTGCCGCATCAACTGTTGCAACTGCTTTGTTTGATGTTGTGTAAGTGAGTTTTCCATTTCCATTTGTTTTTGCATTTAATTTAAATGCTTTGGATGTTTCACTCTTCTTATAAGATGCTGTTGCTGTGATCGTCTGGTTTTTTGCCTGTACTGCTGTTGTATCATCTTTCTTTGTTGTATTTGAGTTCGCATCATCTTTTTTGGTATCTTCTGCTTTCTTCACAATCTTATATGAAGATGATCCGTCTAATACTTTTCCTGTGTCCGCATCGTATGTTGTAACTTCAAAAGAGTCATCTGTTACATTGACTACAGAATAACTTGGTGTCCATGTCTGGCTTCTCTCAGAAATGAAATCCTGTTTTGCTGTAATCAGATTGTAGAATTTAGATCCTGTTGCTGAGTTTGCTTCTAAATATACAGTTCCTTTTGGATTTACAACCGTTCCACCTTTTGTTGTATCAACGATTTCGTAGCAGTTGTTTTCTTTTGCGTAATTTGCTGTATTTTCTGTTTTTGCGAATTTATCATGTGCCTGTCCATCACTCTGTAACTGATATGTTCTGGAGTATGTATGGTCATGTCCCTGAAGTACAACATCAATATCATATTTATCCATTAATGGTGTTAACTGTGTTCTTAAAACCATTCCGTCAGAATCTGAATGATCATATCCTGATCCATAAATGTCCTGGTGGAACATTACAACTTTCCATTTTGCATTTGGATTTTCTTTGATCGCTTTACGCATAACATTTTCGTGAGTTGCACAGTTGTAATTGTTTGTGTCTAATACGATAAATAATGTATTTCCATATGTGTAATAATAGTCTGTTCCTGCTGCTGTCTTTCCTTCTGTATACTTTGCTGTATTTCTATATCCACTTGTATCAAATGCATTTGGATTGTTGTAATGCATCTCATACTGTGCTGATCCAGAATCGTGGTTTCCAATCGTTGTTGCTACTGGAAGAGATCTTAAAGCATCTGCTCCAAGGTAACCTGCATACTGTTTTTCATTGTTATTGTTATTTACCTGATCTCCTGCGGATGCAACAAAACTTAGATTTGGATTCTGTTTTACCGCATTATTTAATACGTTGTTCCAGTTATAACTATCATTTCTTGCTGCATAGTTATTATCTTTCATCGCATCTCCTTCAGTACTTGTCTGTCCTGAAGATGCTCCGATCTGAGGATCTCCTACATATAAGAAAGAATAATTTTTAAATGATTTTGTAGAATATTTCTGTGCATCCTGATATTTTCCGTTCTGGAATACCTGATAGTAGTAAGTTGTATTTTCTTTCAGGTCATTTACAGATGCTTTATTTGAATAGTACTGAACACCTTCGATCGCTACTGCCTGTGTCTGTTTTCCTTCGACTTCTTTTGCATCAGACATATCTGCTTTTGTTGCGATCTTAACTTTTGGTGTTTCTTCTGTCTTGCTGTAGTATGCAAAATTAAGCTGTGATTCTGTCGCTCCTGGTGTTAGGGATACATTTTCATAGTTTGTGCTGTATTTATCCCAGTTTGCTTTCCATGTGGACCAGCTTTCTGTTTTAGAAGCAGATGCATCATTCCAATGTTCTGTCGCTGCGCTGACTGTTGATGAAAGGATTGGAGATGCCATCATAACTCCGCCTGCTAACATCATGGCTGATACAGTTGCTTTTGCTGCATATTTTTTTGCATTTCTTGCTATGTTTCTGCGAATTGTTCTCACAATAAGATCCTCCTTTGATATAGTCAATCATTCTCTGTTGTGTTTAACTATAAACTTGTGAGATTAAGGAAAGGTACATGGGAATGATAAGTTTTTGTAAAATTTTTTAATTGTATGACGGGAATGTGTCGAGTATTCATAAAATTCAAGCTGATGGGTGTATGTTAAACGTTATCGTTTTTTAATTTTTATAGAGGTGGACAGATATTATTAATGCTAATACAGTAAAACATACACACTGTGTAATGGTTTGAATAGACTTCATGTGTATGTGACAGAAATAAAAGAAAAACAAATATTTAAAAGCATCAAGGTGGCAAAAATGCGGAGTTGCCACCTTGATGCTTTTAAATATTTGTTTTTCTTTTATTTCTGTCACATACATGCAAGACTACCTACAAAAACGTCAAAGACATTATTCACGGAATGTGATTTCTCCTGTTTTTTCGTCCATAGCATCTACGATCGCAAGGGATTCTAAGTGTGTCTGTTTTCTTAAGAAATCTCCTCCTGGCTGGAATCCTTTCTCAATAACAACCCCTGCTCCGATCAGTTCTGCTCCGGAATCTTTGACTAATTTTGCTAATCCTTCTAAGGCTTTTCCGTTGGCAAGGAAATCATCGATCAGCAATACACGATCTCCTTCTCCTAAGAATTCTTTGGATACGATAATGTCATATACTCTTCCGTGTGTAAATGACTCTACTTTTGTTGTATATACATCTCCCGCGATGTTCTTTGTCTGTGTTTTCTTTGCAAATACGACTGGTACATCAAAAATCTCTGCCACAACACAGGCGATTCCGATTCCTGATGCTTCGATCGTAAGGATCTTATTGATATCTTCGCCTTCAAAACGTTTCTTAAATTCTTTACCGATCTCACGGAATAATTTTACATCCATCTGATGATTCAAAAAGCGGTCTACTTTGAGGACATTTCCTTCTTTCACGACTCCATCTTTTCGAATTCTCTCTTTTAATAATTCCATCACTTGGCCTCCACGCTCTTTTGTATTTTAAATAATATTTTAACTACTTTTTCCTCGCTTTGCAAGCATTGCTTGCATTTCTTTTGGATAATCTATATCGCAAAGTTCAGTTTCTTCCAATACCTTGAAAAATCTGGCATTTTCTATGTGTTTTTTGAGGATTTTCTTGCCACCTTGATCTTTTGTAAGCGATAACAATTCTCGTTTATATTTCTTTGAGAACCATACGGGATTTCCAAGGTTTTCTTCTGTTCTGACACAGCCAAGTTCACAAGATTCATCTGCCATAAAAGAGAGAAATCTTTCGATTGTCTCTCTTTTCATATTGGGCTGGTCTGCTACGAAAAATGTATAGAATTCTGCATCTTTCGCTGCTTTGATCCCTGCTTTGATCGACCATGAAATCCCATATTTACTTTCTGGACAAAACACTGTCGTTATTGGGTCGTATTGCGTTTGCTTCATAATTTCCTGATATTGTGTGACAACAATGATCTCAAACCCTTCATGATCTTTGCATAGATCGATCAATCGGTCCAATCCATAACGATACATTGGCTTGGTTCCGATCATTTGCAATAATTTATTCTCCTGACCGAAACGTTTGCTGTTTCCTGATGCAAGATAAATGACCGCTGCTTTTATTTTATCCATGTTATATTATTCTTTCTCCAATAATCCCATAACGATCTTTTCACTGGTGATCGGCAATTCTCGGATCCATAATCCGGTTGCATTAAATACGGCATGGGCTAATGCTGGAGATGGTGTGTTGATAACGATCTCTCCAATGGATTTTGCTCCAAATGGTCCTGTTGGCTCATAACTGCTCTCAAATTCTACACGAAGCTTTCCGACATCGACTCTTGCTGGAACTTTATACTGCATGAAAGAATTTTGTTTTACATATCCATTTGGTGTGTAATCAACACCCTCATACAATGCCATTCCGATTCCCTGACCGAGCCCGCCTTCTACCTGAACTCTTGCAAGATTTGGATTGACTGGTGTTCCACAATCTACGACCGCAACATAATCTAAAATTTCAATATGTCCTGTCTCTTTATCAAGCTCAATCTCAACCATTCCTACCATAAATGGTGGTGGGGATACTGGAGAACTGTTTGTCTCTGTCACCTGGAAAGTTTCATTATTGTTGCACATAGATGCTGTTGCGATGTCCACTAATGAAACTTCTTTGCCGCTCTCTGCATCTCTGACTTTCTTTCCGTCAAATTCCAGAGTATCTGTATCTGCAGCTTCCATCATCTCAGCTGCTTTATTGAAAATATGTCCCTTTAATTTTTCACAGGCACGTTCCACTGCTTTTCCTGTGACGTAGGTAGAACTTGATGCGTAAGATCCAGAATCGTATGGTGATGTATCTGTATCTGCTCCGCTGACCATGATATCATCAATAGAACATTCCAGACATTCTGCCGCCATCTGGGCCAAGATCGTATCACATCCAGTTCCCATATCCGCTGCTGCAATAGAAAGTGTATACAATCCATCGTCATTTAATTTGATCGTTGCAGAACCAACGTCAACGCCAGAAATACCGGAACCCTGCATCGCCATTGACAGTCCGACACTTCGAACTTTTCCATTTCCCATATCTTTGCATGGATATTTTTCATCCCATTTGATCATCTCTTTTGCACGAGCAAGGCATCGATCCAGAGCACAGCTGTTTGCTGTTTCTCCATAATATGCTGGCATCACATCGCCTTCACGGACCATGTTCATCTCACGGATCTTCGTTGGGTCCATTCCTATCTTAGCTGCAAGTTCACTGACTGCTGATTCCAGCGCAAACACACCCTGTGTCGCACCATATCCACGATAAGCCCCAGCTGACATACGATTTGTATACACAACATCATATGCAAAACGATGCGCTTCCAGATCTCGATATAATGGAATTGATTTATGCCCAGATAACCCTACCGTTGTTGGACCATGTTCTCCATAGGCTCCTGTATTGGATAATGTATAAACATCGATCGCACGGATCTTTCCATTCTTGTTTGCTCCGACACGAACTGTTACCTGCATCTCATGTCTTGGTGAAGATGCGATCTGAGACTCTTCTCTTGAAAAAATAATCTTGGATGGTTTCTTTGTCATCCATGTGACAAATGCTGGATATACTTCGGAGATAGAACTCTGTTTTGCTCCAAATCCTCCACCAATTCTTGGTTTTGATACACGAATCTTTGATTTTGGAATGCATAATGCATTGGATAAGATCCTTCGTACATGGAATACGATCTGTGTGGAACTAACAACGTTCAATCTTCCATATTCGTCAATAAAACAATAAGTTCTGAATGTCTCCATCATTGCCTGCTGATTTGCTTTTGTATGATATGTATGTTCTACAACCACGTCGCAATCTGCTAATACCGCATCGACATCTCCTTCGTGTGTTTCTTCTGTTGCACACAGGTTTTTCTTATTATCTGCACCAATATTACATAATGCTTTCCAGTTATCTTCTGGATGCACTAGCGGTGTATCTTTATCCATTGCCTTACGTGGATCTAAGTTTGCTGGCAATACTTCGTATTCCACACGTAACATCTTGATCGCCTGATCAACGCACTTTTCATTCTCCCCAGCAACGATTGCAACGGGATCTCCAACATAACGGACATGCTGATCCAGAATCTGTCTGTCATATGGGCTTAATTCCGGATATGTCTGTCCTGCCATCGTAAAACGTTCCTGTGGCACATCTTCCCATGTATAAATCGCCTCAATCCCTGGCACTTTCATAGCAAACTGAGTGTTGATCGATTTGATCATTGCGTTCGCATATGGACTTCGAAGTAATTTCACGATCAGACATTCTTTTGGTGCCTTATCGTTTGTAAATACAGGTTTCCCTGTCACAAGTGCCATAGCGTCTTTTTTCATGATCGGCTGGTTAACTACTTTCATTCGGCACCTCCATCTTTATTTTTCTTATATTCCAAAAAGTCTAAGATTCCTCGAAGCTGTCCTTCATATCCAGAACATCTGCAAAGATTCCCCGCAAGGTATTCTTTGATCTCTTCTTCACTCGGATCTGGAATCTCTCTAAATAATGCAATCGCATTCATGATCATTCCTGGGTTACAAAATCCGCACTGTTCAGCCCCTTGGTTCGCAATAAAAGCTCCAAACTCAGCTGCTTCTTCCTGCAATCCTTCTAAGGTATCGATCTTGTGTCCATCAACTCTTGCTGCAAGAATGGAACATGATAAGATTGGCTGGTCATCCATAAATACCGTACATAATCCGCAATTTGATGTCTCGCATCCACGTTTCACACTGTAACAACCAAGATCTCTGACGAGATCGATCAGGAGAGTGTCTGCATCAATCTGTGGGGTTACTTTCTTTCCATTTAATGTAAATGTAATCTCCATGTTTATTTTTCTCTCCTTTCTTCTAACTGTTCAAAGCCTCTTCTTAATAAGACTTTTGATAACTGTTCACGGTAAGCAGCACTTCCTCTCATGTTGCTTCCAAAATTCATCTGACCTGTCACTTCATCTGCGAGTTTTTTTCTTCCTTCATCATCTTTGATCTGTTCCATCCACTGATCTGATAATCTGACTCTGCAAGCTCTGGATGGTCTTGCACCGACAACCGCATATGCCTCTTTCTCACCTAATGAAACAGCGCAGGTCAAAACTGGAAAATCTGTCTTTGTATTTCTATGAGAAAGATAAACACTTTCCTGCGGATGCTTCTTAATGATCAGACGCACTAAAATATCATTTGGATATTTATTTGCTGCAAATTGATCTAATGGAATGATTCCTTCATGATGTAACTCCACATAACTGTCAAACGCCAGAAAACAGCTTAATACATCAGAAAAACCGAACTTTCCAAAAATACTTCCACCTACTGTCGCAAGATTACGGAACTGCACTCCGACAATGTGTGTCACACTTTCTTTTACCGCTCCCTGACTCCATGTATTTAATCCTTCATGAAGTTCGATCTGTCTTAGTGTTACCATTGCTCCGATTGAAAATTCCTCATCATTTTCTTCGATCTGATCAAGTCCAAGACCCGACAGATCAATTGCTTTTTGTACATTTCTTGTGACCATCTTAAGCCACAACATGCCACCGATCACGCAGTTGGTCTTCTTCTGATTCAGCTCATAAGCTTGCTCAAGACTTTCTGCTTTGACGTATTCCTTGATCTTTAACATCTTATTTCTCCTTTAATTTTTTAAAATATCCCTTGTTTATACATTCTTTCACATTCTACAGAGCAACACAGGCAATTGGCAAAAAAAAGAGTACTTTCTGAGAAAGTACTCCTTCAGGTATCGTCCTATAATCCCCAGTATTCTCCATAGGTATCTTTGATGTTCTGTACATCGCTGTCTGTAATTCCATCAATCGTACTCTTAACAAACTGGTAAGTTCTTGGTCTCTTTGATCTTAATGCGGATGGATGCTCCTTATAATCCTTGTAAGATTCTGCAAAATACTCAGATGCTGATTTGATCGCATATGCTTTGTTATATCCATCATATTTATTCTTCTCAGCATTGTAAATTGACTTCCATTCACTCGTTCCAACTTTATCTCCTGCAAGGAAATTAGCAAAATGTCCTAATTCGTGAAGCAATACAGAAGATCTCGCACTCTGAAGTGCGATCTTATGGCTCTTAACGCTAAATACACCTGTCGCTTCCACATTTTTATCAATCACCATCTTAAACTTCAGATCTTCAAATGCATTCAAGATCTTACCATCTGCCTGAGAACCAAGTGTTCTTAATGTTGTTCCAGAAACACCAGACATCTGACTCAATTCAACCGTTGTTGTCTTGATCGTTGTCTGAACGACTGTCTTGATCGTTCTCTTCTTAGAACCCTTCTTGTCATAATCCTTCTGTGTTTTGACAACTTTTGTATTCACAACCTTACGTCTGGAATGATTCTGAGATGTTGTTGTTCTTCTCTTTGTTGTTTTCTTCGTCGTTACCTTCGGTTTCTTGCCAAGCGGTACTTGAATCCCATCAATTGATGTTGTTGCTTCGCTTGGATGCTGCATAGTATCAACGCTTTCATAGGAAGCCATCTGCTTCTCAAACTTCTCCTGCTAACAGTTATTGTAAAATGTGACTCCACCAAAAACCAATGCAACAGCTACTACTACGGACACCAATCCGACCATGACTTTCTTCTTCATAACTCTCGCCCCTTCTTAATATTAATATCTATACTCTTTGCTTTTATCTCTCAATCCCCATGTGAGAGACACTCACCCTATAATATATTTTTATCGTACAATATTCGCACTTTTTTGTCAATAAATTCCGATGGATTTCAGCCTGTTTCTGACCATATTTCTTAGCGGATCCTTTTTATTATCATTTCTGGATTGGATGCATATAAAATCGCAGTTTCTTTGCTGATCTGTCCTTCTTTATATAGATTGATCAATGACTGGTCCATAGATATCATTCCGCTCCCTGTAGAGGAATAGATCAAACCATCTATTTGATGCACTTTATTTTCACGGATCATATTGCGGATCGCCGGGGTCACTTCCATGATCTCAAACACAGGGATCAATGTTCCATCCATCGTTGGTATCAGCTGCTGGGAGATCACTGCCTGTAATACAGAAGCCAGCTGAATCATGATCTGACGTTGCTGATTTGGTGGAAATACATCTATGATACGTTCGATCGTATTCGCTGCCCTGATAGTATGAAGTGTTGAAAATACCAGATGCCCTGTTTCTGCAGCTGTCATAACTACCTGAATCGTTTCATAATCTCTCATTTCCCCAAGCAATATCACATCCGGACTTTGTCTTAATGCGGCTCTTAAGGAAGTAACATAATTTACAGTATCCATGTTTACTTCTCTCTGACTGACGATACTTTTCTTATGTTGATGTAAAAATTCCAAAGGATCTTCCAATGTGATGATGTGATCTTCTTTTGTTTCATTGATTTCTTCTATCATGCATGCAAGTGTCGTGGATTTTCCACTTCCCGCTGGTCCTGTTACAAGCACAAGTCCTTTGTTTAATTCACTTAATTTCATTACCTGCTCTGGTATTCTTAATTGCTTATAGTCTGGCAGGCGGAATGCGATCACACGGATCACTGCCGCTAAGGATCCTCTCTGTTTATATGCGCTGACACGAAATCTTGACAATCCAGGAATTGCAAATGAGAAATCATCATCCCCTGTCTTCAACAGTTGATCTATGTCTCTGTCTAACGCTTTCTTATAAATCTCCCGGATTATTTTTTCCGTATCTTGCGGCATCATTTTTTCTTCATTGATGCGACGCATCACTCCATTTACTTTCATCGTCAATGGAAGCCCTGCTACAATAAACAGATCTGAGGCTTCCTCTTTTGCTGCTAATGTTAAAAATTCTTCAATATTCATGCTGGCCCCTTTTACTTATTTCTATAAACCGGAAGGAAATCATCCTTCTTCCATGCCCCAACAGCTTCTTTTTTCCATTTGATCACTTCATAACACAGATCATTCTTTTTCTTCGGATAATAAATCTGCAATTTCACAGATAACTGCTGTGTGTCTGTGATACTTTCCTGAAATGCAATTGTTTTCTCTTTTTTATTATATGAAATCCCCTTGCTTTTTGTAAACGATCGTCCAACCCTTTTCATATAATCTTTTTTATCCTTAGATTTGCGATACAACTTCCATAGTTTCTCATCGATCGCTCCAACTTGTTCATTCGCCGCATTGGATGCCTGATAAAAAGCCGACGTACGTTCCAAATTCTTTTTACTTAACGTATGATCTCCCTTGGCACTTGAAAGTGTCAAAGCCGCAAAAACTGCTAAACAGACCATAGCTAACACGAGCACGATCGAAGCTGCTCCAATCCCTAAAAATGGCATTTTACGATCTTTCATTATCTTTCCTTTCCTGCCTGTATCTTAAAATATCAAGCTGATAAATCTGTTGGTTTTCCCTCCACATCGTAATCTTTCCCAGAACTTTCGCTGGCTGCCTTTCAAGCTTTATCGTCATATGATAACGGGCTTTTGTTTTCTTTATCTCATTCCAATCCTGATCATAATAACACTGATAATCTCCGGCTTTACCATCTATTTGTGTAAAATATTCTTGAAAATCTTTGATGTCATAAGCACCCGCTTCTATCAGTTCTGCAGCTTGTGTTACATAATTTTTTGTCTCTGTCATTTCTCTTGCTTTTGCACTGATGTTATGAGCTTTTACAAATACCTGAAGCAGGATTGATCCACAGATTGCAAAAAAGAATAATACCATCATTAATTCCATCAGGATCAGGTGTGTTCCATTGCTTTTTTGTCTCATACTTCCTCCTAATTCCTGCTGTGTCTGTATACACAGTTCTGATATATCTTGCCATCACTTCCCTGAATCTTTATATGATACAGCTGTTTTGTTTCTATTACAGAAAAATCTTTTACTGCCACAATCTTCTCTCCCTGCATCGTTGTTGTATCCAGACCTTCTCTTACCATTAATTCTCTCAACGCACCCTTTTCCTGATAGAGATATGTATTGTATTTTTTCCCATTGATCTTTTCCGTATGGATCAGGGCTGTGCGTCCATGAAAGCTGCCGATCTCGATGCTGTCCTTTTCATCCCACTGTCTTATCTTTTCTGTTACATAAGAAATATCGATCCGTTCCTCATAATCCTCATTCATCACAGAAGCTGTATGACTATATATATTCGCCCCAATCATACTCAAGGAAAACGCACAAACTGCAAACACTGCAAATAAGATCACAAGAAACATCTGATCTGTCATATGTCTTTGTCATACTCCAATCCATAATGTTTCTCCATATAAGAAAGACTTTCTGGATATCGCCCTTCTACACTGTAACATTGTACCGCCCCTTTGATCACGGCTTCTTTCAGACTTTCTTCCTGTCTTTTCTTTGTTTCCCGAAAAATCTGGCTGCTGCTATTCCATAACACAGCCACCATAATGCCACAGATCATAACTGGCAGGAAAATTCGAATTTTATTGTCAATTTTTCTTTGTTTTTGAAAACGATTTCTCAAAATCTGCCTCCCTTATCCAATTCCAGCCATAATACCAACTAGTGGCAACATGACAGATAATAAAATGATCCCTACGATCACACATAAGATTCCTACCAGCGTCGGTTCTAACACAGCGATCATCTTCTGAATCTGATCCTGCAGTTGTTTCTGATACAGATCTGCTGCCTGTTCCATTACCTCATCTACGGCACCCGTTTCATAACCAATGATCATCAATCTTTCCTGCATTCCATCAAAAATATGTGCTTCTTTCAATGCTTTCGGAAATGTTTCTCCTTCTTTGATCTGTTCCTGACATTGCTGAATCTTCATTTTCAATGGTTCATAATCTGTCAGTTTCTCAGAAAGTGACAAACTTTCATCCATGTCAAGTCCACTCTTTAAAGCCATCGCCATTCCACTTGCGAATCTTGTTCTTGCACGTTTCCATGCGATTTTCTTCATAAATCCGATGGTTTGTATCTTCGAGATAAATTCAATTCTTGCCTTTTTATAAAAAATAACGAAAAATACTATGATCAAGATCACCACTGCCAAAACTACCAGAACAATTGCTGACTGCCTCATCCAATCTCCAATATTCAATATTCAATAACTGACGTGCAACTCCTGTCATCTCTTGCCCTAATTGCATATATACCTGTTCAAATACTGGCATAACTTTTATAAATAATACTGCAACGATCACTAACAACATCCCGAGCATCGCAACCGGATAAGTCACTGCACTCTTGACCGCATCTAATATTTCTTCTTCCCTCTGGTAATATGCCGCCAATGCTTCCATCGTCTCATCCAGTCTTCCTGTCTGTTCTCCGATCTCCGTCATATGAAGTGCATATTCTGGGAAAACCCCTGTTTTCTCCATTGCAGGATAAAGCATTCCACACATTTCAAGTTCTTCGCGGATCTCTTTTAATATCTCCCCGCCTTCTGTCTGGACATCTCCATCTTCCATAATGTAAATCCCCTCAAGCGATGAAATCCCAGATTTCAAGATCAGCGCCATCTGACCACAAAATGTGATCAGTTCTTCGTTGCTAAGTTTCTTCTTCATATCTATCCCTTCTTAATAACTATACTGAAGTACATAATGTTCTCCATTCCCAATATATTCTTTCACATCTTCCTTGTTATCACTATTCGCTGCCAGTGTCGGATCCATTAACTCCCAGCTTTTCCCATCGAACTGAATAATATTATCTACCCATCCCTTTTCATTCAGCCAGGTACTGATCCAGGCATGATAGATATCCCCTGAATACCCGATCTCAAGCTTGGTCGGAATTCCCTGCGAACGCAGCATCGCCGTCATCAGAGCAGCATAATCAAAGCAGATTCCCTTCTTTGCCTTCAATGTCTCATCTACCGATGGCAGATATCCACTCTGAACATTCTGCGCTTTCTCATCATCATATTTTACATTTTTGACCACATAATTATAAACAGCTTTGACGATTGCCAGATCATCTTTGGAATCTTTTGCCAGTTTCTTCGCTTCCTTTACTGCTTTCGTCTTACTTGTAAATTCTACATACTGGTTAGGATATAAAAATGGCAGAAATTTATTTTTTAATTTCACCTCAAAACTATCCATCATCAAAACACTGTATTCATCGTCCTGCACATTTTCATATACAGAGATCTGATATGTACCATTTCCACTGGTCAATGGAAAATATGTCGACTCTTTTGTCCGTTCAATAAAATATTTATATACTTTATTATTCTTTCCGATCACTTCAACACTGATCTTCTTTGCACTTCCCTTATATCGCAGTGCTACATAGCCTTGAGCCACATTCGATATATCAACCACAGCCTCTCCATGATCCAAAACTTCCTTCCCCGGTGCTTCTGGCTTTAATACTCCTGCTTTCTGAGCTGTTACCTGCTTCTTCCGGCCTCATCCGCCAAATGGTAACATAATGATCAGGCATGTCACGATCAGTATTATTTTTATGACATACTTCATAAGAATTCTCCTTGTATTTACTTCCTCTAGTATAACAGATTCACAATATGCCTTCTAATTTTATTTACGTATACAAATGCTCTCTTACATAATTTAAAAACTGCTTCTTTGCATAATCCAATGGCTTATTTTTTCTATAAAATAGTGATATCACAGAATGTAATTCATCTTCTAGTGGTATCATTTTAACTCCAGCACATTTAGCTTCTCTATAAACCGTTGAAAATGTGATCGTAACCCCAACCCCTTCACTTACAAAACTCATGATTGTATTTGCTTGTGGAAATTCAAAAGCTATTTTCGGTTCAAATCCTGCTTTCTCACAACTCTTATAAAACACTTCGTAACTTCCGCTGCCTCTCTCTGGGAAGATAAAAACATCATCTTTCAATTCTTTCAGTTGAAGTCGATCTCTTCCATAAAGCGGATGTTTTTCATATAACACTGCACACAATTTATCATCATACAGTGGGGAAAAACGGAATTTTTTCTGATCTTCCATCATATTTTCTCTCAAGATCAAGAAATCATAACGATCGGAGTTTTCCTGAATCTCACTTGCGATTCTTTCATCGATCACAAGTTTGATATCTGGATATTCTTTTCTGAAATCCGCCACCAATCTTGCAAAATGATATGGTGCAAGAACCGGCATACAACCAATCTTAATTTCCTGATTTTTCTGAACATTTTTCAACATCTCTTCATAGGTTCCCGTCATTTTCTTTGCATAAGACAAAAAGATCTCTCCTTCTTTGGACAACTCAAATTTCCTTGTATTCCTGCGGATCAGTGTAATTCCTAACTCATTTTCCAACTTACGGATCTGTTTTGATAATGCACCTTGTGTCATGTTACAGGCATATCCAGCTTCTGTGAAATTTTTCTGTTTACATAATTCCATATAATAATATAATTGCTGTATTTCCATTTTTCCATACCCTTTTTAAATATCTTCGTATATTCCTATTTGGAATATATCAAATCTCAACTGGAATTGCAATACTTCGCTCTCTATATATATAATAAGAAACACAAAGGGAATACGATTGATAAAATATGAAATTTTGATGAAAGGAATCGTTGATATTATGAAAAACAAAAAAAGATTTTTTTACCATAGATTGTTATTTTATATTTTAGGACTGTTGATCATGTCTGTTGGTTCTAATTTATTTTTGAAAGCAGCTCTTGGAGTTGCACCTAGCTGTACGATGGCTTTGACATTAAGTTATCTTTCCCCAGTTCACAGCTATGCCTTATTTAACTTCCTGATCAACTCTACTTTCTTAGTTTGCGAAGCTCTGATCCTTCATGAATTCGGGAAAATGCAGTTGACTCAGCTTGGTTTGACTTTTGTTTATTCTTTATTTATCGAATTTACTTCTTATGGTTTATTCTTTATTGAACCTCATGGACTTGCCGCTAAGATTTTACTATCTGTCATCGCATGTGCCGTTCTATCAATAGGTGTCGGATTCACGATCAGTTCCGGGTTCGCTGTTATGCCAATGGAAGGACTTGTGAAAACTATCTCTGATAAGAAAAATATAAGCTTTGGCGCTGTCAGAGTTTGTCTGGAAGTTTTATTTACTGTATGTTCTGCGATCTCTTCTTTTGTATTGCTTCCAGAATTACCATCCGTTGGAATCGGAACCGTGATCGCCGCTTTCTTAAGTGGTAATATTACAAATATATTTTCTTCTCTATTTCATAAGAGAATCAATGCCTACCTTGGATTTCAGGCATAATCCTATAGAAAAAAAACGTAATCTCAAATGAACCTCTTGAGATTACGTTTTTTTATTCTATCCTGCTTCTTTAGTTTTTGCCTATTCCCATGGATCGATTTGCTGATTCGTCGGTACAACTTTGATCTTCTTTGAAATCGTTATCTTTGTCCCTGTTTTTAATTTTGCAGAAATCGTCACTGTTCCAGCTTTATTTCCTGTGATTCTTCCATTCGAGTCAACAGATGCCACGGATGGATTACTACTCTTCCATGATGTGAAAGATGATGTATTGATCACTGTTGGATACACACCGTACTCTTTCATCATTTTGCCTTGATATGTTGGCTTCATCTGCATTTTTTCTGTTTCCCATATTGTACCGTATCTGCTGTCTAGTTTTAAATAACTCTTCTTTAAATATGAATTCTTTGTCACGATATTTTTTGTAAATTGCTTTCTTGCCTTGGATTTTTCTACTTTCTTTGCTTTGGAACTGCTAAAGTCTAATACCCAGGTATTGGCTTCGTATCCGTCTCTTGACACAACCGTAACTGCTGCAACCCCTACACTTTTTGCATTCGAAAGTAACAGACCTTTTCTATGTGTGGAAGAATTGATCCAACCCTTTACAATCTGCTTCGGTGTAGTTTCTGCGGATTGTGCGCAGTTTTCATAGATGATCTTCTTGTTGATACTTTTTGAAAGCTTTCCATTTGGTCTTCTATGCGGACTTGTTTCTGGAATATAGATCGTTGTTTCAAATCCACGCATAATTGCTGAATTTGTCAATCCTCGATCCATCTTCAATGCTTTGCGTCCATTTTTCTTACGGTATTTGTTCACTTCTTTTAAGATTTTCTGTGCATCGTTATAATCCTGATATCCTGTAACAGATAATTTCCCTGTAGAAGCAGCCTCTACCTTCTTCTGGCTGACTCCTGCAGTTGTAAATAGCATTGCCGCTGCTAATGCAATACTGGCAGCTCTTCTTAATAGTTTCCTCATAAACTTTCTCCTTTCATACTTTTGATCATGGTACCTTTATATAATTTGTGCACAGATATCATTCAAACAACATCTCTCACAATGAGGCTTTGTTCTTGCCGTACAGACATCTCTTCCATGCCATACCAGCCTGTGGCAGAAATCACTTCCTTCTTCTGGTGGAACGATCTCCCATAATGCCATCTCAACTTTTTTAGGGTCTTTTATCCCATCAACCAATCCAATCCGGTTGACCAAACGGATACAATGTGTATCCGTAACGATCGCAGGTTTGCCAAAAACATCTCCCATGATCAGGTTGGCACTTTTTCTTCCGACCCCAGGAAGACTTAGAATCGATTTAAAATCGGTTGGGATCTTACCGTTATATTCATCTCTTAAAACTTTCATACATTTGCTGATATCTCTTGCCTTGCTCTTTCCAAGACCACAGGGTCGTACGATTTCTTCAATATCTGCAACGTCTGCTGCTGCCAGTGCTTCTACTGTTGGATATTTTTCAAATAATCCTTTTACCACGACATTTACTCGTGCATCCGTACACTGAGCCGCCAGTCTTACACTAACTAATAATTTCCATGCCTGATCATATTCCAATGTGCAGTCTGCATCTGGATATTCATTCTTCAGACGCTCAATGACTTCTAGTGCCAGTTCTTTTTTATTCATAACAGTATCCTCCTTGAAGGTTGTTTTATCCTTATTATACCTTACATTTTTGCATATTTCTATGCTATAATGATTTTGTATTTTTTGTTCATCGAAAGGAGAATTTTATGAAGAAAAGTTTTTTAAAAGGTGCCTCTATTTTTCTGGCATCTGTATTAACAGTAGGTATGTGTTCTGCTTATAGTGTAAATGCGAAAGCAAAATTTTCTCTACCTAAGAAGACAACATTAAGTTATGACAAAAAAGATAATGGCGGGAATGGTTTTTACACAAATGTGATCTATATCAAGGGAACAAATCGCTCTAATTCAGAATCCATCCTGCGTAATGGTATGAAGGTTAAATCTTCAAATAGAAAGGTTATTTCTACAAAAACTTTTGGAAAAGATTATTATCTTATTGCAGATAACAATCAAGTAGGAATCGGTGTAAAACTTAAGAAAACAGGATCAACAAAAATCACTGCAAAATTTAAATACAGAGGTAAAACTTATTCTGTAAAAACAACAGTCAAAGTTATAAAATACTCAAATCCTTTTAAGAAGATCGTAGTGGATGGAAGAGACTGTACTTCTGATTTTAAGAATAAAAACGGATCTTCGATCTCCTTTATGGGACGTAACATCAAGATCACTCCTAATAAGAACTGGAGAGTAAAATCTATTTATACTTACAAGCCAGGAGCTACTAAAATGAAAAAAATAAAAGGTTCTTCCGTTACAATCCCAACAAATTGCCGTGCTTTTATTACAATGGAAAATAAAAAGAATAAATTAACGGAAAAAGTTACTTTTGATGAAATGGATACTTCTGAAGATCCTGGATTTATATTCTAGACACAAATTTTAAAACATCCCAGAATCGTCTTTTTATACCTGACGATTCTGGGATGTTTTTATCTTCTACAATTTCTTTATTTGATCTGTTTCATGTTAAATCAATGCCATTCTCTGCCATTTCCCTTGTATGTATCGTTTGACAAACAGGATTCCTCTGAATACCCAGTCTAATGTCATTGCTACCCAGACTCCGAAGACTCCAAGTCCCATCCATTTTCCAAGAACAACGCTGCAGAAGATTCTAAATATCCACATCGTGGCTGATGCTACAACCATACAGTATTTGACATCATTTGCGGCTCTTAATGTGTTCGGGATCGTGAATGCTGGCGGCCAGATCGTTACACAGCATAAAGTATGATATAATAAGATCTTTCTTGTGATCGCTGCTGTTTCTGGTGATAAATGATATACCTGAATGATCAGTGGTAAGATCATAACTACGATGATATTTAATGCGATCAATGCTGCATAGGCTACTTTTAACAGCTTCTTTGTATAGTATCTTGCAGCTTCATAATCTCCAGCTCCGATGCATCTTGATACAACGGTCAGCACTGCAAATCCTACTCCGATTCCTGGGATTAACTCAAATGATGCTACCACATTTCCGATGGCATTGGCTGTGATAGATGATGTCCCAAATCCTGCAACGATACTTAATACCATGATTCTTCCTAGCTGGAACATACTATTTTCAATTCCGTTTGGTACTCCGATATGTAAAATCTTCTGTATTAAATATCCCTTAAAATGAAAATGGATATGTTTGCTTAAATGCACATCCTGATTTTGTTTTGCGAGCAGTCTTACCATAACAACTGCTGCAACAATTCTTGATACTAATGTTGGGATCGCAACTCCTTCAACTCCAAATTTAAACCCATAGATCAAAATCGCATTTCCTGCGATGTTGATACCGTTCATCAACATAGACATATTCATAGAAATCTTTGAATTCCCCATGATACGGAATAATGCGGCGCATCCATTATATATTGCAATAAATGGAATAGATGCCGTGACGATCATCAGATATATTTCCGCGTTATGCATAACTCCTGGTTCAATATTTCCAAACACTACATTTAAAATAAAGTTTTTACATGCATAAATTCCTGCCATGATCACTACAGATAATGAAACAATAAATAAGATCAACTGGTCTGCTGTCTTACATGCCATGATATTTTTTCTCTGTCCGAGAAACTGCCCTGCAACGACGGCTCCTCCAGTTGCCAATGCCGAGAACAGATTGATCATCAATACCATAACACTGTCTACCAATGAAACTCCTGATACAGCTTCTTCTCCAACATTCGCTGTCATGATAGAGTCCGCAAGTCCTACCGTTACAGTTAGCATCTGCTCAATGATCAACGGTATGATCAATCGTACAAGATCTTTATTTGAAAACATCCTGTTCCTTGCACTGTCTGTGATTTCCATATTATTTCATTTTTTTCTGTGTTTTAAAGATTATTTCTGTGCTTTATCTTTTGTTTTACAGTTTTTATCTTATCACACTTTTGATTTTGTTCAAGATCTGATTAAAAATATTTACATTTTCTCATTTTTATACAAAAAATATACAAGGTATCTTTTGATACCTTGTATACATTGCATATCAGCGTTTTTTATTTCACATAATCCATGATAATTTCGACTGCTTTCTGGATTCCTGTCCTTGCTGAATTGATCATGAGATCATAATTACCGGGGTCTCCCCATTTTTGTTTTGTATAATAATTATGATAAGAAGATCTCTCCCAATCGGTTTGCTTGATCATCTTCTTCGCTTGTCGTTCTGTCACATGTTCTGTCTCTACAATCCGTTTAATCCGTTCTTCTAGAGGACTGTGGATAAAGAAACTGTAGCAGTTTTCGTGATCCTTAAGCACCACATCTGCACATCTTCCCACGAAAATGCAGGATTCATTCTCTGCTGCCAGTTCATGGATCACATGTGCCTGGATCATAAATAATTTCTCTGGTGTCATGATTTCTTCTGTGTCAACGCCTGGAAATCTGTGTCCGATCGGGACATTGATAATGTGGCTGTAGACTGCATTCTCCTCGTGATTCTTTACAAACTCTTCCGACATATCACTTTCTTCGGCAACTCTTGCCAAAATCTCTTTGTCGTAGAAAGGAATTCCAAGCTTCTTGGATAACTGCTGTCCGACCTCTCTTCCTCCACTGCCGAATTCTCTGGAAATGCATATGATCGTATTTTTCTTCATATTGCAACACCCCTTTTCTTAGTTTGCTATGGTGTTAAATTTGTTTTTATCTTAATACAATTTTATCATACCTTTCGGGATGCAACAACCTATGCTTTAATTTTGCTTCCTTACAATCGCATATTCATCATCCATCTGGAAATAAGGACAATCCCAATCGCTATAGCTCATAAATCTTGCCATCTCATCTTCATCTAAATTAATATCACATACATAATATTCATAATCTTCATCATACACATAATTACTACAATATTCGCACCCTGCGCTTTTCTTCTTTGCCATACATTCTCTCCTTATTTTTGTGTTTCTTCTATATCTAATGTTACGCCCTGTAAAATCTCTGCAAATTCCAGCAAAGATTCACATTTTCCAAATAATATATCATCGACTTTACTTGTATCCTGCACGATATCTGGGATCATCACTGGATTCATGCCTGCTCCATGTGCGGAACGGATTCCATTGATTGCATCTTCTAATGCGATCGCTTTTGATGGATCGACTTTTAATTGTCTGCATGCTTCGATATAAATATCTGGCTCTGGCTTTCCGTGTTCGATCATATTTCCTGTGATCACGGAGTCAAAGTAGTCAAAAATCCCTTCTCGTTTCAGATTACTTACGGCGTGTTCTTCACTGGAAGATGTTGCAACTCCGATCTTTAGTCCTTTTTCTCTGAGGACTTTCAAAATCTCATGAAGACCTTTCTTGGCTGGCACGCCGTCTTCAACCAATTCATAATATGCATCTCTGTATCCATCCAAAAATTTATCAAATGGAAAATCATTTCCGTAATGTTCTAAAAAATATTTCTTACGATTTGTAAGGTTTGTTCCCAATGTATTGACAATATTATGCCCCAGAGGTCCATATCCCAGACGTTCTCCTGCAATATCCCATGACTTCTGTACATAGCGTTCACTGTCAAACATCAGCCCGTCCATATCAAAAACAACGGCCTGTATCTCTTTTAATTTATTAAGATCCATCGTCTCTATTCCGCCTTCCTTGTTGATCATCTTTCTATGATACCACGGATTTCCTTTGATTTCATCTGGTTTACAAAAATCGCACTGACTGTTATCATGGATTTTAAGATTAGGAGGAACTATTTATGAAATCGTCATCGAATTTAAAATCACTATTAAAAAATATTGACCGTAAAGGATATCCTGCATATAAAAGTACGCAAGGTACTTATGATTTTGGAACTTATTTTCTTTCCATTGATCATGTACAAGGCGATCCTTTTGCATCTCCATCAAAATTAAGTATCCATGTGAAAGGAAGATCGGCTGGATTTCCTGCTTCTTTTTATGATACAAAATATAAACAGGTTGCACTCTGTGATCATTTGACACGATTATTTTATCAAACTTTATCTAAGATCTCTTTTCGTGCCAAAGGTTCTGGAAAAAGCGGTTTATTTTCTGTCAGTAAATGTGGACAACAGGTACTAGAACGAACTGCATGTACGATCAATCCTTCCAACGGTGACATCTCTGTTCATTTTGAAGCTGGTTTCCCTGCAAATGGACGAACTGTAAATGCGAGAGAATTGGATAAAATGTTGTTTGGACTGTTGCCAGATTGTGTTTCATCTTCTTTATTTTATAAAAATATTGATCAAAAAATGTTGGAATCAGTAATTTATTTATCCGAAGATCAACATACAATCCGTAAAAAACTGTCTTCTATGGGACTTGTCGCATTTATTGCAGATGGCTCTGTTTTGCCTAGAGAAAGTGGTATCTCACAGAAACCTTTAAGAAACTGTGTGAAATTCCAGTCACCAGATACTTACCGTGTATCTTTTGAACTTCCACATCAAGGAATGATCACGGGTATGGGAATTCCGAAAGGAATCACCCTGATCGTTGGTGGTGGATATCATGGAAAATCGACGTTATTAAAAGCATTGGAACTTGGTGTTTACGATCATGTCAAAGGGGATGGTCGTGAATTTGTCATTACTGATCCAACTGCCATGAAGATTCGTGCAGAAGATGGAAGAAGTATTACAAATACAGATATTTCTATGTTCATTAATAACCTGCCAAATGGGAAAAATACGGTTTCTTTTGACACAGAAGATGCCAGTGGAAGCACCTCACAGGCTGCAAATGTAGTTGAAGCCATGGAAACGGATTCTTCTTTATTCTTAATTGACGAGGATACGAGTGCCACCAACTTTATGATCCGTGATGAACTGATGCAGCGTGTAGTTCTTCGTGATCAGGAACCGATCACTCCTTTTATCGAACGGATTCGTGAATTGTACGAAAGATATGATATTTCTTCGATCATCGTTGCTGGAAGCTGCGGATCTTATTTCCATCCGGCAGATCATATCATTCAGATGGATCAGTATATACCAAAAGATATCACTACAGCCGCCAAAGACGCAGCAAAAGATTTCCCTATGGTTTCACTGCCTGAAAAGAAACATCCAGATCCTTGTTTTGACCGTTGTTTCAACGCTGGAAATCATTTGAAGAAAGAACGCAAGATCAAGATGAAAACACTTGGAAAAGATGCTTTTTCGATTAACAAGGATACCGTTGATCTAAGATATGTGGAGCAGATTGCTGATACTGAACAGACAACAGCTCTTGGTTATGCTTTGTTGTATGCGAAACTTCATTTGATGGATGGGAAGAAAGATCTTTGTGCAGTTGCAGATGAATTAATGCAGATGATTGAAACAAAAGGACTTTCTGCACTCTTGGATAGTAAGTATGTGAAAAGTAATCTGGCGATGCCTCGGAAGCAGGAAGTTATGGCAGCGATGAATCGTTATCGAAATCTCTGATTTGTGGATAGTGTTGCATGTATGAGTCAGAAAGAAAATAAGAAAAAATATTTAGAAGAATACAGGGTGACACTCCGCATTTTTGAAAGCGTTTTTTACAAATCGCTGATCCGCGCCTGTTCCTTTGATAACTTCCTGGCTGCGAGCCAAAATGCCCGCAGCTACGGTCAGACAATCAACCACAGGGCGCTGCGAATTTGTAAAAAACGCATTCAAAAAGTGCTCATGTTGTCACCCTTTTTTCTTATAAATATTTCTTCTTATCTTCTTTCTGACTCATACAACGAAACACTATTCAAACCACCACACAGTGTGTATGTTTTACTGTATTGGTATTTATAATAAACACTGTCTACCACTACAAAAATTGAAAAATAATAACATTTAACATACCCCCACTCAAGTTTTCCAATCTTGTAATTCAGTGCTGAAATCGGAATCTTTTGTGGTGATCGTCCATGGTTTTCTCAATAAGGGGATGACGGGCATAGGGATAGCCCGTCGTTATTGGCTATTTTTCTACATCATTGAGGAGCCAACATATTACCCTCATATTCTAGATAAAAAGATTCATACAATGGACTCTTAACAGTTCCGCCAAAGAAGTAACCTCTGTAACCTGCAGTTGGCTTTTTATAATATTTTGGTTTCGCTGTTATATGATAGTTTATACAAATTGTTGTGGCATTTTTTAAAGAAACCTTTCTACCATTTTTTATCTTTTTGGATTTATTTTTATAAAAGATTTCAATACTGTCCACCTTATAATTCTTGACAGTTTTAACAGTAATCTTTACTTTTGATTTTGGAGCAGTTCCTTTATCTCTTACCGTCCAATGGCCTTTTGCAAGAGCAGCATAATTTTTGGAGCCGATCTTTACACTTTTAAATACTCGAGAGTGCTTTTTGAATGTTACGGCACAAGACAGGTTATAGCTCTTTCCATTCTGTTTTACTGTAAAACGGAGTTTTGTTTTTTCGCCATCTTCTACATCATGTATGGAATTGTAATCTGATGTCGTTACATAAACAGCGTTAAGACCAGCTGCTTTTGATGCGGTATAATATTTGTTAGATGATTTTACATTTGTGATTACAGCGGACCTGGATAAATTCTTTATATAAATATATCCATCTCCTTCTGTGGGCATTTCATTTCCACTAATATAAGCATTATAAAACTCCATAGTCTGTTTCTTCGGGCACTGAGGTGCCTTTGCTGCTGCGCTTACTGCTGTAGGTGCTGCCAGGATTACGAAAAGGCATGCCAATAAGCTTACTAAAATGTTTCTTGTCTTTTTCACTTTGATTTTTCTCCTGATTATTTGGTTTTTTCATTTTGTGATGCTGTTAATTTCTCTTTTTCCTTCCACTCCTTTCCCATTATAACGTGTCCAAAAGTTCTGCTTCAGCTATATTGTCAGACTTTCCCTTTGAGTCGTTATATTTTTACATCATTATACTAATCTTATTATAAGCGGTCAATATTTTCCAAGATCATAATTCACGAAAATCTTTTTCGTGGTTACCGTTCACAGTAACACGCTTCGCGCCGCAATTCTCGGGTTTTCTGTGAACTTTGTTCGCAAAAAAAAACACCTCGCGGAATGTTACAGTGAACAATAACTTTTCGTGTTAATTGCAATTCAAACTTCCACTTCAGGAGCGTGTTTTAAAAGAACAGACGGTTGTGGAAGAATTCGGTACGAGACGGCTGAAAACCAAAGAAGATGGAGCTATGGGTTTCCAAATCCTGCAGAATCCCTCTGACCCGGATGCAACTTACCGTGAAAAAGAGGGGAAACAAAACCGTGGTTATACAGCAAACATTGTGGAAACTGTTGAATCCATGGAAAAAACAGAGGAGCCAACAGTGCTTATAACAGATGGGGCCTATAGCGGCAGGGACAATACAAACGCTGCAATTATATCAACCAGACTGGACAATGCAGGATATCATTTCCAAAAAACAAATGTGAAAACTGTCCACACCGTGACCAGTGCAACCCCAAGATGTTTAAAGGACCAGTGTGGTTTTTCTGTCTAAAAAATCCTCTGACAGAGCAAAGACACAAAAGAAAATGAAGACAGAAAAATATAAGGAATTGTCCCGGATCAGAAACGGAGTGGAAACAATCCCATCCATCCTGTGGAGGAAATACCAGATAGACCATATGCCGGTAAGAGGGCTTCTCCCCACTAAACTCCGTTTTGGAATAAAATTGGCAGCCCTGAACTTCAAGAAGCCGTTTGGATATCTGAACAGTGTGGGTCAGTGCGCCTTAATTCCCCAGATCAGTTAACAGAGCAGAAACAGTGGTGTGGGTTATTACCCCAAAACAGAGCTAACAATGGATATTTGTTGTTTTATAAGAAATTTTCAAGGAACATAGATTTCTATGGGCGATAATTATTATGTTTTGACACCCCTATCAAATTTATAATTTATAGTTGGCCAACTTACAAATTAAAATTTCTTCAAAAGCAACGGTATTTCCGCCACAAGCATTCCAATCCATCCGGCAAGATAAGAAAAACGGTAATGCTTCAATTTGCAATGAAAAATGGAACACAAGAATAGCAGCAAAGATCACACGAATAGACATATTCACAAAACTACTGATTAACGTAATTTTAACATAATATAGCAAGAGTTCTCCTCTACAGGTTGGAGATGAATTGCATAAAGACAAAAAGAACACTTATTCGATAGTACGGTCTATGGTATAATAGAACCATGACATTAATCATGTGCATGTAATGTTCCGTGCGCAGCCGAGAACAGAACTTAGTAAATTTATCAATGCTTATAAAAGTGCCAGTAGCAGGCACTACAGTAGAAGTGATCCGTCAATACATTGAAACCCAGGGAGAGAAAAAGTATTGAACATAGCATATCGTTTCCGAATCTATCCGACAGAAGAACAGAAGATACTTCTTGGCAAAACATTTGGCTATTGTCGTTTTCTGTACAATCAGATGCTTGATGATAAGATTCGAGAGTATGAAAAGACAAAGAAAATGTTAAAAAACACACCGGCCATGTATAAAAGGGAATATCCATTTCTGAAAGAAGTAGATTCGCTGGCACTGGCAAATGTCCAGCTTCATCTGGAAAAGGCATATAAGAATTTTTTTCGGGATCCCAAGACTGGATTTCCAAGATTCAAGTCAAAACATCATTCTAGAAACAGCTATACAACGAATGTGGTCAATGGAAATATCCTGGTGGAAAGTAAGAAGATCCGACTTCCGAAATTAAAATGGATCGCCATGAAAAAACACAGGGAGCCAGCAGAAGGACTTCGGTTGAAATCAGTGACTGTCAGTATGGAACCATCCGGAAAATACTTTGCAAGTCTGCTGTATGAAGGATACAGTTGTGAAAACCAAGCAGCTGTATCAGACTATAGTACTGCAAAGATACTTGGAATAGATTATGCAATGCAGGGGATGGCAGTGTTTTCAGAAAAGATCGAGACGGAAGAAGCAGATTTTTTCAGAAAAAATGAAAAAAGACTGGCGAGGGAGCAGCGAAAGTTGTCAAGATGCGTACGAGGAAGCCATAACTATGAACTGCAGAAAAAGAAAGTTGCCAGATGTCATGAAAAGATACGAAACCAGAGAAGAGATCATCTGCACAAACTCAGCCGGAAGATCGCAGACAGTTATGATGCAGTTGCGGTGGAAGATATCGATATGAAAGCGATGGGTCAGTGTCTGCACTTCGGAAAAAGCGTACAGGATAATGGATATGGACTGTTCAGGAAAATGTTAGACTATAAACTGGCGTGGCAGGGAAAGAAAATGGTAAAGGTAGACCGTTTCTTTCCATCCAGTAAAAAATGCTGTAAATGTGGAAGGATAAAGAAAGAGCTAAAATTATCTGAAAGAGTCTATCACTGTGAGTGTGGAAATGAGATGGACAGAGATCATAATGCAGCAATCAACATCCGTGAAGAGGCAAGAAGGATGTTGACAGCATAAACTGTCCGTATCCGGACAATTGGATAATAAGAAAACATGCCCGTGTCTGGGCAAAAGAATCGCGGGGCACGCGAGGATAGCTTGTAGATACTTGGCTCAGTAGAGTCATTGAGCAAGAAGCCCCCACTTCAAAATCTGGGATTTAAGTGGTGGGAGCATGTCACAAATAAAACAGAGGTTTCGTGAATGGAGAAGCGAGTAATTACAACAGACGTTATAGAGGAGGATTTTGCCCTTGAGGGAAATCTGAGACCTCAGACGCTGGATGAATATATTGGTCAGGAGAAGACCAAAAATACATTGAAAATTTATATTGAAGCAGCAAAACAGAGGCATGATGCACTGGATCATGTGCTTTTTTATGGCCCTCCGGGACTTGGAAAGACTACATTATCCGGAATTATTGCCAATGAAATGGGCGTCCATATGAAGGTAACCTCCGGTCCGGCTATTGAGAAGCCGGGAGAGATGGCTGCGATTCTGAATAATCTGCAGGAGGGAGATATTCTCTTTGTAGATGAGATCCACCGCTTGAACCGTCAGGTGGAGGAGGTGCTGTACCCGGCTATGGAGGATTTTGCCATTGATATTATGATCGGAAAAGGTGCCTCAGCCAGGTCTATCCGCCTGGATCTGCCAAAGTTTACCCTTGTAGGAGCAACTACCAGGGCCGGACTTTTGTCAGCCCCTCTCAGAGATCGTTTTGGAGTGATGCATCATCTGGAATTCTATAATCAGAAGGAACTGCAGACGATCATTATCCGTTCTGCCCAGGTGCTGGGAGTAGAGATTGATGCCAGGGGAGCGGCAGAGATCGCCAAGCGCTCCAGGGGAACTCCCAGACTTGCCAATCGTCTGTTAAAAAGGGTCAGGGATTTTGCACAGGTGAAATACGATGGCAGGATCACTTATGATGTGGCATGCTTTGCCCTGAATCTGCTGGAAGTGGATCAGTATGGGCTGGACAAGATAGACCGCAGGATCCTGCAGACTCTTATCGTAAATTTTCAGGGAGGACCGGTGGGCCTGGAAACACTGGCAGCAGCCATTGGGGAGGATTCCGGAACTCTGGAGGATGTGTATGAACCCTATCTGCTGCAGAACGGATTCCTCAATCGTACTCCCAGGGGAAGAATGGCCTCCGGGTTGGCTTATGAGCACCTGGGATATGCTGTTCCGGATAAGGAATAAGGAATTCCTGGGGCTTCGTAAAACTTTTTTAAAAATTTCTATACATTTGAGCTGCTTTCGAGTATAATAAATTTGATATCGGCTTGTATGTCGGTTATGAGCAAGTAGCGAAGCGGATTGCGAATATCCGCTTGACATGACGAAAGATAGTGCTGCTGCGTCAGTGAAACGGCAGTGATTAAGATACAGGAGGCTATAGGATGGCAGTCAAAAATACAGCAAAGGTAATCATAGGTGGTAAGATTATTACGCTGGGAGGTTACGAATCGGAAGAATATTTCCAGAAGGTAGCATCCTATATTAATAAAAAAATCGATGAATTAAGTGCTCTTCCGGGCTACGGCAGACAGCCCATGGAGACAAAGCATACTCTGATCAGCCTGAATATTACAGATGATTATTTTAAGGCAAAAAAGCAGGCAGAGATTTTTGAACAGGATCTTCAGCAGAAGGACCAGGAGATGTATGATCTGAAGCATGAGCTCATTGCTCTGCGTATGCAGATCGAAGAGGCACAGAAGGCAGAGAAGGAAGCACTGGAACAGAAAAGTCTTCTGGAAGGCAAGAATAAAGAACTGGAAAAACAGATCGATGAGCTGCTGAAATAGCAGACCGGAAATAATAAGGGGGGATTGCTTCGGTGATTTCCCCTTTATGCATAAAAATCTGTGGATTCTGACAGCTTATAAATAAAGAGAGGAATTAATTTGAAAAGAGAAGAGATAGAACTTCTGGCACCTGCCGGCTCCTACGAAGGCTTTGAGGCAGCGCTTGGAGCAGGCGCAGATGCCGTATATGTAGGTGGTACGATGTTCGGAGCCAGGGCATATGCCCAGAATTTTAATGAAGAGGAGCTTCTTCGGGCTATTGATGTGGCACATATTCATGGCAGGAAGCTATACCTCACTGTCAACACCCTGTTGAAAAACAAAGAACTAAATGAACACCTGGTTTCCTATTTGGAACCTTACTATAACGCTGGTCTTGATGCAGTGATCGTTCAGGATATGGGAGTATTTTCCCTTCTGAAGAGGGAATTTCCCAAGCTTCATCTTCATGCCAGTACACAGATGACGGTGACCGGCCCGGAAGGTATGAAGTTTCTGGCAGAACAGGGAGCAACCCGGGTGGTTGCAGCAAGAGAGCTGTCCCTTCAGGAGCTTTCACGCATGCATGAAGCCTGTCCAATTGAGATAGAGGCTTTTGTCCATGGAGCACTTTGCTACAGCTATTCAGGACAATGTCTGATGAGCAGTCTTTTAGGAGGCAGAAGCGGAAACAGAGGTCGTTGTGCCCAGCCTTGCCGTCTGCCGTACCAGGTGAAGAATTTCAGGGCAAAAGAGTATGGAAAAGGAGAATTCTGCCCGTTAAGCCTGAAAGATATCTGTACCATTGAAATTTTACCTGAAATTATAGAAACGGGAGTTACCTCTCTGAAAATAGAGGGCAGAATGAAGCAGCCGGCTTACACTGCTGGCGTTACCGGTATGTATCGGAAATATCTGGATTTTCTTTTTGAAAAAGGACCTGCGAATTATCACGTGACAGAAAAAGATAAAAAATATCTTCTGGATCTGTTTAATAGAGGCGGTTCCTGTACAGGCTACTATCAGATGGGAAATGGTCCTCAGATGATGGCATTTACAAATGAGAAAAAAACGGGGGAAGTTTTTCTGGAAACGAAGCAGCTGAAAGAGAAAATTACAGGCGAACTTCACCTTGTCCCCGGTTCTCCGGTTCTTCTTCATGTTTCCTGTCAGGGGGAAGATGCATATGAATGTGTTGGAGAAGTACAATACGCAAAGAGCCAGCCGGTAACGGAAGAGCGGGTGCGTCAGCAGATGGACAAGCTGGGAAACACCTCATTTATATGGGAAAAACTGGAAATTTATATGGAGGATTCCGTTTTTGTTCCCATGAAGATTTTAAATGAAGCGCGGCATCAGGCATTAGAGGATCTGAAGGAGAAGCTTTTACAAAAATACAGGCGAAACGTGGGAGACGAGCGGGTTAAGAGAATTGCGGAGGAGACGCCGGCAAAAATCAGTGCGATTGCGGCCTGTGATAATGTTCCCCGCAAAAAAGAGGAATACATTCCGGTTTACGTGTCCTGTGAAAGCGAGGAGGCTTCTGAAGTCCTCTGCCAAAAAGACGGAATCCAGGGTATTTATCTTCCTTACGCATTAATAGAGAAACATTTGCAGACAGGTCTTGACAATGGAAAAGAAATGTATCTTTCTCTTCCTCACATTACAAGAGAAAATCCACCGGAAGGCTATATGGAGCAGGTGAAAAAGTGGCTGGAAGCAGGGCTGAGCGGATTTCTTGTGCGGAATCTGGAGTCCTACAGTGCACTGGCACAGATGGGACTGGCAGACAAGTGTGTGCTGGATCACTCCCTGTATACCTGGAATGATGAAGCCATCCGTTTCTGGAAAGATCAGGGAATCCTTCGAAATACAGTTCCCCTGGAGCTGAATGAGAAGGAACTTCGCCACAGAGAAAATGCAGGCAGCGAGATGATTGTCTACGGCCGTCTGCCTCTTATGCACAGCGCCCAGTGTGTACGAAAGAATACTTTCGGCTGCAATGGACAGGAGGAGAGGCTTGTTCTGAAAGACCGTTATGACAAGGAATTTCCTGTAGTCTGTTATTGTCGTCCATGGAAAATGGGAAATACAAAGGCGGCAGAGTCGTGTTATAATATCATCTATAACAGTCTGCCATACGGTCTTTTGAAGGAAGCTGACAGGGTGAAAGAGCTTGGTGTTTCATCTGTAAGACTGGCTTTTACCATAGAAAGCAGGGAAGAGACAGAACGGATCGTGGAAGATTTTGTGGCTGCATATCATGGCGGCCGGGTATCTCACGAATATGAGTTTACAAAAGGTCATTTTAAAAGAGGAGCCGAGTAAAGGCGTATGATTAATATTGTTGTTGAATTATCCAAATATGTGATCCTGACACTGATGATCGTGTACACAGTTTTGTGCTACTACCTTGTTGTCGGGAAACACGCTTCAGACAGGAAAGGACTTTTAAGAAGTCAGATCACCTTAACCTTTTTCCTGGATTTTACCGCATTTGTTGTGATTTTTCTGAAAACCTTTGATTTTAAGGTTGTCATCTTTTATGCAGAAATGATGATATATTTTGCTGCGATCCTTATTTTATACCGCAGAATTTATAAAAATGCGTCTATGCTGCTTTTAAATAATATGTGCATGCTTTTAAGCGTTGGATTTATAATGCTGTGCAGGCTGGATATTGCCTCTGCCAATAAGCAGCTTTTGATCGTTGCGTGCGGAAGTGCAGTGGCGCTGGTGATCCCGGTTATGATCCGCAAGATGAAATTTCTCAAGGATCTTACCTGGGTGTATGCAGGGCTTGGGATTGTTCTTCTTGGAGCAGTTCTTGTTCTGGCACAGACAAGCTACGGCGCCAAGCTTTCTCTGATGGGAATCCAGCCTTCCGAGGTGATCAAGCTCACCTTTGTGTTCTTTATGGCATCCCTTCTGGCAAGAGAGGTAACTTTTAAGAAAGTTGTGCTGGCTACTGTTGTGGCAGGTCTCCATGTGGGAATCCTGGTGCTTTCAAGAGATCTTGGAAGCGCTGTAATCTTTTTTGCAGCTTATCTGGTGCTGATCTATGTATCAACCAGGAAGCCGGCATACCTTTGCATTGGAATTGCAGGCGGTACAGCAGGCGCTGTAGTGGCATATCACCTGTTTGGCCATGTAAGGCAGCGTGTCAGTGCATGGAAAGATCCTATGGCAGTTTATCAGAATGAAGGATACCAGATTGTACAGTCCCTGTTTGCCATTGGTACAGGCGGATGGTTTGGAATGGGACTTTGCCAGGGCTCTCCGGAGAAAATTCCGGTTGTAAAAAACGACTTTATTTTCAGTGCGATCTGCGAGGAGCTTGGCGGGATTTTTGCCATCTGCCTGATCTTTGTGTGTATGAGCTTTTTCCTTACTATCGTGGAGATTGCCCTGCAGATCAAGAATCCATTTTATAAACTGATCGCCATTGGTCTTGGTGCGGAATATGCGTTTCAGGTGTTCCTTACCATTGGAGGTGCTACCAAATTCATACCTATGACAGGTGTGACTCTTCCTCTGGTCAGCTATGGAGGAAGTTCCATTATGTGTATGATTTTGATGATCGCTATTATCCAGGGCTTGTATATTTATAGAGAGGACGAGGACGAAGAAATTGAGAGACATCGACGAGAGGCAGCAAAGAGAGCGAGACAGAGAGCTGTTGAGGCAGCGGAAGAAAGAGATTACTAAAAAGCGCAAAGCCAGAAATAAAGAATATACCTTTGTTTCCATCTTCTTTGGGATTATTTTTATCAGTATGATCGGGTATCTGATTTATTTCGATGGCTTTAAAAGCGATGATTTTATTAACAGCCCTTACAATACCAGACAGGATTCCTTTTCCGACCGTGTAGTACGAGGTAAGATCCTGTCTTCTGACGGACAGATTTTGGCGCAGACCAATGTAAGTGAGGATGGAACTGAGACACGTAATTATCCATATTCCAATATGTTCTCCCATGTTGTGGGTTATGATACCAATGGAAAAAGCGGTCTGGAATCAGAGGCGAACTTTACCCTTCTGACTTCCCATTCCTTTTTTCTGACTCAGATGAAGAATCAGTTCCTTAATGAGAAGAATACCGGAGATACGGTTGTATCTACCCTGAATGCCAATCTTCAGAGTATTGCCTACAATGCATTGGGTGACAGAAGAGGGGCTGTTGTGGTAATGGAACCATCTACCGGAAAAAGGCTTGTAGAAGTGAGCAAGCCTGATTTTGATCCCAATACCATTGGGGATAATTGGGACTATCTGGTAAACGACGAGAATGACAGCAGTCTTCTGAACAGAGCCACAAATGGTGCATATCCGCCAGGTTCCACCTTCAAGGTTGTGACTGCACTTGACTATTTCCGCAAAAAGGGAACTTTTGAGGGATACAATTATCTCTGTGAGGGAAGTATCACCTTGCAGGATCACACAATCCACTGTTATCACAATACGGTTCACGGGCAGGAGAATTTCTATTCTGCATTTGCAAATTCCTGCAACTGTGCATTTGCAGATATTGGAGTTGGTCTTGGGGGTGCATCTCTTCGCGAGACTGCGGAGGATCTTCTGTTTAACAAGAGTCTGCCTCTGAACTCCTACAGAACCAGCAGCTTTTCCCTTGATGCAGATTCCGTAACGCCTCTGATCATGCAGACTGCCATTGGACAAGGCAATACTCTTGTGTCTCCTATGCATATGGCATTGATCACCTGTGCCATTGCAAATGACGGTGTTCTGATGAAACCTTATCTTATTGACGAGGTGGTAAATGACAATGGCGATTCAGTAAAAAAGACAGAACCGGTAGCTTATAAACGGCTGATGAGTTCCAATGAGGCCAATCTTCTTGGCAAATTAATGAAACAGGTGGTTGATTCCGGTACAGCTTCCGCACTTTCCGGCAGAAGCTATACAGTAGCAGGTAAGACTGGTTCCGCAGAGTTTGACGAGGAAGGACACAGCCATTCCTGGTTTATCGGCTATTCCAATGTGGATGATCCGGATCTGGTGGTTGCCGTGATCGTGGAGAATGGCGGCTCCGGCAGTGAGGCAGCAGTTCCGATTGCAGGACAGATTTTTGATGCTTATCACGCCAGCTAACAGCAATCTATATGATATTCCCTGTTGCCAGTTTTCTGAAAAAGAGGTATACTATATACAGTTTAGAAAACACACGCATTACAGGAGGATTGCAGCATGATAGAAGCAACGAGCTGTGGCGGTGTGGTAATTCATCGAGGTAAGATTCTTGCACTATATAAATCTTACAAAAACCGTTACGAAGGCTGGGTTTTACCGAAAGGAACCGTAGAGCCAGGAGAGACTCATGAGCAGACCGCATTGCGGGAAGTGAAGGAGGAAGCTGATGTCAGAGCTTCCATTGTGAAGTATGTAGGCAAGAGCCAGTACAATTTCACAGTGCCGGAAGACATGGTCAATAAAGAGGTACACTGGTATCTTATGACGGCGGATAATTATCATAGCAAGCCTCAAAGAGAGGAATTTTTCGTGGACTCCGGGTATTACAAGTTTCACGAGATTTACCATCTGCTTCGTTTTGCAAACGAGAAGCAGATCGTTGAGAAGGCGTACCAGGAATATCTGGAACTGCGAAGTGCCGGATTATGGGACAGGCAGCAGAAATATTTCTGATTCATGGGGAGAATAAAGGCTGCGTAGCTGATTTACGCAGCCTTTATTATATGACAATGCTGCTAAAGCGTGTTTGAAAAAGCATTCCCGCAATCTGCACGCCCCACTTTGCGGGAATGCTTTTTTCAAACATGCTCTAGGGAATGATTTTTCAAACACGCTCTAGCATCCTGACAGGTTCGTTCTGTGAACGAGGTTCACAAGAAATGCCTTGCGGAATAGTTGTAAAATGTTTAAAATTTCCAGAGAAGGGAAATATTAATATAACAAAAGGTGTATGTCAAGCAGTAATAACAAAGGAGAGTTGTGCCGAATATGCTGAAATGGCGAGAAGACTATTATGTGGGAGAAGGAATCAAAGACGCGGCAAAAGCACGGAGGAGGATTGACGCAGGCAGGGTGGCTTTTGGTGTTTATCTGGTCACATTGTCTGAGAATCCGGGAAATCTTCTTGAAATTGTACCGTCCTACATGCTGATCCAGAAGAGCTATTATGCCAGATGTCCTGAGATTGTTGGTATGGCGAAAGGAAAAGACGAAGCCATTGATCTGGCAGTAGATATTGTGAAGAATATTTACGGGGAGACAGGTGCATTTCAAGTAAAAGAATATTTTAAGAACAGGTGAGCGCATGTTACATATACTGTGGATCCTCATAAAGTTTATATTGATCATACTGGGAATCCTGCTGGGACTTGCGCTTCTGGCAGTGCTTCTTCTGTTGTTCTGCCCGGTACGCTACCAGGCGAGGGCTGTGAAGGAGACCGGCAGCTTCAAGAAGACAGAACTGGAAGCCAGAATTACCTGGCTGTTCCACGTCATAGGCGTCAGGTTTTGCTTTCATAATGGAGAAGGAAAGCTGGTGATCCTGTTTTTTGGAGTTTCATTAGAAACTATAAAAGGCTGGCTTAAGAAGCTAAAAGGCGGCAGAAGAAAGAACTCCGTCAGCCAAACCTCCAGGAGTAAGGCAAAGAAGAGGAAAAAGAAATCTGCGCAAACGAAGGGAATATCTCAGGAGAACAGAACAAAAAAGCCAGATGTAAAAGAAGCTTCTGGTGAAGAGTCGAATGTGAGTAATGCTGTTGCTGAAGAGAAAACTAAGCAGATGGCAGAGTCTCGCATAGAAACTGAGAAGAAAGCATCTCAGCCTGAAGCACATGCAGCAGAGAATTTTCAAGATCATGCACCAAAAACTGAGGCGGTGCTGTTGGAAAATAATACAGCAGAACCGCAGACAGGGAAGCCATCAGCAGAGAAGCAGGAAGAAAATATCAAATCTGCTTCAAAGTCCGGCTTAATTACGCGTATTTGGGAAATACTAAGCAAAATAATCCGATTCCCGGGTAATCTGTGGAATAAGGTTATTTCAATAATTAAAGGTATAATTGAGAAAATTAAAAATATAAAGAAAACAATTTCAGGAATCACAGATAAGCTTGGCTGGTGGAAAGAATTTCTTACCAATGAACGGACCAAGGCTGCAATTTCTCTTATATGGAAAGATGTAAAAGGTCTGCTCCATCATGTACTTCCAACGAAATTGGAAGGTGATGTTACTTTTGGATGCGATGATCCGGCCATTACCGGGACAGTTCTGGCAGTGCTTGGTATGACCTTTCCATTTCACAAGAACAGGATTCATGTGAATCCGCTTTTTGATGGAGAGAACCAGCTGACTGGAAATGTATTTCTGAAAGGTCGTATTTATGGCATTGTGCTTATCAAGGCAGCAATAGAGATTTACTTCAATAAAAATATAAAATACGTTATCAACCGATGGAAGCATAAGGAGGACTAGAAATGGAAAACGAAAACAACTTTAAAGAAACCGTAAGCTCCCTGTTTAAGGGAATGGATGGATTTGTATCTGCGAAGACAGTGGTAGGAGATGCGATCCATGTAGGAGACACCATTATACTTCCCCTGGTGGATGTATCCTTTGGTGTAGGCGCTGGTGCATTTGCAGGTGATAAAAAGAACAATGGCGGCGGAGGTCTCGCCGGAAAGATGACCCCATGCGCAGTTCTGGTAATCCAGAATGGTACCACCAAGCTTGTAAACGTAAAGAACCAGGATGGTCTTACTAAAGTTCTGGATATGGTTCCTGACTTTGTAAACCGCTTCGCACCTGGCGGAGATAACAGCGCGGATGAAACTGTAGATTCTGAAGAGAACTAGATCGTGTCTGATCGAGTAACTGATTATAAAAGCTGCAGGCGGTTATTTTAGAAGTTAATGTGTTCAGATGTGGCATTTCAGCATAAAATATACTAAACCAAAGAGGCAAGGCTGTATGAATTATGGGAAAAGCTCTTGGTTTTATGTTGTTTTTCATCGGACTTGGAATGGTGATCGGCTTGCTTGTCTCCGAGACCACCGCACTTCTGATTGCAGCAGCTTTGTGTATGCTGTGTGGCTATCATTTATTTTGTAAATAAAATGGGTATGAAAAGATTATCAGCGAATCCTTTCATACCCATTTACATTTTATGTAACTATCCATTTATTAAAATAATATCTGTCTGGGAGAAGTTGCTCTGGAGTTTGTTGAAAAAAGGCTTTCTGCAAAATGTGCGCCACACTTTGCGGGAATGATTTTCAAA
>OMNT01000194.1_pt1 | contig 65995 bp, 55 predicted proteins | sample 1672551 | NCBI WGS metagenome assembly OMNT01 (sample SAMEA3136698, study PRJEB25190) | human gut metagenome | reverse complement strand
GCGGTGAGAACTGAATCTTATCTATGAAAAAGGCGCTGCCCGTCGGCAGCGCCTTTTTACATGAACTAATCTTCCCTATAAAAGTATATCAACTTTTAGATTTTCAAAAAACTTGCTATTAAAACGTCCTTGACTCAATCGGCAATATTCAAAGTGCGTCGTACATATTCTTCATTGCCTAGAAAATACTGCTCAATCAACTCCCATCGCTCATCATCATTCATGTCAGTAGCAAAGAATGCTGTAAGAAGTCGCTCATTATTGCGATGGTGTTCTTGTATACTTTGCAATACACCATTGCTATATTTCCCATTTGTCGCCAGATATTCAAGTTTTTCAGGATCATTGATACGTATAAAAACTTCCGCTTTTTCTCCGCCTCGAATTTCATAGGTTGCTAAACCAAGTAACTCCATGAAACGTAGCAATGGCATAATTTCAATTTGCTTGTTTTTAAGCAATGGATAGAATCGGAAGAACGAATTATCTTCTGTATTAACTCTACACTGTCCGATCTGATGGATAAAGAAGTTAGGAAGCCGTGCGTATGCAACATTGCTGACAAAATAACCCGTTTCATCTGCTCCTGGAATTTTCCTACTGCGAAGAACCCGAACACGATTTCGGCTCTGGCTGTATACCGCATCCTCATTTACACTTTCAGTAAATATGTCAAGTAACATACCTACCTTGTCATGAGGAATCACTTTTTCACCAAGCGTTTCAGCGAGTTCCACTTCAAACTGTTTTTGAGAAAACTGTTTTGTTTCACTGCTTTTATATTTTTCAAATATTCCTGTAATTGCAGTGATAATATTCTCCACACGCTGTGTCACAACAGTGTAATCATATGAGTAACGTATCTCTACTCTGACACGTGGTGCAACAGTATAATTTTTTCCATTTACGGAGACTACTTGTTCAAAAAATTTCTTTTTGAACATACCGAATGAGCAGTCAGGATAATACTTTTCCCAAATTCCGGCCATATCCACAAGGAAAGTTTTTCCTGAACTATATACTGTCATATCAGACGCATAGCTTAGATTCTTTGTCGGAACAGTATGGGAAGCAACTCCTTGTTGGAATGTGCAGTATGGTCCATATAATCTTAAAAACTCGGTTTCCATCTCACTTGGAACATTGATATAGTTTTTTGATAGCATTGCTTTTGGGCGTACAATTAGGACAGGAAATGTGTACTTATTACTCAAATCTTTTGAGAGAAGTAATAAACCAGATTTTGTCCTATTTTCGACATCTTTTTCCTTAAAAAGATACTCGAATGTTTCCGCTGAAATCAGAAGATTTCGCCGTTTTTTTGCTTTTTGAATTGTGCAGATCTTTTTCAGTATCTCGCGTAATTGATACTGACGCATTTCGGAAATTCCGTTTAAGGATCGAACATATCGAAGATCGCTGGGAAAATAGTCAATATGAGCAACACCTTGAATCTCAGTATTACGTGCCGCTCTTCCAATTTCTTGAACATAATCAGATAGTGTGCCAGTTGGTGCAAAGTGAATAACATGTTTAATATCGCCAACGTCAATACCCATACCAAAGGCCTTTGTACAGAATAGTCCCATAGCTGTTCCTGTCTTGTAATCTCGCTCTACCATTTTGCGTTCCGCCGAAGACATTTTCCCATGGTACCTTCTGATCTTCACATGGTTTATCGCACTAATTTGATTATAAATTTGATCGACTTGGCTTCGATAAGGAAAATAAGTAAGTACTTTTTCTCCTCTAGCGATATATTCATACATTTTCTTCAATGTCAAATCCAGTTTAGCATTTTCGATCCGTCCCTCAACTTGAGAGGAATCATGGCGTTGAATATCAAACGATATATTGTTCCGTTTTACATTTCCAAGATGAATAATTGTCTTTCCCAGACCGAGTTCGTGAATTGTATCATTTACAACATCGTCATCACCAGAATATACAGCCGTGGCTGTCAGACACAGTACAGGGAACGATAAGCCATCACGGGCAGTTTGCTTTAAGAAATCACCAAGGAACCAATAATCTGAACGAAAGTCACGTCCCCAACTTGTAACAGTATGAGCTTCATCAATGACAATCATGCCTACCTGTCGACCGCCCAAGAAGGATTGTAAATGGGTGGTTAATAATAGTTCGGGAGCCAAATATAACAATGATTTCTTCCCTGCGTGTATCTGATCAATCACTTCACAGCGTTCTTCTATGCTCATGCTTGAATTAATGCAGGCGGCAATAGAGACTCCTCGCTCTCGCTGTAATTGGTCGACCTGATCGTTCATAAGAGCAATCAACGGAGATACAACAATCGTAATAAGATTATACTTTTCAGCAAGATAAATTGCAGGAATTTGGAAGAGAATTGATTTTCCAGACCCAGTTGGTGCCGTTATAAATATATTGCTAAACGTATCTCCATCTTGGGCTGCTTCACACTGATCTACAATCTCAGCAATAATCTGTCCTTGAGTTATAACTTCAGTTTCCCGTGAGCGGTCAGGATCTTTGTAAAAGTGTAGCGGCCGAAATTGAGCCGTATTGCCCCAATACTTTTGAAGTAAATGAACAAACTGGCTATCATCATAGTTTATCTTTTCTTGATATAGTTCAAGTTCGTCAATAAATACTTCTAGGCCAAGCAAATTTGCCGCACATAACATTGCACCAGTTCGAACGGAAATCTTGTCTCCATTTTGTAGAAATAACGCAGGTGAAAACTTACCGTTGGTGACATTTAGACTGTATTCCCAATCTTTCATGCTACCAACTTCAATATATTCTACCCCATCAATGGGAGGCTCCAGTTCAACTATATCTCCCTGCCAAAAAGGAAGGATTTCAATGCGTTCATCGTCAAGTACTGCGGGTAATAGCAATGCTTCTCTATCTTTTAATAACTTAACATCTCCATACATTTGGGTAAGCTGAACTAATGAACTACCAACAGGAGGTTCATGTTCAGTCTGCCAATAGTCAAAAAGCTTTTCAGCATCACTGTATGGAAAGTAGCAGGGAACCCACGGTGAAAGAATGTTATTTTCTACAACAATGATTTTATCAGCTTTTATCCGAGGAAGAATTTGCTTAACCGCCAAAAGCTCTTCATAAAATCCTACCAACGGTTTTTTCGAGCCTTTAATAGAAGTAGCAATTTCAAGCCAATTATCGTCTAATATTTCTAAATCAAGGTATCCTTCGTGTATTAACGAAGCATCTTTTAACAATGAATTTGGATGTATAATTAATTGTTGAATTTGTTGTATTCCGAATCCCTTGAAGAAAATTAAGGTATGTCCTGTAAACTCGGAAATAAATTCTTCTAGACGACTAGAAAAATATTGTTCAATAGTTATATTTTTCATCTTACAATTCCTTTTCTATTTACGTTAAAATTTGATTTCAGTATAGAACCCTTTATATTTATGTTAAGAGTATACCGCAAATTCATTCTATTTGCAATCATTATTGGTCTATTTTTTACCTTTCCTAGTATATAATGTCATATTTTAGCGTATCTGAAAGTATCTTGTCACCTGCATCGACGGCTACGGCTGGCTGGCTGTGGCCCTGGTCATCTTCGCCGTCTGGAGCCCGAAGCGGGCGCTCTGGTGCTCCCTCATCTTCGGCGGCCTAGCCTGTATGCGGTATTATTACCCCATCTCCTTCATCCCGGCCTCCATCTACGACATCGTGCCGTACATCGTCACGGCCATCGTCCTGGTCGCCGTCAGCCTGAAGCACAGCCGCGCCAACCAGCCCCCGGAGAGCCTGGGCCTGAGCTACTTCCGCGAGGAGCGGTGAGAACTGAATCTTATCTATGAAAAAGGCGCTGCCGGCGGGCAGCGTCTTTTTTGCGTCTCCCTCGAAAAAAGGGCAGAAAAACAGGGCCTGCGTAAACCACTCGCCGGCCCTATCTCTCCGAAGGTTAAAATGAAAAGAAGCGTTCTTGACTCTTGCAGGATTATAGTACCAAAGACTTATTACAGAAAAAGGCCGGAAATGTTACAAAACCTTTAAGTTTGCATGTCTTTCTGCCGCACCCCTGCAAAAAAGTCCTGGAGGACCTGGCGGCACTCGTCTTCTAAGATATGCCCGATGATCTTCGGGTGGTGGCGGAAGTTCTCCTCAAAGAGATTGAGGATGGAGCCGCAGGCCCCGAAACCCGCGTCCTTGGCCCCGTAATAAATTTCCGGGATGCGGGCGGAGAGGATCCCCCCCGCGCACATGGGGCAGGGTTCCAGTGTAACGTAGAGTCTCGCGTGCTTCAGCCGCCAGTCGCCGTGGGAACGGCAGGCATCCTGAATGGCCAACAGCTCGGCGTGGGCCAGGGGATCGTGGTCCTCCTCCCGCCGGTTGCGGCCTCGGCCAAGAACCTGGCCGCTTTCATCCACGATGACACAGCCCACCGGCACCTCCCCGGCGGCGGCGGCCTCCCGGGCCAGGTCCAGTGCCTGGCGCATGTATTCCTCGTGCATTTCGCGCACCTCCCCGGAAAAATGTTCCTGTCCCCTGATTAAAGCCTGTCATATCTGTCCAAAATAACCGTACAATAGCCATCAGGAGGTATCGCCATGAAAAACAAGGACACGGCCTCCCCCACCCTGGGGGACCTGCGGCAGGAGCTGTATCAGACCAACCAAGCCCTGCGCAACGCCTATGATAAGTTCAATTACGTCACCGCCCCGGAGCTGGTAGAGGCCAGCATTTATGAGATCAACGCCCTGAAGGCCCGCAGCGACTATCTGCTGCGGTGCATCAAGGCCCAGCTGGGGGAGGGCCCCTGCGTGGCGGCGTCCTCCGTGAAGGGAGGGACTGTGTGTCCGTCTTAGAAAAAGCCGCCCTGGGCGTGGGGGCGCTGTTTATCCTGCTGGGGGTGCTGCGTCTGACGAAAAGCCCCCTGAAAACGGTATTCCGGGTAGCGGGCAACGCGGCCCTGGGCTTTGGCGCCCTGTGGCTCCTGGGCCGCACCGTTCCCGGGCTGCACCTGGGCCTGAACGTGTTCAACGCCCTGGTGATCGGGGTGCTGGGCCTTCCCGGCTTCGGCCTGCTGCTTCTGCTGCAGTGGGTGCTTACATAGGGGCATCCTGCGGGGCGGACAGAATTGTCCGCCCCGCAGGCATTCTCCCCGGGACGCTCCATAGGGGCCGACGACTCTGCCGGCCCTATCTCTTCGGGCTATCGCATGTCGAAAGCGCAATATCCTGTGCTAAAAATGCAATTTCTCGTTGATTTTCCGCATGCGGGCCGGGTCCATCTTACACACCCGGCGGTCGAAGGTCACCAGGCCGTTGACCTCGTCCTCCACGTCGGACAGCTGGGTATACACCGCCGCCGACAGTCCCTGGGCCTGGATCAGGGGCAAAACCTCCGTTTCATACAGCTTTTCCACCGCGTCCATCCAGGCTGCCGCATCGTCATACATGCGGTAGCCGAATTTTTTGTCCGTCGCCAGGTGACCCGGGCACTGCAGGCTGTAGCCCCCGAACTCCGTCAGGGCCAGCACCCGCCGCCCGTCGTTTTTCAGGCGCACGGGCCGATAATATATGTGGCGGCTTTTCAGGTCGCCGCCGCCCTGGTCGTGCCAGCCGGAGGCATGGTCGATGGGCCGGGTGGGGTCCATGGCCCGCAGCCGGTCCGCGACCTCCAGGGCGCTGAACTGGCCCCAGCCCTCGTTGAAGGGCACCCACAGGCCCAGGGACACGCAGTTATACAGCAGGTCCACCGTGTCGGCCATGTCCCGGAGGAACTGCTGCCGTCCAGGCTCCCCGGCCCGGCCCAGCCGGGCCGACGGCGCGTCATGCAGGTGCAGGCCCAGAAAGGGCAGCACCTGCATGGTCAGGGTCCGCCATCCCTCGAAGCAGGATACCATGTCCTGCCAAACGATCATCCCCAGCCGGTCGCAGTGATAGTACCACCGCAGGGGCTCGATCTTGATATGCTTGCGCAGCATGGAAAAGCCCATATCCCGGGCGGTCTGAATATCCCATACCATGGCCTCGTCGGCAGGCGGGGTGTACAGTCCGTCGGACCAGTAGCCCTGGTCCAGCAGCCCCGACTGGAAGCAGGGCCGGTGGTTCAGAGCCAGCACCCGGCGGCCCCGGTGTTCCATAACGGAGAACTGCCGCATGCCGAAATAGCTCTCTACCCGGTCGCCGGAGGGCAGAGTCACCTCCAGGTCGTACAGATACGGATCCTCCGGGCTCCAGGGGCGGAAGTGCTCCGCCGGAATGGGGCACACGCCCTCTCCCCGCTCATCGGCCCAGCTGCGGGCAACGACCCGCCCGCCGCACAGCACCGTGACCCGGGCTCCTGCCGGGTCCTCCGCCCGGACGGCGTACCGCAGGCATTTCCCGTCAAAGTCCGGGGTCAGGCGCAGGGAGCGGACGTAGTTGTCCGCTGTACTCTCCAGCCACACCGTCTGCCAGATGCCGGATTGGGCGGTGTACCAGATGCCGCCCCGGTCCGTGCGCTGCTTGCCGAAGGCGTGGACACCGCCCTCCGGGTCGTCGGTGACGGCCACAGTCAGCCGGTTTTCCCCGGGGACCAGGGCGCCGGTAATGTCCAGGGTGAAGGGCAGATAGCCCCCCTCATGGCCGCCCACAGGCCGGTCGTTCACCAGCACCCGGCAGCACTGGTCCACCGCGCCGAAGTGCAGCAGCACCCGGTCCCGGCGGAAGCCCTCCGGCAGGGTGAACGTCCGCTCATACCACAGCGTTTCCCCGCTTTGCAGCCGGAAATCGCAGCCGGACAGCAGACTCTCCGGCGAAAAGGGCACCAATATTTTTCCGCTGCGGCGGCGGGAGTATTCGTCCCCGTCCTCCACGGCGTAATCCCACAGGCCGTTGAGACAGAGATAGCTGTCCCGCCGCAGCTGGGGCCGGGGATACTCCGGCAGAGGGCAGGTCCTGTCGAGCTGCTCTCCCCAGGGGGTATAAAGCGCCGTCATTTCGCAGCCTCCTTCCGCTTCAGCAGCGCCGCCGGGATCGCCAGCAGCACCAGGGCGGCGGCAGCCGCCAGGAAAATTTCCGCTGTGGGCACCTGCTTTACGGTGCCCAGATCCTCGTAGGTCATGCCGGTGCCCCGGATCACCGCCGCACCGATATACGGCCCCGTGACCATGGGCAGCAGCACCTGGAATACGATGCGGATGCCCTGGAACAGGCCGGCCTTTCCGGCGGGGGTATAATCCCGGATGAGCCCATTGCAGCAGGCAGAGATCACCATGCCGCCGCCCAGCATCACGATGCCCGCCGCCAGCACGAACCACTGGCTCCGGGCAAAGTACATCAGCACCAGCCCCGCAAAGCCCACGATCCCCGCCGGGATCAGACAGCGGAGCTTCCCCAGCCGGTCAATGGGCCGCCCGGCCAGCACCGACAGCACAGAGCTGACGATCAGCACCCCGGCCAGCAGGAACGTGTAGTCCGTGATGCCCAAAAACCGCTGGATATAAATAATGAGATACGGCATATACACCTGCTGGCTCATGCAGTACACCCCCAGCGCCGCCAGGGACAGATACAGCCGCGGGTTGTCCCGGACAACGGCGGGACGGAAGCCGTACAGAATGTTGGAGAATGTGGTCCCCTGGCCCCGGGGCAGGTCCGGCTCCCGGATGAAAAAGAAGCCCAGCACGCCGCCCAGACCCGTGACGCCGCCTACGATCAGGAAGAACAGCCGCCAACTTCCCGCCTGGGTCAGTCCGTCCAGAGCGCCGAACACTACCAGCATAGCCACAAGCGGCATGATGGCCAGCACCGTCTCCACCCGGCCCCGGTTTTCCGGCACGGTGACGTCGGTGACCCAGGCGTTGAAGGCTGCGTCGTTGGCGGTGGACCCGAAGAAGGTCATAACGCAGTCCAGCACCACCACCAGCACCGCCGCGCTGTGGGCGGCAGCGGCCACGGGGCTGCTTTTGATCAGGGCAAAGGCCCCGATGCTGACGCCCCACAGCAGATAGCCCGCCACGATAAAGGCCTTCCGCCGCCCCAGCCGGTCGCTGAGGGCCCCCATCACCAGGGTGGTGACGGTGGCGGTGACAGCGCTCCAGGCCACCATGGCCGCGATCATGGACGTGTCCCCGGAGATGGTGTTGTACAGGAACACATTAAAGTACATGTTCTCAATGACCCAGGCGATCTGACCCACCAGACCGAAGGTCAGCAGCGCCGCCCAGGTGCGGCCGCCCAGCTTTGCTTTCATATCACCGCTCCTCCTCGTGAAGATTCCACCCGTACAGGGGATACCGCTGGAGACTGCCGAACAGCTTCTGCTTGATATCCGGATACCGGCCCTCCAGCCCGGCGATGAGCTCCTTCACCTCCTGACGGCGGCTGTGGCCGTTGGCGGGGCAGGGATTGTGCACCACCGGCAGCCGGAGCCGCTGAGCTGCCCGGCGGATGTCGTCCTCCCGGCAATACAGCAGGGGACGGATCTGGGTAATGCCGGTGCGGTCCAGGTAGGTCACCGGCTGGAAGCAGCCGATGCGCCCCTCGAACAGCAGGTTCATCAGCAGCGTCTCGATGGCGTCGTCATAGTGATGGCCCAGGGCGATCTTCCGGATGCCCAGGTCCGTAAGGGCCGTGTTCAGGCTGCCCCGCCGCAGCTTGGCGCACAGGGAGCAGGGGTTCTTCTCCTTCCGCTCATTGAACACAATGTCGTATACCGGCACCTGGATGCGGGTATAGGGCACGTCCAGCTGCCGGCACAGGTCCGCCACGGCGTCGAAGCACATACCCGGGGTGCCGGTCTCCAGGGTGATGGCGTGAACGGTGAAGGGAATGGGATAAAAGGCCCGCAGCCGGGCCAGCGCGGTCAGCGTCACCAGGCTGTCCTTGCCGCCGGATACGCCCACGGCCACCGTGTCCCCCGCGTCGATCATGCGGTAATCCTCCACGCACCGGCGCACCTGTCCCAAAAGCTTCTGCATGTGACATCCCTCCCAGGGTCGGAAAATAAAATTGCCATTTGAGAAAATAAGAGCTATTCAGAGAAAGCAAGAGAAAATGCCAGATGTTTTTATCATAAATTAAAATGCTGTTGACAATCTCCCCGGGATATGCTATAAATATCCTTGCGCGTTCGGCGCGTTTCTCTCCCTCATCATAGCAAGGGAGCCTGAAAAAGTAAAGCAATACATTCTATAAATTGGAGGAAAAACACCATGTCCACTTATATGGCAAACAAGGCCACCATTGAGCGCAAGTGGTACGTCGTTGATGCCGCCGGCAAGCCCCTGGGCAAGACCGCCGTCATCGTGGCCGACCTGCTGCGCGGCAAGGGCAAGCCCACCTACACCCCCCATGCCGACTGCGGCGATAACGTCATCGTCATCAACGCCGGCAAGGCCACTCTGTCCGGCAACAAGATGGAGCAGAAGTATTACCGCACCCACTCCGGCTGGATCGGCGGCCTGAAGGAGACCAAGTATCGCCTGCTGATGCAGGACAAGCCTGAGCTGGCCATGCGCGTGGCCGTCCGCGGTATGATGCCCCGCAACACCGTTACCAAGGATTCCCTGAAGCGCCTGCACATCTATGCCGGCGAGCAGCACATCCACGAGGCTCAGAAGCCCGAGCTGGTCAAGTAAGGAGGAAAAGAAACATGTATCAGTCCAAGAATCCCTATCTGTACGGCACCGGACGTCGTAAGTCCTCCGTGGCCCGTGTGCACCTGTTCCCCAACGGCACCGGCTCCATCACCATCAACGGCCGCGACATCGACGATTACTTCGGTCTGGAGACCCTGAAGATGGTGGTCCGTCAGCCCCTGAACGCCACCGATACCCTGGGCAAGGTGGACATCGTTGCTACCGTGGAGGGTGGCGGCGTTTCCGGCCAGGCCGGCGCTCTGCGCCATGGCATCAGCCGCGCCCTGCTGCTGGTGAACCCCGAGTTCCGTCCCATTCTGAAGAAGGCTGGCTTCCTGACCCGCGATCCTCGTATGAAGGAGCGCAAGAAATACGGTCTCAAAGCAGCCCGTCGCGCACCTCAGTTCAGCAAGCGCTGATTTCTGCCGATTTTACAACTTCAAAGCAATCAAAATCCCGGAAAACTCTCGTTTTCCGGGATTTTTCTATATCTGCAGCATTTGTTCTGTTTTCGGAAAATCTGATGGAATTTGACAAGGTTTGACGTGTTTTTTACATGTTAACGATGGGCTAAATGCCGTTTTTGACCCCGAAACTGTTAACGGATGGGTTAATTTTCGGGCTGCTCATGTGGCCACTCGGAGCAGATCGCCTCTGCATAGAAAATGAATACTGCGCCCCGCCTTTTCGGAAATAATGGCTTTGGCACGGTTTGAAACGGTTTGACCAAGCCGAATGAACTTTATCTTTTTTCGCAGGGCAAATGCCGCCGCAGAATTGATAAACGGAACGCAATCTGTTATGCTGTCCGTGTAAGGAGGGATGACACATGAAACGAAAAACCTGTACCTTGTATCTCAGCTGCGAGGAATACGGTGTGATCCTCGACGCACTTATTCGCTTCAAAAACAAGCTCACCCGACAGGGGCGGTACACCGACATCGTAGATGAAGTTATCCTTGCCCTGCTGGATGCCAAGACGAAGCGAGTCTACATCTGAATATCGTGTACATAAGGAAAGCCGTGTAGCTGTCAAAAGCCACACGGCTTTTTCTATACCCGGCATTACATAGCTGTCCGCCATCGCCGCAGACAGCTAAATTTACAGACAGGAGGAATCCCAAAGTGGCGAATTGTAAAGTGATCGCCGTCGCCAACCAAAAGGGCGGCGTCGGCAAGAGCACCAGCGTCTATTGCATCGGTGCGGGGCTGGCTATGGACGGCAGGAAGGTCCTGCTGGTGGATGTGGACCCGCAGGGAGATCTCACGAAGATGCTGGGTCAGCGCAGGCCCCACGACCTGCCCCACACCCTGTCCGAGCAGATGAACGCCGTCGTGCAAAACCAGAGCGGCCCGGAGCATCCGGAAATCCTGCACCACCCAGAGGGCTTTGACTTCGTTCCCGCCAACCGCAGCCTATCGGCGGTGGAGGTGGGGCTGGTCAATGTCATGAGCCGTGAAACCGTGCTCAAACGCTATCTGGACGGTATCAAGAAGAATTACGACTATGTGCTGCTGGATTGCCGCCCGTCGCTGGGTATGCTGGTCATCAATGCCCTGTCGGCTGCGGATCATGTACTCATCCCGGTGCAGGCGGACTATCTGGCAGCCGAGGACATGACGGAGCTTGTAGGTACGGTGCAGAGCATCCGGCAGCAGATCAACCCAAAGCTGAAGATCGGCGGCGTCTTTCTGACCATGGCGAATGACACGAACTTCCGCAAAGACATTGTGGCCGGGGTAAAAGAAAACTTCGGCAAATACCTGCCCGTGCTGGAAGCCGTCATTCCGTCTACCGTGCGGCTGGCAGAGATCAGTACAGCGGACAAGAGCATTTTCCGGCATGAACCGCGCGGACGGGCTGCCGCAGCCTACGGTGCGCTGGTAAAGGAGGTGGAACGCATTGGCGAAAAGCAACGCATCCGAGATGCTGACATCACTCGATAGCCTGTTTACCACGCAGGAGCAGCGGGACGAAGCCAAGCGCGACAGCGTGCAGGACATACCGATTTCCCAAATCAGCGATTTTCCTGAGCATCCCTTCAAGGTAAAGCAGGACGAGGCCATGTTGGAAATGGCGGAGAGCGTGCGGCAGTACGGTGTCTTGGTGCCGGGGCTTGTGCGGCAGCTGGAGGACGGCAGCTATCAGATGGTATCGGGGCACCGGCGCATGCTGGCCAGCGAACTGGCAGGGCGGGACACGATCCCCTGCATCGTGCGCGACCTTACGGATGACGAAGCCGTTATTATCATGGTGGACAGCAATCTCCAGCGCGAGCGTGTATTGCCGTCGGAAAAGGCGTTTGCGTACAAAATGAAGCTGGATGCCATGCGAAGGCAGGGAAAACGGACAGATTTAACTTCTCGACCAATGGTCGAGAAGTTAGGGAGTGCAGAGCAAATGGGGCATGATGCCGGTGAAAGTGGCCGCCAAGTCCAACGCTATATTCGTCTCACCTACCTGCTTCCGGAGATTCTGGCGATGGTGGACGACAGCAAAATCGCCTTCCGTCCCGCCGTGGAGCTATCTTACCTTGCCGAAAAGGAACAGCGTATCCTCTATGATGCAATGGGACACGCAGACTGCACCCCATCGCTGGCGCAGGCCATCAAGATGAAATCCTTTAGCCGGGAGGGGAAGCTGTCGGAGGTGGTGATCCGGTCCATCATGGCGGAGGAAAAGCCCAATCAGAAGGAACAATTTCGGATACCCAAAGAGCGTATCAGCAAGTATTTCAAGCCGGGGACGCCCGCACGGACTATGGAGGATACGATCATCAAGGCACTGGACTATTACAGAAAACGGCAAAGAGAGATAGAACGCTAAATCTTCCGCCCAGGGGAAGGTCTGCCCATTGGACGGGCCGTGTACCGGGGCCGGTTTTGCCGCTCCCCCTCTCCACACCTTACCCCCTTCCTACCGGCTGTACTGGCTGAAAAAAGAGATTTTCCAGCAAGTCCATATCGTACAGAAAGCAGCATCCTTTTTCGGATGGTGTTTTTTATTTTTACTCTCAGGAGGTCAAACAAATGAAAAAACTGTATCGCAGAAGCATTTCCGGGCTGTTGGCCCTTCTGATCTGCTTCACCGCCATTCTCAGCAGCTGCGTGACGGCCTTTGCCGCAGCGTCCACCGGAGAAACGGCGGATTCGTACTCGGTGGCATTTCCCAGAGACGGGGACGCCAATCTGGATTACAGCGGCACTTGGGGCCACGACGAGCTGCACTACATGAACGGCTGGACATCCGGCGAGGCAACGTGGATGACCACACTGCACACCATCGGCTCCTTCGACGGCCCTGCCTGCTACTGCATCGAGCCAGGCGTTCCCCGCAACCTGTACCGTTCCTATGAAAGCTACGGAGAGGACTATTGGGATTCCTTCCCAGCCGAGTATAACCGCACTATTGATGGCCGAACCATGAAAACGCTCCTTGGCCGCATCATGCAGTACGGCTATCAGGGGAATCTCTCCCTCGACTGGCGCTCTCAGAATGATGCCGATGCCGACAAGCTGGCCCACATGATGGCCACGCAGGTGCTGGTGTGGGAAACGGTTGTCGGGGAGCGGGATGCGGACTTCGAGCATATTGACCCCAGCAGCGCCGATGCCGTAAAATCCGTCTACCGCACATCCCATCCGCTCTATGGCCGCTTCTCCGCCTACTATGACAGCATCGAGGCCAGCGTGAAAAAGCACACCGTCGTCCCCAGCTTTATGGACCGCAGCGAGGAAGCTGCACAGACGGTCGAACTGGTCTGGGACGGCAGTCGCTACACGGCCACCCTGACGGACGCCAACGGTGTTCTGAGCGAATATGCCTTCTCTTCGGCCCAGTCGGATATGACCTTTGCCGTCGATGGGAATGACCTGACCATCTCCGCCGAGACGGCTCCCGCAGATGGCGTGACCATTACCGCCGTCAGAAACAATACCCGTCAGGGCGTGGTGGTCTGGAGCGACGGTCACTATGGCCCCGACGGCACCATGCAGGATGTCGTCACCTTCCGGGATACCGTCAGCGACCCCATGTACGCCTATCTGCACCTGAAGGTCAGCTATGGCAGCGTCAAGATCGTCAAAACCAGTGAGGACGGCGAGGTGTCCGGCATCTCCTTCACCGTTTCCGGCAACGGCACGGAGCAGACTGTGACGACCAATGCAGACGGCGAAATGCAGCTCGATGATCTCCGCCCCGGCGTTTACACCGTAACAGAGCAGAGCAATGACCGGTATGAACCCCAAGAGGTGCGCCAAGTGACCGTGATCTCCGGTCAGGTCGCCACCGTGGCCTTCCACAACATGCTGAAACGGGGCAGTCTGGAGGTAGTCAAGACCGCCGAGGACGGCCTGAACGAGGGCGTGAAGTTCCATCTGACCGGCACCTCCCTTGCAGGGCTTTCGGTGGACGAATACGCCGTGACCGGCAGCAACGGAAAAGCGGTGTTCTCCGACGTGCTCATTGGCACGGACTACATCCTCTCCGAGGTGGATACGGGCATCCGTTATGTTGTCCCGGAGGACCAGACGACGGCGGTGGAGTGGAACACGGTCACGCAGGCGGAGGTCCGCAATGTGCTGAAAAAGTGGAACGCCATCCTCACCAAGTGGGACGCCGAAACGGGTCTGCCGCAGGGAGACGCAACCCTTGCCGGTGCCGTCTATGGCGTTTTCAGAGGCGAGGAACTGGTGGACACCTACACCACCGACGAAAACGGCCAGTTCACCACCACGGATTATGTCTGCGGCAATGATTGGACCATCCGGGAACTCTCCCCCAGCGAAGGTTATCTGCTGGATGATACCGTGTACCCGGTCGGTGCAGAGCCTCAGCGCTATACGGCAGAATATAATCCCATTGCGCTGGATGTGACCGAACAGGTCATCCGGGGCGGCGTGAACCTCACAAAGGTGGACAAGGACTACCCGGAAAACAAGCTGGAGGGAGCCGTGTTTGAGGTCTACCGTGACAGCAACCGCAATCAGGAGTTGAACGACGAGGACGAACTGCTGGGCACGATGGAGGACCTGGGCGGCGGCGAGTATGCACTGACTGGCCTCTGCTACGGCGGTTATTTTGCAAAGGAAACCAAGGCCCCGGAGGGCTTTTATCTGGACGAGAGCGCCTACTACTTTGCCATCACCACGGACGGCGAAACCGTGACCGTGGAAAATGAAGCTGGAAAGGGCTTTCTCAATGCGGCGCAGGTGGGGTCTCTTCGGATCGTCAAGACCTCCTCGGATGGGAAGCTGGCGGGCTTTTCCTTCCGTGTTACCGGGGCCAACGGCTATGACCAGGTGTTCCAGACCGATGCGGAAGGTGTCATTCTCATCGAGGGCCTGCGTATCGGGGACTACACCGTATCCGAGGTGCGGGACGGCAGTTCGGACGGGTATCTCCTTCCGGCTGACAAGACGGCATCCATTTTTGAGGGAGCCGTGACGGAGGTGGAGATGCACAACGAAAAGAAGCCCACGCCGAAGGTGCCGCAGACAGGAGATAGCAGCCATGCGGCGCTGTGGCTGGCCCTGCTGGGCCTTTCCGGCATCGGCGCTGTGACTGTGCTGCTGATGCGCAAGCGTAAAAAATAAGCGCCAAGGGGCGGCCAGATCGGCCGCCCTTTTTTCTATGGGAAAGAAAAGTTTTTCGGCGTGAACCAACAATAACAGGATGGTATTTGTGAATAAATGGCTATACTGTTTGTATGCCATCTACTCAATTGTTTCGTATTCACTTGACAAGTTTCAGTTTTAACGGTACAATTAAGAAAAAGTGAAACAAAAGGCGGAAGCGAAGGAGTCTTTCTGATATGCTATCTTTCCTTAAATTAGTATTCGGCCCCGATATTACAGTGAAGGGATTCGACTACACGGATGACACGCCCTACTATATCAAGGACGGATATACCCCCCAATTGTTAAGTTGGGGAGACCATGCGTGTGTTCTTTTGAAGCCAAATGGCTCTTCTTGGCGATTGCCTACATTAAAAAAGCAGTTGAAGAAGTTTCAGGAACTTTGTTCTCTTCCCTGTGCACTGTGCTTAGACAACCTGTCTGCGTTACAACGACGGAGTATGCTGGAAGAACACATCCCGTTTGTGTCTCTTTCGCAGCAGGTGTACCTTCCGTTTTGGGGGTGCGCTTTTCATGAGCAATTCAAGGCGGACGCTGCCATTATGGCAAAAATGGCACCCGGTACACAGCTTGTATTTCTATATTTATACTATGCAGAGAATACTGGGTCCGTAAATCTGACACAGATTGCAAAGGCACTTTCGCTCTCAAAGGCGACCTGTACAAGGGCAATCAATGACCTCTCTGCTTCGGGTCTGATCTCGCAAACAGCAGAAGGCACGAATAAATGGATCACAACGGCATACACCAAATCAGAACTTTTGGAAAAAGCATACGGGCGACTGAAAACGCCTGTTGATCGAATTCTTTACGTAAAAGGAACCGCCCAAATCGAGCATCCAATTGCAAGTGGAATACGGGCGCTGGCACGGCAATCCATGATTGGGGTAAACGATCAGGATGGTGCTATTGCGATTTCCAAAAAGGAGGCGGCAAAAATCCCAGCAGAAGATATCTGCACAAAACAGTATTTTGAAGACTTTGGCGGTGCTGTTATTGAAGTGTGGTCCTATGACCCGATCATTTTGGAGAGAGACGGCTGTGTAGATGACATTTCATTGCTGCTCAGCATGGACAACGACCCAAACGAACGAGTTCAGACGTGCTTGGATGAAATTCGGCAAAAGCACGGACTACCAATCAAAGAGGAAGAATAAAGGAGAACGAAATGGTAAATGGCATAGATATATTCCGAGAGCACTTCAATCATTTTAAGGAGCAATATACTGTAATTGGAGGCTTTGCCTGTGATCTTCTGATGAACGATGCAGGACTTGATTTCAGGCAAACCGTTGACATCGACATGGTGCTGATCGTCGAGGCTTTAACGACAGACTTTGCAAAAGCCTTTTGGGCTTTTATTGAAGCTGGTGGCTATCAGGCCAGGCAACGCAGTAACGGTCAACCGGAGTTCTATCGTTTTGTGGACCCAACGAACCCTGCTTACCCCAAGATGATTGAATTATTTTCAAGGCCACAAAGCAATGTGGTCTTGCAGCCAGATACACACTTGATGCCGCTGCATATTGATGATGAAGTTTCCAGCTTGTCAGCGATTTTGCTCAATGATGATTATTACCACTTTCTTCTGGATGGACGAACAGTTACAGATGGTATCTCCATATTAGATGCTGAACATATTATTCCGCTGAAAATGAGAGCTTGGCTGGATTTGAAAAGCAAGAAAGCAGAAGGAATCCATGTAAACGCACGTGACATCAAGAAACACCGTTTGGATGTGTTTCGCCTGTTCCAACTTGTACGGGAAAATCAGAGAATACCTGTCCCGCAGTCTATAATGGAGGATATTACTCGGTTTATAGCACAAATGCGGCAGGAGGACATTCGTTTAACGGATATAGGTATTCGCCGCTCGAAAGACTCTATTCTGGATATTTATAGTCAAATGTACATTACAGAATAAAAGCGCCGCCCCCATGCTGAACATTCAGTGTGGGGGCAGTTTCATGGAGTGGAACAAATCGTCGCAGTGTCGGTCTTGTGTTTGCACTCCTGCATTTTCAAAGAACGAATCCCAAGGGGGCGGCCGGATTGGCCGCCCCTCTTTTACATACCGAATTGAAAGGAGACGGAATGGGTATGAGCAATCAAACGGAAGAAAAGGATCTGTTCCATGCGGTATCCCTGTCCGGCGGTAAGGACAGCACCGCTATGCTGTTGCTCATGGTTGAGCGAGGGCTGCCGATCCATGCGGTCCTGACGGCAGATACGGGCATGGAATTTCCGGAAATGTATGAGCATCTGCAAAAGCTGGACGACTATCTGTTTGCAGAGCGAGGGCTGCATCTGACGTGGCTGCGCCACCCAAAGGGCTTTGAGTGGCTGATGTTTGAGGAAAAGAAGCAGCGATCAGCCAGCATTGAAAACCGGCAGTGGCTGGGTGTTTCTCTATACGGAAACGGCTGGCCCGGTCCCCGTGTGCGCTGGTGTACGGGGCAGCTGAAAACGCATCTCATCCATAAGGAAATCAACCGGCTGAAAGGACAATACCGGGCCGTGAGTTATGTGGGTATCGCCGCAGATGAGCCGAAGCGCATCAAAAGCGAGCGCTATCCGCTGGTGGATTGGGGAATCACGGAGAAGGAAGCCCTGCAAATCTGCTATGACCGGGGTTATGACTTCGGTGGGCTGTATCAGATTTACCACCGCTGCTCCTGCTGGTGCTGCCCGTTGCAGGGCATTGGGGAGCTGCGAAAGCTCCGGCAGTATCACCCGGAGTTATGGGAGCGGCTGCGGGAAATGGACAAACGTGCGTTGGCACAGTTCGGTCCCGGCCCGCTGGGGCAATTCAAGAAGGATTGGAGCGTGGAACGATTGGAGCAGCGATTTGCGGCAGAAGCGCAGCAGCTTTCTATTTCATCCTTGCAGAAGGAGCGTGAGCGATGATGTATCGAGAACCGAGTGATTCCCCTTGGGGCCTTGTTGTACGCTGCGACACTTTGTGTCCCGGTGTGTATAGCGTATCCACGGCAGGCCACGGAGGGATCATGGCCCAAATCGACGCAGCTCGGCAGTTGCTGTCCCTGGAAGCACAGCAGGTCGGCTTTCAGGCAGGCGGGTATCTGAATTTTGAGGAGGACTGCGATGCGTCGGTGGCCCTGCGGGAACTGATGGACAGCGGTATCATTGCACCCCGGACGGATAACTACTTCCGCCCCGGCGAATATGAAGCCTGCATTGACCGGAGCCTGCAGCGCTGGAACCCGGCCTATTGGCGTGCACGGCAGAAACGGCTCTCTGTACAGGCGGCAAAAGCGACAAAGGAGCGTGAACGGTAATGGACTATGTAATCAAGATCATGACCCCGGCAGAGCGCAGCTACTGTTATACCGGCAGCCAGCAACTCGACAAGCAGGCCGGCTGCATCGGTCATTTGCGCGGGGACATGGACAGAAGAGGCAACGGCTTTTTCACCTCATGGGAGGATCATTGCGGGGAGCTGAAAACACAGGCGTTCAAGGATGAGTTTGATGATTTTATCAATGCCCTGCGTTTTGACGAGCGCTATGACGGCATTTTCAAAAACCGCAGCAGCCTTTCCCGATACTGCTATGAACACAAAGAAAGTGTGTTTGCCGAGGATTTTATTCCGCAGTACGGATTCCGGGTGGATACGCCGGAGTATGCCTATCTGCTGCGGCTGAATCCCATGCAGGGCGATTATAACCTGTATATCTACTGCTATCGCCGGGAGATGCTGGAGCAGCACATGAAAAAGGCGGCCCGCGGCATTTGCTTTCTTGATACAAGCGGCAAGGAACGGTTCCGCATTCCCGATGGGGACAGTATCCGTGTGACCCGTCCGGATGGCAGCCATAGTGACCACACCTGCCGCTACATTGACGAGAACCGCGCCGAGATCGGCTACGGGGTCGATAACCTGTATCACATGGCGCAGTTTGCCGAATGGATGGCGCGAAACGGCAACACTTATGTGCCGCTGCGCTCCTCCCTGCCAAAGCAGTGCTACTCTCTCCTGCTGGACACCGGAAATGTGGTGATTTTGAAACGGGGCGAAACCGGCTATTACAAGACGGACATTCCCCACACCTCAAAGGAAGAAGCCCGTGCGCTTGTGGAGGAATATAACCGCAAGCTGGGCGTGACCCGCGCCCAGGAGGAGGCCATGAAAGGCGGCTCCATGTTCGGCTTTGACAAGCCCATTGCCGATCCCGCCAACTACGATGCACAGGGACAGCCGTTAAAGCGCCGGGAGAAAGACCGAGGTGACGCACGATGACCGAGCAGAAACATATTATCTGGAGCAGCGATCCGGACTACGAGGATTGGAGGGGCGATCTGGAGGAACAGTACCCCGAGCTTTCCGAGCAGGAACGGATGGAATTGATGGTCGAGCAGAACAACGACTATCTCGATGACGAGCGGTGCAATCTGAACATTCAGCTCTCCCGCCCCATTCTGCTGATCGCAGACATCGGCCGATGGGATGGGCGGTATCCCGGTTATGCCGAGATCAAAAGCGGCAATATCCGCGATTGCCTGTATTCCGAGATGGACTATTCCACATGGTATGTAGACCGGCTGGGCGATCTGCGCTGCGATGCCGTACATCACGACGGCACGAACCATTATCTCTACCGTGCCTACAAGGAGAATGTGAGCGAAGCACAGATCGACCGGCTGAAAGAAAAGCTGTACAGCGGCACCGCCACCCGCGCCGATGTGACCCGTGTGACAAAGCGCCTGGGCGACGAAATCGGGCGGGTCTACGGCTGGCGGTTTCCGCCCGTCCGGGAAGCGGCGCGAGAAAGATAGGAGGAAAACGGTATGTCTGTTGATGCAAGAAAAGAACGCTTTGAGCTGGTGGAGGTGTTTGACCGTCCCATGCTCTTTACCTGCCTGCGGGTAGACCGAAACACGGTGCCCAAGGGGCTGTATCTCTATGAGGTACGCAATGACGACGATCAGTGCGGGATCCCCGTGGAGATCGGCCGCTGGATCATGGTTAACCACTGGGGAACGCTGCTGTCTGCGACACCCATCAAGCTGGAGCCGAACCGGTACAATAACAACGCCTACCGCCATATCGACCCGGAAAACGACTGGAACTACACCGGCGATCTGTGTTCGGCCAGGGAATATATGGATAAATACCTGCTGAAAAAGGACAGGGAAAAACCAAAGGAAAGATAGGAGGTGCTGCCCATGGCACGCAGATTTCAGGAAATCACGGAGGTTTACCGGCAGGAGATCGCCGCACTGGCCCGCGCAGACCGGTGGACGGCATTTCTGCGCTCTGCCTGCCGGAATTATAAGCTGCCCTTTGAGCAGCAGGTGCTGGTACACGCACAGCGCCCGGACGCAACGGCTGTGTTGGAGATAGAGCGCTGGAACCGTCAATTCGGCCGATGGGTCAATAAGGGTGCTACCGGCATTGCCGTATTTGATCGGGACTATCCGGGACGCACGCGCCTCAAGTATTATTTTGATATATCCGACACCCACGAAAGCCGTTTGTCCCGCCCCGTGCCGCTCTGGCAGGTGCCTACCGAGCAGGAGCCGGATGTGATCGAAGCATTGGAAAACCGATTCGGTGCGCTGGACGATAAAGGCACATTGGAGGAAGCCATAGTATCCGCCATGGAAAACGCTGCGGCGGACAATATGACGGACTATCTTGATGATCTGCAGAATTGCCGGGACAACAGCCTGCTGGAAGAACTGGACGAGCTGAATTTGTCGGTTCTCTATCGCCGTCTGCTGGAGAACAGTACGGCGTATATGTTGATGTGCCGCTGCGGGCTGGAACCGGATGAATATTTTGATCCGGAGGATTTCTCCGAGGTGTTCAATTTCAATACCCCGGAAACGCTGAATGCCCTGGGCGTGGCCACACGGGATATTGCCGAAAGCGGTTTGAGCGCCATCGCATTGACCGTCCGAAGCCGTCAAAAGCAAATTCGCACAATTGCACAGGCACCGGAAAATGAGTATCCTATAGACAAGCAAACAGAAACACAGACCGAAAGGAGCGAAAACCATGGAACTGACATACACGATGAAGGACGGCTACCGGCTGCCGGATCTGCTGCCGCCGCAGGAGCCGGAAACAGCCCTTGGGAAATACGGCCTGCTGCGCCGGAGGTATCTGAAGGAGCACCGGAAGGTGCTGTTCACGAACCTGCTGACATCGGGCAGGCTGAACGAGCATCTGGCGGAGATCGACCGGACGGCGCGGCAGCGCGTGGAACAGACGGTGACGGCGATGGCTCAGGCCGAGGGCGTGACGGAGGAGCTGAAAGCCGCCGACCCGATGAAGTGGGTGGGGCTGATGAACAACCTGAGAAACGCCGCCGAGGAGACAGTGCTGGCGGAGCTGATCTACAGCTGAACACCGAACCCGAAGAAGCGGACAGTGCGGAGGAAGCACCCTCTGAGCTGCCCGCTTTTTTGGATGAAAAGAAAATTTTCGCCATCATTGAAAACCGCAATGATGATCTGATCTACAAGAAGGCGCAGATCGAACTGTTTTTCCGGTCACATCCGGACGAGGCCGAGCGTGCCGAATATCTACGCTCGGCATATCAAGACCGTTTCACCGAGATCCTTGCAGACGGAGCACGGCTGGGGTATCGTCCGCAGAAAAACGGTCTGCTCATGTGGGAGGGCGCATATCTTTCCCGTACCAGCGAAAGTGTTTTTTCATGGAAGCTGGTGGCAGGCTTTACGGCACAGCTCATTGACAAACGGGAATACTATGTCAACACCGAGATCAAACCGTTTGTGCCGATGGAATCACAGCAGCTTACGCTGTTTGATATGCCTGCGTTCGACCAACCGGAGGATACACCGGCCGCACCGCTGTTTTCCCATTCCAAGCTGCCGCAGCAGATCATTGACGAAGCCCTGTGTGTAGGAGCCAACGACGAGCATAGCCGGCTAATCATCTGCGCTTACTTTATGAAGGATAAGCCGGACAACGCCGCATTCCTGCAAAAACACTACGGAGAGAATGGTGCGGGCTTCTATTTTGGCGGAGAGAAAGTTTCGCTTTGGTATGACGCCGAGGGGATGCGTATTGCCCGCGGCAGCACGGCGCAGCGGAGCAATGCCACACTGATTTCCTGGGAGGAAGCGGCAAAGCGTATCCGGGAGCTGCTGGAGCTGGGGCGGTATATGCCGCAAAGTGAATTGGATGAGGTCGATCACTACGAGCGGATGCGGCTTGCTGACAGCATTGCCTACACCAGCTGGGACATGACAACGGAAGCGAGAAACGCGGGATTTCTGCCGCTGGCCATGCTGGCGCAATCCGTCAAGGGCGGCTATCCGGAAACGCAGAAGCAAATTTATGAGCTTCTCTGTGCGCCGGATACGCTGCAAAAGTGCGTGGACGAATGGACGGCGTTCAACGCCGCGCTGGATGCAGGGCAAGACCTTTTGCGTTTTCGCTTTTACCGTCCGAAAGAGATACTGCAGCGGCTCCGTGACCTGCAGCGGGAGCCGCTTCATTTTACCGTTGCCGACGGGTTTGCCCCGGACCGGCAGTTTTTTATTTCCGCCGATGAGATCGACAAGGTGCTGCGTGGATGGGACGGCAGCACCGACTATCGCCTCGGCGTGTATGCCTTTTATGCTACCCACAAAGATAAGGCCGAGCGCGAAAAATACCTCAAGAATTATCACGGCGAATACAGCGGCAGCCACACCGGAAACGACAATCTCACCCACACCCGCGGAAAGGGCATCGAATTCAGTCACGGCAGTATTGGTGCGCCCTATGCCAAGGTCACGCTGAAATGGCCGGAGGCAGCCAAACGCATCGGAGAACTGATCTCCCGGAACAAATTCCTCTCCGAGGCCGACCAGGCGGCCATGCCGAAGTATGAGCGGGAACAGCTGGCCCGGAAGATCGTCAACTTTTTCATGGATACACCGGACGATGTGGTGCGGCCTTTTTCGCAAAACGCCATTGCGGACTATTGGGAGTGCGTAAAGGCTGTGACCGTTCAGCTCTCCGACGCCGACCGCGTGCAGGAAATTTATCAGAATATGCTCCCTGCCTGGGAGTCCACGAAAGCGGACGACCGGCACTATAACCTGCGGAAACAAGGGCTGGAGGCCATGCGGGCCTATCTGGACGGCACCTATTCCGTATTTGGCCTTGAAAAGCCGCTGCAAATGCCAACGGCACAAGCAAGCCTGGTTTGGCAGCAATATACCACACTGAGCGCACAATATCCGAATGCGCTGGTACTGATACAGGTTGGAGATTTCTACGAGGCGTTTGAAAAGGATGCCCATGCACTGCATGACCAATTCGGATATGCCACGACGAAACGTCGAGTCAGCGGCGGAAGCGGCTCCTATCTGATGGCCGGATTCCCTATCTCTTCGCTGGAATCTGTGCAGGGCAAGTTGGAATCGCTCGGTATTTCTGTCGTTGTCTCCGGCGAAAGTGGGACGGATTATTTTCCTGCCGAACTGCCGCCAGAGGAACCAGAAATGGAGCCGGAACCGCCCACAGCGGAAACAGCGACTTCGGAGGCAGTCCCGGAAGCACACGCCGAAGAAGAAAAGCTCCTCCCCACACCGAAGCCCATGCAGGAGCGTGTGCGCTTTACCCCGTTCCACCCGGAGATACCAGCCCAGCAGCGGCATGACTTCCGCATCATAGACCGGGCGCTTGGCGTGGGCAGCAAGGCGGAAAAGTATGCGGCCAATGCGGCCGCCATCCGCACCCTGCAGAGGGTCGAGCAGGAAAACCGGCTGGCGACGCCGGAGGAACAGAAGACCCTTTCCCGCTATGTGGGTTGGGGCGGCCTTGCCGACTGCTTCGATGAAAAGCACAGCCGGTACGCCGAGCTGAAAGCGCTGCTCACCGAGGAGGAATATGCCGCCGCCCGTGCCAGCAGCCTGACCGCTTTTTATACCCCGCCCGTTCTCATCGACGCCATCTACCAGGCGCTGGCACAGATGGGCTTGGAAAGCGGCAACCTGTTGGAGCCTGCCTGCGGCATTGGCAACTTTATGGGAATGCTGCCGGACAGCATGAGGGATTGCAAGGTCTACGGCGTGGAACTCGACAGTATTTCCGGCCGCATCGCCCGGCAGCTTTACCAGAACAGCCGTATCGCCGTTACCGGCTATGAAAAGGCGGAGATACCGGACAGCTTCTTTGACGCTGCGGTAGGCAATGTGCCGTTTGGAAATATCAAGGTCGTTGACCGGCGCTACGACAAGCATCACTGGCTCATCCACGACTATTTTCTCGGAAAGACGCTGGACAAGATACGTCCCGGCGGCGTGATTGCCTTCATCACCTCAAAGGGCACGATGGACAAGGAAAGTCCCGTCGTGCGAAAATATCTGGCCCAGCGGGCTGAGCTCATCGGGGCGATCCGCCTGCCGGATACGGCCTTCAAGGCCAGCGCCGGAACAGATGTGACCAGCGACATTCTCTTCCTCCAGAAGCGTGACTGCATTGTGGACATCGAACCGGATTGGGTGCATCTGGACACGGATGAAAACGGCATCCGCATGAACAGCTATTTCGTCCGGCATCCGGAAATGGTGCTGGGCGAGATGGTCATGGAGAGCACTCAATATGGTATGGACAGCGTGTGCAGGCCCCGTGAAGGAGACGACCTTGCCGCCCTGCTGGATAAGGCCATAGCCGAACTGCACGCCCGGATCCCCGCCTATGAGCAGGACGGGCCGGAGGAGGAAGATTTATCCATCCCCGCCGACCCGAATGTGCGTAATTACAGCTTTACTACCGTAGACGGCAAGCTGTATTTCCGCATCGACAGCCGCATGGAGCCGGTCGAGCTGCCGCTGACCACCGAGAACCGAGTCCGGGGCATGATGGCGCTGCGGGACTGCGCCCGGCAACTCATTGCCTATCAGATGGAAAATCATCCGGACGAGATCATTCGGCAAGAACAGGAAAAACTTGGCCGTCTGTATGATGGCTATGTGAAGAAATACGGGCGGCTCTGCACCCGTGGCAACCATCTGGCCTTTTCGGATGACAGCAGCTATCCTCTGCTGTGCTCGCTGGAGGTGCTGGACAACGAGGGCAATTTTGCACGCAAGGCGGATATGTTCACCAAACGGACCATCCGGCCCAATGCGCCGGTGGCGCAGGTGGATACGGCTTCGGAGGCGCTGGCGGTATCTCTCTCCGAAAAAGCGCAGGTGGATCTCGGCTTTATGTCGGAGCTGTCCGGTAAAAGTGAGGACGAGCTGGTGCAGGAGCTTTCCGGGGTCATTTACCGGAATGTCCGTTGCGGTCTTACGCCGGAGGAGATCAGTCCGGTGCAGCTTGATCTGGCGGCATATCCCTATGTCACCGCCGAAGAATTTCTGTCCGGCAATGTGCGGAAAAAGCTGCGTATGCTGCAGGCGCTGCAAGCAGCGCTACCGGCTGAAAAGAAGCAGGAGCTTGCCGGGTATCTCTCCGCCATGGAAGCTGTGCAGCCGACAGAGCTGACCGCTGCGGAGATCGGTGTGCGGATCGGTGCATCATGGGTGCCTACCGATGTCTATCAGCAGTTTATGTTCGAGCTGTTCGGTACCAGCGTATACGCCAGGCAGAGAATGCGGGTCGTTCGCTCCGAATACAGCGGAGAATGGAACATCAGCAACAAAAGCATGGACGGCGGCAACATCAAAGCCGTCACCACCTACGGCACCAAGCGTATCACGGCATACCACATCCTGGAGCAGACACTGAATCAGCGGGTAGTCAAGGTGTTCGATACCGTTGTGGAGGACGGCAAGGAGCGGCCGGTGCTGAATGTGAAGGAAACTGCCATCGCCCAGGATCGGCAGGAGCTGATCAAGTCCAAATTTGCCGATTGGCTGTGGCAGGACATTGACCGGCGCGAACGGCTGTGCCGCATCTATAACGACACCTTCAATTCCATCCGACCGCGGGAGTACGATGGCAGCCACATCCGCTTTGTGGGGATGAACCCGGAGATCAGCCTGCGAAAGCATCAGGTGAACGCCATCGCCCATGTATTGTACGGCGGCAATGCGCTGTTGGCACACGAAGTGGGTGCAGGGAAAACCTTTGAAATTGTTGCCGCCGCTATGGAAATGAAGCGTCTGGGGCTATGCACCAAGTCGCTGATCGTGGTGCCCAACCACATCACGGAACAGTGGGCGGCAGAATGGCTTCAGCTCTACCCAGCCGCTAACATTTTGGTAGCTACCGAACGCGATTTTGAAAAGCGCAACCGCCGCAGGCTGTGTGCCCGTATTGCCACCGGAGATTATGATGCAATCATCATCGGCCACAGTCAGCTCATGAAGATCCCCCTGTCCCGTGAACGGCAACAGGCCATTTTGCAGCGGCAGATCGACGAGGTGCTGCTGGCCATCAGCGACGCTAAGCGGCAGAAAGCAGAAAACTTCACCATCAAGCAGATGGAGCGAACCCGTAAGTCATTGGAGGCGCGGCTGGAGAAGCTCAACGATCAGAGCACCAAGGACGACACCGTGACCTTTGAGGAGCTGGGCATCGACCGGCTGTTCATTGATGAGAGCCACAGTTTCAAAAATCTCTTTTTGATGACGAAAATGCGCAATGTCGGCGGTATCGCGCAGACGGAAGCGCAGAAGTCCTCGGATCTCTTTGCCAAGTGTCAGTATCTGGACGAGCTGACCGACAGCCACGGTGTTATCTTCGCCACCGGCACCCCGATCTCCAACAGTATGGTGGAATTGTATACGGTGCAGAGGTACTTGCAATATCAAACCTTGCAGGAGATGGGTCTTATCCACTTCGACGATTGGGCCAGCGACTACGGTGAAACCGTTACCGCCATCGAGCTTTCCCCGGAGGGCAGCGGCTATCGCCCGAAAACCCGTTTTGCAAAATTCTTCAATCTGCCGGAGTTGATGGCGACCTTCAAAATGGTGGCGGATGTGCAAACGGCGGATATGCTGAAGCTGCCCGTCCCAAAGGCCAACTTCCACACCGAGGTCATCCACCCCAGCGAGCTGCAAAAGAAAGCTGTGGCAGGACTGGCGGAGCGTGCCGAGCGCGTCCGCGCCCGTGTGGTCGATCCCAGCACCGACAATATGCTGCGCATCACCAACGACGGACGCAAGCTGGCGTTGGATATGCGGCTGCTAAGCTCTCTGGCACCGGACGATAAAAACAGCAAGGTTTCCGTATGCGCCCGGAATGTCTATCGGATATGGGCAGAGAGAACCGCACAGCGCAGCACGCAGCTGGTTTTCTGCGACCTGTCTACTCCCAAGGCGGACGGCAGCTTCAATGTGTATGACGATCTGCGGCGGAAGCTGCTTGAGATGGGCATTCCGGAAAACGAGATCGCTTATATCCACACCGCCAACACCGAGCAAAAGAAAAAGGAGCTGTTTGCCAAGGTGCGCGGCGGCGAGGTGCGTATCCTCATGGGCAGCACCGCAAAAATGGGAGCCGGAACCAATGTGCAGGACAGGCTCATCGCCTTGCATGATCTCGATTGCCCATGGCGGCCCAGCGACTTGCAGCAGCGCCTTGGGCGCATCGTGCGGCAGGGCAACCAAAATCCGGAGGTGGAGATCTTCCGCTATGTTACCGAGGGCACATTCGATGCCTACCTCTATCAGCTGGTGGAATCCAAGCAGCGGTTTATTGCCCAGATCATGACCTCCAAAGCACCGGCCCGTGCGGCGGAGGATGTGGACGAGACGGCACTGTCCTATGCCGAGATCAAGGCACTGGCCACAGGAAACCCACAGATCATCGAAAAATGCAATTTAGATATGGAGGTCAGCAAGCTGAATATGCTCCGTGCCAGCCATCTGAGCCAACGGTATGCACTGGAGGAGCTGGTGCTGCGGAAATACCCGGCAGAGATCAAGGAGCTGAACGAGCGCATCGCCGGATATGAACAGGACAGCACGCATTTGGCGGAGCATCCGAAGCCGGCCGAGGGCATTGCGCCGATGGTGCTGGGCGGCGTCATCTACACCGAGCGCGAGAACGCCGGTAAGGCGATCATTGAAGCCTGCACGCACATGAATGGCGCGGAGACCGTTTCTATCGGCAGCTACCGCGGATTTTCCATGCTGCTTTCCTACGACGGTGCTGTCAACGAGTTTCGCATGGTACTCAAAGGCAAGCTGTCCCATACGGCTGTACTGGGAGCGGATGCAGGCGGCAATGTCACCCGTATCGACAACGCACTGGAAAAGATCACGGAGCACTTGGCCAACGCCCGGTCGCAGCTTGCCCATACCACCGAGCAGCTTGAAAATGCCCGCACAGAGATGACCGCACCCTTTCCGAAGGAGGCAGAACTGGCCGAAAAGACGCGGCGGCTGAACGAGCTGAATGTGCTGCTGAATCTTAACGAGCAGGATCGCCCCGTCATGGCGGATGAGCCGGACGAAGGCGACCGGATCCGACCAAAAAACGCAGAACGGGAGCGATAATTTGCACCTTTGCGCAACCTCAAAAAGCAAGCCTGCGGAGCGAGTTCCGCAGGCTTTGCTCTTGCTTCGATTTGTTTTGAGGGGATCACTTCAGGCAGTGACGGAGACCGCTGAGAACACGTACCCGCCCCGGACCGTGCGGATATAGGTCTGGCTGCCGCCCATCTTCCGACGGAGATTGGAGACGGTATTCGCCACGACCTTCAGGGTGTCCGCGCTGTCCCGGCCCCACACGGCGGAAAACAGGTCCTCCTTGGAAAGCGTGACTCCCGGATTGCTGGCGAGAAGCAGCAGCATATTGAACTCGATCCGGGTCAGCGCCAGCGCGGTTCCGTTTTGAAACGCCTGCTGGGATCGTCCGTCAATGGTTAGTTCCGGGAAGGTAAGCGTGTGCCGGGAACTGAGGGAGACCCGCTCTGCGGCGATGTCCTCCCGCCGCAGAAGGGCCAGGATCTTTTCCTCCAGATCCCCCTCGGCCCCGTTTGCTTGAATGATGATCATAGTGTGTCTGTGTGTTACTCCGTGTCCAGTTCGTGGAGCAAGTTGACCATCTCGATAGCGCTGACTGCACAATCGTAGCCCTTGTTGCCTGCCTTGGTGCCGGCCCGTTCGATGGCCTGCTCGATATTCTCCGTGGTCAATACTCCAAAGAGAACGGGTACGCCGCTTTCCAGAGACACGGCGGCGATCCCCTTGGAGACCTCGTTGCAGACGTAGTCATAATGGCTGGTGGAACCGCGGATCACCGCGCCGAGGCAGATGACGGCGTCATACCTGCCGCTCTTTGCCATCTTGGACGCCACCAGCGGGATCTCAAAGGCTCCGGGAACCCACGCCACATGAACGTCATCCTCCCGAACCTCGTGGCGCAGCAGGCCGTCCAGCGCACCGCTGAGGAGCTTGGAGGTAATGAATTCGTTGAACCGGGCGGCTACGATGCCCACCTTGATGCTTTTGGAGACCAGCTTTCCCTCGAAGGTTTTCATAACTAAGTACCTCTTTCTTTGTTAATATTCCAAAATGTGTCCCATTCGTGCCTGCTTGGTTTTCAGGTAGAACAAATCATGTGCCGTTGCCGCCATCTGGATCGGAACCCGTTCGGAGATTTCCAGGCCGAACTCGGAGAGCTGATACACCTTGTCCGGATTGTTGGTCAACAGGCGCAGGCTCTTGACGCCAAGCTCCCGCAGGATCTGCGCGCCGAGGAAATACTCCCGCTCGTCTCCGTGGAAGCCCAGAGCCAGATTGGCCTCCAGCGTGTCCATGCCCTGCTCCTGCAATTCATAGGCCCGCAGCTTGTTGATGAGGCCGATGCCCCGGCCCTCCTGCCGCATATAGAGCAGGATGCCCCGGCCCTCGTTTTCAATCTGGGTCATGGCGGCGGCCAGCTGCTGTCCGCAGTCACAGCGGAGAGAGCCGAAGGTGTCTCCGGTCAGACATTCGGAGTGGACGCGGCAGAGGATGTCCTTCCCGTCACCGATGTCGCCCTTCACCAGCGCGACATGGTGCTCACCATTCAGACGGCTCACAAAGCCGTAGGCTTTGAAATCGCCGTATTTCGTGGGCATATTCACCGCCGTGACCTGATCCACCAGCTTTTCGTGGCACTTGCGGTACGCCTGCAAGTCCCGGATGGTGATGAACTTGATACCGAACCGCTCCGCCAGCGTCATCAGCTCAGCAGTGCGCATCATGGTGCCGTCCTCCCGCATGATCTCGCAGCACAGGCCACATTCCTTCAGTCCCGCCAGACGGCACAGGTCAACGGTGGCCTCCGTATGACCCTCCCGCTCCAGCACGCCGTTTTTCTTCGACAGAAGCGGGAACATATGGCCCGGTCGGCGGAAATCCTCCGCCCTCGCGCCCTCCTCCACGCAGGCCATCGCCGTCACGGAGCGCTCGGCGGCGGAGATGCCCGTGGAGGTGGATATGTGGTCGATGGACACCGTGAAGGCCGTTTCGTGGTTGTAGGTGTTGTTCTGCACCATCTGGGGGAATTGCAGCTTGCGGACAAAGGCCTCCGACATGGGCATACAGATCAGGCCCTTGCCGTGGGTGGCCATGAAGTTGATGTTCTCCGTGGTGGCAAACTCGGCGGCGCAGATGAAATCGCCCTCGTTTTCACGGTCAGGGTCGTCTGTGACCAGAATGATCTTCCCCTGTCTCAGATCTTCCAGTGCCTCGGGAATGGTATTGAAATTCATAGTAAAAACTCCTTGTTAAAAGCCGCAGCGCAGCAGCATTTCTTTTGTGAGGGTGCTTTCGTTCGTTGTGGTATGCGGTTTCGGTTCTTCCGGACGCAGCAGCTTTTCAATGTACTTGCCCACCACGTCGGTCTCCAGATTCACAGGGTCGCCTCGGCGGCGCTGGTTTAGATTGGTCTGGGCCACCGTATGAGGGATGGTGGACACGGAAAAGCCCTCGCCGTCCACGGCGGCCACTGTCAGGCTGATGCCGTCGATGGTGATGGAGCCTTTTTCCACCACATAGCGCAATATCTCCGGCCCCGCGAGGACGGTGTACCAGACGGCGGTATCGTCTTTTCGGATGTTGGCAATGTGTCCCACGCCGTCCACATGGCCCGCCACGATATGCCCGCCGAAACGGCCGTTGGCAGGCATGGCCCGCTCCAGATTGACCACGCTCCCCGCCGTGAGTCCCGCAAGGGACGAGCGGTTCAGCGTCTCGTGCATCACGTCCGCCGAAAAGCCATCGGGAAAAAGCCGGGTCACTGTCAGGCAGATGCCGTTCACAGCGATGCTGTCTCCGATCCGGGTCTCCTCTAAAACAGTTTTCGCATGGATCGTCAGGACGGCGGAGTGCTGCCCGCGCTTGATGTTCTTGATCGCTCCGACTTCTTCTACGATTCCTGTGAACACGGATATTCCACCTCGCTTTCTATCAGAAGATCCTCGCCCAGCCGTTCCAAACGGCTGTTTTTCAATCGGAAGGCATTGGTCGGAGCGGGGACGCCCACGCCCTCCACGGGGGTTTTCGCATCCCTTCCGCCGAATAGCTTTGGGGCGATATATGCCTGCACCTGCTGCACGATGCCGCATTCCAGCGCGGCCCAGTTCAGCGTTCCACCGCCCTCCAGCAGGATGCTGTCGATCTGTTCCCGCCCCAGCCGCTCCATGAGCTGCCGGAGATCTACATGGCCGTTTTCCTCATTCAGGCAGAGCACCTGGCACCCGGCCATCCGGTAAACCGCCTGTCTTTCTGGGTCGGTGCAGCAGGTGGCGAGGATGGTCGGGATCTGGTCTGCGGTAGTGACCACCTGCGCCTGCGGCGGCGTCCGCAGATGGGTGTCGCAGATGATGCGAACGGGGTTTCGCCCGTTCTCCATACGGCAGGTCAGGAGGGGATCATCCGCCAAAACGGTACCCACGCCTACCATGATGCCCCGGAACCGGTGGCGCTGCTGCTGGACATGGCGCCGGGCCGTTTCACCTGTGACCCATTTGGATGCACCCGTATAGGCCGCGATCTTGCCATCCATCGTCATGGCGTATTTCATGGAAACGAAGGGCCGCCCGGTGGTGATGTAGCGGAAGAAGATCTTGTTCAGTGCGTCACATTCCTGGCGCAGAACGTTTTTCGTCACCTCCACGCCGTGAGACCGCAGGATCGCCACGCCCTTTCCCGCCACCAGCGGATTTGGGTCGGCGGAGCCGATCACCACCCGGCGGATGCCGGATGCCAGGATCGCATCCACGCAGGGCGGCTGCTTTCCGTGGTGGCAGCAAGGCTCCAGCGTCACATACATGGTGGCTCCGGCGGGGTCGGCGGTGCAGGATGCCAGCGCGTTCCGCTCCGCGTGGGGTTCACCGTACCGCTCATGCCAGCCCTGTCCGATAACTGCGCCGTCCTTTACGATCACGGCGCCCACCATGGGATTGGGCGCCGTCCAACCCCGGCCCTGTTCCGCCAGCGCCAAGGCCAGACGCATATATTCTGCATCGTTCATACCGTTACCTCCAAAAGAAAAAGCCCTGAACGAATCGTTCAGGGCAAGGTAGAAAGACACAAGTATCCTTGTGTAAAAGCAAAGCTCCGGAATGTAAACACATCCCAGAGCAACTTCCATAGACGCAAAGCAGTCCACTGCGTTGCGTTGTCATCTTCTTTCATCCAGACTGTACTGTCGGCTTCGGAGTTTCACCGAATCATGCCTTGCGGCTCGTGGGCTGTACCACCGGTAGGGAATCACACCCTGCCCTGAAGACTTTCTATTCAATTACGATGGAAGTATAGCACGGCGACAGGTGGATTGCAAGACCATTTTGCAAACCGGGACAAAACCGGGACGGTCAGACTTTCTGGGCGGGAGGTTCTCATGGTGGGATGGCTGGTATACCTTGGCAAACGGGAATTTCCCGTTGACCCACGCCGTGACCCACGAACAGAAAAACCGGGGCGGAAACAGTGGAACAGAGCGTATCTACGGGTATGGAAATCCCGCGGCAAACCCGCTTAACACCACTGAAAGCCCACGGAAGGCGTCCCTATCGAATCTTAGAAGAAATCGGCACAATGTCTACCAGGCAGTTACGAGAACGGAAATGCTTAAAATACTTGGTTTCCGTTTCCTTGCCCTCGCAGATGATATAAATGATAGGTCTACGCTTACGGCGACTGCCTTTATTGGGGTCGTATTCCTTTCTCATTCCTGCCATAAGCCGTCACCTCCGATAAACGGAATCGCACCAAAGCGTCCTTGCAAATACCCCTTGCGGATGTTCTCACCCTTTCTCGGAGAGAAGGATGCCAGCGAATACAACTCAGTCGCACAGGACTTCTCATCCTTTTCCGCAAACCATATCTGATCTCTGCGGAAGAAGGTAAGATCAAGCAGCATAGCATCATGCGTCGTAAACAGAAGCTGTGCTCCCTCAGTGTTGATCGTATTGTCCTGAACCATCTCGATCAGCCGCTTTGTCAGGAGCGGATGCAGACTGTCCTCGATCTCGTCAACGACAAGCAGTGCGCCGTTCTCCAGCGCTTGCAGCCAGCCGCCGATACGGGAGAAAAATCGTTGTGTTCCGGACGACTCCTGATCCATAAGGAGCTGAAAGTGTTCCACACTGCCATCCGCACCGATGACTCGGTGCGTGGTTGTAATGACCGGGGCCTTGCCGGAGATGTTCTTGACAGTCACATCGGAAATACCGAGGTCTGCAAGCAACAGTTCCTTCAGGATACGAGCCTTCTTCTCATCGCCGCTGACGATCTGCGCGACCGTTTCCGAAGTAGCCGGTGCTTCCTCCATCAAGAATGTCAGCTTTTCCAAGAACCACTTGTAGGCGTTTTCCGTTTGCGGCAAGTTCCAGTCATTTGAGGAAACAAGATACAGCTTATTATCCGGCGTGCGGTTACTGAGTGTGATTTGCTCATTAACATTCTCACGGAATTCGTATGCGCCGTTTTCTCTTGAGAAAATCAGTGCCTCGCGCCCGTTCGGCCAATGGTATAGATACTCCGTATAGATCTTCTTGGCATCAAAAGAAAAGCCGTAAGCATACCGAACACCTTGATAAATGAACACGACCTCAAAGGATGTAGGCACTGTGGTGTCACCAAACGGTTCCCATGGCAATTTTTGTCCCTTGGATATTTTGGCCGCTTCTCCGACGACCATATCCTTCATCGTCATCAGTGCGTGCAGCACATTACTCTTGCCGGCGGCATTCGCTCCGTAAATAGCAATAGCCGGTAAAAGTGCTCTCTTTTCGTCCGGGTGCAGCAGATAAGACTCCAAAGACTTATCCTTTGAAGCGGCAAAACTGATCACCGCGCTATCCTTGATAGACCGGTGGTTTTCAATCGAAAACTGTATAAGCATAAGCGGATACCTCCATCCACAGTATAGTTTCTCCATTCTTCGCCTATATTATAGCAGTTAAAATCGTCTGTGTCAATATTTATATCTTGTTTTTGCAGAAATAATGCAAAAACAGATGATAAAATTATTCAAGCGGCAGCGAATATAATTTAGCCATAGGAAAATTGATGGGAAAAATATCTGATAATGGATCGGCTCCTCTGCACCCTTGCCATATACTATAAACGAGATTATCATAAGTTAATTTATCATATGAGGACACCACAACCGAATAACCCTGATCTGCATAGAGTATGCAGATCCCATACATAGCCGGACGGCTTTCACCGATGTGAAGCCTGTCCGGCTTATTCTATTTCAAGGAGTTGATGAACCGATGGGCTATGTCACAAGAGAGATGATCGACCGGGCAAAGAAAATGGACTTGCTGACCTACCTCCAGACTTATGAGCCGCAGGAGCTGGTGCATTTCGGCGGCAACACTTACTGCACCCGTGAGCATGACAGCCTTAAAATCTCCAATGGAAAGTGGTGCTGGTTCTCACGCGGGATCGGCGGGAAAACAGCGCTGGATTACCTGATCAAGGTCAAAGAGCTCCCTTTTACCGAGGCGGTAGAGCGGATCGTGGGACGGGCGGCGGAAAGACCGTCCGTTTTTCATGCCCGCGCTCAGCCGGAGAAGCCGAAAACGCTGCTCTTGCCGCCCAAAAGTAACAGCAATACCCGCGTTATTGCCTATCTGAAAAGCCGCGGCATTGACGGTGGATTGATCGAGCAGTGTATCCGTTCCGGCCAGCTGTATGAAAGCCTCCCCTACCATAATGCCGTATTCGTCGGCATGGATAGGAACGGAACGCCGCGCTATGCGTGCCTGCGAGGCATCGGAACGGATTTTAAGGGCGAGGCGACCGGCAGCGACAAGAGATTTTCCTTTGCCCTCCCGGCTACGGGCGAAAGTCGGATGCTCTGCGTATTCGAGTCGGCCATCGACCTGTTATCCTATGCCACCATGGCGCAGGCTGGCGGGCTGTCGTGGCGGTCACAGCATCTGTTATCCTTGGCCGGAGTCTATAAGCCGCAAAAGGAAACACAGGAGCACCGTCTGCCGTTGGCGCTGACACAGTATCTGAAAGACCATGCGGAGATCAAAACCATTTGCCTGTGCCTGGATAATGACATGACCGGACGCAGCGCCACCGAGGCGATCCGACAGCAGTTGGCCGAGCGTTATAAAGTAGCAAGTGCCTTCCCCCGGCAAGGCAAGGATTATAACGATTGGCTTTGTATACGGATGGGATTGCAACCGGCGAAAGAAAATCCGATGACGGAAAGGAGCTTTGCACGATGAGCGAATACAGGGTCATCATTACCGAAACATTGAAACGGGCCGTTACGGTGGAAGCCGAAAGTCGCGAAGAAGCCGAAGAAGCGGTGCGCCGTCAGTATCAAAACAGCGAGCACATTCTTGTGGCCGAGGATTTTGACGGCGTGTCTTTTTCGGCGCAGTATCCCGAACAGCAGGTCGAATTACCCTATGGGAAAATGAAAGAGCTGTTTCGTAAAGCCGAGCGTGCCGGCACTCATGTATGCGGCTATATCACCTTTATGCAGGACTGTTTTACCGTACAATACAGCGAACGCTCCCGCACCTACGCCGTGTCCAGCGGCAATAAAGCGTTTCAGCCGAACATGGGTGGATATTCCGTCTATGGAAGCTGTCTGGACGGAACGGATCCCTGTGTCCGGCTGGAGCAGTATATGGCGGTCGAACGCGGTGGTGAAAAGGGCTGGAGCGTAGAGCGCTGTTATATGCTCCGTGAGGACTATGACCGTGTGATGGCGCTTCCGGAGCGCGGACGGGATCGGGAGCGATGATCGTTTGTCGGCAGGTCGGCTCCGACGCACGACCGCAGGGAGCGTGAGAATGTGCTATACCAGCAAGCAACGCCTTTTGGGGACAAAAGGCAGCTTGACAGGGGCATCCCCCTGTAACCCCTGCGCCGCCGAGCGCGGCAATATCGCTATATGGAGGAATGAACATGACCAAACGAAACATTGAGATCAAGGTGCGGCTAAGTCGCAAGGAAGCGGAAAATCTGAATAAACAGGTAAAAAAGTGCCGTCTGTCCCGCGAAGCCTACCTTCGCCATCTGATCACCGGAGAGGTACCCCGTGAAGCACCGCCGCCGGAATACTTTGCCTTTATGCGTGAGATGCACTATGTAGGGCACAACCTTAACCAGATCGCTCAGAAAGCCCATGTACTGAATGTGGTGGATGCAAAACGCTATGACGAGGATAGCAAGCGGCTGGACAAGCTCATCCGGGAGGTTACAGCGGCGGTCGTGCTTCCGGCAAAGCGGGAGTAATGCCATGGCTACCACATCCATCTGGGCGGTCAAGGGCTGGCTGGGCAAGGTGGTGCTGTATATCGAAAACCCGGACAAGACGGATAATCCGAAATTCTATCGGCAAGAGGAACTGACCGATGTGCAGACACAAAACCTTTCGGATGTAATGGATTATGCTGTCCGTGCGGAGAAAACAACGGTCATACCGGACGATGAGAGTGCAATGGTGGTACGGCAACTTATCAGCGGCATCAACTGCCTGCCGTCCACGGCACGGGACGAGATGCTGGCAGTAAAAAAGCGTTTCGGCAAGGAGGACGGTGTGATCGCCTACCATGGGTATCAGTCCTTCGCGCCCGGCGAGGCCACGCCGGAGTTGGCGCATGAGATCGGCGTGAAGTTGGCGCAGCGGCTTTGGGGCGAACGGTATCAGGTGCTGGTGGCGACCCATCTGGATAAGGAAAACCATCTGCACAATCATTTTGTGCTGAATACGGTATCCTTTGTGGACGGCATCAAATACCACCGCACCGAAAAAGATTATCATGATATGCGCACCATGTCCGACACCCTTTGCCGGGAATATAACTTGTCGGTCATCCAACGGCCGCAAGCCGGGAAGTCAAAGCACTATGGGGAATGGCGTGCAGAGCAGGAGCAGCGTCCCACCTGGCGCGGACTGATCCGCAGCGAGATCGATGAGCTGATCCGGCAGAGCGTCACCGAAAAGCAGTTTTACTATCTGCTTCGCCAAAAGGGCTATGAGGTGAAATTCGGCAAGGATATTTCGGTGCGCCCTCCCGGTAAGGAGCGCTTTGTCCGTCTGACCCGGAATTTCGGAGAGGCTTACACCGCCGAGGCCATCCGGCAGCGTATTTTGCAACAGCCCCTGCCGCAGCCGGAGCGGCAAATGACCGATACACCAAGTCCAAAAACCTACCGCGTCCAAGGTAGCCGGCAAGCTGCGCGCAAGATCACCGGCTTTCGCGCACTGTATTTCTATTACTGCTACAAGCTCGGTATCTTCCCCAAAGGCCGTCCGCAAAACCGGGCGCGGCTCCATTTTCTGCTGCGGGAAGATCTGCTCAAACTGAATAACATCTCACAGGAAGTACGGCTGCTCGCACAGCATCAAATTGATACCGCCGAGCAGCTTGCTTTATATAAAAAGGAACAGGAGGTGAATATCCGAGAATTGTCCGCCAAACGCCGGGTACTGCAAAATGCACTGCGCACAAAGGCAGTCCGGGACAGTCCCAAACAGGCCGATGCACATCGGGCGCAGATCCGGGAGTTGTCCGAAAGGCTCAAAGCGCTGCGCCGGGAAGTGCATCTGTGCGACGATATTGCCGAGCGCTCCGGCGTGATGGCGGAGAAACTGAAAGCTGTCCGGGAGGACGCACAAAAACAACGACAAAAGGAGGAACAACAGCATGAACACATCCGGAGACGCAGCTGAACAGGTCGTCCGACTGAGCTTGGAGGGCATGGAGGTTGCGGCAAAAATCACCGGCAGTGCGGCAAAGGAGGTGGCGGCGCTTCTGTACGCAGCACTGAAAAACCGGGACAAGAACAAAATCAAAGGACGCCAGCGGCTTACCTCCATGCTGCGCAGCGGCAAGGAGCTGACTATTTTCACCGTCAAAAACAAGGACATGGCCCGCTTTGTGGCCGATGCCAAGCGCTACGGCGTAGTCTACTGCGTTCTGCGGGAGGCAAAGGACAACCCACACGGCGTCAGTGAGATCATGGTACGCGCCGAAGATGCCGCCAAGATCAACCGCATTGTGGAGAACATCAAAATCGCCACGGTATCCGACCCCGAAGTCATCCGTGAAAACGCGGAAACAGGACGGGATAAGAGTAAGGATGCCGCCGGGCAGACGGCTCCCGAACAGGAGCGCCCGCAAAAGAGTGAGGACGACCGGCTGCTGGATGAAATGATGGCAGCTCCTGCGCAGAAGCAGGAGGCTGCCCAAGAAAACCCCACGGCGGCTCGGACGGAGAAATCCCGTCCGTCCGAGCCTTCCTCAAAATCCAGAAAGAGATCCGCCGAGGGTACTGCTAAGGAAGATCGTCCATCTGTCCGCGAGGAGCTGAAGGAGATCCGCCGTGAGCAGCAGGAGACGGAGGAGCGCAAGCCGACCGAACGCAGCAGACCCGCCAAGAGTACACGACCGCAAAATGAACACCGACAGACTCCGCCGAAAAAGCGGGTCAGAAAAAGTAAGGAGAGATAAGCTATGGCAAACTTCGATGATCTTTTTACCGCCCCCACTGCCACGGAAACGCAGAGCGACCGTCCGCAGCTGACCAAGGAGGAATATGCCGCCAAGAAGAAGGCGGAACGCGACAGCCTGTATGCACTGGCGGATGAAATGGCACAGGAGGTCATGCGGGACGGAGAAGCCTTTCGGGGCTTTTTGGATGTGCAGGCACGATTTGACCGCTATTCGGCCACAAACGCGCTGCTGATCTATGCACAGAACGATGAGGCCACCCGCCTGCGGGACTTTGACGGCTGGAAAGAACGCGGCATCTATGTCCGCAAAAACGAAACAGGCATTTCCATTCTGGAAGCCGGGGACAGCTATGTGACCGAGGATGGCCGCACCGGCTACTACTATAATGTGAAAAAGGTCTTTGACATCAGCCAAACGGATGCCAAACGCCAGCGGCAGCCGCAGGTGCATTATGATGACCGCCTGCTGCTTTCTGCACTGATCGCCAAGCGCCCGGTGCCCATTGAAATGGCCGACAGCGTGCAAAACGGTGCAGTGTATGACTATGAGCGCAAAACCATCTTCGTCCAGCGCGGTATGGACGGGCAAGACCTGTTTCGCAGCGTATCGCTGGCACTGGCTCGTGCCGAGATGGCGCAGCAGGAAAACAGTACCCCGCAGGCTGACGCCTTCAAAAGCTACTGCGTTTCCTATATGCTGTGCCGCAAGTACGGTGTGGACACACAGGGGTATGATTTCAGCCGCTTGCCCGATGAGCTGAAAAATGCGGAGCCGCAGACCATTCGCGGTGAGTTGACCGACATTCGTGACACGCTGCAGACCATGACCGGCAAAATGGCGCGGACGCTGGAGCAAAGCCGCACGGCAGCGCAAAAGGAAACCGGAAAGGAGCGATGAGCCATGGAAAAACAGGATATGCGTGTATTGACCCTTGATCCGTATCAGCACGGCGTCGTGATCAATGCACTCAACAACCTGCGTAACGATTTGATCGAGGACAAACGCCCCACCGATATTGTCGATGAAGTTCTCATTAAAACCGTTGACGCACCGAGCAAATCCAAAAGAGTCAAGCAGAAAGATGAACGGTAAACAAAAATGGCTGTGGTATGCGGCGGGGCTGATCCCTGCGGTGTGGCTGGGGCTGCTGATCGCCCCGGCTGCTTCCAGTGGCCTTCCCGAGATCCTTCGGCAATTTCCATCGGCAATGAATGAGCCGTTTTATATCGAGTGGTGCGAGGACAGCCTGAAAACTGTCCTCGTTTTCATTGCCCTGTATGCCATGGTGATCGGGGTCTATCTTTCCACCCGCCGTCATTACCGGCGCGGCGAGGAACACGGCTCTGCCAAATGGGGCAATGTGGAAACCGTGAACCGAAAGTATCGGGCACGCCCGCCAAAGCCAAACAAGGTGTTCACGCAGCACATCCGTATGGGGCTAAACGGCTGCAAGCACAAGCGCAACCTGAATACCGTTATCATCGGCGGCAGCGGCGCGGGCAAGACCCGTTCGTATGCCAAGCCCTGCCTGTATGAGGCTTGCCTGTCACCGCAGGGTTCGTCCTTTGTCTGCCTTGACCCCAAAGGCGAGCTGCTTCGCGATTCCGGACGGCTGCTGGAGGAAACCGGATATGAGATCCGGGTGCTGGATCTGCTGCACATGGAGAAAAGTCACTGCTATAACCCATTCGTCTATTTGACCGATGACAACGAGGTGCAGATGCTGGTGACGAATCTGTTCAAGGCGACCACACCCAAGGGCAGCCAGACCAATGACCCGTTTTGGGACACGACGGCTGCTATGCTGTTGTCGGCACTGGTCTACTATCTCTACCACGAAGCGCCGCCCGATGAGCAAAACTTTCCGATGGTCATGGAAATGCTGCGCGCCGGTGAGGTGCGGGAGGAGGATGATTCCTACCAGTCGCCGCTGGATGTGTTGTTTGAGCGGCTGGAAATGCGCGACCCGGAGCATATCGCGGTCAAGTATTATAAGGACTATCACTCCGGCAGCGCCAAAACACTGAAAAGCATCCAGATTACACTGGCGGCAAGGCTCGAAAAATTCAATCTCTCGTCTGTGGCGTCGCTGACCGCCACGGACGAACTGAATTTGCAGGATATGGGCGAAAAGCGTGTGGCACTGTTTGCGCTGATCTCGGACAGTGATACGAGCTTCAACTTTTTAGTATCCGTTTTGTATCAGCAGCTCTTTCAGCAGCTTTTTGACAGTGCCGACCATAAGCACGGCGGCAGCCTGCCCGTCCCCGTACACTTTTTAATGGACGAATTTGCGAACATCTCACTGCCGGAGGATTTTGACAAAAAGCTCTCCACCATGCGTTCCCGCAATGTGTTCGTGTCCATCATCCTGCAAAACATTGCGCAGTTAAAGGCGCTGTTTGAAAAGCAGTGGGAGAGCATTTTGGGCAACTGCGACGAGCTGCTGTATCTCGGCGGCAACGAGCAGGGATCCCACAAGTACATCTCGGAACTGCTCGGCAAGGCCACGATCGACACGAACACCTACGGAAGATCGTCCGGGAGAAACGGCAATTACAGCACCAATTATCAGATCACCGGGCGTGAATTGATGACACCGGATGAGGTTCGAATGCTGGACAACGGCAAGGCGCTGCTGTTCATTCGCGGCGAATTACCGGTCTGCGACGACAAGTTTGACATCATGACCCATCCGCTGGTGTCGCACACCCCGGACGGCGGCGCACCGCCTTATATCCACGGAAGCGCCGAGTACGCCATTGCAGCGATCACCATTCACGACCGGCTTCTGCCAACGGATCCCGTGGCAGTTCCGAGCGAAAACGAAACCCAATACGAGCTCCTTTCCAACGAGGAATTGGAGGCAATTTATGAGCTGGAGGAAAAACCCAATGAAGCATCTCAAAAGCACTAAGAAAAGCAAACACACCCACACCCGTCCTCTGCCTATAGGGAAAAAGAGCAGGGGTGTCCTGGCGGTCTATGCCGCTGTTGTGTTCACCGTATGTTGTCTGCCCATGACAGCCTTTGCCGCAGGAAATGACCCGTTGGCGGTCATCAACAATCTGTCTGATTTTATCTTCGGCGTGATCCGCGCGGTCGGTCTGATTCTGCTGGGCTGGGGTATTGTACAGATCGGTCTGTCCTTTCAGAGCCACGATCCCAGCCAGCGCAGCAACGGATTTCTGACACTTGCCGGCGGTGTCGTCGTGACCTTTGCTAAGGAAATCCTGACGCTGATCACGGGTTAATGGAGGAAAGGGTCATGGAAAAGTGCCAATGCTATATCCATTCGCTGAAGCAGGGTGAAAATCATGTGCTCGGAGAGGCGACGATTTTGAAACGCCTCGGAGACAATGACTATCTGGCAGAGTATAACGGCGTAAAATGCCACGCCATATTCAATCCCTTTGCCGGGCGCTACTTTGTGGATGATGTGTATGGAGTAATCCGCAGCACACCCAACCGGGGCGAGCGATAATCAAAATACGGCAGCGAGGGGCAGGCTTCGCGCCTGCCCCCTTATGCTGTCGGGAAAGGAGGAAGCTATATGAGTGATAATTGGGTCGTACAGAATCTCGAAAACGCACTTGAAACATGGAACGAAAAGCTGGCGGAGATATGGCAGCTGCTCACACAGTCCCCCGAAAACTTCAAGGGCGGCACAATATGGAATGTGATCAAGACCATTAACGGTACTGTGCAGGCCATCGGCTTGGCGCTGTTGGTGCTTTTTTTCGTGGTAGGTATCGTTAAGACCTGCGGCTCCTTTGCCGAGGTCAAAAAGCCGGAGGTGGCGATCAAGCTGTTTGTCCGCTTTGCATTGGCGAAAGCGGTCGTCACCTATGGGCTGGAGCTGATGATGGCGCTGTTTTCCATTGTGCAGGGCGTTATTTCCACTATAATGACGGCGGCCGGTATGGGCACAGCACAGCAGACCGTGCTTCCGGCAGAGATCGTGACCGCCATTGAGGACTGTGGCTTTTGGGAAAGTATTCCGCTCTGGGCAGTGACCTTGATCGGCGGATTGTTCATCACAATCCTCTCGTTTATCATGATCCTCTCCGTTTACGGGCGCTTTTTCAAGCTCTATATTTACACAGCTATCGCGCCGGTACCGCTGGCTACCTTTGCCGGTGAACCGAGTCAGCAGGTGGGTAAGAGCTTTCTGAAATCCTACGCCGCCGTTTGCCTGGAGGGCGCGATTATTGTGCTGGCCTGTATCATCTTTTCTCTGTTCGCATCCACTCCGCCCGTGGTCGATCCGAACGCAGCGGCGGTCACACAGGTGTGGTCTTACATTGGCGAGCTGATTTTTAACCTGCTTGTACTGGTGGGAACGGTAAAAATGGCAGACCGCGTAGTACGCGAAATGATGGGTCTTTAATTTGAAGGAGGAAATACAATGATTCAAAATAATGTAATTCGCAGCGATGATCCCCAAGCGGTGGAAAAGCTGCAAGCGAAGCTCGATAAGCTGACTAAGCAGCACGCACGTATGAAGGAGATCAACGCCTACTTCAAGAAACACGCCACGGCGCTGGGTTGTCCCGGCCTTTCGGACGCGGAGGCGACCAAGCTGGACGAGCGTGTGCAAACCGGCTATTCGTGGGAAAAGCAGCCCTATCCGTCTTATATACTCAGCGGCAACACAGCGGAAATGCGCAGACTTAGGCAGCGCATTGAGGAGGTGTCCCGAACACAAAACACGGAATATGTAGGCTGGGATTTTCCGGGCGGTCATGCCGAGGCAGACAAGGAAGATAATCGCCTGCGCCTGTATTTTGACGGAAAGCCCACGGAGGAACAGCGAAGCAAGCTAAAATATAACGGCTTCAAATGGGCACCGTCTGTCGGCGCATGGCAGCGTCAGCTCAATGACAATGCTATTTATGCTGCCTCGCGGCTGAATTTTCTCCGCCCGGAGAGCGGTGAAAGCCCCACGGCGCTCCAACCGAAAGCACCGGCTAAAAGCACACCGGAGAGAGGATAACGACTATGGAAATCAAGATTAACCGCGAGATACGCGAATATAAAGAGAATATGTTTTTCGGGCTGTCGCTGCGGCAGCTCGTTTTTTCTGTGCTGGCCTGCGGTGTTGCCGTCGGTATTTATTTCGGTCTGCGGAATGTGCTGGGTACGGAAACGGTCAGCTGGCTGTGTATCCTCGGCGCGGCTCCCTTTGCTGCCATGGGCTTTGTAAAATACCACGGCATGACGGCGGAAAAATTCGTGATCGCATGGGTACGCTCGGAATTTCTGATCCCCAGGCGGCTGACCTTCAAGCCGAAGAATTTATACCGCGAAGCCATGCAGGAAGCGCACGCCAAAGCCCAAAAACGACACTGACATTGGAAACTTGGGTGCATTTTGCCCTAAGTTCAAAACGACATCCGACCACACCCGAAGGAGGCAAAAATGCTGAAAACACTGAAAAACATCCGCCGCAGAGATACGGATAAATTTATGATCCCTCACAGCGTGCAGGAGGTGATCCCCATCCGCACGGTCTGGAAAAGCGGTATTTTGCTTGTGGGGCAGAACCGCTATAGCCGCACCTGGCAGTTTTCCGACATCAACTACGCGCTGGCCGGCGAGGAAGATCAGAAATCCATGCTGCTGGGGTACAGCGCCCTGCTGAACCTCTGCGACAGTAACGCCGACACCAAGTTGAGCATCGTCACCCGAAAGCTCAACCGCCGTGATTTTGAGGAATACATCATGATCCCCTATGAAAACGACGGCCGCGACCATTACCGCAAGGAATATAACGATATGCTGCTGGAAAAAGCATCCCACGCCAGCGGTATGATCCGCGACCTGTATATCACGGTGACGATCACACGCAAAAGCTATAAGGAGGCCGAAAGCTATTTCGCCCGCACCGGTTCAGAGTATACGCTGGCGCTCTCCCGCCTCGGCTCGCGCTGCACGGAGCTGGATATGATGGATCGGCTGCGCATTCTGCACGGCTTTTTCCGTCACGGCGAGGAAGCGGACTTTCATTTCGACCCAAAGCTGTCCATGAAGCTGGGTCACAGCTTTAAGGACTACATCTGTCCGGACAGCTTTGAATTTGACCGGGACTGTTTCCGCATGGGCGACCGTTACGGCCGTGTGCTATTCCTCAAGGATTACGCCGCCTATCTGCGGGACGATATTCTCTCGGAGCTGTCCGGTATTGACCGGCCGATGATCCTATCTATTGATGTGGTACCGATCCCCATGGACGAGGCGATCCGCGACGGAGAAAGCCGACTGCTCGGCGTAGAGAGAAACATCGTGGACTTTTTACGCAAGCAGCAGCAAAACAACAATTTCTCCGGCACGATCCCCTACGACATGGAAAAGCAGCGGGCGGAGATGAAGGAATTTCTTGACGACCTCACCTCCCGTGACCAGCGGATGCTTCTGGGCATGGTGACGCTGGTGCATACGGCGGACAGCAAGCAGCAGCTGGACGCTGACACCGACTACATCCTCGCCTCTGCCACACAGCGGATGTGCCAAATGGCCACGCTGCGATTTCAGCAGATGGACGGCCTGAACACAGCACTGCCCATTGGCGTGCGGAAAATTGATATTCTGCGCACCTTCACCTCGGAAGCGCTGGCGGCGCTGATGCCGTTCCGTGTGCAGGAGATCATGGAGCCGGGCGGCATTTATTACGGTGAGAACGCCATCTCCGGCAATCTGCTGCTGTGCAACCGTGCAAATCTGCTCAACCAATCCACCATCATTACCGGCGTACCCGGCAGCGGCAAATCTTTTTCGGCAAAGGAGCTGATCGTCTTTCTGGCGCTGGCCACGAAGGATGATATTTTGATCTGTGATCCCGAGCGCGAGTATTATGCGCTGGGTCAGGCGCTGGGCGGTGAGGTCATCCGCATTGCGGCGGGCAGCCCCGACCATATCAACGCCATGGACATGGTGGAGGGCTACGGCGATGGCGGCAACCCGGTAGTAGATAAATCCGAGTTTATCCTGTCCCTGTTTGAACAGCTTGACCGCGGCGGCATCGGCCCCTTGCAAAAGAGCATCATCGACCGGTGCGTAGACGCCGTGTATGCGGCCTATAAGCGCGGCGGCCCTGTCCCGACGCTTCGTGTTCTCCGGGAAAAGCTGCTGGCACAGCCAGAGGAAGAAGCCCGCGATCTGGCGCTGGCGCTGGAACTGTTCACCACCGGCAGTCTGGATGCCTTTGCCCATGAAACCAATGTGGACACCCAAAACCGCATCGTTATCTATGACATTATGGATCTGGGGCGTCAGCTCAAAACCATGGGGCTTCTGATTATCACCGACGCCATGCTCAACCGCGTGACGGAAAACTGGCGCAAGGGCAAGCGGACGCACCTGTTCATCGACGAATTTCATGTGGTCTTTCAGAATCCGTACAGCGCGGATTTCTTTGATTCCGCATGGCGTCGCTTCCGTAAACGCGGTGCCTATCCCACCGCCATTACGCAGAATGTGGAGTATCTGCTGGATTCCGTTCAGGCCAGCACCATGCTGTCGAATTCCGAAATGCTGATCCTGCTCAATCAGGCTCCCAGCGACCGGGAGAAGCTGGCGGCACTTTTGAACATTTCCCCGGAGCAGACCGGCTATATCACCAACGCCCCGGCAGGCTGCGGTCTTTTGCGCTACGGCGGCGCACTGGTGCCCTTCAAAAATCAGTTTCCGAAAGATACAGAGCTGTACCGCCTGATGACCACCAAACCGGACGAGAGCATTATTGTGGGAGGTAATACGAAATGAGAGGTGCACAGAAACATCATGGCGGATATTAAAACAAAAGAGTCGATTCGGGGCACGGTCAAGACCATTGACCGTGCTGCCGTTGTCTCTGAACGCATCAAATCTGCTGCCGTCCGCACCAAGGACACTGCGGATACCGCTGAAAAAAACGCCGCTCCTGCGGAGACTTCTCCGCAGGAGTACGGCGCACAGCAGATCAAAGATACCGTGCGCCGATGTGTGGCAGGAACCGAGGTTCAGCTGCAAAAACGCGGACAGCGCGGGTTCTCCGATGCGAAGCACAATGCCGGTAAAGCACGGGACAACATTCAGAAATGCAAGGATGCGTTCAAGGGAACCCAGCCGAAAAAAGCCACACAGCAAGCGGTTCAGAAAGCCGGAAAGGGTACGCTCAAAACGGCACAGTCCGCCGGAAAGGGCTCCGTAAAGGTCGCACAGAAGGGGGTCAAAACCGCGCAGCAGACCGGGCGTGCAGCAGTAAAAACAGCGCAGACCACGGCTAAGACCGCCAAGGTGACGGCAAAGGCTTCCGCAAAAGCGGCGCAGAAAACCGTACAGGCGGCAAAGGCGGCAGCCAAGGCCACGGTACAGGCCGTTAAGGTTGCCGCAAAAGCCACCGTTGCGGCGGTCAAAGCGATCATTGCCGGAACAAAGGCGCTGATCGCCGCCATTGCCGCAGGCGGCTGGGCAGCGGTGGCGATTATCCTCGTTCTCTGCGTGATTGGACTGATTGCTGGTTCTTGCTTCGGCATCTTCTTCTCCGGCGAGGACAATGGTACGGGACAGACCATGCGTCAGGTCGTACAGGAGATCAATGCCGACTATCAATTACAGATTGACGCCACAAGGGTAAGCAGCACCTATGATGAGCTGGAAATGTCCGGCTCCCGTGCGGTCTGGCCGGAGGTGCTGGCCGTTTATGCGGTGAAAACCACTACTGACCCCGATGATCCGCAGGAGGTCGCCACGGTGGACGATAGTAAGAAAGTCATCCTCAAGGATATTTTCTGGCAGATGAACGAAATATCTTCCCGCACCGAGCGTAAGACTGAGGCCGTCATCACCGAAACCGACGACGGCCACGGAAACATTGTGGAAACCGTCACGACGGTCACACGCACCTATCTCTATATCACGGTCAGCCACAAGACCGCCGAGGAAATGGCTGAGCAATTCGATTTCACCGCCGACCAGCGGCAGCAGCTTTCCGAACTGCTTGCCGAGGAAAACCGCAAATTGTGGTCATCCGTTCTCTACGGCATCTATTCCGGGGACGATGCCATCGTTACAGTGGCGCTGTCGCAGGTCGGAAATATAGGCGGCGGACCATACTGGTCTTGGTACGGATTCGGCAGCCGTGTGGAGTGGTGCGCCTGCTTTGTCAGCTGGTGTGCCGACCAGTGCGGTTATATCGACACCGGTGTCTGCCCGAAATTTTCCGGTTGCGGAAACGGCGTGCAGTGGTTTCAGGAGCGTGGGCAATGGCTGGACGGCTCCGCCAAGCCTGTTCCCGGCATGGTTATCTTCTTCGACTGGGACAACAAGGGCGGCTCCGGCCCCCAGGATGGGGAGGCTGACCATGTGGGCATCGTCCAGAAGGTGGAGGACGGAATCATCTACACCGTAGAGGGCAATTCCGGAAACCTCTGCCGGGTGAACCGCTATCCCATAGGACATTACGAGATTCTGGGGTATGGTGTTCTGTGCCCGTAACAAAGAAAATGGTGTCACCCCATCGGGTGGCACCATTTTTCTGAAAAGCAACGCAACAAACGAATTGACGATAATGTGCTAAATAGTATAATGAATTTGTAGTAAACTCACGGAAAAGGAAAGCGTCTGTAGATTTCGTAAATTTACCCCATTTGCGATAGCGCTGCCAAAAGCTGTTGATATTGGAGCGTTTCCGGAAAAACTGACGGAGACGGTGACGGCGCAAATTCTGCGGCCAGCGCCGGAGCAAGGAAGCAAATGCTTTGGATCACCCGCATTTTGTGCTCCAGGGACGAATGGACATAGACTTGAAGTGTAGTGCGGACATCCGCATGACCCAGCATCTCGCTCAGGCTCTTTACATCTATCCCACGCTCCACACAGCGGGAGGCGTATGTGTGCCGCAGCGTGTGAAAATTTCGGTACGGGATACCCGCTGCTTTCAGCAAAGCCCGGTACTGATATTGCATTGTCCGTGGCTCCATCGGCACATTTTTCCCAGTCAAGAGATAGTTTTCGCCGTTGGGATGGGACTGGACCAGCTTTTGCAGAAGGGCGGCCATGTCCCCCGGCAGCGGGATAGTACGCCGGGCGCTGTCACTTTTGGGCGGCAGCACCATCAGACTGGTGCGGTCCCCACTGCGGATGCGCTGTACGGTTTTGCGGACATGGACTACCCCATTCCGCAGGTCAATATCCTTATATTGCAGGGCGCACAGCTCCCCAAGACGCAAGCCGGTGTTCAGTGTCAGCAAAATGCCGATACCGGTTGTCGTCGGTTCGTCCATGATCATCTGTGCCAACCGCTGGATCTCGTCCGGATAGAAGATGTCGATCTGCTTTCGTCGATACGCTGGCAGCTCCACAGTCATCCCCGGACTGGGGCAGTCCAGCTTTTTGGCGCTGTATCTCAGGATGGACTTCAATAACACCCCCACGTCTCTGGCGCTCTTCCCGGAAAGACCGTTTTTCTGTAACCGACGAAGAAATTTGGAAATTTGGTTCGCCGTCAGTTGGCTGAGAAGAACGGCCCCAAAAACGGGCAGAATATAGTGTTTCAGTACATAGGTGTACCGGGCAAGGGTGGACCGTTTCAAGTCATCCTGCTTGTCCGCAAGAAACCGCTCCGCAGCCTGATTCAGTGTGAGCGAGGAAGCTGCTACCGGCGCTTCTCGACAGGCGTCCAAACATTTCTGCCGTTTCGCACGGCACTCCCGATAGCTTCCGGCATAAACATAGCCGTACTCGGCCCGGCCGGAGGGCGACCGTCCCCGGATATACCGCCCCTCCCACCGGCCATCTTTTCGCTTGTAAATGTTCTCTCCACGCTTCGGCATATAGGCTCCTCCTTGACGATGTATTTGACGGCGTATTTTACTTGCATTTCCCGTTTTGACCGATACAGTTGGCACAAATGCGCTGAAACCGAGTATAACTATCATGCGTATTTGTAATTTGCATGAGATTTTGCTAAATTCCGGCAATACGGTCATTGACTTTTGCGGTGAGTGCCGATATAATATAGATGGTTAGATAGATTTAGGTATCGCAAATGGGGTAAATTTACGAAACCCCATTTCCGGAATTCCTATTCTATCATTCCCCATCAAGCCTAAGTTGATTCTCGAAAATAAAATAATTGAATCCGATGATGCGACACGGCGGTCATCCGAGCCGGAAACGGCCAGGTGATTGCCTAAAAGGAAAGGGGTGTAATGCCCCATGCGGTCGGCACTGTAAGCGCAAGGATATGATCGAGGCGGGAAACCGCTGGGGCGAAAGCCCGTCATTGCGAGAAATCGTGAGAAGGTAGATCATGGACGCAGAGGAAAATCCTCGTGGCGCAAGTCAGTAGAATTGTGTAGTTTAGGATTCCGGGCAGCGGGCGCTCTCTCCGTGGTGCTATATGGCAGGAGTGTACGCTGATGACCCATTATGGGTTTATCGGCGTATTATTTTTACCATTTACGAACACGGAGGAGGTGTGCCCCTATGGGGAAGGTCGCAGGCGCTCAGAATTTTGACGGCAGGAACTGGCACGAACAGCATATCGCAAAGCGGACACGGGCGGCTCTGGACGAGCAGGACCGGGCCTTTGCGGAGCGTCATGCCGGGGATACGCTGGCGGAATTGGCCTGTTATCTGCGGCGCTGCGCCGAACATTGGGGACGGTCCCCTGCCCCATGTGAGATCGTCGGCGGAAGCTACATTGCCGATCGGTTCGGCAGTTGGTCGGACGCTCTGCGGGCGGCGCACCTGAATCCTGCGTACAGCCACCCGCATAACCGGTCCAATGGCCGATATCAACGGGAAAAGAAACGCCAAATCGAGCTGTACCGGGTGGAGCGGGACGCCAAACGGGCGGAACGGGAAAAGAAAAATCTGGAGCGCCAGCGGGTCAACGCCGCACGGGCGGCGGCCAAGCAGGCGGACGAGCCTTGCGAAGCCGAGCCGACAGAGGCCGCTCTCTGAACGGCAAGCAATTTCGGTAAGCACGTTGCCAAAGCGGCAGCGAGTTTATAATAAAAATTCTCTAAGGAGGAAAACAACATGAAGAAAAGGCTTTTGTCTCTGATCATGGCTGTCATGATGGTCGTTGTGCTGGTCGTCCCGGCCGCAGCTGCCACCACGGACACGAATGAGCCCGCCACGGTGACCGTGTACATCACAGAGGGCTTGTTTGACGAAGGAGGCTTTGCCAATGGGGCCCCTCGTCAGCAAGCGTACATCAAGGACGGGGAGCCTGATGCTTCCGACTGGATGACTCAGCTGCCGTTCGACGAAGAATTCACGCCTATGGTTTTGGACAGCGACACCATCGCTGCACTCATGGATCGCAGCCTGTACAGCGCTCCTGATTCCTACACCGAAGAAAATCCGAACCCCAATGTACTGGATGCAATTATTGTTGCGCTCATGCTGAATGGCTATACGGATATCGCTGGCGGCTGGGATACCATTAACACTCCGAATGGTGGCTATATCCATACCGTAGCACCCGTGCAGCCCACCTATCAGCCGACTACGCAGGAGACCATTGCCGGAACTACCTACAATGTTTACCGTGGCTTTGGTTGGAACATCGCCTGCACTCAGGGTGACAGCATTCAGGCCCTCAGCCTGTATGGCACCAACTATTCCCTGACTGATGGAATGGTAATTGTATTTGACTTCAGCGCTTATACTCTGTACGATGTGAATTGACCTAAAAATTTCTCATGCGGAGGGGCGGGATAGCCCGCCCCTCCGCATTTTGAATAGCATTTATTTGCGTTTGGTCAAAGAGTTCTATCAACAAGTCATTAGATTATCTCCATGAACACAGGAGAAAGTCTAAATGCGTAGGAGGTACCAATGAAGAAACGAAATGGGCGCAAGATTATTGCCTGCGCATTGGCTTTTGTGCTAATGATAGGTGTGCTGCCCACTCAGGCATTTGCCGCAACGGACTCTGAGCTCAAGGAGATACCCTCCGTCGAAACAGCAGAGCAAAGCGTTGACAACGTAGAGGAAGTTTCCGATGGAAACAACGGCTTAGATCCAGTTCAAAATGATTCTGAAACTGATTCAGAAAACAAAAGCATAGGCAACTTTGAATTCTATATTGCAACCAGTTCACAAAGCGTTAAATTAGCAAGCATTAAAGACAATGGTAAAAATACGATCTATATTCCTGTATCGTTAATGTCTAAGACCGCTATTCTTGATTTCACTATTAAATCAGATAGTACTGAACAATTTTCTGTTGCGTATAGCGAGTTTGATATAGACGGAAACGAAAAGGAAACTCTTACACTAAAGGAATCCAATGCTGGAACAGTAAGCATCAATGGAAGTTACCGAGAACAATATAGTTTCTTCCGGTACATATCGGCTAATAACCTCAAATGGACAAAAACTATCGAGTTATCCTACGATGGAGAATCGGTTGAGTACACTGTAGTTCCTTTTTGCGATGTGACTAAACTATCTGTTACAGAAACTGCAGGAGCAAAGAACACCCGTCCTATGCAGTTACTGGCTGATGGGACATACACCACGACTGTTGTGGCAAATAGTTCCGTGAAAATCACGGCTGGCGGTGGAATTCAAAACGTGGATACAACTGCCATAGATGGAGCAGGCTCTTCGGTTACCAAGACATTCAGTGGTGATGAATCCCTCAATATTCGTATCAGCAGCAAAGTTGAGGGAGTCGAAGCGAGAGAATACACTCTCAACGTAAAGTGTATAGAAAAGGATTATTTCCCCACGTTTGTAGGTGGAACAAAGCCCTCGGCTGCCGGTATCAAACTTACAGTAGCGCAAGGAACCAAAGACTTTTATTTGGATTCAAGCGAGTATATTGATGCTGAAAGTATAAGTGCGGACACTGTATATGAATGGACTCTTTTGTCTACAAAAGCTGTAGTAAGCACCGAGGCAACCTGCCTTGTGAATACCGACGCTGTGGCCGGAGCAGTTTTTTATACTTGTAAGGTTACCAACATTGTAGACGGCTTCTCTTATTCGACATCTTATAGATACAATATCAAAATAAGTGCAGAAGCTTTGGATGCGCCCAAAGTTAGCATAGCCCCCAAAATTATTACCTGTGATTTTGGAAAAGAAGCAACTCCTCTGAAAGTAGAGCTGAAAGATGCCGCCTTAGGCGTACAGTTCCACTATCAGTGGTATAGTAATACGGTCAACGACAATAGTAACGGGCAGTTGCTTCAGGGAGAGACAAAAAGCAGTCTTATAGTTCCTACTAATACAGTCGGCACGACATGGTATTATTGCGTCGTATATAAGGTCTTTGATGGAAAAACAAGCCCGACCGCAACAACGGAGTGTGCGCAGGTCACAGTTAATCCTTGGAAAACCGATATGAACGGTGATGGGTCGGCTGACAGCCCCTATGAGATTGCTACTGTTTCGGATATTGAATACATACGGGATTCTGTCAATTCCGGTCTTTCCTTTGATGGAGTATTTTTTAAATTTGTTTCCGATATTACATTGCCGAACGGCTGGACTCCCATCGGATGCACGGTAGATGGAACTAACAAATTTGATCCTCGGAATCCCGATGAGAAGGATAACCTCCGTGCTTTCTCCGGCACGATCCTCGGCAACGGTAAACTCCTGACTGTCCCCAAAGGTGGCAAACCGTTGCTGGCTTATGTTAAGAACGCCACGGTCAAGGATCTGAACATCTACGGTGAAGAGATCAACGGCTACGGTCTGGTAGATGGTCTTCACGGTGTCGGCTTTACAAGTGAAGACACTTTTGCGATCATCATCGAAAATGTGACGCTTAAATCCGGCACCAAGACGCTGAAATCTGGCTTAATCGGTGCAGAAGTAGATATGGATGTTAACGGCTTTGCCGGGGCGAGTGCCGCTTTTATTACGACCATCCGTAACTGTACCATTGAAAAAGATGTCGTTGTCGGTTATGACGGCACTCAAAGCGAGATTGGCGCATTTGCCGGTCGATTCCAGGGCATCATCGAAAATTGTGTCAGCCATGCCACTGTCAAAGGTGTGGATTATGTAGGTGGCATCATTGGTTCCCGTGACAATGCTATGGGACAGTGCACAGTCAGCAAATGCAGCTTTGACGGCACGGTAATCGCCAGCGGCAAATTTGCCGGTGGTATTGCAGGTACAATGTATACCGGTGCAGCAGCACCGAACGGCATTAAGACAACCATTGAGGCGTGCGTGGCTTCCGGTTCTATCAATGGCAATGAGAACGTCGGCGGAATTACCGGCGGCGACATGAAGGTCAATCAAGCGTGGAATAGCTACTCTATTACCGGAAATACATTTTCCGGCAAGGTCAGCGGCGCAAAGAATGTGGGCGGCATCATCGGATACTATCGCAGCCTGAATAAGTTTGACAACATTGCTGGAAACGCTTACCTGAAGGGCTGCGGGGCTGAACAAGGAATCGGAGCTGTTGATTATGTAGATACCAGTTGTGAAACGCACGAAACAGCGAGCGGTGCGACATACTTCGATACATCGAAGTCGCTCCCTGATATTTATGGCGTGACGAAAGAGAATCATAATCGTACAGATGATCCTTTGGGCAAAGATGCCAGCAACTTGACGATGGAAGTTGAAGATGCAACAACGCCTATCTGCTATAAGCTGGACATTTCCGGTGATTACAAGACAACGTATACGATTGGAGAAGCCCTTGACCTCAGTGGAATGGTCTGCACAGCGCATTGGACGATGAACAAGGCTGATACGGTTGTGGACACCAAAGATATTGAGATCACCGGCTTTGACACCAACCAGCGTGGTGAGCAGACCGTGACGCTGGCCTACGGCGCTGCCAAGGTGACCATCACCGTCACCGTGCTGCTGCCTGCGGGCAAGGATATTACCGTGTCCTTCGCTCTGCTGGGCGACTCCGCCCACGGCGACAGCGGCGACAAGCACACGCTGGCTGACAACAACCTGGAAACCTGGATCGACACCACGAAGGTCACGGTCAGCAACAACGCCACCGTGCTGGATGTGATCCTGGCCGTCGTTGGCGATAAGTTCGACATCAAGAACGAAAGCGGCAACTACATTCAGGCCATCACCCCCAAGGACGGCACGGAACTGGCTGAGTTTACCAACGGCAATCTCTCCGGCTGGATGTACACCCTCAACGGCGTACACCCCAACCTGGGCGTTGCACAGCAGTACCTCAACGAGGGCGACGTGATCGTGTTCCACTACACGGATGATTACCTGAAGGAATACGAGGCCGAGCAGAACCGCACCAAGACCGCCGAGGAGGTCATCGCCATGATCGACGCCATCGGCACGGTGGACCTCAGCAAGGCCGGTGCCATCAGCGCCGCACGTTCTGCTTATGACAAGCTGACCGACGCCGAAAAGGCTCTGGTCACGAACTACAACGTCCTGGTGGAAGCCGAGGCTGCCTACGCCAAGCTGGTGGCCGAGATGGGCAAGAAGCTCGACAACATCTACACCACCACCGGCGACTTCATGGCCACCCTGGGCACCCCCACGGTGAACTCCATCGGCGGCGAGTGGATGGTCATCGGCCTGGCCCGCAGCGGTCGCCCCGTACCTGCCGGGTACTATGACAATGTGGTGGAGTATGTGAAGGCCAAGGCTGACGCCAATGAGCGTCTGCACCCGGCCAAAGTTACCGACAACGCCCGGGTAATCCTGGCCCTCACCGCTATCGGCAAGGATGTCACCAATGTGGGCGGCCATAACCTGCTGAAGGGTCTGGATAACATGGATTATGTGCAGACCCAGGGCATCAACGGCCCCATCTGGGCGCTCATCGCTCTGGATAGCCACAACTATCCCACTATGGGCGATGTGACCCGCGAGAAGCTGATTCAGGTGATCCTGGATGCCCAGCTTTCCAACGGCGGCTGGAACCTCAGCGGCAACGACGCAGATCCTGACATGACCGCAATGGCCATTCAGTCTCTGGCTCCCTACTACAAGGAGAACGAGGCTGTGAAGGCCGCTGTGGACAAGGCGCTGGATGTGCTGTCTGAGCTGCAGCTGGCTACCGGTGGCTTCGGCAGCTGGGGCACCGAGAACAGCGAATCCTGTGCTCAGGTCATCGTGGCACTGACCGCTCTGGGCATCGACCCGGCCAAGGACAGCCGCTTCATCAAGAACGGTCTGACGATTCTGGATGCGCTGGCCAGCTACTATGTGGACGGCGGCGGCTTCCGCCACATTGCCAGCGGCGACCGTGACGGCATGGCCACCGAGCAGGGCTACTACGCTTTGGCTGCCTACTATCGCTTCATCAACGGTCAGACCCGGCTCTATGATATGAGCGATGTGACGATCAAGGCAAACGACCAGCCTGTCCAGCCCACCGACCCGACGACCCCCGGGACGCCTGCGACCGGGGATAACCAGCCGGTCATGCTGTGGTTTGGTTCTGTGCTGATTTCCGGTGCTGCGATCCTTCTGCTGGCTCAGAAGAAAAAGAAAGTCCGGTAATCCCATTTAGGGCCTTTGCGCCGGGGCGCACTCATGCGTCCCGGCGCAATTTCAAACAACGTGCTGGATTTTAGGAAATGCCTATACAAATGAAGAATGTGAACTATCCCTAAGACCCATCATAGAAATCCATATTGGAATGTAGCGCAAACTGCGCGAATGGTGCGGTTTCTGCACTTACGCTTTGAACCGGCTCTGCTATGCCTTTGGCATGGCAGAGCCGGTTTTTGCTTTTGCGGAAGAAACTCTGAGGTGGTTCCCCAACCGATTTAGAAAAGGCGTGCTCATTCACACCTTCCGGCGCAGGAGAATCCTTCCGCCTGTGCCGCTCCATGCAGACTGCAGCAAAGGCAGAAAATCTTCTGATTTTTCGGTATTTCGTCCCATAGCAAGCAGAAAATGTGCGGCCAATAGGTGCCGTGGCCCTCCTCCCTCAATATGAAACCCAAAATTCATATTGAAACGGAGGAAAATACTATGGATGGAAACCATCCGAAAAACAAAGGCACGCATCCACGCCGTGCAAAAGCGAAAGACAACCCCTACACGATTTACACAACCGGCTCCGATAACGACCATCCGAAGTACATTCTGGAGTTTACGGACGGCCAGAAGCGGCCGCTGCGGCTTGAAATAGATCAGGCGCTCTACGAGCTGTTTGACCAATTTGAACTGGAGGACAAGCGCTTTCTGAACGAGGTAGACCGGCACTATGAGCACATTGACCTGACCGAAGCCGAGATAGAGCATCGGGCAGCCTTCCCGAAGGAATCTCTGGAGGAAGAAATCGGCCGGGTGCTCCTCTACGAGGAATTACATAAGGGAATTGCACAGCTGACACAAACGCAGCAGCGGAGATTGGCGCTCTACTATTTCCACGGGCTTACCTATGAGCAGATTGCAGCAGCGGAAGGATGCCGGTATCAGGCCGTCCGGGATTCGGTACGGTCCGCAATCCAGAAATTGAAAAACTTCATGAGTGAGTAACCTAACTATGGGGCGGCAGAAATCTTCCGCCGCCCCATCCCTGCATAACGAAAACCAAGAAGGGGCTATCTCACTTAGAGACAGCCCCTTTTCGTATACCTAAATTTGATTGCTATTTAGCCACCGGCAGCATAACCGCCGCCAATATCTTCGCCCAAACCTACGCAGGTATACATCCAGCAAATCTCATCCCCCTGCTGCAGCGCATAGCGGGAGCAGCCGTAGTTGGGGAACCAGCCATTGACCTTGTACATCCAGCCGGACTGGCTGCCAACATCGAACTCATACAGATTCGCAATTCCTTCGACATAGGCACTGTTGTAAATCGGCGTCCAACTTGATTCCATGTGTATGCCCCGCTCCCGGCAGGTGCGCTGCAGTACGTCGAAGACGCTTTCGCCCTCGGAAAATGTTACCGTCGTCGTGTCGAGAATAATGCCGTTGGAAGGAACGATGTCCTTTTTGGATTTCTTTACCTTATCCATATTGTCAAGGATCGTTTTGCAGGTGATGGAGATCGTGCAGGTATATTTCGTCGATGTATCGACCTCCGTATCTTCCGGTTCTGCAGGCGCAGGCTTTCCATCCGGTACCGGGTCCGTTTGGTATTTATCCTTTCCCGTTGATGGGTCAATATCCTGCTTGCCGCTTGTAGAAGGCGTTTCCTGCGTACTGTCGGACGGTGTTGTATCCTCCGGTTTCTCTGTATCTGTGGATTCATCTGATGGAGTATCCGTATCAGAGGGTGTCTGCACTTCCTCCCGCTGCGGAGGATCAGGGACATTATCAGCAGGCTTACCGCTCTGACCAAACGAAAAGGCCACCACAGACGTGACCAGCACCGCAACGATCAGTGCAGCGCCGATTCCAATGGAGAGCAGTTTTTTCTTCTTTGGCTTTTCCGGTTCCGGCTGTGGTTCCAGATGCGGTTCTTCAAACAAGCTCATGCTGTGTCTCCCTTCTGCAGGTGGATTTTCTGCTGCGCAGATAATCTTGAATACTGGCAGCGGTTAGATTCAATAGTTAATTACTATTATACATATTCTAATAATATAATCAATATTGGAGCTGCAGTTTACGAAGATTATCAGCGGGTATCCCATGGCATCAAAAATTTTTTCAAATCGTGCCTTGTAAAATGGCTTTTGAGTGAGGAAGAAGGTAGAGAGACAGAAACTCTCTTCCTTCTTTCCGTTTATACGGCGAGTTGGTCAAGTGTACCTTGACAACCCCATACCCATTCATCAAGTACATTCCCATAGGCGATGCGATGAGCAGAAGCTACCTTAGCAGCTGCGCCATGACCTGCCGGATGAAATAACCAGACCGCACCTCATGTTGATTTTCTGTCTGCGTTTTGCTTCTGCCGGTAGCGAGCGAGAAACAGCCGCTATCATCACACGGCGGCTCCGTGTGTGGCCATGACCGTCTGTGGGGGCGATACTCCTGTCCGGCCATAAAGTCGAGCGTTGAAGCGGTTTCTGCCGTGATCCGTCGTAACAAGTGGGGGCAGCTCGGAGAGATCCTCGGAGGGGTGCGATTCCCGTGGAGCCGACAGCCATCGGCCGCTTGATGATTTCCTGTGCAGGTGGGGCGTCGAGGACAAATGACCTGCAGCAATGATGTATAACCGGCTGGGAGAAATGCTACTTTCTCCCGGCCTTTACTTAGCCGAAGCGAATACGGCATCATTTGTGAAAGCGGAGGTGAACCAGCTTGACCAACGAAGAACTGAACACGGCCTTATATGAAAAGATGTTTTCCGAACAGGAGACTTACCGGGCGTGGCTGCTTGCCCAACCACCGGAAGAAATTCTGAATCACACCTATGAATATACCGTGCGGGAAGATATTCTGATGTCTCTGGAATACAACAGCCTGCCGAACACACAGGTGCAGGCGTTGCTGAAATCCCCCAGTCCCCTTGCAGATGTGTTTGCGGCATGGGAGGACCGGGAGACAAGCTATATGGAGGAAATCTGGCAGACTGTCACAGGCCGAGCCAAAGAGGAGACACAGAAGTTCCGGAACGCACAAAAAGAGCGATAACAGTAAAGACCGGTTGGGAAAGCCAAGCGGTCTCTTTACATAGCCGCAGCAAACGGCAATGAAGGAGGTTTTACATGAGCCGCAAATATTTACGGGGCGAGATCTACTACGCCGACCTCGACCCCGTTGTCGGATCAGAACAAATGGGGACACGTCCCGTGCTTATCCTTCAAAACAATGTTGGAAACCATTTTGCGAGGACGGTCATCGTTGCACCGATCACCAGCCGCATCCATACAAAATCAAAGATACCCACACACAGCAACATCGGCATGATCGGCAGAATGAAATATCCCTCGGTGGTCATGCTGGAGCAGCTGCGCACCCTGGATAAGCGCCGCATCGGTTACTATATCGGCAAACTTCCCGAAGAAAAAATGCAGGATGTGACCAGAGCGCTGTGCGTCAGCCTTGCCATCCGCCAAAATACGTCGAAAGGAATGTGATCCGCAATGGAAAAATTGTTTACCCGGAAGGAAGCTGCCGAACTGCTGGGGATCAGCATCACGACTCTGGATGCGGCGAGGAACAGCGGCCTCATCGCCTATGTGCAGTATGTTCCCAATGGCTGCGTTTTCTTTACCAGCGCCAGCCTTCAGGAATATGTGGCCAAGTGTACGCACAGAGCAAAGCCCGTGGAGAAGAAAACGACCTACCGCAATGTGCGAAAGGATAATTCGCACATTTGAAGAATTGCCGCCCATCTGATAAAACAGAAGCAACGCAGCAATGCGTAATACTTGGAGGTGAGATAATGGCAGGAAAACGAAGCAGGATCCCGAAGTACGGCACGGTCGAGATCAAAGGACACGCCTACTATCGGACAACCATAACGGATAGTGAGGGGAAACAACGCGCCCTCTATGCCAAAACACGCGAGGAGCTTTATGACAAAGAGCTGGACACGCTGTCACAGATGGACGATGACCGGCAGCGCAGGAAATCGCCTACGGTGGCAGACTATTGCGAAAAGTGGCTGGTGATGCAATCCGCCCATGTACGCACAACGACGCTGACAGACTATACCTCTAAAGTACGCCGAAACATCATTCCGTACCTCGGAGAGAAGAAGATCGCGGATGTGACCTTAGATGATATTCAGCTCGCCCTTGTGCCGGTTTCCAAAAAATCCGCATCAGTGTATAAGTCGGTCATCGTGATCTATAAGTGCATTTTCCGTGCAGCAGAGGAAAGCCGGATCATCAGCAAAAATCCCACAGTGTATTTGTCGCCCCAAGGCGGCGGTGTCCCGCAGGGAGAGAAGCAGCCGTTGACGGATGAGCAGGTGCAGCGGCTATTGGATGCGGTTCGTGAATTGCCGCCCTATGTTTTTATCATGCTGGGACTATACGCCGGTTTACGGCGGGAAGAAATTCTCGGCCTGCAATGGGATTCAGTTTACTTGGACACCGAGGCACCGTATTTGACCGTGCGCAGAGCATGGCACACGGAACACAACCGACCCGTCATATCAACAGAGCTGAAAACCGCTGCCGCAGAGAGAAATATTCCGCTGCCGGATCATCTGGCGGCTTGTCTGAGAGAAGCCAAGAAAAAATCAACCTCGGATTTTGTTGTAGCGAATCGGGACGGCGATCCACTCAGCTACACGCAGTTTAAGCGGCTCTGGCAATATGTTGTGACCCGGACGGCAAAGCCGAGGATCGCCCGCAAGCAAGTGGACGGGAAATATGTGAAGTATATGCTTTACCCGGAGCTGGGAGAAAAGGCACGGAATAACGGCCATGTGGTGTATAGTCTGGACTTTGAGGTGACGCCGCATTTGCTGCGGCATACCTATATCACCAACCTGATCCATGCCTCCGTCGATCCCAAGACGGTACAGTATTTGGCAGGTCATGAAAACAGCAGGATCACCATGGACATCTACGCCAAGGTGAAATACAATCGACCTGACGATGTGGTAAAGGCTATGACCAGCGCCTTCGCTGAATGGGACGCTTCATAAATTAAGTTGTACGCACACAGGGCGGGGAAGAAATTCCTCGCTCTGTTTTCATGCCGGTTTGCACCTTTGCGCCCAACGCTGATTTCTGGTAAAACGGATATGCCAATACATAAGGCTAAGAAAGGAAGGTACTTATGGCGAAGAAGAAACAGAACATACCGGCATACGGCACCGCCGAGATCAACGGTGTCACCTATTTCCGTACCAGGATCACTGACGCCGATGGAAAACGGGTTCCCATTTACGCTTCCACCTGTGAGGAGCTATACAAAAAGGAACAGGACGCACGGCAGCAGGTACAGGACATCCTTTTTCGGAAGCAAAACCCTACCGTAGAAGATTATTGTGAAAGATGGCTGCTCATGCGTTCAGCCACGGTAACACAAGATACGCTGCGGAATTATCGCAGGGAGATGTATAAGTATATTGTCGAGCCGCTTGGGAACCTGTATCTTTCCGATGTGACGGCCGACGACATCAAGCTGGCGCTTGTTCCTGTGTCCAAAAGAGCAAAGCACACTTTTGATACCGTCAATATGCTTATTAAAAGCGTCTTTTACTCGGCAGAGCGCAGCGAGGTCATCGACTACAATCCTGCTGCTAAGATCAGCGCCAAGGGCGGTGTGCCAGGTAAACCGATGGACGCACTGACGGATGAGCAGGTAAAAAAGCTGGTAGATGCAGTCAAGGGCCTTCCCCCGTATGTGTTTGTCATGCTCGGCCTGTACGCAGGTCTACGGCGTGAGGAGAGTCTTGCTTTGCAATGGGACTGTGTGTTCCTGGACACGCCGACCCCATATATTTCTGTCCGGCGTGCATGGCGGGGAAGCCACCGGAAAGAGCCGGAGATCTCTACCGTATTAAAAACTCCGGCATCCCGAAGGGATATTCCCATTCCAAAGTGTTTGGTGGAGTGCCTGCGAGAGGCAAAACGATCTTCCAAATCTGCCTTTGTGATTTCAAATCGTAAGGGTGGCCCCCTTTCTGAGGGCGAATTTGTGGGAGTTTGGTACCATGTTAAGAACCACACCGCAGGAGAGAAAATCAACTACAAGTATGTGAATGGGGAACACATCCGTTATACGACCTGCCCCATTCTCGGAAGCCATCGGAAAGGCTCCCCGAACCATGTGTATAGTCTGGACTTCCATGTGACCCCGCACCAGCTTCGCCACACATACATTACGAACCTCTTATATATGGGGGTAGACCCCAAGACCGTGCAATATCTCGCCGGGCATAAAAACAGTAAAACAACTATGGACATTTATGCAAAAATCAAGTATAATAAGCCCCAAGAACTTCTCCCTGTCGTAAACGCTGCGTTACGGCCTGTCGCAATGTCTTGAAAATGCCCGTTTTTAACGATGTTTTCTGTTAATATACGGGCTAAGTCCAGTTGCGACATCCTTAAAAGTGTTGGAATATCAAGGGGAATCGGGATTTTTTCAGCCCAATACGGCCTCAAGGCCGCCCGTCGCGCGCCTCAGTTCAGCAAGCGATAAAAAAGTTATACTTTTCCCCGGAAAACTTCGGTTTTCCGGGGTTTTCTTTTGGCTTTTGTTACAAAACATTGACATACCAAAATCCGAGGGGACAAAATTCTGAAATGATAGACCACAATATCTTGCGGTTTGACGCAAAATGCCTTGATGTCAAAGGGATTGTTGTTGTACTCTGCCAGTATTTGCAGCCCCTCTGCTCTGGTTGCCGCATAGCCGATGGTGATTTGTTCTTGAACGGACTTGCCTGTTTCTGGGTTAACATGCCACCCTACCGTTTTCCTCACTGCATAGGGCCTTCTTCGCTTTCCGGGCATTTTCTTGACGCTTCCATATCCGTTGGGTAATCTCAAAAAATCTCAAACTTCCTTTCCCCCCAGCGTTTGAATTAAATTTGATAAAGGGTATGTGTTTGACCTGTCCGACGGCGGCATCCACCATGTCCGGGGCACCGTGGAGGTCACGGGCCAGGACGGAGGTCTTTTTTGGACAGCATGACAAAGAGAGCCGCACGTCTGTGCGGCTCTCTTTGTTTGAGGATAGAAAGGAAAAGCAATTCATGTCGTAGGAATTACTGTGGACAAGATACACCATGAGAAAAAATTTGTAAAGCGACAAAATTTCATTTTAACATTAAAGAATGTCATGGAATCATCCTATTTTTGCACAATGCACGGAATATCTTCTTAAAAATTGGGCAAAATACATAGAATCCCTCTCTTGCCCGGGGAAAAAGTACGTTGTATAATAGCAGTATGAAATAGTTTCATAGCTGGAGGATGGCATGGATACGAAAAAACTGGAGGCTCTGGCGGCGGCCGTGCAGTATGGCAGCTTCACCCGGGCGGCGGAGGCCCTGGGTTATACCCAGTCCGGTATGACCCACATGATGAACAGCCTGGAGCGGGACATCGGATTTCCGGTGCTGCTGCGGGGCCGGGGCGGGGTGCGGCTGACTCCGGCGGGGGAGCGCATCTATCCCCTGGTCCGGGAGGTTCTGGCGGCCTCCCAGTCCCTGGACCGGGAGATCGCCCTGATCAATTCCCATAAGGAGGACACCATCCGGGTGGCCTCCTATTCCAGCATTGCCATGCACTGGCTGCCGGAGGTGATCCAGCAGTTCCGCCGGGTCCACCCGGACCTGACGGTGGACATCCAGATGGGCAGCGTGGAGGAGGTGTACCGCTGGGTCCGGGAGGACAAGACGGACGTGGGCTTCGCCAGTCTCCAGGACGGCATGACCATGGATTGGGTCCCCCTGGCGGAGGACCCGCTGCTGGCCATTCTGCCGCCGGAATACGACCTGCGGGGCCGTGACCGCTTCAATGTGGAGGATTTTACCGGGCAGGAGTTCCTGATGCCGTCTCTGGGCTTTCACCTGGACATTCTGCGGGCGCTGAACCGCTCCAACGTCACGCCGGTGATCCGCACCACCCAGGTGTCCGACAGCGTCATCATCTCCATGGTAGAGCACGGCCTGGGCGTCAGCGTTCTGTCGGAGCTGGTTCTGAAGGGCCGCCGGGACGATGTGCAGGCGGTGCCCCTGGACCCGCCGGCCTACCGCCAGCTGGGCATTCTGGTGCGGGACCGGAAGGACCTGCGCCCTGCTGCCCGCCGCTTCATCACCGAGGCGCGTGAAATTATCGATCAGATCAAATAGGAGAACCCATATGCTTTCATTTACCCCCCTGACCATTGAACATCATGCCCTGCTGCGCCGCTACTACGACGGGTGCGACTATCACCTGTGTGAATATTCCACCGGAACAAAGCTCATGTGGAGCCTGTACCTGCGGCCCTCCTTCGCTCAGGAGGCGGGATGCCTCATTGTCCGCAACCGGGTGGACGGCGAGTGGGTATTCGACTTTCCGGTGCCGGGCCCCGGCGGCGACGTGGATGCCGCCCTGACGGCCATTGAGGAATACTGCACCGAGACGGGAACGCCGCCGGTGATCTCCGTGGTGCCGGAGGAGAAGGCCCCGGAGCTGCTGCTGCGCTGGCCCCGGTTCCGGCTGACCAACGAGCGCAACTGGAAGGATTACCTGTACCGGGCGGAGGATATGGCCGCCTTTGCCGGGCGGAAATACAGCGGCCAGCGCAACCACATCAACAAGTTCCGCAAGGAGTACCCCAATGCCCGGTTCGTGGTCCTTACCGGGGAGGACATGCCCCTCATCGAGGACTTCTGGGGGGACTATGAGCAGGAGTTCCAGAAAACCAGCTTCAACGCCAAGCGGGAGCTGGCCTATGCCAAGGCCCTGGCCCGGCTGCTGCCGGAGGGCTGGCTGCTGGGCGGCGGCCTGCTGTCGGAGGACCGGCTGGTGGCCATGAGTCTGGCAGAAAAGTGCGGCGACACCCTGATCATCCATGTGGAAAAGGCCCTGTATTCCCACCAGGGGGCATATCCCACCCTGGTCCAGGCCTTTGCCGCCCACTTCGGCGGCGACTGCACCTACATCAACCGGGAGGACGACGCCGGGGACCAGGGCCTGCGGACGTCCAAGCTGCAATACCTGCCGGTGCGCCTGGCGGGGAAGCTGCGGTTCGAGGTCCGCTGCGAGGCCGACCGTCTGCGGGAGATCCCCACCCTCACCACGCCGCGCCTGACCCTGACGCCGCTGGAGGACCGGGACGAGGCGGCGTACAATGCCCTTTGCCTGGACGACGACCGCAACCGCTGGTGGGGGTACGACTTCCGCCAGGATCTGAAGGGGGAGCTGACGGAGGATTACTTCCTGTCCGTGGCCCGGCACGACTTTGCCGCCCGTCAGGCGGTGAATTTCGCCGTCCGGCTGGACGGACACCTTATCGGCGAGGCGGTGCTGTACCGGTTCGACTGGCGGGGCGGCGCGGAGCTGGGCTGCCGCATCGACACCGCTTACGCCGGCCATGGCTACGGCACGGAGGCCTTCGC